>Ga0081455_10000435_pt1 | contig 54932 bp, 47 predicted proteins | sample TabmetS3T2R1_FD_70207 | JGI IMG/M metagenome (GOLD analysis project Ga0081455, IMG submission 70207) | Tabebuia heterophylla rhizosphere microbial communities from the University of Puerto Rico - S3T2R1 | ecosystem: Host-associated > Plants > Roots > Rhizosphere ...
CAGAGGAGTAGACGGGTGTTCACATACAATTCGCCAAAGAGTGCATCATAACACGTCACGTAGAGAGCGCGGAGTATCGCCATGCGGTGCATGTTTCCGTAATGGCTCAGGGCATATAGGTACTGTGCCAGAGTTGAAAGGACAACAGGGTCCACAGCAGCTTACGATGGTCGCGCCGGCGCGTCTGATGCTCCTGCCAGAGTCGCTGCACATATTCAGCTCGGAAGTACCCCTGGCGGCGCAGAGCGGCAGGTGATAGCAGGTCACCGGCCAGTTCCCGCAGTTCGCCAACCAGCAATTTCGCTACTGGGATGTTAAAACCTTTTTTGCCGCGACGGAGAATCCCAGGTGGTACCCGCCCAGCCAGGGCCCGGCGGAGCAGATATTTGGTTGTCAGGCCCTTGAGCTTGAGCGCATGGGGTAAGGCACTGGCATGGGCTACCAGGCTGGCGTTAAGCAAGGGGACGCGCACTTCCAGCGAGCAAGCCATGCTCGCCCAATCCACTTTCAGGAGAATATCGCCTTCCAGGTACAGCTTTAAGTCACAGTACATCACCTTATTGAGCAGATCATGGGCGGCGCATGCCTGCCAGTGATGCTCCACCGCCGTGTAGGTGTCGGCCTGTGTGGGGAGCAAGGCGGGTTGCAACAGCACGCTTTTCTGCTCTGATGTGAAGGAGCCCAACCAGCGATGATGTCGGATGCCGGGCGGTAAGTTCACCACTGCCGAGGAAACGCCGGAGCTTGAAGTCCAGGCTGATATTGTTGAAGGAACTCGGGAGTGCCCGGTCGACAAGCGCTGCGGTGCCGGCGCGCAACAGTGGGGGGAGCAAGCGCCTATACCACTCGGCCAGACGATGTGCCTGCAGGGTAGAATAGCCGCCAAAGAGTTCGTCGCCACCATCGCCCCCCAGCGCCACTTTCACAAATTGCCGGGCGAATTGTGCCACGAGATACATCGGGATCAACGAGGAATCGCCCAAAGGTTCATCCATGATCGCGCCGAGGCGCGGCACGACTGTCAACATATCGTCAGCGGTCACTGTCAAGGCATGGTGCTCAGTGCCGATGAAGGCGGCTGCCTGCTGCGCCCAGTGCGACTCATCGAAAGAAGGCTCCTCCATCCCCACAGAAAAGCTCTGGACTCGTCCCGGCGCTGTCTCGGCCATGAGCGCGGCAACACCGGAAGAGTCGATGCCGCCAGAGAGGAGCACGCCGACCGGCACATCGGCGATGAGCTCCATCCTGACTGCCTCGCGTAAGTGCTCGAGCAGCAGAGCCGCCTGCTGCTGTGTATGCCCGGGGCGGACGGTCTCACTGTGCGATAGGTCGAGCTGCCAATATGGACGGCACGCCAGGCCAGCCCTATCAAACACCAGAGTGTGACCAGGGGGGAGTTTCCACACGTCAGTAATGATACTGCGCGGTGTTGGCACGTATTCAAAGGACAGATACTCATACGGAGCCAGCGGATCCACCTGGCACTCCACCAGTGGATGTGCCATGATGCCTTTGAGTTCAGAGGCGAAAATCAACGTGTCGCCGCGTAGGGTGTAGTACAGCGGCTTGATGCCCATCCGATCCCGCGCCATAACCAGGCGCTGGACCCGACTGTCCCACAGCGCGAAGGCAAACATCTCATTGAACATTGCCAGGCAGTCCAGCCCCCACTGCTCATAGGCGTGCACGACCACCTCGGTATCTGAATTGGTCGAGAAATGGTGCCCAAGTGCTTCCAGGCGCGGGCGCAGCACTGGGAAATTATAAAGCTCTCCGTTGAAGACAATAACCAGGGTGCGGTCTTCGTTATAGACTGGCTGCGAGCCGCCTTGCAGGTCAATGATGGAGAGTCGCCGCATAGCGAGCCCGATACCGTTGCAGAGATATTGGCCAGCCTCATCTGGGCCCCGATGCTGCAGGCGCTCACGCATAGCAGTGAGGAGCATCTGATCCGCCGGTTGGCCGTGCAAGTTCACGATTCCACCAATGCCACACATAGCGGTTCACCGTTGTACTTTCGGTGTTGCCCGTACTACTTCCCGGATAAAGTACACCGGTTTGCCCTGCGACTCGTGATAAATCCGCACGTTCATATCTGCCAGAAGACCAAACGTCAGGAATTGGATACCGAGCAGGAAGGCAAAGACGGCCAACAGCAGCAGCGGATTACGGTGGGCATAAATTTCCAGTCCGATACGTTGATAGAGCACAACCAAGGCACACATGCTACTGCCTGTACATAGTACAGCGGCCAGTCGGCCAAAAAAGTACATGGGCTCGTCCCATACCCACCCAGGAACACTGCGGTCAGCGGGTCTAGCAACACCTTGAAAGTGCGTGTCCAGCCCCCGTACTTGGAGCGGCCATGCCGGCGGGGATGATGCCGGACCATTGTCTCGGCAATGCGTGCGCCCACCCAGGAGGCGTAGATGGGGATGAGCCGGTGCATCTCGCCATAGAGCGCGATGTGCTTAATCACCTCGCTGCGGTTGGCTTTCAGCGTGCACCCGAGGTCATGTAAGGGCACACCCGTCAGACGGGCAATGAGCCAGTTCACGGCTATCGAAGGCAGGCGTCGGCTAAAGAACGCATCCTGCCGGTCTCGCCACCTTTTGGCGTAGATAGGCCATATCAAACTCATGCAAATGCCGTTCATCCGCGCCGCCCGTACGCCAGAGCGCCCGGATGCCGCCAGTCCATCGACGTAAGGCATCGATCAGCCTTTCGTTCGGGATGCTGATCACGATGATAGCTTCAGGCGTTGCCACCCACGCCATCTCCCTTAGCACCACCTCTGGCCGTTGTACATGCTCCAACACTTCGGTGCAAATAATCTGAGCAAAATGGCCATCTGGGAATGGGAGCTGTTCCGCGTTAGCCTGCACGATGACCCGGCCCCGCTAGACGCGCCGCGACTCGGCCACAAGTATAGTCGATAGGTCAATCCCCACAGGTTTCACTCCCGGAGGCAGTGCCGCCAGGACATTCCCAGCACCACAGCCAACCTCCAGGACTACATCACCTGCCTTGGGTTGCAAAAGGTGCATAATAGCCCTAACCCGCTGCTGCTCAATCCAACGAATGAGGAAGTGGGATTGCTCATGATAACGGCCTGGCGAGTATTTGCGAGCCATTTCTTCGTTCCAGGCACGGAAATCGGTTTCGGACCGCATGGCAAGTGGTTGTTCCGGATGGCTCACGCAATCACTCCCCACTGAGTCGTTTTCCCTGCGGCGCCTGCATGCCAGATAATAGCCTAGCTCGTTGAGTTGCAATTAGATAGCATGCTATAGAACAGAGAGGAAGTGTAAACGTATTTTCTCTCGATGTCTACCCTAAGCCCTGGTCCGCAATGCACACTATGTGCAACCTCTCCTGGAAGCCATCACCGCCCGAGGTAGGAGTAAACGACCACAGGGAACAAGGCTCATCTCGCCTTGTAGAGGTTATATACGCCACCAATACCCGCATGTTTGCCCTGGTATATTGGATAGCCATGTGCATCAAAGACCAGAGCCTGGAGAAAGGCACGATGCTCACTAGCCAAGCGCGCATCGGACAGCGCTTGCTGACCAAGCTCCTGCCAAATCTTGAGTTCATGCAAGGACAGATAGCCACCCACGAATTCTGTTTGAAAGCCCAATTGATTACCTAGAGCAATAAACTCCTCTGGAGCATAGCATCGGGCAATCGGGCAGGTGTCACTATCGGTGGTTTTGGCAAAGGCATCTTCGAGGCTGAGACCTGTAAAGGCATTTTCCAGGATCATCTTGATATAAGCAGTATGCAGGTGTAACCACAGACTATGGCGGTTATACACCATGATGCACGCTTGCGCTGCTGGCTTCAGGATCCGGTAGAATTCCCGTAGGATTGCTTCTGGATATGTGGTATGATGCAGGACACCCTCACAATAAATATGATCGACCGAATCATCAGCCAGCGGGATCTCTGTATTCGAGTCCGCTGTCCGAATCAGCTCTATGCGTTCTGGCTCTATCTGATGCAGCGCTAGCCTTCTCGTCGCGACCTCCAGGGCCTTGGCAGAAATATCGATCCCTATAACCTTCTTGGCGCTGGTATGAACGAGGAAACCTACCAGATCGTTTCCCGGTCCGCATCCATAATCGAGGACGACTTGACCCTCATGCTGGCCATATAGCTGCATGAACTCCCGAAATAACGGGTACTGCTCAAAGCGCCACTCTAAGTATTCCAGGGATTCTTGCGCCGATTGAAACGGCAATGCATAAACAGTAAAGTTCTCCCAATAGGAGTCAACTGACGTCGGTACAGTCTCTGACAACCTCATGAGAGGAACCGCTGGTACCGCTTTGTTCCTCTTCACCAACGATAGTATATGGTCCATGATTTTATGGATGAATTTCATAGAGCTCTTACACAAAACATTTTTATACGATTCATTTGTAGATTAATTCACCGCTGCATTTGGGGCAGACAAGATACGTTAACAATTGAAGTTTCATAGGGTAAATTTTTCCTCAGCTTTCCTGGCGACGGCTTATGCGAGAGCATATGCTTCCAACCACAATTGCAAATTCACCCAACGCCATGGGGCAAAATTTAACATCTGATGTTCCTCAAGGTAACGTAGATAACTTTCTGCCTTTTCCTGGACCAGAAAGGAGGCTAGGCGCTCACTATGTATGGCGTCATGGACGAGCGGACGCAAGACAGTTTGTTGCCAGAGACGTTCCGGGGTAGCAAAGCCCATTTTGCGCGCGCGTTGACGGATCTTTTCAGGGATCACCCCGGTCATGGCCTCACGCATGACGTGCTTGGTGTAGCCATGATGCATCTTGAAATGTGAGGGTAGACTAAAGACGAACTCGACGAGGCGATGGTCGAGAAAGGGGACTCGGCTTTCGACTGAAAAAGCCATAGAGTTCCGGTCTTCATACCGCAGCAATGCGGGAAGATTGTTTAGAAATGTGAATTGATACAAGACGTTATTGAGATACTCGGTACCAGCAAAGGGTCGGATGTCGAAATTGGCCCTATATCCATTGCTATGCTCATGGCGTGCAACGACCTCAGGTCTGATCCAGTCGAGAGGAGGCGCTGCGGCACCACTTGACTTATACCGTAATAGCTTACGAAGCCATACTCCACCCGAGCCAGGAAGCAATGGCAGCCAGGGTTTATCCTGGAGGTGCGCATAGTGCCAGGTTTCCGACAGGAGACGGAGATATTGTCTCTTGGCCTCTAACTCAAGAAAATAATAAGGAGCGAGACTGACATACCCTGCGAGTTGCTCATCGGCTCCCTGGCCGTCTAGAACCACTTTGACCCCATGCTGATGAATGAGCTTGAAAACCGACCATTGGGCAAAAATGCTGGTTGAGTGAAACGGTTCTTCCTGGTGCCATATCATCTGCGCCAGGTCGTGCATAAAAGCATCTGGAGTGGGACACACAAACTTAGCATGCCCTTCCACAGCCCGAATGGCCTCTTGGGTATACTCTAGCTCATTGGCTTCTTCTATGTCAAAATGCGAGGAAAAAGTGTATTGAATCTCAGTTTTGCCAGCGCTTCTGAGTAATTGGTGCATGAGACAGACAATGGAGGAACTGTCCAATCCACCTGATAGGCAACTGCCCACTTTGACGTCGCTACGCAGGTGCAATCGGACACTGTCTGTTAATAAGCGCTGGAATTCCTGAGCTGCTTCATGGAGTGTAATTTGCGTATCAATAGTAAATTGCGGTTGATAATAATAGGTTTTTCTGCATGAAGCATCCGAGAAATTAATGGTAAGATTATGTCCTGGGAGAAGTTTATAGACGGTGTCAAAAAAAGTTGCCTCCCCCCAATCAACTCCTTCATGAGCCAAATACTCATACACTGCTTTCTCGTTGAGGCGCTTTTGGATGAAGGAGAAACACAGAAGTTGCTTGATTTCCGAAGCGAAAGCAAATCGGTAACCATCGTAGTAGTAGTGCAATGGCTTAATACCAAAACGATCGCGCGAACAGAAAAGCTGCCCACGCCGTAAGTCAGCGAGTGCAAACGCCCACATACCGACGAAACGATGTACACATGCCTCACCCCACATCTCATATGCGTGCAGGATTACCTCGGTATCTGTATGTGACTGAAAGATATGACCAGCCTTTTCCAATTCAGCACGCAATTCGAGGAAATTGTAGATTTCTCCATTGAAGACGACCCACAGGGTTTGGTCCTCGTTGGTCATAGGCTGCAGCCCGGATGATGACAGGTCGATAATCGCCAGGCGCCGGTGACCAAGGCCTACAGTCATCGAGCGTATGGTAGAGGCCGCGGGCATCTGGCTGGGGCCGAACGCGACGCAGCGCTCCTGTGGCGCACGGGTGTTGAACACAGCAAACCCCTGACCGTCAGGACCACGGTGCGCAGCAATGTTGTTCGCCTCTTGCAAATCGTCCCAGTAAGGACCAATACCATTTAGGCTAAACAGGCCAGTTATGCCACACATATACTGCTACCCAGATTCTAGTCATGCGCTACGTTCCTTTTCCACAGTAACTATGAGAAGTAGCCATGTGAACGCATCCTGTCTGTGCTCTTGCCATGTCGTCCAATATAGTTCACAGGGGTTTGCACATTCGGCTTTATGCCGCCAATAGACACACCGATGCCAGCGTGTTTGCCTTGCTACACCTCTGTGCACCTGGTTTTAGTATCCAATAGAACTCCCAGCTACTGCGTAGGGGGTAAGTACTAATGCCATCTACTGTACGCTCAAATCCTGTAAGCGGATGTGACCGCTCGAGTCTAGGAGGACCAAGTGCGGCCGACCACTCTGTACGACCGTCAGCACTGGGTACACGCCACTCTCGGCAGATGCTTTGCCCGCCAGTTTTAAATGAGTCACGAGCTTTAGCAACACTCCTGGGCACGATTGTACCTGATCCAAGACGAGCCGAACATCGGAATGGGGAATATACGCGTGTGTCCCATCATATGGATTTGGCTGGGCTGCCGGATATGTATCATCAAAGGCTGCGGTTGAAGGATAGAAAAAGGCACCATTTGAAAAAAATTGACCGTGGCGACAATCGAAAAACCAGCCTGCTTCGGCATAATAAGGAGAGACCTTCAGTGTCCCCGTGCCTTCGCCGTACAGTACACACGGTGCAGCCCATTGGGGTGTTGGGTATGTAATACTCTGATCTTCAAAGTGCCAGCACATATCGGGCAACTTACGAATCGCTTGGTCATAGAGCTACCCAGTTTGGCCATCGATGAACTCTAGCCAGCGGTTGTACATGGGATGAATGCCGCACCACTGGTTATCCAGACGCTCCGCACGAGCGATCTCGAGATCAATCCAGCCATCTTGATTGAAGTCGAATACCCCAAAAATTTCACCTGGACCGAGGTCCTGCGACCAAAGAATGTTCCCCTGCTCATCGAGCATGCTGAGGGTCTGACGGTCCCTCCTCACCGCTACAGCCGCAACTGCCGCATTTGGATCATCCACTGGGTACAAAGGTAATGCTTCCAACCCGACAATAATCGCTTTGACCGGAGCAAAATCCTTCGGCAACGACGCCGTCGACGAAAGCGCTTGTGACTGACTACCCTATAACTTAGCTAATATAATCAACAAGATCAAAAGCACAATAATGGAGTAATGCACATTTCCCAATGCAATCATATCTCTCAACCTTTTATAACAGCCGCAAAAGACCCATAATAAGTATTAGAAGGATATTTGAGATAATAGTACTGCCAAACACAATTACAGTCAGAAAAAGTATCAACTTTTTCCTTTTTACTGTTAATAACGATTTTAATATATCAAGATCAATTGCTTGGACTTTTGTTTGCTCCTGTAAGGCGTGTATCTGCTCTTGCAGGGCATCAGCACGGATGTGTGTCTGTTCTTGTAAAAAATTTATCTGACTCTGCAATTCATCCGCACGTCTATGAATTTGTACTTGTAGTCCTTCAAAATGATTTCTAGATTCTAAAAGCTTTGCTTCTAACAAAATATTATTATGTCTCTCTGAATTCAACTGCCTTTCTAATATTAATAAAGTTTTATCCGTGATTTGATTTTTTTCTTTCTCTTGCATAATAAGAATTGGCTCCTGACCGTCATCTCTCAGCTGATCAAAGAAAGCCTGCTCGATTTGATGAGCAAAGGCACGGTACGAGTATCTCCCACTCAGATAAATATCATTGTATGCGCATTCTACGATCTCCTCAACTAAGGCGCTGTCTCGCAGCTTTGCGAGTACTTCATTGAGGTTCGAAAAATCGCGCTTCAGAGGAATATAATGCCGGTCGGGCTTCAGTACACCAGAATAATCGCCTTCGACTAAGATTTGACAGGTCTTCGTAATGACAGCTTCCAGATGACGTGGGGAAATGGCAAAGAAGCGTTGGCTATCCCACCCAGGCGGCATACGTAGGCTAACCTCCTCAAAGGAGAGAGTAGGTTCCGCCCGCAAGATGGCCCGCACCCGCGCCTCCACTTCGCCATACCAGTCGACCACACTCAAGCCGCTCTCACAGCCAATTACGGCCCGACTTGAGGCCATAAAATCGAGCCAGCACGTGCCAAGAATAGCGTCTTCATCCCGAGTCGAAACGTCACAACGCAACCCCATGGCTTGGGCTCGCGGCGCGACAATCTCTCCGAGGCGGTGTTTCAACTGTCCAGCACTACCAAACCAGAAGGGTAAATGCCTTGCCCGATACACAATATCAAATGGTCGCTCATTCGGAGGAAGCAACCGTTTTGCGTATTGTTGTGCTGTCTGATCGTCAATATAACCTGTCAGGCAGTGATGAAACTGTGCGGTAGTACGGGTGAATGGATAGAGGGGCCCCCGCCTTTCCTCGTCGAAACAGCTCAAGACAACCGCAACATCCCAATCAAACAACCATTCATCGAGTAAACCGGCTCGATCATACTCATCCTGGGGGATCGCGACTTTCAGACAGTTCATGTCGCCAATCCAACTGAACAGCCGTTTCCACCGCAGCAGCGCCAATTCATGCCAGTGAAAAGCGAGAAATGAATAATGCAGGATGACCGCCTCAAAGTCAGATGCACGCGCACAAGGTGGAGGTTGTAAAGGCTCTTCACCCAAGTCGGACGACGCATAATCATCAAAGGCGTTGTAATAGATAATCTCATGCTTGGTATCGCTGGCATCGAGTGCCCGTAGGTGTTGGGTGGTAGTCAGGCGTGTGTTATTGGGATCATTGCGATTGTAGTAAATCAGTAAAATCCGTTTTGGGCTAATAGCCATCTATTGTGTACCCACAAACATAATATGGTTGAAACTTAAAATCGACGTAAAAACTTATGGTTATGCTGCCACAGTACGTAGGCTATACAAGAAAGCGATGCTCGCACTAGACGAAAGAACCCTCGAAAGACATGAAAAAGTAGCGGATAATGGGATAACTTGGCGGCAGCAGTACGCTTTAGCTTGGATAGCACTTCTTTCACTTTCACTAAAGCGCGGGTCTGGACCATGCACACGTGTTCTGGTCCCAGTGCTGGCTGGGTCGTTACGACGATGAAAGCCGGGGGACTCTTGAGTGGGCCATCGGCCACGACGAGCTTGCCCACATACGCGCCGGGTTGATCGGCCACGAAGGTAGGGCCGACCGCCGTTGCATCGGAGAGCACGGCCGTACTGCCCACTGGCGTGGCCAGCAGCGACCAATGAAAGGTGAGCGGCGCCCCTTCGGCACTGGAGGAGCAACTGGCATCGAGCATGACGGTCTCGCCGACACCCACCATTTGGGGCGGACCCGCATCGGCCACCGGCGGGCAGAGGTCATGGATATGGTGGGCAAGCAGCGGCATAGTCGTAGGAATCGATCGTAAGGAATAGGTATTATAGAATCCTTGGAGATGGAGATTACTGGCAGATGGATGCTGACTTCCTAGAAGGCCTGAAACGAGCGGAATATCGTATCCTCTAGCCATACGCTGTTCAATAAAGCTATCTATATTATTAATAAATTTCTTATAACTATATTTTCCTAATTTAACAATATCTAAATAAGAACGTTCGGCTAGTTTTTGTAAATAACTCTGATCTTCTAATAATCCAAAAACTTCGTCAATATTACTAAAATCTTTTTTTAGAGGTATATAATGTAAATATGGTTTTATTATTCCTGCATAATTTCCTTCGAACAATATCAAAGAAGTTTTAAGAGAAATAGATTCAAATATATGTGGAGATATTTGATTCATCACTATATTTCCCTCATGCTTTGCCAGATATTCGTTGTAGATCTCGTCATAAGTTGCTGAGGGCTTTTGTTGTATTGCGATCTCAATACGAGTTTTGATATCACCATAATAATCAAAAATGCTTGATCCGCTTTCCGTACCAAGGGTTGCCTGGCAGTCTTCAAGAAATTTATACCATCTTTCACCGTAGATGTGCTTATCTTGCTCCCAGGCAATATCTACACACAAGCCACGCTCTTCACAGAACTGCCGCATTTTCTGGCTGATGGCCAACTGCTCTCGCCCTAACTTGCCGTACCAATATGGTAAAATTTGCCCCCGGTACCCGATCACAAATGTGCGCTCTGAAAGCGGTTTAGGTGTCGTATAATCCTCAAGGTGGGATGGTACGTAGGCTGTCAGGGTTGGAACAAATTCGACGTGAGGAAATCTGGATGAAGGGTAAACGGCTTCGAGATGTTCTGCAGGAACACAAGTGAAAACCACATGGATGCCTAAGCTTTCAATCCGTTGTCGCACATTCTCCGTCGTATCATATTCATTTTGAACAAATAAAATTTTCAAACCGTGAAATTTCTTTATAGATTCCTCATATGAGGATGATAATTTTGCAAGGCAGCTTAGTCGTATTGAAGGATGAATTATTATAGTATCAAATAAAGATAAGTTCGTCGTACATACTGCTTCGTCAGTAGCTATAGCATAAAAAATATTATTACAGGAATAAATAGCAAAGCTTTTTAAATGATCCATGATTGCATTGGAATAAATAAATTTGTTATCATATAATATAAGAATATTTAATGGTTTTTTTCTCGTAAGACCTATGAGTTTTTCTTTAGTTTTTGATCTCAGAAAGTCCAAATATGTGGCATTTTCTTGCTGCTTAGTTGCCTCTAAACTGTCATTTTTGACTGGGTTGTGGTCAAGAAGAGACAATCTTGCATTCACCTTTGATAATAATCTTGATAGGGCCAGTGAGACAACCTCATCGGTGATAATCTTGTCAAATTCTTTGATAAACGCCCAGTAAGCATACTGCCCAGAGGCAACGATGTCTTCATAGGCACGCTCGGTCATGGCGCGCAGAAACTCGCCATCACGCAATTTCTCGGCAACGACATCCATGTTCGAGAAATCTTTTTCAAGCGGGATGTAGTGGTACCAAGGTTGGACAATTCCTGAATAATCACCCGGAAAGAGAATGAGCGCGGTGCGCAGAGCAATTGCCTCAAAAATTTTTGACGAGATAACGTTTATAGGGGCGTTCCCTTCGTAAGGAGCCAGAATCGCCCGATGGACTTCCCAGAAATCAGCCGTGGGATGTTCTCGTAAGTAGGCTTGCGTCCTTTGTTCGAGAGAACTGTCGAAATCCGTAATACTCGCACCGCTCTCAGTGCCGAGAGTGGCCTTGCATGAGCACATGAAGTTGTCCCAGTCTTGACCGTAGATACGATCTGCTTCACGCCATGCAATGTCACAACATAAACCATATTTGTCAGCGTGCTGTAATACTCCTTGAGCAATCCAGACTTTTTCCTGTCCGAACTGGCCTAGCCAATAGGGCAATGCACGTCCGCGGTAACCAATGTCGATAGGGCGCGACTCCACCGGTGGTGTTGTAATACCGACAAGTCTATCTGGGATATAACCGGCCAAAGTGCTAATCTTGCGTACTCCCGGCAGCCGAGTATCAGTCCACACTTTAGGGATTTGTGCTTCAGGAAAAAGGGTGAAGACAACATGGATACCGAGGTGCCTCATCATGGCAGCGATGTCGTCGACCCAGCGATAATCATCCTGGATGAATTGGACCTTCAATCCCTGGAAACTTCGGATCTGCTCTCGGAGGCTGGGGGGGAGGTAGTAATCAGAGATAATTACAAGAGAATAATGAATGATGACAACGTCAAACTCATCGATATGCAGCGCAGTACTTTCTGTCAGCCCTCGGGGATTGAATACGTCAATCTTATGCTTGGACAGATTCACAAATGCTACAATGTGATCAATTACCGTATTTGCATGGTTGATATTATCATCACATAATAATAATACAGAAAGTTTTCTTCTTCCTGAAAACCATGCTTTGAGTTTATCTATTAATTCCATGTTTTACCACCGATAAATTCTTCTATTAATTACAATAGATAAAAAAACCGTATTGATTAATTGATGATTTCTAACAACTTAGAATTTGAGACTTCTATCAATACAGTCATAGAAAACTGGAGGATATTCTACTTTGTCGCTGTAACATAGAGATCTAAACCTACAACACGCCCTAAGTCCCTGAGAAATTTCTCGCCCACAAGAACAACTTTGCCTTTGAAGAGGATATATGTATCGATGTTTTGCTGATCTATCTGTACTTTGGCAAAGTTCTTAAAGAGACGCTTGACTGCGGAGCGTGAAACATAGTCGGTATGAGGAGCGGCTTCACCTTGCTTGTTTGTATCATACAGGGCTCGGACACGCTCGGCAAAACCCATCGTGGTGCCAATGGCGCATGCACTGCGCAGGCGCATGAGAGGGATGTGCACCAGTTAAGGATAGAAAGATATACGCTTCATCACAGTGGCACAAATTTTCAGGCGACGCTTCAGTAATGCCAAGAGATTGCGCCAGGGACGAACCACAAAGTTCATTCCAAAAGTGAGCATTTTGAGCATCAATTGCTTGTTGTGGTATAAAAGTTTCCATATGACTATACAAAGCGTCCTTTCTTTAGGCTCTCAACATTTTACACCAGTGTCCAATGTCCTGGATGTTTGAAGACTGCATGTGCATCTAAGGGAGTATTGTCGACAACTTGAAACTCATAAGCACGGGCAAGAAGATCGTAGCGAGTACTACCATCGTCTACTACCATCTTTTCGAAGATGGAAAGCGAGAAGACGAAATAACCATTGCCGAGATTCAGTGGATTGAGATGCAGGCGTAATTCTCTCTTGTCACCCTCCATAAGATCAAGTGGTATAGGCTCACTCACAAGATTGGTGATAAAAACCCCGTCAAGGCGATACAGCGTGGCTCCTGAGACCAGATCAAAATGCCCATTCCGATGCGCACATACTGTCATGCTCAAAACTAACTGACTACCTACAGCAAACACTGCCTGCTCTTGCCCATCAGCCCCCAGCAACAAAACGTTTTCAATGGTCAAGGAGCCCTCACTGGGCCAACGAACCACTGGGCGATTGCTAGCCTGGAGACCCCCGCTATCAGCGGACACAGCTGTTGCAGCTGTGTCGGGCACTGTGCATGCAGCTTCCGGCTGTGCCGCTGAGCTTGGTTCAGCGGACACAGCTGTTGCAGCTGTGTCGGGCACTGTGCATGCAGCCTCCGGCTGTGCCGCTGAGCTTGGTAGCGCAATACACCATTCGCTCCAGCTCGCCCGGTCGGTTGGTAGCTCAACCTGGTTATGCACCAGGGAGCCATTTCTGGAAACTGTTATGGTGAAGCGAGCCAGGCTGTTGCAGCGATAACGCACTTGAAAAGCATAGTCTGCATCATCAAACAGCGCGTAAGCATAAAAGGCGGCATAGCCCACGACACTGCTAGGTCCCTCCGGCTGGATGCATAGGCTCCGGTAAAAGCGCCCCTCTACCTTGCGCGACTCCGACCAGTGACTGCCATCCAGGAGCAATACTGCCATATATGATGAGCTGATATCCTGTACATCGCCGATTTTTAGGGTATCCTCTACCTCCCCATCCTTGAGCAAGGTGATTTCGGCAATATCACAGGAGGCGCCCGGTGCGCCCTGCAATTGCAAAGCCACCAGCATGGCATCCCCGTAACTCTCCAGCTGGGTCGGGTCATAGTTCTCGGAGTGACGTTTACGATTTTTCGCTTTTAAGCGGCGGTCGTCCAACGCATAGATAAATCCTTCATAGGCATTGACAACTTCCATGCTTGGCCCACGCTGCACAATCCGGCCACGCTCAAGCCAGATACATTCATCACAATAGCGCATGACTTGGTCCATGCCATGCGATACCAGCAAAACCGAGGCACCGCTTGTTTCGACCAGTTGCTTCATGCGTTCGCTCGATTTGCTGGCAAAGTATGCATCCCCAGCGCCCAAAATTTCATCAATGATCAGAATATCCGGCCGCAGCACTGTCGCTGTAGCAAAAACGAGTCGGGCTTGCATCCCTGCGGAATAGGTCTTGAACGGCTGTGCGAGGAAATGCCCTAATTCAGTAAAATCAGTAATATCCTCGATCGCTGCCGCAATTTCCTTAGCGCTAAAACCCTGGTAGGTGAGGGAAGCACGAATGTTTTCGTAGCCAGTAAACTCTGGGTGAAAACCAGCTCCGGCTTCTAAAAGAGCCTGCACTTGTCCATTGACCTGGATTTCGCCTTCGGTCGGCGTTAAATTACCTGTGATCAATTTGAGTAAGGTGCTTTTGCCAGCGCCATTCCGGCCAATAATTCCCAGACGACTGCCAGCTTTGAGTTCAAAGTTAATATCACGCAGGGCCCAAAACTCGCCTGGCTTGACCCGCCGCCAGGGCATCAGCCAGACTAAGCCGAGTGCATCGAGAAAATTATCCAGACGCGTCGGATAGATTTTATACATTTTGCCCAGGCCGGAAAGACGAATGGCTGTGCGCTCAGACATAGTCAATCAATACCCCTTTCGCCCGACTAAAAAAGTAACTCCCTAGCATAAATAATCCGACCGACATTACCACCAGTATCAGGCTGTTATCCCAGCCCGGTAAGAGTCCGTAAATCATCACCTGTTGATAAGCAACGACAAAGTACGCAAAGGGATTAAGCGCTAAGAACAGTTTGAGGCTGGGAGGCACCATATCTGGAGTATAAGCAATGGGTGAGATAATCATAATGACCATGAGTAGCAGGCTAATCAGGTTGGGCAAATCGCGGAAGACGAGACTGATCAACGACAAAATCCAGGCTAGGCCGATGAGCGCCAACACTTGTAACCCCCACACAACCGGCAGCAGCAGACTAGTCCACGGCAACAGGCCTGTCACCAACAAGGTTATACTAATAAGTGTGAAGCCAACAACCATGGGCACTTGGCTTAATAACACCGCTTTGGCGGGAGTCAAGTCAATGGGAAATACGGTATTGCTCAAGACCGATTTGTTGGCCATGACCGAACCCACCCCATAGCTCAGTGCCTCACTAGTCATCAAAAATGGCACGAGGCCACAAAAAATGAGCAGCACATATTGTAACGGAGTCAAGCCTGGCACCCGTACCTGAAAAATCACGAGATACGTGACAGCGTATATGCTCATTAACAAGAGAGGAAATGCCAGCGCCCAGCCGAGGCCAATAATCGAGCCAGCATACCTGGACTTCAACTCGTTGATCGAGACTCGCCACAATAACTTGTGGTGGGTAAGTAAAAATCGCGCTGAATGATTATAGGAGGAATGTTTCATTGTTGTCTCAGAGTATGCCTCAGGCGTACGCTGGCGAAAAGCTACCATGACATATGGGAGCGGTGCTTATCCATACATTGCTGGCTAAGGGATAGGTGTTTTTGCGTCCATTCCACCGTTTTGGACAATCCCTCACGCAACGCAATCTGGGCCTGAAAATCCAACTCTCGCTGCGCTTTTTCCGTACTGCCGAAGCGACGCCCAGCATGGCTCCATGCGAGCCTGAGCCCACTGCCAAATTGACTACTGGCCTCGGGATAGCCATCTCATCAAAAAAAGCCTGGCTCATCATGTAGTCATAGTGCTGCCCTGTATGCACCATTTGTTCAACGATATGCCGCGCCGACGCTCCTCGGTTATGCTCAACGATGGCACGGCTCACCACCGCTGCTTTGACAAACTGGGGACGTGCTCCGACGACTGTCATGATTTTTAATAGTGCCATGTTTGCTGCCTGCAAACACTGTTATGACCTAATAAAGGCAGCCCAAGATACACTAGATAATGTGATCCGTCAATGAGTTTATCCTTGACACTTGCCCCGCAGCAGCTCAGGGGTGAGGACTGTTGGGAGCAGGATCTCCCCCGTGTGCAGCACCGCCAGACGCAACGATCAGCCATGACCCGTCAGCCCTGCAATCCACTGAGTTGTCTGCTCGTAGCAGCGACGCGCCGTGGCAAGTGCCATGTCGGCATGGCGTTGCTGGGGCAGCCCTTCTGGCAACGACCCGGGCAGCGCATCAGGGGAACGCGTCGGAATTACGGTTCATAGGCAATGCCAGCGGCATCCCGAAACCTGCCATAATGATGCACAGAGCCGCATACGCCAGCTTGCCATGGAATTCGACCAGGTAAGTGCGTGCCTGACCCTCTGCCCTCTTGAGCTAAGGCAGCTTCTTGAGTTTCGTACACAATGATGCGATACTTGGGCGCCGCCTTGGTATCCGGCATGGCTTGAGATGCCCAGAGGACTGGTTCGCTGTTATGCCTGGATTTTTGTATCTGCTTCACTGTTCGTATCTTTATGGTGCCTGTGCTCAGGAGGAAGACGAATGAAAAGAGCTCTAGTCATGGGCTCCGAAGGCAACATAGGAACACCGCTTGTCAAACATCTTAAAGAGAAAGGCCATGAAGTTCTTGAAGTCGATATCCGCGCTGGATATCGTGAAAACTACATGGTAGCCGACATCAATCATCCACTGGACTTGTTACCGGCTTTTGATTGGCAGCCTGATGTCGTTTTTCTCTTGTCGGCGATGGTGAGCCGCGTCACCTGCGAACAGGCCGGGGGTTTAGCCATTGCGACGAATCTTGCCGGTATTAATAATGTGCTCCAGTTGTGCAAACGCGTGAAAGCGATGCTGGTGTTTTTTTCCACTTCTGAGGTGTATGGACCACACTGCGATCCTATGGATGAGGCTATCTCGAACCCTGAACCGAATAACCGTTACGGGTTATCCAAACTCCTTGGTGAAAAATTGGTCGAGTACGAAGTGAAAAATTATGGACTGCGAGCCGTCACGATACGCCCATTCATGATGTATGATGAAGAAGAACGTTTCGGCGATCATCGTTCCGCCATGATTCGCTTCGCGGGCAATCTTGCGCTGGGCAGACCCATCGATGTGCACAGAGGCAGCGCGCGGAGTTGGCTGCATTCTTCTGATGCCGTGCGGGCCATTGAAGCGGCAGCTTATGTGCAGGAATACTGTGTGATCAACATCGGCCATCCACAAGTGCAGCCGATGGCTGACTTGGCAGAGATGATCCGCCAAGAACTCAATGCCTCTCGTGAATTGATCAGATACACCGAGATTCCCGCGCGGATGACTTTAGGCAAGCGTCCGATGCTGGAGCGCCAGAAGCATATTCTTGACGTGGTGCCACAGGTATCTTTGGAAGAAGGTGTCAAACGCGTTTGCAAGCGTATTCCCGAGAGAATAGCCTCTGGGGAAGAATGGCGCTAAGCGCTCTGGCGATCAAGACAAGACATGCTTCCAGGATAGCTCTCCTTATCAGGGTCTAATTCTGATGGTAATATCGGCTAGATTATTTATCCTGAGTGTCATTTCTTTAGCCAAACCAAGAGGATATTGATTGACTATGTCTGACCGAATTGCTATCAGTCTGGACAATTTTCTGGACGCGCTTGGCCTGATTCGCTTGATGCCATGACGACCAATCAAATCTAGCGAGTTTTGGGCCTTGCGTGACATCAGCCTTGAACTGAAGGTCGAGAGTCGCCTGGGGATTATCGGACGCAATGGGGCCGGCAAGAGTACCTTGCTTAAGTTAATTACCCCAGGGTCCAAGGTGGCCGATGCCATGAGCGAGGCCGCCGTTACTTTGAGCCAAGTTTAGGGAAGTAAGACGACAGCAAGAAACGGATCTCTTCAATGCAGATAACTTCGCCCGCATTCCTAATATTTATTGCAATTGGCTTGTCCCTTTTTCATGCTCATCCTAGCTTAGGATGGAAACGTTTTGTTTTGACGACCTTGAGCCTTGTATACGTCACGAGTCATGCGAGCGACTATCGAGAATTCATCCCGATTGTTGTGTTTATTCTGGCTGGCATAGGGATGATGATTCTGGTTTCACGTGTCAAAGATTTTACTTATTTGATCATCTGTTGTACTCTACTTACAATAGGATTTGCTTATTTAAAACAATATGAATTTATATCTTTTTTACCTGTTTTTGGTACGACATACGTGGTCGTTGGTATATCGTATATCTTCTTTCGTATTCTACATATATTAATTGACATTCATTATAAACAGTTGCGAGATTTCCATCTAGATCAGATACCTAGTGTATTTAACTATCTAATCTCTTTTCTCACTTTTTCGGCTGGACCTATTCAACGCTATCAAGAGTACCAAATACAAGAAGCCAAAGTAGCCACACTATCCCTGACTGATATTGATGTTACTTCCGCTTTTTCCCGGATAGCCACTGGATATATCAAGATTATTATTGTTTGCACCTTGTTGATGGAAATTCACACATCTGTAATGCAAGGGCCTGGTTATTTAGCTGCGCGCTATATTATCTCTGCGTTTTCCTACCTTCTATATGTCTATCTCAACTTTTCGGGGTATATGGATGTGATGATTGGTTTTGGGCGGTTATTTGGAATGCAGCTTCCGGAAAATTTTCACTATCCGTTAGCCGCCTCCGATTTCATCGACATCTGGAATCGTTGGCATATCACTCTTTCTACTTGGTTTAGAGACTATGTCTTCTACGGTTTGATGAAAAGTTTGGTAGCTCGCCTTGATCGGCCAGCGTTTACACCATACATTGGTGTGGCATCTTATTTCGTAGTATTTGTGCTCCTTGGTATCTGGCATGGATCAGGCTATCGCTTCATAATTTTAGGCCTTCTTTTGGCCATTGGCGTAAGCACAAATAAACTCTTCGAAATTTTTATGCAGATGTATCTTGGCTCTAAGAAAGCGAGACAATTGCGATCGTCCCCTCTATACAAAGCTAGCGCAAGAGCATTAGCTTTGACATACTTAGCTATCAGCTTAACACCAGTGTGGCCCGAGTTAGTAACGCCAGCGGACTTCCTAAACCTGTTGACCACTTTGGGTTACCGTAGAATCGTGATCTCCATAGTTTTGTCTGTTCTTTCCATTGTTTTTTTACAATTACCTATTTTGCTGAAGATCAACTGGCATCAACGCCTAATATGTTTAGAGCGGTTACGTACCTCCTATTGGCTGGGACAAGTGGGGCTATCCGCACGCATATTTCTTATCGCTTGGGTTATGGTTGATCAGGCCAATACATATAAACCTATGATTCTTTATAGGAGTTTTTAATGCGCGTTATTTTGCGCCAAGCTGCTCTCTTATGTGCATTGTGCACTCTTTGGTATGTCCTAGTCGCTGGATTATCTCTAGTTGGCGTACAGACCCCGCATTTTGCTGATCTTGGGTATGTGATTGGGAAGCGGTTTGCAGGGAGTGGTCCACAGACAGGAACGGTCAATGCCTTAATAAGCACTCAAGCACGTCCTCAGCAGCCGCTCACTGCAGAACTGCACTCAGACACGAATGAAAGCCGATCGATTGAGCTTGTTTTGCCTCCAGCAATCTATGCTGTACCCGAAGTGCCGATGGCAATTTACTATGATAATATCATTTTGAGTCGACAATCAGAGAATTATCGCTTCTCCGTTAATTGTAACTGTAAGTTTGGTAATGGATCTGAACGGCGACGCTGGATTGCCAATCCGACCGCGACCGATGTCGGCGATTACCCACTAGTTGTTACTGTGGCTGATTGGAGTGGCAAAGTCATAGCGACAGCTACAACTACACTACATGTAACCTCAGCTCAAGCCGGGGACAATCAAAGCCTGCGTTTGCTCATCGTTGGCGACAGTATAACTTGGCAGAGCTTGTGGCCAAATCAGGTTGCACGCTTGCTATCACAACCAGGGAATCCCGAGTGGTCCATGATTGGAGAAACTCACTTGCAGGGAAGTCCACCATTTAGCGAAAGTACTTTGCCCGGTGTCGCACATGAAGGTGTTCCTGGCTGGGCATGGGGTTTATTCGCAAACTTTTATGAGCCTAGCCTAGCAAAAGATTATCATAGAGAACGTAGTCCATTCATATTTCTCCAATCAGATGGAAGCAAACGTCTTGACGTTGCACGCTATTTTCGTGAAAAAGGAGATGGGCGACCGGCCGACATAGTTATATTCCAACTTGGCATAAATGACACTTGGGGGGCAAATCCAGATGATCCTATATCTCTTGACCAGACCATTGCGGTAATGCTGAAAAATATAGATATGCTGCTGGAAGCATTCAAAGAAGCACACTCTAAAATTGCTCTGGGGATCACTTTGCCGATGTCCTTTACAAATTCGGAGCAGACATTCCGATTCTCGTATAAGGATTATCCACGTTGGCGCCATCGAAGAATTCAGCACCGTATTGTGCAGCGTCTTATCGAAAGCTACAAGGATCGCGAGAAGGATGGTATTTTTCTAATTCCTACATACACCAATTTCGACACTATTGATGGGTATTATATAGATAATGCTGGTCATCCTGCGGGGCTAGGTCATTATCAGTTTGCTGCTAGCGTCTACTCGTGGCTTAAATGGTGGATAATGCACAAGCAACAGGAGCGACAAGCGCAAAGCAGCAGCCACAGCATACTAGAGTCAACTACACAGCAGGGATTGCAGTCTCATATTCCTCTTCATTTAATATTACCGCCAAACTTGTATGCTACTCCTGGGCTCGAATCAAGTATTTATTTTGATAATATAGTGTTAAAGGATTCGCTTGAAGATTTACGGTTTTTCGTCTGGTGTAGCTGTAAAACTGGTAGAATTGAACGTCGTCGCTGGATTGTTATTCCAGATGAATCACTGGTGGGTACACACCAAGTAGTTATTAGTATAACTGATTTGAAGGGCCAAGTGCTGGCTACAGGGAGTGTAACACTTCATGTAGCCCCCATCGATGTTGGTAAGGACCGCAATATTAGATTATTCTTGGTAGGTGATAGTATTACTCGACAGCAATGGTACCCGAACCGCTTGGCACGGTTATTGTCGACACAAGGAAATCCGTCTTGGTCAATGATAGGTACCATAGCTTTGCAATTCCCCCCTGGAGATAATTTCAAAGAATCGGCAGAACAAGGGGTAAGGATGGAAGCTTACAATGGGTGGACTTACTCTTTTTATTTTCTAGACAATATTCCAGATAGCAGAGCTTGGAATACTGAAACCAATCGCAGGTGGAGTCCATTTTTATATGAATCTTCTGGTGGTAAGATGTTGGTGGACCTCAAACGCTATTTTCTTGAGCATACGGATGGTGAGCCACCTGATGTCACGATTTTCCTACTCGGTACTAATGATATGTTTAATGCAGATCCATATAATTCAGAACTTTTTACAGCGCATCGAACTCTCGTATTGTCTCATGCAGATACATTACTGGCGCAGTTTCGCCGTCAATACCCGAATATGGCGCTAGCTGTCGTAACACCTCCTCCGTTTGCGGATGCACAGTTCGTGTATGAAATGCTTTATGGGAAAGAGTTCACCTATCAACGCCAGAAACACGTACACCGTAAATATATGGAAAGCATGTTTCAACACTTTGCAGGGCGCGAGCACGAGAACATTTTTCTAATTCCTGCAAATGTGGGTTTTGACGCTATTGATGGTTATCACCTTGGCCAAGTAGTTCATCCATCAGAATATGGGCATCGGCAGATCGCCGACACGATTTATAGTTGGCTGAAGTGGTGGTTGGCGCAGTATAAAGAGTCAGGATTAAACGGTAAGCGAGACGGATATGTGGAGGGAAAACACTGATATTTTGCCATTTGGGAATGCATGGGGAGCTTTCCATGATACAGAATGCAACAGGAACTCATCTCGATTCGCCCTCAACACATGTAATGGACTTTCTGGCCTCTCTGAAGCGACAAGCTCCTATGTATTATAAGGCTGTGGCTAAGACCCACCGTATCCACGGACCACTGTTTGTGGAATTAGCCGAACCAATGCTGCACTGGGCACATGCCCTTCTCGGCGATCAATATTTAACAACTTTAATTGATGGTTATCTCGCCTTTGTGTCAGAAGTAAATGAGTCGCAAATCCAGTATGAATCGACGGGCAGATATGCACATGCGAGCTTTGTTGAAGTGTATGATCAAACCTACGATTCCAATGATTTCATGCAGCTCTATCATTGGGGAGTTTATGTAACAACTTTTGCTTGGGAACATCATCTTAAGCTTTATAAATTCTTTCGTGATGAATTTTTGGGTCGTTTGAGTCAAAGCGCTGGCGGTCGATTGTTGGATCTCGGGTCTGGCTCGGGAATCTATAACCTCATCGCTCTGCACCAGTTGCCAGCTTGGCAAGCAGTCGCGGTGGACATCAGTGAGACCTCTGTGGGACTGAGTCGCGCAATGACTCGTTGTATTGGCTTAGGAGAGCGAGTATCCCATAAAATTGGTGATGCGCTTCAATTTGTTGACCCTCAACCGTTTGATGCTGGTGTAACATGCTTTTTGCTTGAGCATCTTGAGCAACCACAAGCACTTTTAAATACCTTAGCAAATTGTTTGGCAACACGGGGCTACGCTTTCATCACTGCCGCAATTACTGCTGCCGAAATAGATCATATCTACGAATTCAAAAGGGAGACAGAGGTATTGACCATGGCGGAAGCTGCAGGTTTTCGGGTTGTTGCAGTACTCTCTGCCGCTCCCGAGGCCATACCGCAAGATCGATATTTTCTGCCCCGCTCTCTTGGTATGGTGCTACAGAAAAGAAAGGGGGAGATATGGTAAAGTTCTCAGAGCCTGTTTCGCCTGCCGAACATAAGCGAGATGTATTTGAGGAAGTGCGAGAATTAGCCGCTTCTGGTAATGTCGCGGAGGCCTTTGCAATCCTACGTACGAAGGCCACCCCAGAGGTGGACTTCGTCGAGCAATCCCGTCTTGTGCGCCTATTGCATCGCCTCGATCGGAAAACATTAAATTTGACGCCACTGCGAATCGCATTCTTAGCGACGAGTACTGTGGCTCATTTCTCCGAGGTATTGTGGTTATGGCTGGCACTCGATGGTTTTGACACAACATTCTATAGTGCCGGGTTTGATACTATTGAACAGACTGTTATTGATCCATCGAGCGATCTCTATGATTTCAAACCTGATATTGTGTGGCTCTTCACTGGATACCGTGATGTGCACATCAGTGTTGCTCCCGGTATGAGTACCGCTGACGTTAATGAAGCGGTTCAGTCTGCAGTTTATCACCGCGTTAGACTGTGGGAAACGTTGCAAAGTCGCACGTCTGCCACCATTCTGCAAAATAATGCTGATCTGCCGGAAGAACAGATATTTGGTAACTTTGAAGGTTCGTCTTCCTGGGGTCAAACGAATGTGTTACGACGCTTTAATGTAGCGCTAGCTGATGCCGTAGTAGCAGGGGTTACTATTTTCGATTTGGATCAAGTAGCAGCTACCTTTGGGCGCCGCCAATGGTTTGACTCACGCTATTGGTTTCATTCTAAACACGCTTTTGCATTTGACGCCTACGGCTTGGTTGCGCACCGTGCTTCCCGCCTTATTGCAAGTGTAAAGGGTCGCGCCCGTAAGTGTATTGTACTTGATCTAGACAATACATTGTGGGGTGGTGTCATTGGAGACGATGGCATTGAGGGTATTCGTTTGGGCGGTGATGCGGAAGGGGAAGCCTACGTCGCTTTCCAAGAATACTTGAAGTCGCTGAAGACGCGCGGCATATTACTAGCTGTATGTAGCAAGAACGAGGAGTCGGCGGCACGGGAACCGTTCTTAAAGCATTCTGAAATGCGACTTTCACTTGATGATCTTGTGGTTTTTCAGGCGAATTGGAACAACAAAGCAGACAATATTGTCAATATCGCACGGATATTGAATATTGGTGTTGATTCTTTGGTGTTCGTGGACGATAACCCCGTCGAAAGAGATTTTGTGCGTCGTTCGTTACCAGACATCACTGTAGTGGAACTACCTACAGATCCTGCTGGCTATGTTGCTTCTCTAGATAAAGAACGGCTATTTGAAACGATTAGTTTTTCGGCGGAAGACCAGATTCGCAGCCAGATGTACCAGGAGAATACTAGGCGTGAAGAGTTTTCGCAGCAATTTTCTGATTTATCTGTATATTTACAATCGTTGGAAATGATCGCTACAGTTGGTGATCTCGACGCCGTCCACTTAAAGCGCATGCAGCAACTCATCAGTAAAAGCAATCAATTTCATCTTACTGGAGTGCGCTTGTCGGAAGCCGACCTTTTGCAATTGGCTAAACGTTCAGATACTGATATCAAGTACTTTAAACTATCCGACCGCTTTGGCGATAATGGGTTGATTGCGGTGCTTGTTTTGCAAGAGCGTGAAAAAGCACTCCACATCGACACATGGGTAATGAGTTGTCGTGTGCTTTCACGCGGCATGGAAGATTTTATAATAGATGAGCTTTGCCGCCTTGCCTTACATCGCGGCTGTCAAAGCATTATTGGTAAGTATATACCCACGCGAAAGAATACGTTGGTGGCAAAGCTGTACGAACAGCTGGGTTTTGAAGCAATTGCGTCAGAATCCGATGGTAGCATAACGTGGCGATTCAATGACCTCGAGGGACGCCTAGCGCGAGTGAATCACTATATCACCCGGCAAGAAAATGATAGAGATGAAGGCACTACCGTATGCCAAAAAGCATAAATCCAGATATAGTTGAGCGCCTGAATCGTGTTTTTCAGGATGTCTTCGATGATCCTGACATCCAGATCAATAACGAGACGACGGCAGAGGATATTGAACTTTGGGATTCTCTCAATCATATTAATCTGGTATTGGCTGTAGAAAAAGAATTTGGCATCAAACTCAATGCTCCAGAAGTTGCGAAACTCGAAAACGTGGGGGCGATGCTACAAGTAATCGCCGATCGAGCGCCTATCAACAATAAATAGTATTTAGTGTCCTTCTCCCTGGTGAAAAACCCTATGGACCAGCATACTATTGATACTAAGAATGCTGAATTCTGGAATGAATTGTGTGGGTCTGGATTCGCCCGTATGCTGGGTATTACTGTAATAACTCCCGAGACGCTACGTCGCTTCGATGAGGCTTATCTGGCCTTTTATCCCTACCTCAAGGGGTATGTGACCAGTCAGCCCTTAAAGGATAAAAAGGTGCTAGAAATTGGCCTTGGATATGGTACGCTGGGTCAATGTTTGGCCGAACAAGGCTGCGATTATTATGGGATGGATATCGCCCAAGGGCCAGTAGATATGATGTGTTATCGCCTCAAAAACCTGGGACAATCAAGCGAACGCAAAGTTCAGATAGGGTCGGCCTTAGAGATACCATATTCTGAGGCGAGTTTTGATTACGTGTATACGATTGGATGTCTGCATCACACAGGCAATTTGAGTAAGGCTATCTCTGAAGTCTATCGCGTTCTGGTTCCTGGTGGCAAAGTGAGTGTGATGCTTTACAATCGTCACTCATTCCGTCAATTGGTGCAAATTCCTATAGAACGTATACGAAGCCTATGCGTGGCTGGTCATCGTTCTTTTGCTGAACGGGTTCGCGCTTTGTATGATACGAATGTGCAAGGTGAGGCTGCTCCTCATATCGATTACGTGTCGATGATTGAGGTGAGAAGATTATTCAAAAGCTTTTCCAGAGTCAAAGTTGATATACAAAACTTTGACACTTATGTTCTCTTTCAAGGCAAGGTGGTAATTCCTCGTGAGAAATTATTGAATAACATTGGCCGCATATTGGGTCTCGATTTTTACATTACGGCTGTCAAATAGATGAACTGGCAAAACGTTAAGGTATAGAGTTAGCGTTTATAAGGATAACGATGTCTAAAGCCAAGGTGAATGGGGTCTTGCTGCTCTACCATCACAACCAGATGCCAATCGCATCGAATATGTTTGAGCATATCCGCTCGTTTCAGCGCTACTCGCGCTTCAAGGTCTGGCTGGTTAATACCTATTGGGGTTTTCCGCGGGTGTTAGAGGCCTTTGAGTTCGAGGTCATTATCCTGCACTACTCGCTGTTTGGGTGGTTTCCTTTTGCCTTGGATGACGCGTTCCGGCAGTATCTGGCGGACAGTGGGGCGAGTTACAAAGTCGCCTTCTTCCAAGACGAATACCGCTTTTGGGCCGCCCGGGCCGCGGTGCTCAATGAATATAAAGTGGACTGTGTCTACACCTGCCTCGAACCAGCCTACTATCAGGAGACATATGGGAAATACACCCGTGTGCCGCGGCTGGAAACGTATATCCCGGGCTACGTCAGTGATGAGATGGTGGCCATGGCCCGCCGGGGCAACAAGCCGATGGCGGAGCGCACCATTGATGTGGGCTATCGCGGGCGGCAGGCATACTATTATATGGGACGGAGCGCGTGGGAAAAGCACGAAATCGGCGTCAAGTTTCGGGAGCGAGCGATGGGGTTGGGCTTGATGCTCGATATTGCAACCGACGAGGCCCAGCGGATATACGGCGAGGCGTGGTTGGCGTTTTTGGGTAACTGTCGGGCCGTATTAGGGGTAGAAGCCGGGGTGTCGATTTTTGACATTGACGACGTGGTGGTCCCGGCCTGCGAACGCTTGCTGCACGACGAGCCGGGCTTGAGTTTCGACCAGGTGTATGAACGCTTATTGAAGCCGTATGACGGGACAGGAATATACTACCGCACGGTGAGCCCGCGGGTGTTTGAAGCCGCGGCCGCCGGGGCCTGCCAAATCCTGTATGAAGGCAAGTATTCGGGGGTGGTGGAGCCGGGGGTGCATTACTTGCCCTTGCGCAAGGATTTCGCCAATTTTGACGAGATCATGCGCCTGTACCGCGATGAGGGGGTGCGGCGTGAGATGGTGCAGCGGGCCGAGCGTGATTTGATCGCGTCGGGGACCTACAGCTATCGCCGCTTTATTGAGCGCTTCGATGCCGGGCTTGAAGCGGCAGGATTACAACCACAGATCCCCGATAGGATGGTACGGCGTGTGAGCGACGCGCTGTGGGAAGGTGAACGGTCGCTGGTGTTCAAAAAAATTGACGCGATGAACGTAGAACATCAAGCTATATTACAGGCATATGTCACTCTGCAAGCACAACATATGCAACAAGCCGAATCGCATCAAGCTATGGTACAGGAATATGTCGCCAGAATTGACGCGCTGCAAGTAGAGCATCAAGCTATGTTGCAGGCATATATCGCCCTGCAAGCACAACATATGCAACAAGCTGAATCGCATCAAGCTATGGTACAGGAATATGTCGCGCTCCAAGAACTGTATATGAAACAACAGGAAGAGTATCAAGACACAATTAACAAATATATTACCCTCCAAGTGCAGCTTTCTACAAAGTAAAAGGTAATGACACCCAAAACTAGGGTCAACGGCAGCCTGATTATCTACTATCATATGCTTGCGCCTTATGCCTCGATGCTGATGGAGCATGTGAATGCCTTTGGGCAGTGTTCCCGCTTCAAAGCATGGGCGGTAAACACTGAATTCGGCTTTCCAGCGGCGCTAGAGGAGTTTGAGTTTGAGGTCATTATCCTGCACTATTCGCTGTTTGCCTGGGTGCCGTTTCCGCTGGGCGAGGCGTTCAGCAATTATTTAGCGAACAGCGACACGAGTTACAAGGTCGCCTTCTTTCAAGATGAATACCGCTTTTGGCCGGAACGCGCCGCCTTCTTGAATGCCTTCCACATTGACTGTGTCTACACCTGCCTGGAACCCGCCTACTACCAGGCCACCTACGGGAAACACACCCGCGTGCCGCGGCTGGAGACGTATCTGCCGGGGTACGTGAGCGATGAGATGGTTGCCACGGCCCACCGGGGACGCCAACCAGAGGCCACCCGCCGGGTGGATGTGGGGTATCGGGGGCGTTTGTCACCAGAGTTTCTGTTTTTAGGCAAGCAGGCGCTGGAGAAATATGAAATTGCCTTAGAGTTTCAGGCGCGGGCGGCGGGCTTGGGGTTGACGCTCGATATTGAAACGGACGAAGCCAAGCGGATTTACGGCGAGGCGTGGTTGGCGTTTTTGGGCAACTGTCGGGCGACCCTGGGGGTAGAAGCGGGGGTCTCGGTGTTTGACATTGACGACGTGGCGATTCCGGCCTATGAACGGTTGCGGCAGGCGGAGCCGGAGTTGAGTCCGGAGGAAGTCTATGAACGGACCGTCAAGCCGTATGACGGGACGGGCGTCTACTACCGCACGGTGAGCCCGCGGGTGTTTGAAGCGGCGGCCACGGGGACGTGTCAAATTCTGTACGAAGGCAAGTATTCGGGGGTGGTCGCGCCGGGGGTGCATTACCTGCCCTTGCGCAAGGATTTCGCCAACTTTGACGAGATTATCCGTCTGTACCGCGATGAGGGGGTGCGGCGTGAGATAGTGCAGCGGGCCGAGCGTGATTTGATTGCCTCGGGGACCTACAGCTATCGCCGCTTTATTGAGCGCTTCGATGCCGGGTTGGTGGCGGCCGGCCTGGAAGCGACCATCAGCGAAGCCACCGTGCAGCGCGTCAGCGACACCCTGAGGGAAAACGAGCGGGTGTTGTGGCTGCAGAAATTGCACGCCAAGCAAGCGGAGTATGACCAGCTTTTACACCAACACATTGCCTTACAAGGGCAATATATGGAGCAGGCCACGCTACTGGCGCAGCAAAACCTGGACAGTGTGGCGAAGTATGACCAGCTCTTACACCAACACATTGCCTTGCAAGGGCAATATAGGGACCAGGCCACGCTACTGGGGCAGCTGCAATATAGGGAGCAGGCCGGGTTACTGGGGCAGTCCAACCCGGGCAGCGTGGTGGTTAGCACCGAAGCCCTAGTATCGCCCAGTCCGGCCACCCCGCACGCCTCTCTCGTGTTGGTCAAGGTGTATCTGGCGCAGCGGCTTGCTCCATATCCGCGGTTGTATCGGTTCGGACGGCGGGTACTGCGGGCAATCCGCACCTTGGAGCGGCAACGCTAAAAAATAGCCTGAAATTGTTCATTGGTAGCTCCACGACTAACCGTGGTCACGAACACCACTGTGCAATGCGGCCATTGTCGGCGTCGTCACACCACTGTCACACCCCAAACTCGCGTGCGAGGTACAACAATAGTTATAGGCAATTTATCGCCGACCTTGACCAACAGTTACTCGCTCTGGGACTTTCTCCCGCGATCGACCCAGCAGATGCTATAGCAGTGACATGGCGACTCACGAGCCATAGAATGCACAGAACGTTACAGACCAAATTGAAACAAGCTGATGGTCAGTTCCGTTATCGGTTCCGTCAAAAGAAACATCAACTCCTCCAATCACTGGCAGGAAGCCAATCTCCCACTTTACGATGCCTCAAAGCTTCAGTACGGTTTGCCAAGCACTATTGGCACTAGCTTGTGCAGTCTGCCTGGGCTGCCGTAAAAGAGGAAAAACTACAAAGACATATAAGGTCGATGTTTTTCAATACATTGTTGAATGAGTGTTAGGTTTTTTTGTGTCCACTCTACTGTCCTATGCAGTCCATCACCTAACTCGACATGGGCTTGAAATCGCAGCTCGCGTCGAGATTTTTCTGTACTGCCAAAACGCCTCCCAGCACTATCCCAAGGACGTCTCGGCTTATATTCGATTGCGGCTGCGTTGCCTGTGGTTGCATTGGTTAAGAGCGCCAGTTCTTTGATACTCGTTTCTTTGCCACTGGCGATATTGTAGACTTCGCCGGCTTGCCCCCGGAGCGCACATGCGAGCAATCCTCGACATACATCCTCAACATAGATAAAGTCGCGCGACGCTATCCCCTCATTTTCTACGGGAAGTGGTAGACCCTGGAGTGCTTTATACACAAACGTTGGGACGACATTGCGCCAGACTGTGGCCGGCGTACCACGCCATTGTCCAGCCCCGAGAATCTCTCCTGGCCCATAGACATTTTGAAATCGGGCTTTGACCACTGGCATCTGATACTGTGTGAAATAGTAATTCGAGTAGAATTCCCCAATAATCTTTGAAATCTGGTAAGGACTGTCGTGATAGAGCGAGATGGGTGCGTCCTCCATGGCGGCGTGGACCTCATCGAAAGTTTTGGCAGCTACCGCACATCCGGCTGAGGTATACACCACCTTTTTGACTTTGCGAAAGGTTTTGATGCGTTCGTAGAGCTTCAAGGTTGTCAGTGTGTTATTGGCGTGGTCGGCTAAGGGATCATGAATCGAACTCTGATTGCCATGATACGTCGCCAAGTGGAAAACGTAATCGAAATCATCTTCCAGGGACGCCAGGATGTGGTCATCCGTAATCGAGCCTTCAATAAAGGTAACTTCAGGGGCAGTTGGTATGTTGACTCGTTCGGATGATAATAAGTTGTCAATGATGACGACGGTATCAGCGGCAGAGCCTAAAAGAGCGCGGACAAGATTACTGCCTACGAAGCCCGCTCCCCCAATGACTAAGAGCTTCTGTCCTTTGAACGTATCCACTAAGACACTCCTCAGCAAGATGGATAATCGATGTAGGATGCTCACAGTTTATGCAAAAGCCAACGACTCCGCTCCCACAACATACGAGCAAGGGGGTAGAGGGGTACACGCACCAGCCAATAAAGCCTGCGTGTGACACGAAAAAGTAATGGGCGATGGGCCAATCTTGTGGCTACAGCGGGTTTTATTCTGATCAGAGTTTCTCTCACCAAAACGCGCGTCCGTAGCGTATACAAATGTTCTCGACCCAACGCCATATGAGTGGTGACCACCACCAGGGCAGGGAGGCTTTCCAACTTTCCAGCCCGCACGATGAGCTGGGCGACATAGGCCCCAGCCTGGTCAGCCACAAAGGTGGGGGTAGGTGCCGCCGGATCAGACAGGGTCGCCAGACTCCTCACTGGCAAGCTCAAGAACGACCAGGCAAAGGTCAGTGGAGACCATCCACACTCTGCGAGCTACTCCCATCGAGCATGACGGTGGCCCCCAGGTTGACCGTTTGCGCCGCCCCGGCCTGGGCTCGCGGCGGGGAACGGCAAAGCTCTCCCCCGGTAGCCGATTAGAAACGGCCGCCTGCAGAGTGGATTTGGCGCCGTATAATTTTCAAGCGAAATTGGCACATAACCCTTTAATGTGTGGACAAACTCAACGTGAGGGAATCTTTTTGCAGGATAAACGTCATCTAGATAACTCTCTGGAACACAGGTAAAAACTACTTGAATCCCCAAATTTTGTATCCATTCACGAGCGATTTCCGTCGTTTCATGCTCATCTTGAATGAAGAGAATTTTCAAACCATGAAATCTCTCAATAGCTTCTGCATAGGATTCCGACAAATAGTTACGCAGATTTAATCTTACGGAATAATGAATTATGATAGAGTCAAATGACGAAAAATTCGTTTCGCATATAGCGCCGTGAGTTGCGATGGCATAAAAAATATGATTTTTAGAAAATAGAGAAAAACTACTTAAATGATCCATAACAGTATTAACGTAGGTGGATCTATCATCATATAAAATGAGAATGTTGAGTAGTTTCTGATTCTTGTGCCATAATGCAGGAGAATTTACCTTTGATCGAAGGAAATTGAAATGCTTCTCATTATTCTGTATCTCCACTGTTTCGCATGGCAGATTTGGAGCGGTATCATTCTCGACAAGCGGTAGCCTTGTTGTGGTCTTCGACCACACTCTGGAGAAGGCCAGAGCGATGATTTCTTGCGTGACCACTTGGTCAAATTCTTTGATAAAGGCCCGATACGAATACCGATCCGAGGCGACGATGTCTTCGTAAGCACGCTCAGTCATAGCACGAAGAAACTCGGGGTCACACAATTTCTCAGCGACGACATCCATGTTGGAGAAGTCTTTGGCAAGCGGGATGTAATGGTGCCAAGGCTGCACAATTCCTGAATAATCACCAGGAAAGAGAATGAGAGCAGTGCGCAGAGCAATGGCCTCAAAGATCCTTGGCGAGATGACGTTTATAAGAACGTTCCCTTCGTACGGCGCCAAGATCGCCCGATGGACTTCCCAGAAATCAGCCGCAGGATGTTCTCGCAGGTACGCTTGCGTGCGTTGTTCGAGAGAACTGTCGAAATCTGTGATGCTCGCACCACTCTCAGCGCCCAGAGTGGCTTTGCACGAGCGCATGAACGCGTCCCAGTCTTGGCCGTAGATACGATCCTCTTCACGCCAAGCGATGTCACAACATAACCCGTATTTGTCAGCGTACTGTAGCACCCCTTGGGCAATCCAGACCTTCTCCTGTCCAAGCCAGCCTAACCAGTAAGGCACCGCTCGGCTGCGATAACCGATGTCGATAGGACGCAACTCGATCGGCGGCGCTGTCATACCGACAAGTCTGTCGGGTATATAGCCGGCCAAGGTGCTTATCTTGCGCACTCCCGGGAGGCGTGTGTCATTCCATACTTGGGGGATTTGGGCCTCAGGATAAAGCGTGAAGAGCACATGGATACCGAGGTATCGCATCATAGCGGTGAGGTCATCAATCCAGCGGTAATCATCCTGGACAAATTGGACTTTCAATCCCTGGAAACTTCGGATCTGTTCTCTGAAGCTTGGGGCGAGATAATGATCAGAGATAATCACCAATGAATAGTGAATGATCACAACGTCAAACTCATCGATGTGCAGCGCAGTACTTTCTGTCAGTCCTAGGGGATTGAATATGTTAACCTTATGCTTGGAGAGATGCACAAATGCTGCAATGTGATCAAGGACGTTATTGGCATGGCTAGAATTATCATCGCATAAAAACAAGACAGAAAGACTACGTCTGCCTGAAAACCATGGTTTGAGTTTGTCCATCAATTCCATAGTTCACCATAAGCGAGAGTTTGTCACGACTCTAGAGGCAACGTATGTCATCTACTGTCGGTGTGTTGTACTACTTTTGAGCTCTGATGTACAGATCTAATCCCACGACCCGCGCCACATTATTCAGAAACTTTTCACGTGGGAGGAAGAATTTTCCTTTACGGAGGGAGTAGGAATCGAAGTTGTGAATATCAATACGGACATGGGAAAACTTCCTGCACAGCCATCTGGCTTGCAGCCATGAGACATAATCAGTGTGAGGGGCAGCTACCCCTTGTGTATTGGTATCATACAGGGCGCGGATACGCTCCGCAAAACTACGCCCGTCATCTATAAACAGGCCGCGCGTACGCTGCCAGGGCACTTGGATCAAGCGGCGGAAAGAGAGGCGGTTGTAGAGCATGATGACTGCTCTACCTCCCGGCACGAGAACGCGGTACACTTCAGAGACGGCCTGGGACACATTCCCTGTGTGGTGTAGACAACCTATGGTATAGACGTAGTCGAAACTGGCGCTCGCATGGGGGATAGCGAGAGCTGAGCCCATTTGTACTTTGGCTTTGCCGTTTTGTCCGAGTAAATCTAAGCGGTAACGCGTGAAGTCCACAGGGCCAGCGGCAATATCAAGCCCATAATAATCATGCCCTCGTGATGCCAAAATCTGGCCAAGTGTGCCGTAACCCAAGCCAATCTCCAGGACCTTTTTACTTGCCACTCCTGCTGACAAAAGGTATCTGTCCAGATACGGATAAAGTCCCATAAAAGCCTCGTCAAAACGACGCAGACTGTCGGGTGAGGCGTCACTGATGCCGAGTGCCTGAGCCAGCCCTGAACCGCAGAGTTCGTTCCAAAATGTCGCATTTCTTTTGTCGATGTCTTCTTGCGACATCACGCATTCCTCCAACATGCCACCGCTGACGCCAACCAGGCGAATCCAGGAAGTTACGGCGTTGCCGTACGTTCTTTTGCACTTTTTATTTTTCCCCACCATCTGGCGATCAGGGGGGAAAGCATGGAGAGATATCTATACTGATATTTATGTCTGCGCAATTCGAACATTTTTACTTGTGGTTTATAAAACCAGAGTAACCACCTCTCTTTTTTAGGTATCTCTTCAATCCATTTAGCACGATATGTATATTCTATATGCTTCAGATCAGTCATAAAATAGGTATAAGCCAAAAGATTGAATAATTTCTTTGGTAGAAAGCGACTCAATTGAAAGATGATAGGGTCAGACATCAGTGGCAAGGAACTCTTCTCTCTGGTAATGTAAAAACTCCAAAAAAGCAGACGGAAATTATACGTCGTAAAGCTGCGCAAGTGTACAAAATCATAAGCACATCCCTTGTATTGCTCGAGTGATTCCTCCCAAGGAATATGGACAATAATCCTCGTATGCGGTTGACACTCTTGAGACAAGAGATTTACCAAATACTCAGGATGCAGGAGATGTTCCATAATGTCTGAGATGATGATGACATCAAACAGCTTGATTTTTACTGGCAAATATTCGGCGTCACAGCAGATAGGCATGATATCTGTATGTGAAAGTACATTGTTTAGATACGGCAGCGCTAGATCTGCAGCAACCTTCATTTTTGCATCTAATTGTGCCAAATACAATCCATTTGATGAGCCGACATCCAGCACAGTACAATCTCGAACATCCCCAATAAAATTGATCAAAGCATTATGCAGTAAGTTGTCTCTTCCTTGAACTAAAGGCTTCTCCAGGTCATCTTCAGCAATTTTATTGTAATTCTGCAGATAATGCTCTCGCAGATCTTTATCCTCTTTGTACTCTGGAAGCAAGATGGGTATGCCGCCTCTGATTTCATAAGACTTTTTGCAAGCATCACAATAAAGTGTGTCGGTAAATTCAGCAAGTTCTCCGCGACACTGTGGACAAACACAATACGTATTAAAACCTCTGGTCATTGAATCTTCCTGATTCCACCGGATCTTGTGGTTCGTGGCGAAGGCTGAAAGATCAGTAGGATGGTTCCCCTCATTTCCCCATACGTAGGCTGTAAAGGGTAGATACGGAACCAAGCGCTTTTGTCGGTGAAGCTGCCCACCACAGCACTCCTCTACATGCTCAGGGCCCTTCACACTCGTCCCTACTACGCCTTGGTGTCTGCAGGTTTGAGATGCGTATACGTCTGCGTAATACTATACTTTTTATACCACTCGATGGTCTCACGCACACCGCGCTCAAGCAGGGTGGAAGTTTGCCAGTGAAAGTCCTGTTCGGTCTTCGATGGATCAAGCAAAATGGTAAACGCATCGTCAGGATTGCGTGGGCGGACCTCCACGTCTTCTGGCAGGGTGACGTTGAGCGCCTTGAGCGTGGCATCAAATAGTTCTTTGATGGCGTAGTCTGAGCCGGAGGAGATGTGATACACTCCACGCTGGCCTTTGCCATCAACGGCCATCATGACAACATCGATCAGATCGTTGATGAAAATAAAGTCACGCCGTGTGTCCATGACAAAACACGGCTTGTTTGTGGTCAAGCGCTGATAAAAGGTTGGGAGCGGCCCACTTATGTTCCTGGGGCCATAGGCGTTGGCCAGGCGAAACGACACATAGTCGAGCCCACTCAGCTCTACATACTGCTCCCCGGCCGTTTTGCTAATCGCATAACTGCTCCCTTCTGGCTGAATAGGGTGCTGCAGCGTGATTGGTTGTTCCAGCGGTTGGAGACCGTAACAGAGTGCGGTCTGGAAGTAGATGAGCCGCTGCACTGCCGCTTGTTGGGAAGCGCGTACGATGTTGGCCGTGCCCAGCACGTTGGTGCTGGCATCTTCGCTCCAATCGTGCGGATCCTTGTAGGAAGCCGCAGCATGGACCACCACGTCCGGACGCCAAGTTTCAAAGAGGCGATACACTAAGGCGGTGTCAGCAATGGTTCCCTCAACCACAGTCAAACTATCATGGGGAGCCAGGTTGTCCTGTCGCCCCGTGGCATAGTTGTCGACCACCACGACCTGATCCCCGCGTGCTAACAAGCGGTCAGCCAAGTGGGAGCCGATAAAACCCGCCCCACCGGTGATGAGCACTCGCATGATCTCGTCTCCTTAGATGTCCTGAAGCTTCTGGGCGCGTCATCTTGGATCCTGCACAGACAGACCAGTTCCCTAGTCGAGGAGCCGTTTAAACGTCTGCGCTTGATCATGGAACTCTTGCTGCCAGAGTTCCAGAGACAACAGGCCCCAGATCTTCCGGCCAAACTTTGGCTCCTGCGTCAAGCCGTCCAACACTATCTTGTTGTCAATGAGTTCCCGCTGCAGCGCGTTACGCGAGGCAAAAATATCGTGCACAAAATCGCGCGCTTCGCTCTGCATCCACTCGGTGAGGGGCACCGGGAACCCCATCTTATCCTGGCGCTCGGCAATGGTTACTGGCACTACCGTTCGCATAGCACTGCGCAACACATGTTTCATCGTCCCATTCTGGAACTTGACATTGGCCGGCATGGTGGCAGCTAACTCCACCAGAGGATGATCAAGGAACGGCACGCGTGATTCTAGACCATGTGCCATGCTTACCCGATCTTCGACCTGTAACAGCGCCGGCAATAGCGTCTTGAAATCGAAATGAGTCATCCGATCAAAGTATGATTCTTTGGGGACATTATCTCGGTTAAAAATACTACGGAACGTCTCAAAAGGTGAATAGTCGCTCAGGCATTCCCAATTGATCTCATGGCGCAGTGATGGCGCACGATCAATAAGACGGAAATAGCGCTGGTCCATATCCTCGAACAGGCCCTCACGCCAGAAGTGTTGCAGCAAAGGCTTGTAGTTCTTGAGAGCGATCAGATTTGGGATAATTGACTCGTACGTCACGACAAAGTTGCCAGCGTGCATTGTGCCGTCAATCGCCGCCTTGATGCACTGCTCGAAGTACGCGAGCAAGTATCGCGCATAGCCACCGAAAATTTCATCCCCCCCCTGACCCCCGAGGACGACTTTACGATGTCGACTGGCCAGTCGAGACACCATGTACTGCGGAAAAGACCCAGGACCCGCGACCGGGTAGTCAAGATGGTAGATGACTTTACGGATATGCTCGATAAAATCGTTGACTGTGATGTCGATTTCATGGAGCTTGAAGCCACACCAGTCAGCTACTTCGCGAGCATACCGACTCTCATCGTAGTCTGCGCTGAGCGAAAATTTACCAGTAAATCCCTGAAACTCCTCACTAGTGTGCCTGGTAGCCAGCGCCGATACGATGCTCGAGTCGAGGCCACCGCTCAAGTAGGAGCCAACCGGCACGTCACTCCGCAGGTGCAACTGGACCGATTCCTCTAACAAAGCATGCAGTTTTTCTTCAAAGTATTTCGCCGTGTGATCGAAGTCCAGGTCGTAGTACACTTCCCAATATCGCTTGACTTCTAATGTCCCGTGCCTCACTTGCAGTGTGTATCCTGGGAGTAGCTCTTGAATGCCTTTGAATAACGTCTTGCCAGCGAGACAAAACTGAAATGCGAGATAATCTTTGAAGCCATCGAGATCCGTTTCGATGCTGGCAACAAACGGCAACAGCGCCTTAACTTCTGAAGCAAAGTACAACACACCATCCACACAGGTGTAGTAAAACGGCTTAATCCCAAACCGATCACGAGCGCAGAAGAGCGTCTGTTGGGCCTCGTCCCAGAGGGCAAAAGCGAACATGCCACGCAGGTGCTGCACACAGTCACTTCCCCACGTGCGATACGCTTGCAAGATGACTTCAGTATCAGACGTCGTCACAAAGCGTTCTGGCCCCAGCTCAGCGCGGAGTTCTAGATAATTGTAAATTTCGCCGTTATAGGTAATCCAATTGCCCGCCCCGTCGTGCATGGGCTGTTCACCCGTAGCCAAGTCGATAATACTCAAACGCCGGTGCGCAAAACCCACGTGCCGTCGCGTATGTTGCCAGAGCCCCTGCCCATCAGGCCCGCGGTGGCTCTGCAGTGTGTTCATCGTGTGTAAGCACCGTTCAAGGTTAGGGATACATTCAGCAATCTGACTCAGCGCCCCGGCAATACCACACATCGTTACCTTTCCTCCGCTCTTGCGCCACCCGCACTCTGCACGAGTAGTTGCACGATACGTTCTCCGGCATCGCCCTGGCCGTACAACTCTGGCACGTGCGACAACGCCTGCATCGCCCAGGGAAACGCGGCACAGATAGCGGTTTCCTCTGCCCCGACCACCCTGTTTGCACCATACTCCACAAGCTCGATCCATTCGGTCTCATCACGCACCGTAATACATTTCTTCCCGAAGAAGAAGGCTTCCTTTTGAAGTCCACCCGAATCGGTGATCACGAAAGCACAACGCTCGAGGTGCCCGAGCATGGCAAAATACGACTGTGGTTCGAGAATACGCGTCTGCCCATGTACAGTAAGACATTCCCGTTCAAGGATTAGGCGTGTGCGCGGATGCAGGGGCAAAATGACGGGCAGGGGTGCCTGTCCCACGGCCCTCAGAATACCTTGTAAGCGCTGCGGATCATCCGTGTTCTCAGCACGATGCAACGAAGCGAGCGCGTAGGGTCTCTCATACTCTGGCAAGATGGCCTTCTGACGATAGAAACACACCGCGTCATACATCACATCCCCAACGACATGGACACCTTGTGTAATGCCTTCACGCGCCAACTGGGCTTTAGCACCTTCGGATGGACAAAAAAGATAGTCAGAAACATGATCTGTCAAAACACGATTGATCTCTTCTGGCATGCGTCTATTAAACGAACGCAAACCCGCTTCTACATGTGCCACAGGGACATGCAATTTCGCAGCGGCGAGGGCTCCTGCCAGGGTGGAATTAGTATCCCCATAGACCAATACCCAATCAGGTCGTCGTGTCAGGATTTCCTGCTCTAGAGAGGTCACCATGGCGCCCAGCATGGCGCCATGTAAGCCTGAGCCCACACCTAGATTGATTACCGGCTTCGGGAGAGCCATCTCGTCAAAAAAAGCCTGGCTCATCATATAATCGTAGTGCTGCCCGGTATGTACAATCTGTTCAATGATAGACTGGGCTGGGGCCAGTTTATTGCACTCAGCAATAGCACGACTCACGACAGCCGCTTTCACAAACTGAGGTCGTGCTCCTACGACTGTCATGATCTTTATAAGTGCCATGCCTGCTGCCTGTAAATACTATGCATTATGACGTATTACGACAGAGCCAGAGCGACTCATCTTACACTGGCTAGCCTGATCCGTCAATGCATTTATGCTTGACCCTGCCCCTTCATTGGACCTGTGTAATGCCTTACTGCAGCCGCACAGCCAGGTACAGTCCCCCACATCCAAATACGCCGTTTGCCGCCCAGGCGGCCACGACTGGTGGTAAGCGCCCATTGTGGCCTAAGGCGAGAAGAAGATTATGCAAGATCACGTAGGCAAAGCCACAGAAGAGCGTCAGGCTCAGTGCCAGGGTGAGGCCACCATTACGGTTCATGTGCAGCGCTAGCGGCATGCCGAAACCTACCATAATGATGCACAGCACGGCATACGCCAGTTTGCCATGGAATTCGACCAGGTAGAAGGAATCCGCTACCCCCTGCTGGCGCAAGTCGTGGGCGTATGCCAGGGTCTCACGCAGGCCCATCTCTTCAGGCTGCTTACGCAGCGCACTGATCTCCTCGGGACGTTCGGGAAACGCCACACGATGCTCGGCAAACGTTTCTGGGAGGCCGGCGAACATGCCTGCCGCGTTAAACGTACGTCGTACGCCCTGCACCAAGAGCCAGTCCTGGCCGTCATGACGCGCCTCTGCCGCGTCGTAGCGCTCGCGAATGACGCCTTGCGCATCCAGAGTGTAGATAGTCACACCCAGCAAGCGCTGCTCAAGCGGCACGCTACGTATCAGGGGGATGATGCTCGGCAAGGAGATTTCTGTCAGACACATTTTGCGATCAGCCCAATGCTCGACGTGGAGCCTGGCTACTATACCCCAGCGTCGGACGCCCGTAAGCGCTGGAGAATCGCACAGTTTGCCACATATGCTGACCGCATCTATGCGCTCAATCAAGATCTGCTGCACGTTTTGCCTGCGCAAGCTGAGTTCCTACCTTATGCCAACGTCGATCTGCGTGCCTGGCAGCCTGCACTTGCACAGGAGCCTCAGGCTAAGCGGCTTACGCTCTTGCACGCTCCGACCCATCGTGGTGTGAAGGGTACCCGCTATGTTCTGGAAGCTGTACAGCAGTTGCGAGAGCACGATCAGCTTGATATTGAATTGCTCCTAGTCGAAGGGTTATCTCATGAGGAAGCCCGACGCTTCTACCAGCGTGCTGATTTGCTTATTGACCAGCTCTTGGTAGGGTGGTACGGTGGATTGGCAGTTGAATGTATGGCGTTAGGCAAGCCTGTCGTGTGCTATATTCGTGAGGAGGACTTGAAATTTATTCCGGCGCAGATGCGTCGAGACTTACCAATCATTCAAGCAACCCCCGCTACACTCTATACAGTACTCAAGACATGGCTCACTGTACGCCGAGACGAATTGCGGCAAGCTAGGCACCAGGGCCGGATGTATGTCGAGCAGTGGCATGATCTACTGAAGATCGCTGCCAAACTGCAAAGAGAGTACGAGGCAATTCTGGCCTCAAAGCCATAACCTCATTGACGCATATCGGTGGCTCCTGTCAGTCATGTGCAAGCGCACCGATAAGGCTTGGCAAGTGAGAGCATTGTGTGCGGTATTGCTGGTGTTGTACGATTTGATCAGGACGCCTTTGATCTCGCCATATTACAAAATCTGGCACAGGCTCTAGAGCACCGTGGTCCCGATGACCGTGGTTTTCTCAGTTGGTCTGGTGCAGCAGCGGTGCAGGTCTCCCAGGACCCCTGGGCTATACAGAGAGGCTGGGTTGGCCTCGTGCACTGCCGTCTGTCTATCTTGGACCTCAGTGCAGCTGGCTGGCAGCCTATGGGAACTCCGGACGGGCGATATTACATTGTGTTGAATGGAGAGATTTATAACTACCTGGAACTGCGAGCAGAGTTGCAGGCGTTAGGATACACATTTCGTTCCCACAGTGATACAGAAGTCTTGCTCACTGCCTATGCCCATTGGGGGCATCAGGTACTGTCTCGCCTTGTTGGTATGTTCGCTTTTTGTATTCTGGATACGCAAGCGCGTCTGCTCTTTCTGGCCCGAGATTTTTTTGGCATCAAACCATTGTACTACACCAACTGGAGTCACGGGTTTGCCTTTGCCTCTGAAATGAAGGCCCTGCTGAGACTCCCTGGTACACGCTGTCACGTGAACCCCCATAGCCTTTATGACTATTTGCGTTTCGGACGGACCGATTACGGCAGCGCCACGCTGTTGAGCGATATCCAGCAACTCCCAAGCGCGCACTATCTTGAGCTTCCTCTCGATCATTGGCAGCATGGAGGGCCAGTGCGCTATTGGCAAGTATCCCAACACCAGCACTGCGATATGTCTTTCGATGAGGCGGCTGGGCAACTGCGAGCGCTGTTCCTCAAGAATATCCAGTTACATCTGCGCAGTGATGTTCCCGTGGGTGCTGCACTCTCGGGTGGGATTGATTCTACAGCTATTGTGACGGCTATGCGGCAGGTCCAAGGCACGGCTCTGGAACTCCATACGTTCAGCTATATTGCTGACCAGGAAGCGCTCAATGAGGAAACATGGGTCGATGTCGCCAGCCGAGAGGCCAAAACTGTCGTACATAAGGTGCACGTGGCTTCGGAGGAGATGATTGCTGACCTGGAATCCCTACTTGACATGCAAGGGGAACCTTTTGGCAGTACGAGCATATACGCCCAGATGCGCGTCTTTCGATTGGCGCAGGAGGTAGGCATCAAAGTCATGTTGGATGGGCAAGGCGCTGATGAGCTGTTGGGAGGATATCGGCCCGCTCTTGCGGCACGACTGGCTTCTTTGCTGCGCCAGAGGAAGTGGCTGCAGGCCCATCGCTTCCTGCAGAGTACTGTGCGACTGCCAGCAGTGACGCGATCGATGTTGCTTGTGCGAGCCCTAGGAGTGCTTGGACTTTCCAGCCAGCGCTCAGCCCTTCATGGAGTTCTCAAAAAATATTTGTTTCCACCATGGCTCAATGCTGCCTGGTTTGCTAAGCATGGTGTACTGGCCAAACCGATCTGGCACGCCCGGGAGCGGGAGGTCTTGCGAGAGCACCTCTGGCAAGCCATGGCCGAGAATAGTCTGCCAATGCTCCTGCGCTACGAAGACCGTAATTCTATGGCATTTTCGATCGAAAGTCGTACCCCATTCTTGACTCCTGCTCTCGTTACTTTTGTGTCTTCCCTGCCAGAGGAGTACCTTATTGCTGCGGATGGCACAAGTAAAGCTGTGTTTCGACATGCCATGCGTGGCATTGTGCCCGATGTGATTCTTGACCGTCAAGATAAGATTGGTTTTGCCACCCCTGAGCAACACTGGCTGCGAGCGCTACATCCCTGGGCAGCAAAAGTGCTGCAGAGTGAGACGGCAAGAACGGTCCCCGCGTTGCATCTCGAGGTGGTGCAGCAACAGTGGCAGTCCGTGCTGGCCGGGCGACTGGCCTTTGACTCCCGAGTCTGGCGTTGGCTGAACGTCATCTGTTGGGCACAGCGGTTGGGGGTCCGTTTTGATCTCTAACTTCGCACCTAATCTCTACTGAGGGATACAGGAACTCATGATGAAACGGGTTGTGCTGGTGACTGGACACTACCTGCAGTCACAGCGGAAAGCTGGCTTCCATTGGCTGGCAGATGCCTATTGGCGTGCCGGATGGGAAGTCATCTTTCTCACCACAGCGATTAGTTGGTTATCGTGGCTGCAGCGAAACTACCGTATGGCTTACCCTATACTGCGCGAAGCCAATCAGGTGCGCTGGATACAGCCAAGGCTAGGAAGTTATGTCTGGTTTACACCCTGGCATCCAGTGAACCTGCGTATGCCCGTTCTTAATCGTCTGCTGTCCCCTCTTTTTGCCCGCTACAGTCATTTTCCCTTGGAAGAAGCCGAGGTCCTGGTGCGTCAAGCGGACTTGATAATCTTTGAGAGTAAGCCTGGTCTGCTATTGTATGGCCGTTTTCGGCAGCTCAATCCCCAAGCCCGCTACGTCTACCGCGTGTCAGATGATCTACGGCTCCTGGGCAGCAGTCATCCAGTTGTTTTACGGGCAGAGGAGCGCTATGCCCCACAGTTTGATCTCATTAGTGTTCCTAGCAAGTATCTGTTACAGCGTTTCCAGCATCTGCCACATGCAGTATTACACTACCATGGTATTCGGAAGGATCTCTTTGAGCACGACTATCCAAACCCGTATCGGGGGACGTGGGACACCAATCTCATTTTTGTGGGAACCTCCCATTTTGATTATGACTTCTTGGAGAAAGCGAGCGCGCGCTTTCCACACTGGGCCTTTCACGTCATCGGTCCTATTCCACACCTGCCGCGGCAGGCAAACATCTTGGCGTATGGAGAAATGCCGTTTTTGGACACCGTGCCATATATCAAGCATGCTGATATTGGTTTAAGTGTTCGTACACACGACCCAGCAACCGAGTCGCTTACGGATAGTCTCAAGATTATTCAGTATACCTACTGTGACTTGCCGATTGTTGTCCCTACGCATCTTCAATCTGCACGCCTTAACACGTTTTGCTACATACCTGGTGATGCTGAGTCAATCCAACAGGCGCTACTGGCAGCAAGACACTTTGATCGGAGCAGGATAGTGAAAGACGATATTCGTTCTTGGGACGAGGTAGTGCGGGATCTGGCCGGAGAGCACTGGTGTGTCCGAGATGCACAACTCGGAAGTCGATAGACAGTGAGTCAACGACAAAGCACTACAATCCTCTTGTCACTGCAGACGCACAGCCAGGTACAATCCCCCACATCCAAATACGCCGTTTGCCGCCCAGGCGGCTACAACTGGTGGTAAGCGCCCATTGTGGCCTAAGGCGAGAAGAAGATTATGCAAGATCACGTAGGCAAAGCCACAGAAGAGCGTCAGGCTCAGTGCCAGGGTGAGGCCACCATTACGGTTCATGTGCAGCGCTAGCGGCATGCCGAAACCTACCATAATGATGCACAGCACGGCATACGCCAGTTTGCCATGGAATTCGACCAGGTAGAAGGAATCCGCTACCCCCTGCTGGCGCAAGTCGTGGGCGTATGCCAGGGTCTCACGCAGGCCCATCTCTTCAGGCTGCTTACGCAGCGCACTGATCTCCTCGGGACGTTCGGGAAACGCCACACGATGCTCGGCAAACGTTTCTGGGAGGCCGGCGAACATGCCTGTCGCGTTAAACGTACGTCGTACGCCCTGCACCAGGAGCCAGTCCTGGCCGTCGTGGCGCGCCTCTGCCGCGTCGTAGCGCTCGCGAATGACGCCTTGCGCATCCAGAGTGTAGATAGTCACACCCAACAGACGCTGCTCGAGCGGCACGCTCGTCTGGGCGCTCCAGATATGCTGGTCACTGCGGTACCAGATCTGGCCTTTTTTAAATAGCCCCAAACGCGGATCCGTCTTGACGCGTTGAATGCGCGTCCGCCAGATGAGATTGTACGCTTGATTGGTATAGGGTAACAGATACTCCTGGGCCATGAGCAAAAGGAGACACACGACCCCACCGACGACAAAGAGGGGGCGCGTCAGACGCACGGGGGAGATGCCATGCGCTCGTGCGGCAATGGTCTCATGGTGTTTGTTGAGGGTGCTGAAGGTCACCACCGAGGCTAGTAAGCAGGCTGCCGGCATCATTTGATACACCATCCAGGGCAGCTTGAGGGCCAGATAGTATATGGCATCGATCCACAGCACCTGACGCCCAATAAACGTGTCGATGCGGTCAAAGAGATCGACCAGCAGCAACAGCCCGGCGCAGGCAGCCAGGCCACTACAAAGATACCCGAGAAAATGTCGACAAACATAACGACTCAGGAGCCGCACAGCGCAGATCCTCCCTCACTCCTGGTTTTTGAACTGCAGCTTGTATAACTGGCTGTAGTAGCCATCTTTGGCAAGCAACTCAGCGTGTGGACCGATCTCGACAATAGTACCTTCGTGCAGCACGACAATTTTGCTGGCATGGCGTACGGTCGACAGCCGGTGCGCAATGACAAATGTGGTGCGATCTTTCATAAGATTGGCGAGGGCATACTGGACCACCTGCTCCGAGGCACTGTCGAGGGCGGAGGTGGCCTCGTCTAGGATGAGAATGGGAGCATTGCGCAACAACGCACGGGCAATGGCGATGCGTTGCTTTTCACCGCCAGAGAGCCGCACGCCTCGTTCACCAATGACGGTGTCGTACCCCTGGGAGAGCTGCATCACGAAATCGTGCGCATAGGCGGCCCGGGCCGCGGCCTGGACTTGCGCATCGCTGGCGTGCAGATTCCCATAGCGAATGTTTTGCCACAAGGTATCGTCGAAGAGCATCACATCTTGCGACACTATGCCAATATGCGCCCGCAGCGACGCCAGGGAGACGCTGCCGATATCCACCCCATCGATGGTGATGCAGCCGCTGGTCGGCGCATAAAAGCGGAGCACCAAATGGACCAGAGACGTTTTCCCGGCACCACTCGCTCCCACGAGAGCCACCACTTCGCCGACTTCAACAGTCAGAGAGATATCGCGTAAGACCAGCGGACCATCGGCACGATAGCGCAATGCAACATCCGCAAAGATCAGGCGGTGTCGCATGGGCGGCAACACCGGCTTGTGTGCGTCATCGACCCACTCGTCGGGTGTGTCCAGGACCGCAAACGTCCGCTCTGCCGCTGCCAGCGCACTCTGGATGGTATTGTTGACCCGACTGAGCTTACGCATCGGTTCATAGAGCATGAAAATGGCCGTCAAAAAGGAAAAGAACGTGCCTGGTGTGGTCTCCCCAGCGATGACTTGCTGACCTCCGTACCAGACCACTACTGCCACGCCCACAGCGCCCAAACATTCCATCAAGGGTGAGCCAATTTCATCGGCCCGTACAGCCCGCATGGCCACATCATAATACATGGCATTGCGACACTGAAAACGCTCGTGTTCGTAGGCTTCACGGCCAAAGCCTTTGACGATCGTGAGGCTACTGAAGACCTCGGCAAGCAGCGCACTCAACATCTCGAGGTGCTCCTGAGCGCGCCGATTGAGCGCTCGCAACTGTCGTGCCAGTTGCATAATGAGGAGACTCGCCAGTGGTAAGATGAGGATAGCATATGTAGCAAGGAGCCAATCACGATAGAAGGCTACCCCGATGAGCCCGAGCATCGTGAGTCCCTGCCGCAAGAGATCGTTGACGGCGCTCGTCACGGCGCGTTCGATCAGGGCAATATCATTGACCATGCGAGACATCCACGTTCCCGTGTGATGCTCATGCAGATACGTGAGGGGCATGCCCTGCACATGCGCAAAGAGTTGGTCGCGCATGTCACGAGTAATGCCTTGGCCGATGGAGCGCATCAGGTAAGAGTGGCCATAGGACAGCAGGCCGCGCACCACATAGAGGAGCACGATCACTATAGGAAACAGCAACAGCTTGGTGGTATCACGGTCCACAAAGATCTGGTCGAGCACTGGCTTCACCAGCAGGGCCACAAGGGCAGTGGTCCCTGAGAGCAGAGCGCCACACAAGATGGACCAGAGGAACTGAGTGCGATACGGGCGGACGTACCCGAAGAGGCGGCGATAGGTTTCCATGTGGGCGGTCTCACTCCTTTGGCGGTTGCCGGCCGCCATGCTGGAGCTCCCAAAGCTTGGCATATTTGGCAAAGACGTAAAAAGCCCCGATCGTAGCAATCATCAAGCCACGCGCGCCTTCTCGCCATCCCCCTTTGAGAAAAAACATGCGACAGAAGCGCGCCACGGGATGCAGCACAAGCGTGCCAAGGCCTACACGCGCTGCCCCACGCTCATAGAGATCCTGCGCCATGATCGTGGTATAGGTATTGATCTTGCTGAAGTGATGGGCCATGTCCTTATAGCTCCGGTGACCGATTTCTACATCGAGAGGGTCCACACGACCTTCGACCCGGATCCCCTCATGGAGGGCGTCGCCACACCACTGGCCACGTTGGCGATCAAACAAACGGATTTTGTATTCTGGCCACCACCCACTATGATTGACCCAGTCCCCCAGATAATAGGTATGACGCTTCAGGCTATAGCCGGCCACATCTGGAGTCCGCGTGGCAAGCGTAGCTTGAATCGTTGCTGCCGCTCCGGGTCGCAACCATTCATCGGCGTCGAGGCAGAGCACCCATTGATGGGAAGCGTGGCCTAGAGCCAGGTTTTTTTGTGCCACGTAGCCGAGAAACGCTTGTGAAATCACCCGGCAGCCGGCTTGCCTGGCAATGTCGACCGTGCGGTCCGTGCTCTGACTATCAACGACAACAATCTCATCTGCGAACGCCACCGAAGCCAGGCATCTGGGCAGATTCTCTTCCTCGTTGTAGGTGATAATACACACACTCAACGGGGTAGAACTCACCTGACGTCTCCCATTACCAATATAACTGAACGCTCACTGGTAAGCAGCGCTCTCAGAGGATTCCTATGGGATCGTATCCATGGACACAGGGTCCGGATGTATCGTCAGTGGGGTGCTGAGCATACGACGCTCCAGGGTACCACAGAGGATGTGCCCTATGGTAATGTGCACCTCCTGGATGCGCTGCGTGTTGGATGAGGGTACCACCAGCGCAATATGCACCATATCCTTGAGTCTTCCACCATCTTTGCCAAGCAAGCCCAACGTCCGCAACCCGCCCTGGTGCGCTGCCTCGACCGCACGCACTACATTTGGCGAATTGCCACTTGTACTAATCGCTAGGAGGACATCGCCCGGATGGCCTAGCCCAGCGACCTGACGGGCGAAGATGGTCTCAAAACCATAGTCGTTGCCAGCTGCGGTCAGCAACGATGTGTCCGTTGTCAGTGCGATCGCTGGCAGGGGGGCGCGCTCTGCCTCCAGGCGTACCATACATTCCGTGGCCAAATGTTGCGCATCTGCAGCACTACCCCCATTGCCACATATTAACAGTTTGCCGCCCTGTTGCATACTCTGCCAGATGCACTCGATCATGGCCTGAATGATAGCTCCCTGCGTCTCGGCTACCTGCACCTTTAGGGTAGCGCTCTCACGCAATTCTCGGATAATGTCGTCCATAGTTGTCTCTATCTCTACGTCTCGCCTTGCAAAGGTGAGAGAGCCAATGGTCAATTTTTCCCTCACCGCCCGGCTGCCCCATACTTCCCTGTTGCGTACAGCGCCTCGATCCTTTCCTTCAAGCGCCGGCTGGCCTGACCATCGAGTTGGTAAAAATAATAGCCCCGCTCCCGATCAGCCGCCGCCCGCATCACGGCACTCGGGCGCAGCGCCCGCTCAATACCCACGCGTAATTGGTCGGGTGACTGCACATGTACAAAGGCGTCCTTCAGGAACTCCCCGTTGTCCTCCGTCAGGAGTGGTTTGCCATCGCTGTGCTTTAAACGCTCGCACGGCAGGTCGTAAATGACACCGAACTTGCCTAGGGCCAGAAAGTCAAAGATGGTACTCGAGGCCTCGCTGACCAGCGTATCAGCAGCAGCCATGTAGGGAGTGATGTTGTATTCGGTAACTGGCAGTAGGACGCTGTGCGGATAGTGTTTGACCCTGCGCTCGAAGATACGATGCTGCTTGTGGGGTGCGTATCGTCCCATCCAGCTATAGTGATGCAGCTTGACGATCAGGTTAAAGTCCCTCGTTATCTCGAAGATCGCGTCCTTCACCTCGTAGAGGCAGGTGGGCTTATAGGTCGGAGCGAAAAGCACGGTAGGCTTCTGCGGATCAAGCCCCCACCGCTGCAGGAGCACAGTCCTATCGTCATAGCGGCCCTGAAAGACGTAATCTAGCTTGGGCAAACCGACCAGATGCACCTCACTCCGATGCAGGCTCCCCGATTCCTGTAGCCGGTCGACCCGATACTGGCCTTCAACGAAGACCTGATAACGGTTCTCCGGATGACGGGCCAGATTGCGATAGAGAATGTTCTTGATGCCGGTGCCGTGATTCAGGAAGCACAGCATAGCGTTTCCGTATTCCTCGGCGTTCCGGATCGTGTCTCCCACGATGATGATATCGAAGCCCCTCTTCTCCCTCGTGAAGCGATACCCTTGCCGTTCCCACTCCGCGATCAGCGCAGGTCGGTAGCGAACATTGATGCAAAAGCGGCGGATCCGCTCTTCATCAAGCGAGAAATATACATCGTATCGCTCGTCTTGCTGGAACAGGTCGATGACCGGATCGAAGGCGGCCTTGTGATACACAAAGCCCATCTTGAAGAGGAGCCTGATCTTGTTCATCCGCACCTCTCATTGCGCCTCATACATACCACCGCCGGTGCGCTAGTGCATACTCGTAGGCCTCCGGTGTGTCGATATCGATCCAGTGGCTACCTGCCGGTAGAAGCACCCCCTCGAATGCTCGGGCTTTGATCAGGTGGCGGACGCCCTCGCTGATGCTCTCCTTCCCCTGGCGGAGGGCACACTCCATCGCCTCAAAAAAGCGTTCATCCAGTCGGAACACCCCGCAGTCGATACCATTGAAGTCCACTAGCTCCTTCCCAATGCCGGTAATGTATGTCCCCTCCATCATCACCTTGGTAGCATCGGGAAGGTCGAAGACACCATCTACCTGTGGATCGACGAGCAAGAGATTCTGGTCGCTCCGGGCAGCCATGAGGCGTGCCAAGGCCGGCGGGTCTACCAGATGGTCCGACATAGAAAGCAGGAAGCTCCCCACGCCAGCGATCCCCCGGACTAGATGGACGGAGAGGCCGTTACCCCTCTGCCAATCTCGATTCTCGACAAACGTGACGCGAGGCCCGAGGTCGGTCGTCGCGATGTACTCGACGATCTGCTTAGCGCCGAACCCCACCACAATGACGAACTCGGTAACGCCGATCATCGTAAAATTGCTTATGATCTGGGATAGGATTGTGCCCTGACCAAAGGGAAGCAACGTCTTTGGCATCTGGCCGGTATGGGGCCAAAGGCGGCTCCCAGCCCCAGCAGCGATGATGACAGTTTTCATCTATGAATAAGTCCTGAGCCCCAGCAATGGGACAACGAGCGTTCCCGTCAATTAGCATCCCTCAGCCCTTTGGACTCAGGACTGGTAGGATAGCAGGCAACCCAGGGACACCCTGAGCTTTGAGTATCCTATACTAGACCTTGTGCCGCTTTGACTTACATGGACTTCCTCCTGTCTCCTCAACGATGCGAACCCAGATGGCCTCCATACGCATGGAGGATAGAGGAGATGTAGCGGCAGGTCAATCATGGTACAGAAATTGGCGGAAGATCCCATAGAGTGGATCGAGAGCAGCACGGTAATACAGGTGTCCCGCCGCGAAAAACAGTTTGATCACACTCTCTCTCCTCCCCATAACTGGCTTGCGGCTGCCAAGACGTGTGCCACCGTCACCTGCTGCATGCACTGGTGATGACCACGCGGGCAGCGCGTGGAGCCCTTTGTGCTACATGGGCGGCAGGCGAGTGCGGTGCTCACCACATGAGCAGAGGCCTTGAAAGGATAAAAGCCAAATTCTTGCACGGTGGGTCCAAAAATGGCGACCACTGGCACCCGTAGGGCTGTGGCCATATGCATCAGACCAGAGTCGTTGCTCAGCAGCAAGTGGCATTGCTGCAACAGTGCCGCTGTGTGCATCAATGACAGCTTACCAGTACTGTTCAGTACCGGGACACTCAGTCGCTGACACAGCTCCCGGGCTAACGGACTATCCTCGGCGCTGCCCAACACGACCACTGTCGCCTGCTGCGCCTGCGCCAACGTTTGAGCGACTGCCGCAAAGCGCTCGACAGGCCACCGCTTGGTGGACCAGTGGGCCCCTGGCGCGACTGCTAGGAGTGGCCGCACCAGACCCTCAGGAAGTTCCTGTTGCAGATAAGCCTGCATCGCTTCCTGACTTTCAGTTGTGAGGTGCATCTCCAGAGGTGGCAGGGGTGCCGTCATCCCCAAGCACCGCAGCGGAGCCCTATAGAGCTCTGGCACTGGTATCATCGCCTGCAGCGTATTCCAGCCCAGATGGACCAGGAGAGCTCGACGTATCGTCCGCTTTGTATAGGCCAGCTTACGTTGCGCTAGGAGTCCGTGGTACAAGAGACAGCTACGCAGTGTCCGCTGGAGATCCACGACGACATCGTAGCGTGTCTGACGTAGACGATGCAAGGTTTCCCTGAATCCCTGCTGCGGCTCCAAGAGCAACAAGCGGTCCACACATGGGTTGGCGCGCAAGACGTCCTGATAGGCCACTTTGGTGAGAAAATCGATCCGGGCTGCCGGACAGTACTCGCGCAACACCCGTAGTACGGGAGTGGTCAGTAAGATGTCGCCGAGTGAGCTCAAACGGATGACCAGAATCCGTGTGAGTTCCTGGACGTCCACCATAGTGTTATGCCGATGCATCAGCCAGTATCCGCTGATAGGTTTGCAAAGTGCTACCGGCCATGCGTTCCACACTGAAATGTTCTTCCACGCGCTTGCGCCCAGCTCTGCCAAACATTTTGCCTTGCTCGGGATGACGCAGGACGTAGAACAGTGCCTGAGCGAGCGCTGCCGGGTCACGTGGGGAGACCAGGAGTCCTGTCACACCGTCCTGGACCACTTCGGCGGTCCCACCAGCACGCGTTGCCACCACGGGTTTGCCTAGGGCCATGGCCTCCAACACGCCATTGGGTGTGCCTTCATGGGTGGATGAAAAGACAAAAATCTCAAATCCCCGTATAAGAGCAGGGATATCACGCCGAAACCCAGCAAAATGTACTTGTTCAGTAATGCCTAGGGTTACTGCCTGCTCTTCCAGCTCATGGCGCAGTGCGCCATCACCAACAATCGCGACCCTTACATCAGGCTCAGCCTTGAGCAACTCTCTGGTCGCTTCGAGCAGATAGCGATGCCCCTTATGGCCAGCGAGATGCCCTACAGTGCCCACAACCCGTGTGCCCGTGGGAAACAGTGGCGCTACCTCCTGCGTATCGTCGAAACGGCGCAAATCGATACTACTGTGGATCGTCTGCACATGGTGGGCCGGGATACCACTGGCAATGAGCACCTGTCGTACAGCTTCGGATACAGCCACGTAATGTACCTTGGGAAGGGTATATTTCCAGCGGCTCAACAGATTGCGGATCGGGGCAAAATCGATGCGTCGTGACACCACCTTGTGCACCGTAGGAGCCCACACGCAGGCGAGCAGACCAATGGAGTGGGCGTGCGGCGCATGCATATGTAAAATCTCGATTCGCTGACGCCGTAGGTATCGTCCCAGCTTCCAGGCTGCTACGAGATCCAGTTCATGGTGCATGCGTAGGGCCTGCACTGGCACTCTTGCCTCTTGGGCGCGCTGGTACAGGGCACTATGTGGTTGGCACACAATCATACTGTTGTGGCCCCACGTGTGCAGCAACTGGCTGAGATGTAACACTTGTTGTTCCCCACCACGCCAGGGCACTTGTGAATCGAGGTGCACGATATTCACGATCGCTGGATTTCCTTCAACACGGCTTCAGCATGGATGCCTCGCAGACACGCAAGTGTCCGCTCTTGCGGTTGAAAACACACATTGCGTTCACAAGGCCAACAGTCAACAGGGTAGTGCAGAATCCTCACCGGACCGGGTCCCAACGGCTTCGTTTTGCCTGGATCTCCTGCTCCCCACACGATGTAGACAGGCGAGCCACAGAGTGCAGCAACATGAGCCAGCCCCGAATCGTTGCTCACAGTAAACAGGGCCTGTCGAAAAATCTGCCAATACGCCGCCACCGGCCCCCTGGCCACGAAGTCCGTCAACTGGTGCACAGGATCTTGACAGAGTTGCTTGGCTACAGCAATCTCAGCTATCCCTCCTACCACGAGGCCAGAGAGACCCGTGGTGCGCGTAATATGTTTGGCCAACGCCGCGAACCGTTCAACTGGCCAACGGCGGGACACTGCCATGCTGCCCGGAGCCAGGACCCAATAGGGGTATGAGGGGGCCTCGACCAGGGCATCCATCGGCCAGGCCCGCCTTGCATCAAATTGATCACAAATACTAAGCGTATCCGGCTCGGTGCCGTGGTGTACAGGCTTTTGCCAGAAGTCTTGCGCCGTACTTTGGGGACGCACAGCAGCCGGAAGGACATGCACGTATGCTTCAGCCCGGTGCTGCTTGCTGTGAGGCTCCCAGGCGAGTTTGTCATGGAGGAGAAAACCGCGTCCATCGGTAGCATATCCACGGCGCCAGCGCACGCCGGCCCGGACGAGCAGCCAGGCTGAAGAAAAAGAATTCGGTAAGCAAATGCCTAAATCCCAGGGCCCATAGGCACGCAAGGCACGTGCCCCTGCTTCCAGTGCCTGCACCTGGCCCCATGTCGAGGCCCTTTTGGGCTGTGGTAGCACATAGACCTCATCGACCAGATGGCGAAATTGCACCGACGTCACCCAGGGCTGACATACGACCGTGATCTGCGCTGTGGGATAGCCGGCGCGTAGATAGTGGAAGCACGGATACGCCAGTATCTGATCCCCGATCCAATTCGGGGCTCGCACGAGGATTTTCTGTGGTGCCAGCATGTGGTTCATAAGATGGACCGATAAATGGCCAATGTTTGTCTGGCGCACCGTTCCCACGTGAATGCTGCGGCATGTGCGCGTGCCCGTGCGAGGAGGGGAGCAGGCGTTTCCAGAGCCCGATCAATGCCATCCGCAATGGCTTCTAAGTCGTAGGGATTCACGCTCACTGCCAAACCGCCACTCACTTCGGGTGCAGCACCGGTGTTACTGATCAGTACTGGGATCCCACTCGCCATGGCTTCCAGAATGGGCATACCAAAACCTTCATAAAGCGTCGGGAAAACAAAGCAGCCAGCACCAGCATACAGGGCCGGCAAGTCTGCGTCAGGCACGTAGCCCAGCAGCCGTATGTGCTTGTCAAGGCCAGATTGGCATACGGCTGCAATGGTATCTTCACTGCGGTACGACATGGCCCCGACGAGCACCAGGGGGCGCTCCGTGTGGGCACGCGACTGCGCATACGCCTGTACGAGTCTCGCCGTATTCTTGCGCCCGGAGATGGTGCCGACAAACAACAGATACCCGGGTGATAGCTGATAATGCTGCAGTACCTTGCGTATGGCTTCAGGTCTATGCTGCGCAAAGTGCTGGTCGATACCCAGATAGACCACATGCACTCGCTTTTCAGGAACTCCCAACTGCTGGGTGACATCCTGCTTGGTGGTAAAACTCACCGTAATAATAGCATCAGCACCTGCTGTAGCAGCCCTATAGAGCTGATATCGTTTCTTCCGGAATGTTGCCGAAGCAATAGAGTTGCCCGCTTGTATTATCAGGAGATCGTGCAGAGTCACCAGGCGCTTGACCCCTCGCCAGGGCGGCAGTGTGCAATCGAGGCCATGTATAAGGTCAACGTCCTTGCTAGGGGGCCACCACCCTTTGTAATAGGTCCGGCGAGCCAAGCCGGCAGGACACCACCAATCTTTCCGATGCTTCCAGCGTGAGAGCTTATAGAACAGCGTCAGATGATCCTGGACCTCAACCTGGCCCGTTAAAGCAGAGACCAATTCAATGGTGTACCGGGATACCCCTGTCCGGGTGTGAGTCACGACATTGCTGACATCTAAACCGATACGCATGATGCATCTCTACTACAGCCAGGGTTGCCTTACGTGGTTTGTTGCTGTTGGCTATACACGCTTGGAGACAAGCGCTGCAGTTTTGCTATCCATGGTGAGCACGTCTGCACGGCAGCAAAGACTGTTTCGACCGTCAGCGTGCGCAAGCATGCCACATTCAGTGGCGGCCCGCAGATATTTTTTTCACACGGCTGACAGGGGAGAC
>Ga0081455_10000405_pt1 | contig 54930 bp, 60 predicted proteins | sample TabmetS3T2R1_FD_70207 | JGI IMG/M metagenome (GOLD analysis project Ga0081455, IMG submission 70207) | Tabebuia heterophylla rhizosphere microbial communities from the University of Puerto Rico - S3T2R1 | ecosystem: Host-associated > Plants > Roots > Rhizosphere ...
TCCTGCGCATTCTCGGCGATCGCATCGATGGCGACGCGGCACTCCAGCACCTCGAAGCGATTGGCCGGAATCAGCACCGCGCGCGAGGGTTCGTCGAGCCGGTGATTGGCGCGGCCGATCCGCTGCATCAGCCGCGAGCTGCCCTTGGGCGCGCCCATCTGGATGACGAGGTCGACATCGCCCCAGTCGACGCCGAGATCGAGGCTGGCGGTCGCGACCAGCGCGCGCAGCTTGCCGTCGGCCATCGCCTGCTCGGTCTTGCGCCGCGCCTCCAGCGACAGCGAGCCATGATGGATCGCGATCGGCAGCTTCATCTCGTTGGCCGACCAGAGCTGCTGGAAGATCAGCTCGGCCAGCGCGCGCGTGTTGCAGAAGACGAGCGTGGTCCTGTGCGTCTCGATCTCCGCCATCACCTGCGGCACCGCATAGCTCGCCGCATGGCCCGACCAGGGAATCGGCCCGGCGGGGAGCAGGATCGCGATGTTGGGATCGGCGCCGGGATCGCCCTTCACCAGCGTGACCGCGTCTGCCCTGCCGGTCGGCGCCAGCCAGCGGCGATAGCCCCCGACATCGTTGACCGTCGCCGACAGTCCCACCCGGCGGAGCCCAGGCGCGAAGCGCTGCAGGCGCGCCAGCGAAAGGCTCAGCAGGTCGCCTCGCTTGGTCGGTGCGAAGGCGTGGATCTCGTCGATGATCACGGTTTCGAGATCGGGGAACATCTGCTCGGCCTCCGGGTAGGAGAGCAGCAGGCTGAGCGATTCGGGCGTGGTCAGCAGGATATGCGGCGGCTTTGCCCGCTGCCGCGCCTTGCGGTCGGAGGGCGTGTCGCCGGTGCGCGTCTCGATGCGGATGTCGATCCCCATCTCCTCGACCGGCTGGATCAGGTTGCGCCGCACATCGACCGCCAGCGCCTTGAGCGGCGAGATATAGAGACAGCGCAGGCCGCCCCCCGGCCGTGCGATCAGCGCCTCCAGCACCGGCAGGAAGCCGGCGAGCGTCTTGCCCGCACCCGTGGCGGCGATCAGCAGGGCATCGCGTCCCGCCCGCGCGGCCTCCACCATCTCCATCTGATGCCGCCGCACCGCCCAACCACGCGCCGCGAACCAGTCGGTGATGACGGGAGGCAAAGAGGGAGACGCGGGCACGGCCCGTTTCTGCCCCGACGGGCGCGATGTTTCCAGAGCAGGCACGGCATGGTTAACGGCTTGGCAACCAAATGGCCTCATCCAGAGGATGCCGACGCCAGTTTCAAAGGATCGATCATGGGGCAGTCATTCGGGGACCAGATCAGGTTTCTGGCCAACGTTTTCGGAATATCGTGCGTGATCGCCGCTTACTGGACGCTGATCCCCATCGCCGCCCGTTTCGTCGAGACCAGTGCGCTGTTATAATTTCGGCGCTGATCTACCCGAACCCAACCGTCGCCCCAGCGAAGGCTGGGGCCTATGTTTCTCGCCACATGAGCGGCGCCAGGGAGGTTGAAGCCACGGACGCCCGTTGACCTTCGGTCGCCTTCGGCCCGCTGGCATGACGGCCATGGGGATGGACACCGCCCTGACCAAATCCATTTCCTACTCCGACCGAACCTGCCACCCTCCGCGTCGGCTCTTTCAATCCGTGAATCAAAATCGTCCCGTTAAGCCTCGCGCGTGCGCGCGTAGGATGTGTGAAGTTAGTGATTTTAGAGGTCGCGCTGCTCAGTTCCAACGTGGCTGGAGGATCAGGATAAGCAGGAGGAAAAAACCGTAAAGCGCCGCCGGAATGGCGGGCGGCAGCAACAGCGCGGTCGCAACGCCGGGTCGCCCTTTCGCCCGGGAGATCCAGCCGCCGGCCAGCAATGCGGTGACGCCGCACAGGATCAGCAGCCATAGGCCCATATTCTCGCCGGAAACGCTGCCGTCGCCTAGGCCGATGAGGAAGAAGCCGTAGAGGATCAGCGCCGCCGCCGCATCGATGATGAGCAGGATCAGCGCGAAGGTGCGCATCAACCGGATCGCTTTTCCGGCATCGTCCGCAGCAGCGTATCCCGTGCCGCGTTGAGTTCAGCGGCCAGCCCCTCCGACCCGCCGGCATCGGGATGGACCTTGGCGACCAGCCGTCGGTGCGCGGCGATGATCTCCTCGCGGCTCGCCCCGGCGCCAACGCCCAGCATGCGCCGCGCCTTGTCGGTGTCCGAGACGCCGCGCAGCTTGGGGGCAAACATGCGCCAAAAAAAGAATGCCGCTCCGGCGAGGAGCAGGAGCCTGAGCAAGTTCAGCCCGCCATCGCCATGCGCGCCGCCGGGGCGGGCAGTTCGAGGCCCGAAACCATCTCGCGCAATTCCTGCCGCGCGGCGATATGGCCGATGCCGACTTCGCCGAGATGTTCGATATCGAGCAGGGTCAGGCCCTTGGGGAACAGCTCACGATAGATCACGCGCTCGCTCAGGCCCGGGATGACGCGGAAGCCGACCCGCTTGGAAAGTTCGGTCAGCGCGCCTGCCACCCGGCGCATGTTGCGGGCTTCCAGATGTTGAAGGCGATTGCGCAGCACCACCCAGTCGACCGTGCCGCCGTCCGTCCGCGCCCGTTCCTTGCGCGCGTCCCAGATCAGCTCGGCATAGAAGCTCGGCCGCCGGATCGTGTAGCGCTCCGGATCGACCTGGCCGATCAGATCGAGATCGACGAAGCTGTCGTTGATCGGCGTCACCAGCGTGTCGGACATCGCGATCGAGGCGCGCGCCAGCGGATCGTCGCGCCCCGGCGTGTCGATCAGGACGAACTCATGCTCTTCCGACAGTGCCTCGATTCGCCGCTCGACATCGACCGGGTCAGCCGAATCGAGCGTCTCGAAACGCGGCGTCGGCAGCTTGATCTGAAGGCGTTTTTCGGTTTCGAGCCGGTTGTCGAAATAACGAGCGAGCGTGCGCTGGCGGGCATCGAGATCGATCGCGGCAACGCTCCGCCCCGCCGTCACCAGCGCGACGGCGGTGTGGACGGCGGTGGTGGATTTGCCCGAACCGCCCTTTTCATTCGCAAATACGATCAGATGCGCTGTCGACCTTGCCATGCGCGAAATCGTCTCCCCGGACTTGATTATGATGGCGGCGCTTCCCAGAGAGCCCCTCGGCAGACTTATCGGAGGGCCATCGCAGGTGCAAATCATTCGTGAGCTGGCGGAGCTGCGCAAGGTCGTCCGCGCCTGGCACGGCAACAACCGCCGAATCGCGCTCGTGCCGACGATGGGCGCGCTTCATGCGGGACATATGGCGCTGGTAGCGGAGGCCAAGAAGCGCGCCGATCGGGTGGTGGCGTCGATCTTCGTCAATCCTACCCAGTTCGGCCCGAACGAGGATCTGGGCAGCTATCCGCGCCGCGAGGCCGAGGATGCCGCCATGCTGGAGGCTGCCGGCGTGGACGCGCTGTGGGCACCGACGGTGGAGGTCATGTATCCGGAAGGCTTCGCGACCACGATCTCGGTCTCGGGCGTCAGCGAGGGCCTCGACGGTGCGGCACGGCCGGGCCATTTCGACGGCGTGGCCACTGTGGTCGCGAAGCTGTTCGGGCAGGTCCAGCCCGATCTGGCGATATTCGGCGAGAAGGATTTTCAGCAACTCACCGTTATCCGCCGGATGGTGAGCGATCTCAACATGCGCATCGGGATCGTCGGCGTGCCGACCGCGCGCGACTCGGACGGCCTCGCGCTCTCCTCGCGCAACGCCTATCTGACGGCGGAGGAGCGGGCGGCGGCGAGCGCGCTGCCGGAGGCGCTGACGGTGGCCGCCGCCGGGATCGAGGCGGGCGATGATGTGGAGGAAGCGTTGGAAACGGCGCGCAACACGCTGGTTTCCGCGGGCTTTGATCCGATCGATTATGTGGAGCTTTGCGATGCGGATACGCTGAAGCCCGCGCGCGCGGCACATGGCAATCTTCGCCTCCTCGCCGCCGCCCGATTGGGCCGCACGCGCCTCATCGATAATGTCGCGGTGCACGCGCCCACTTAAATTCCGCGCCGTCCGGCCGTTACTCCAAGCGATGATGAGAAACGGCTAACGGCGTTAACCATTATTTTAAACCATATCGCCGAAACTGTTCTCGCCATCGGAACCTCAAGGGGAACGAATGTGGGAATGAGTATGAAATCGGCACAATATCTCATAGACAGCCGGATCATGGACGCGGCGGGCGGCAATGCCGACGCCTGCTTCGAGCTCGGCATGGCGTATAGCTGCGGCAGCGGCGTCGCGATCGACCTCGTCGAGGCGCATAAATGGTTCAATCTCGCCGCCGTCAACGGCGATAGCCGGGGCCAGGCGCTCCGCGCCGAGATCGCCGAGGAAATGACCGCCCGCGAGATCGCCGAGGCACAGCGTCAGGCGCGTGCATGGCTGACAACGAACGCGCCGCTCCGTCAGGCCGCCTGAAACTACTTTCCGCGCTCAGGCTGAGCCCGTCGAAGCCTGAACACCCTTCGACAAGTTCAGGGTGAGCGCACCCGAATAGGCCACGTCTACTCGCCCTTCCTGAAGGGCGTATACGCGCCAAGCTGATCGATATGCCGCGCCATCGCGCGCCGCTCCGCCTCCAGAAATTCGGCGACGGCCCGCCGGAACCTGGGATCGGGAATGAAATGCGCCGACCAGGTCGGCACCGGCTCATAGCCGCGCGCGAGCTTGTGCTCGCCCTGAGCCCCGGCCTCTACCCGCCTGAGGCCCCGCGCGATCGCCGCGTCGATCGCCTGATAATAGCAGATCTCAAAATGGAGGAAGGGCACCTCCTCGGTACAGCCCCAATAGCGCCCGTATAAGGTATCGGTCCCGATCAGGTTGAGCGCGCCGGCGATCGGCTTCCCGTCGCGCAGGGCGAAGATCAGGAGCACGCGATCCGCCATCCGCTCGCCGAGCATCGAAAAGAAACGGCGAGTCAGATATGGCCGTCCCCATTTCCGCGATCCGGTGTCCTGATAGAATTGCCAAAAGGCGTCCCAGTGTGCTTCGGCGATGTCCGCACCGCTCAGGTGAACCACGTCCAGCCCGCGCAGCGCCGCTTCGCGTTCCTTGCGGATCGTCTTGCGCTTGCGTGAAGCGAGCGCGTTCAGAAAATCGTCGAAGATGCCGTAGCCGCGATTGAGCCAATGGAACTGACGGTCGATCCGCATCAGCCAACCGGCCGCCTCGAACAGTGGCACCTCCTCGTCCAGCAGGAAGGTCGCGTGCGCGGAAGAGAGGTTGTGCTGGCGAACCAGCACCTCGGCGGAGGCGATCAGCGCCGGCTTCAGCTCCGGGTCCGGTGTCAGGAGCCTCGGGCCGGTCGCGGGCGTGAAAGGCACCGCGATCTGAAGCTTCGGATAGTAGGATTGTCCGCTGCGGTGCCAGGCGTCGGCCCAGCCGTGATCGAACACATATTCGCCCTGGCTGTGGCTCTTGGCATAGGCCGGCATCGCCGCGGCCGGCATGCCGCCGGGTCCGTCGATCACGACCGGAACAGGCTCCCAGCCGGTTTGGGCGGTAGCGCTGCCCGATTCTTCCAGCGCCGACAGGAAGTCGTGCTGGACGAACGGGTTGTCCGGCCCCGCGCAGCGATTCCAATCTGCCTCGGCGATCGAGGCCACTCCATCGGCAATCCGCGCGCGGATCGAGCTGTCATCGGCCACGGATCAGGCCTCTTCCTCGATCATTTCGTAGATCGGCGCGTCGGCATGCTCCGCCGCCGCCATTTCAGCCGCTCGGCCACGGACGGTCCACGTCAACACCGGCAGGCCGCGCCGGCGCTGCGCGGCGGCGAAGCGGGAGGGCAGGTCACGAACGTCATAGGCAAGAAAATCGGGTCGCGCCCGCCAGAGCGCAAGGTGCCGCTCGGCGCGCCCCCGCAGGCCCTTCTTTCCTTCCTCTGTAATGACCAACCCGCGCGTGATGCGAGGAGCATGGTCGGCGAACCAGCGGCCCACCTGGGGATTGAACGACATCACCGCGACCGATCCGCGATAACCCTCCAGCGCGCGGCGCACCGCGAGACAGAGACGGCCGACATGCCTATCGGGTGCTTTCACTTCGATCAGCAACGGCGCCCGCCCTCCGACGAGCGTCAGAATCTCCTCCAGCCTGGGTACGGTCTCGTCCGTGCCCTTCAGCATCGTCCGGCCAATCGATCCGGCAGTGAGGGTCGCGAGCGTACCCTGTTCTTCCGTCAGCCGGTCGAGCATGGCGTCATGAAAGACGAAGGCAGTCCCGTCGATGCTCAGGCGCACGTCGCATTCGATGCCGTCGCCTCGCTCGATCGCGGCGAGGAAGGCGGCGCGGCCATTCTCCACACGGCCGTCGCCATGCAGCCCGCGATGGGCGAAACGGCGCCCGCGCAGAAAACCGACGCGGCGCTCGGGCGGCGCCGGCGCGAGCAAACGGTCAGGCAGCGCGAACGGCGACGAGGGCATCGATCTCGACCGGAGCGCCGAGTGGAAGCACCGGCACGCCGACGGCGCTGCGGGCGTGGCGGCCGATATCGCCGAGCGCCGCCACCATCAGCTCCGACGCGCCGTTGGCGACCTTGGGCTGATCAGTGAACTGCGGCGTAGAGGACACGAACACGCCGAGCTTCACGATCCGCTCGATCCGCGCGAAATCGCCGTCGAGCGCGGCGCCGATCTGCGCGAGCAGCATCAATCCGCAGCGCCGCGCGGCCTCGATGCCGCCGGGCACGTCGACGCTCTCGCCGAGCCTGCCGACGATCAACGATCCGTCCTCGCGGAACGGTAGCTGTCCCGAAACATGCAGCAGGCCATTCGCCAGCACCGTCGGCACATAGGCCGCGACCGGGGCGGCCGGCTTGGGCAGCACCAGTCCGAGGTCAGACAGGCGGCGGTCAATCGACATGGTTTCTCCTCGGATCCTCGGGCGGGTTCAGGCCAGGGTCAGCCGGTCGATGATCCAGTCCACCGCCTCGGCCCAGTCGTCAATCCGCTTATGCGCATCGGCGGCCGGCCCGATCAAGCGCGCCATGGCGGGATCGGCGATCATGTGCAGCCGCCAGACCTCCGGATTGTGCTCGGCCACCGAACGGTGATGCGAGGGAATATCGTCCACGAACACCGTTCGCGGCGGCTTGCGGCTCGTGATCAGCCTCGCCACGGCCGGCCCCTTCCCGCCCATGTTGCAAACGACGTGATGCCTGATCCCGAAGGCGTCGAGCTGCGCCACGCGGCTCGCATGAAATTCGTCGCCGAGATTGGTGAGGATCACGATGTCCGCGACCTCGTCGATCCGTCCCAGCGCTTCCAACGCGTGCGGAACCAGGGTCTGGCGGTGCATCTCCGTCTTGAAGAAACCGTCGAGCAGCAGCCACATCCTGTCCCGCTCGACCGGTTCGCCACTGTCGCGGTAGCGCATGGCCTTGCTGAAATCTTCCGGGTGCGGAACAAAATCGATGGCATATTCGCTGGAGAGCCAATCGCTGAAGTGCCGCATCATGTGGAGCAGAACTTCGTCACAGTCGGAGATCAGTAGAGGGCGGTTCATGACGATTGGACTTCGAGTATTTTGCGTGCCCGGACAAGTTCCGTCGGCTCGATCCCCAGCGCGGCCGCGCAGGCGACCAGATCCAGTTCATGCGCTTCGAGAAACTGCAAGAGCGCCGCCAGCACGGCCGGAGTCTCGATGCTTTCGCGGAGATCGGATGGGGACAAGCCGGTCAGCGCCAGCAGCCGATCGGCGCGAGCGGACTCGCCGAGCGTCCAGCCCAGCGCCGAGAGCGCGACCGCCATCGACCGGTTAACTGCGTGTTCGGCAATTTGTTCGTTTGCCATGTGCTGTTGTGTAGCTATCGTCATCTCATGAGGCCTCGCCCGTGACCAAGAAAATCCTCGTTGTCGAGGACAATGAGCTCAACCTGAAATTGTTCTGCGATCTGCTTCGCGCGCATGATTATGAAGCGGAGCCGGTCGATGACGGCCGCGTCGCGCTGGAGCGGGCTCGCGCTTACCAGCCCGACCTCGTCATCATGGACATCCAGCTCCCGCATGTCAGCGGACTGGAGCTCATCGGTGAGCTCAAGGCCGACGAGCAACTCAAGCATATCCCGATCATGGCGGTGACGGCCTATGCGGCCAAGGGCGACGAGGACGTGATTCGCGCGGCGGGCGCCGAGGCCTATGTCTCGAAGCCGATTTCGGTAATGCGCTTCGTGGAGGCGGTGCGGGCTTTGATTTGACCGTTTCAGCATCCGCTGAAACGGCGGCACCGGCCCGCTCCCCCGCCCAGCCTTCCGATCCAGCATGATCCTGTCGGGAGAGCGGGCCGGCGCCGAAATCCCCGCGAGGGGATCGAATCAAAAACGCTTACTTGATCTTGGCTTCCTTGAACTCGACATGCTTGCGCGCGACGGGATCATATTTGCGGAAGGAAAGCTTCTCGGTCTGCGTCCGCGGGTTCTTCTTGGTGACGTAATAGAAACCCGTGTCGGCGGAGCTGACGAGCTTGATCTTGACGGTGGTTGGCTTGGCCATAACCCGGAACCCTTCGAAACCTGTGCGGACGGCATGAAAAAATAAAGCGGCCAAGGCCGCTCGCGTTGACCGGCCATTGGCCGCTCGGCCGGCTTTTGTCAAGGCGGCCGAAAAAGCATCCCATCCGTTTCGCTCCCTTAACGTCCCGGAAAGGATTCTCGATGGATAGTCGCTCCTCGAGAGGAGCAAGTCATGGAGCATGGCTACGCACGGGGGGCTCAGGCCGCTGATCCGATCCGTTTCGACATCAGCCGTCGCGTGGACGCCCTCGACCGCAACTACCGGCATCTCAGCATCGACGAGATCGCGCGCGAGGCCGACGACCTTCGTCACCTCGGCTGGGCCCACGGATTCGCGGCGGTCTGCCGCCTTGCGGGGGCACTCAATGACGCGGTGTCGCGCGAGGGACGGGCCGCCATGATCCCAGCCTATCTCGAATATTTGCGCGAGGCGACCTGGTCCGATCCGCGCGACGACCGCGCGGGCGAGTTGCTTCTAGCCGCCGTTTCGGTTCGTCTCGCGAGCTGATACGCCCACTTCATGGACGCGCTGCTGCCGCCACTGGTCGCGGCATTTCTCGCCGAATGGGGTGATCGCACGCAGCTTCTGGCCGCGTTGCTGGCAGCGCGCTTCGGCCGGGCGCGTCCGCTCCTTGTCGGAATGGCGCTTGCGGCGCTGGCCAATGGCCTCTTGTCCGCCTTCGCCGGGCGAATGCTCGCCGATCTCATCAACTTCCGCGCCATCACGCTGATGACGGCGTTTGCCCTCCTGTTCGCCGGGATGGGAGCGCTTCTGCCGCAAAAGCCGCCAACGCTCGAAGGCAGCGGTAAAGGCGGAGCGTTCTTCTCGAGTTTGTTCGCGTTCGTCGTGCTGGAATTCGGCGACAAGACGCAATTCCTGACTGCCGCCCTTGCCGCGCGCGCCAACTCGCTGTGGCTCCCTGCACTCGGCGCGACGACAGGCGTGCTGCTCGCGATCGCGCCGGCGGTACTGATCGGGGATCGCCTTAAAAATGTTTTGCCGCTTCGCACGATCCGATTGGGCGCCGGCATTCTGTTCCTCATGCTTGGTATGGTCGCGGCGATTTCGGCGTTGCGTCTCGTCTAATCGGGCGCATCGATCAGAGTGCACATTTATATCCATTCGCATCCGAACGGCTGATTATGCGACCAGCGGCGCAGACATGCGTTGCACGCACGCCATCTCTGAACTGCGGAGGATCTCATGCTGAAAAAGACGACGATGAAGGCGGCAAAATCACGCGGCAAGGCCGGCCCGCCGGCAGCGGGGATTTCGGACAACAGCGTCCGATCCGTCGCCGAGGCGCTCAACGGCATTCTGGCAGACAGCTACGCGCTCTACCTCAAGACCAAGAATTTTCATTGGCACGTCGCGGGGCCGCACTTCCGCGAATATCATCTGATGTTCGACGCGCAGGCGACGCAGATCCTCGCGACGACCGATCTCATCGCGGAGCGCGTCCGCAAGATCGGGGGCACCACCCTTCGGTCTATCGGCGATATCTCCCGGCGCCAGCGCATTACCGACAACAATGCCGAAAATATCGGCGCCGCTGCCATGATCGAGGAATTGCGGCTGGACAATCTCAAGCTGGTCGAAACATTGCGTGAAGCCAAGGAACTGGCCGACAGCGCCAGGGACAACGCAACCAGCGGCGTGATCGACACCTGGACCGACGAGGCCGAGGAGCGCGCCTGGTTCCTGTTCGAAACGGGGCGCGTCGCTTAATCGGCAGGCGTCATTTCAGCCGCTTGAACAGCACGCGATCCTCCTCGGTAAAGCCTTTTCGCCAAATAATGTAGCCATAGGCGAACAGCACGATGGGAATGCCGAGCAGCAATTCGCTCCACTCCGGGATGCGGGTCGTGACGGCGCCGATCGCGCCCGCTACCGCAGCCGCCATAATCAAGGCCCGTCGCCATCCCGAAACCGGCGCGCCCAGCAGTTGGGCCAGCAGGCGCGATTTGATCACCGCACCGATGCCGAGCGCCACCATCAGGGCAAGCGCTGGCCCGGCCGCCTGGAAGGTCTGGGGCAGGCCGATCGCCCGCGCGGTTTCGATGAAAAGGAAGCTCAGTACGACCTGCGTACCGATTACGCCTGTCGAAATCATCAGGTTGCGGTGGCGGGCCACGTAGACAAGCGCGGTTTCGGATACCGCCGCAGTCGCGGCCACCACCTCCGCCGCAAGCAATATGATGAGCGCGCCGGTGCCCGCCACGAAAGCGGGTCCGACCAGCCCCATCACCGCTTCCCCCGAAATGGAGAGCGCCAGCGCAATGCCGGTCTGGGCGGCCAGGATCCAGAAACCGACCTGACGGACCTGCGCGGCGACGCCGGTCTTGTTCCCTGCTTCCAGATTCTGGGTGATGACGGGCCCCAATATGGGATCGAAGCTGGTCTTGAGTTTTTGCGGCAGCGTCGTGATCTGCTGCGCCACCCAGTAAATACCGACCACGGCGGGCGGGAAGAAGAGGCCCAGGATGGCACGGTCGACGTTGCGAGTCGCCCATTCGATCGCGTCGGCGGCGGCGAGGGGGACGTTGCGGTGCGCCATCTTGAAGAGCGGGACGATCTGCGGCCGCCAGTCGTCGGGCAGGCCGTACATGCGGATCAGCGGCCAGATCGACGCGACGAGCGCAGCCACCATCGACACGACATAGGACAGGATCAGGCCGTCGCGCGGCGAATAGAACCAGAAGGCCAGCGCGGCGATGCTGATCGTCCACGGCTCGACGATCGCCCGCGCCTTCACCGAAGCCGCCACATTATGGCGATAAGCGAGCGCCGCCAGCGCCACCTCGCTCCAGGCGATCGCGTAAATGGTGAGCGGGAGCAATCGTTCATGGCCGTTGATGGTACTGTTGGGGAACATCACCTGCGGGACGGCCGCCAGGATGAAGAAAGCGACCGTCGAGGCCAGCCCGGCGATCAGCAGGCCGTCCCAGACGATATGGACCGCCGGCTCGTCGCTGCTACTCGAGAGACGCTGCGCCAGCCCGCGCTTGAGGCCCAGCGTGGCGAGTTGCGCCGCGAATTCGATGATAAGGATCGCGTAAGCGAAGCGCCCGAGCGTTTCCGCGCCGTACATGCGCCCCGCGATGAACAGGAAAGGAAGGCGCGCGGCGAGCCGCAGCAGGAAACCGAACACATTCGTTCGGCCGCCCCTGGCGAGCAGTGCGATATCATTGTCTTCGGGAGCTTGCTTGCCCACCGAACCCCCCCGGGCCAACGGGCGATCAGTTGGGATTATCGGTCGTCCCGCCACCCTCGCCAACCGATCCGACACGGCCGATATTTCCGAACAGTTCGGAGAAGAAGCCGCGGTGGCGGCCCAGCGTCGGCGTCTTGTCGCCGTCGGGCGAGAGCGAGGCGATCTTGCTCATGCCCAGATTCTCGACCGAGGTGACGTTGCCTCGCGGGTCGAAATGGACGGCCAGCGCGATCTGCTTGACCGGCTTGGGCGTCGAGAAGGCGAGCTGACGTGTCTCGCGCGAAATATAATACCAGGTGCCCTGGTCGAATTGCGTCGTGAAGCTCGGCTTGCCAAGCGTGCGCTCGACCGATTCCCTGTTGTCGATGCCCGGCTGGATGGCATTGATCAGCGTCTGATCGGCGACATAGCCCTTGTGGTCGCGGATACGGGTGCAGCCGGAGGTCAGCGCCAGCGCGACGATCATCATCGCCGCCAAGGGCAGTCTGGCCTTCACTAACATCCTTCTCTCCTCAACTCCCGAACGACGGGATTGCAACGCGGCTCGCAGGCTTCAATATGCGGGGTGAGGCTCGGCTGCAAGCCGAGCACGAGTCTTTTGGAGACCATAAGGGTGTCGATCCTCGCGAAATTCTTCGGCAAGGGGCAGGATAGGGCAAAGGTGCAACCGCTTTACAACGCGGTGGTCATGGCGGCGCGGCGTCCCGAGTGGTATGTGGAGGGCAAGGTCGCCGATACGCTCGACGGTCGCTTCGACATGGTCGCGGCCATGCTTTCGCTGGCGTTGCTGCGGATCGAGGCGGCGGGAGACGCCTATGCAGCGGAATCGGCCCTGCTCACCGAGGTCTTCGTCGACGATATGGACGGACAGCTTCGCGAGATCGGAATCGGCGACGTGGTGGTCGGCAAGCATATCGGCCGGATGATGAGCGCGCTCGGCGGCCGCCTCGGCGCCTATCGCGACGCCTTCCGCGACGGGCAAGGGCTTGAAACAGCGCTTAAGCGCAACCTCTATCGCGGCGCCGTGCCGGATCAGGCCGCACTGGACTGGATGGCCGAACGTCTGCGCGCTTTCCATGCCGCGATCATGGCGGCCCCTGTCGAGGCGCTGCTCGACGGCGAATGGCCGGAGCCGTGACGATTACCCCGGAATTTTCTCGACTCGTCCGGCTTGATTCGCTGGGTGCGCAGCCACGCGTCATTCCCGTGGAAGCGGACGATGCGGAACGCGGGGCACTGGCCACCCGTTTCGACCTCGTTACTCTGGACCGGTTGGAAGCGAGCACCGAATGTACGCGCGACGGCGACAGCGTGGACGTTGTGGGCCAGTTATCGGCCGACCTGGTCCAGAGCTGCGTCGCCAGCGGCGAGCCGGTTGCCGCGCGGATCGAGGAAATATTTCGCCTGCGCTTCGTCCCGGCGCCCTCGCTTGAAAGCGAGGCTGAGGAGGTGGAACTCAGCGAGAGCGATTGCGACATCATCGGCTATACCGGCAGGGCGATCGATCTTGGCGAGGCCGTCGCCGAAACGCTCGGGCTCGCCCTTGATCCTTTCCCGCGCAATCCGGCGGCCGAGGAGGCCCTGCGCGCGGCCGGCGTACTGAGCGAGGAAGACGCCGGACCCTTCGCCGCGCTCAAGGGCCTGAAGGAAAAGCTGGGGAAAAATTAGATCGCGGTTCGCTGGCGCTTTAAAACGGAACGTCGTCGTCGAGATCGACGCTGAACGGATCATTGTCACGCGATCCGCCGCTTCCGCGACCGCCGCCATAGCCGCCGCTCGATGAACCACCGCCGCCGCTGCCGCCACCGAAGCCACTGCCGCCCTCGTCCCAGTCGCGCGACCCACCGCCGCCGCCCTCGCCTTCGCGGCGATCGAGCAGCACCAGCACGGCGTTGAAGCCCTGCAGCACCACCTCGGTCGAGTAACGCTCCTGGCCCTGCTGGTCGGTCCATTTGCGGGTCTGAAGCTGGCCTTCGAGATAGACCTTGCTGCCCTTGCGCAGGTAGCGCTCGGCGGTATTGGCGAGGTTCTCATTGAAGATCGCGACCGAGTGCCACTCGGTCTTCTCGCGGCGCTCGCCGGTGGCGCGGTCCTTCCAGTTTTCCGAGGTGGCGACGCGCAGGTTCACGACCTTCCCGCCGTTCTGGAAGCTGCGCGACTCCGGATCGCGGCCGAGATTGCCGACGAGGATCACCTTGTTCACGCTGCCAGCCACGATTCTCTCCTATAGCCCGAGCGCGGTGGCTAACCAGAAAGTCACGCCGGCTGCAATATAGGCGAGCGCAAAGAGATAGCCCAGCATGAAGGCGGGCCATTTCCATCCGTTGGTCTCGCGGCGGACCACCGCGATCGTCGAGAGGCATTGCGGCGCGAACACGAACCAGACGAGGAACGCCAGCGCCGTCGGAAGCGACCATCGACCGCGCAGGCGCTCCACCAGCGACCGCTGACCCTCCGCCTCGACGTCCCCCCGAATGGCATAGACGGTGCCGAGCGCTGAGACCGCCACCTCACGCGCCGCCATCGCCGGGATGAGCGCGAGCGCGATATCACGGTTGAAGCCGATCGGCCGCACGACATGCTCGAGCCCACCGGCGACCTGCCCAGCGATCGAATAATCGATGGCGGGGGCGGCGGCATTGTCGGGCGGTTTCGGAAAGGTCAGCAGCAGCCAGAGGATGACGGTGGACGCGAGAATGATCGTGCCGGCGCGCTTCAGGAAGATGATCGCACGCTGCAACAGCCCGAGCAGCACGTCGCGCCAGTAGGGTAGCTGATATTGCGGCATTTCCATCATGAAACCGTGGCTTGGGCCGCGCGTCACCGTGCGCCGCAGCACGAGCGCCGCCAGCATCGCCCCTGCGATCCCGCCGATATAGAGCCCGAACAGCACCAGCCCCTGCAGGCCGATGCCCGGCCCGACATCGCGCGCCGGGATGAACGCGCCGATGATCACGGCATAGACCGGCAATCGCGCCGAGCAGGTCATCAAGGGCGCGATCAGGATGGTGGTGAGCCGATCCTTGGGATCGTCGATCGTCCGCGTGGCCATGATCCCCGGAATGGCGCAAGCGAAGGATGACAGAAGAGGAATGAACGCCCGCCCCGACAGCCCTACCCGCGCCATCAGGCGATCCATCAGGAACGCGGCGCGGACCATGTAGCCGGATGCCTCGAGCAACAGGATGAAGAAGAACAGGATCAGGATCTGCGGCAGGAACACCACCACCGCTCCGACGCCGCCAATCACGCCTTCGACCAGAAGCCCACGCAGAAAACCGTCGGACATGCTGCCGGTAATGAAATCCTGAAGCGCGAGAACCAGGCTTTCGATCCATCCGATCGGCGCCGCCGACCACGCGAACACCGCCTGGAACATCACGAACATCAGCCCCGCGAGCAGGATCGGGCCGATGAGAGGATGTAACGCGATGCGATCGAGGACATGCGTTACGCGACGCACGCCGTGCTCTTCGATCGTCGCGGCGGCGGCGATGGCTCGGGCCCTGCGCTGAAGCGCCGTGAAATCGGTCTCCGGAGCATGGCCGGCACGCACGGTGACAACGGCGGTCACCGCCGAGGACAGCGCGGCAATCAGCGCGTCGAGCCCCTTCCGCCGCACCGCGACGGTTGGGATGACCGGCACGCCCAGCTCGAAGGCAAGCCGGTCGACGTCGATCCGGAGCCCGTCGCGTTCGGCCATGTCGATCATGTTGAGGGCGACCACCACCGGCAACCCAAGCCCGATAAGTTGAAGCGCGAACCGCAGATGGTTGTCGAGGTTGGTGGCGTCCAGCACCACGATCAGCGCAGACGGCAGCCGCTCTCCCGTCTGCGAACCGAGCACCACGTCGCGGGTAACGGCTTCGTCGGGGCTGGATGGCTCGAGGCTGTAGGTGCCCGGCAGATCGACCAGTTCGATCGGCCGGCCGTCGGGCAGCGCAAGGCGGCCCGACTTGCGCTCGACCGTAACGCCCGGATAGTTGCCGACTTTCTGCCGGGCGCCTGTCAATGCATTGAACAGCGCCGATTTTCCGGCATTGGGATTGCCGACGAGCGCGACCAGCGGCATCGGGTTCATTGCGGCGTGTCCGGCTCGACCGATATCGCCGCGGCATGCGCGCGGCGGAGCGCCACCGTCATCCTGCCGACCCGGCACGCGATCGGATCGCGGCCGAGGGGGCCATGGTGGAGCAACTCTATAGAGACGCCTTCATCGAAGCCAAGCTCGCGCAAACGGCGCGCTTCATGCTGGGCAAGGCCGTCCCAATCCACCGACACGATACGAGCCCGCTGGCGCAGCGGAAGTTGATTGAGCGACATGCCCTTCGAAACCCCGGACTTCAAAACCTCACCATGATATGCAAGTGATTATCAATATCGAGCACGAGGCGCCAGTGGGATCAGCGATCGGGATAACGGAGCCTCCCGAGGAACCGTGCAGGACTGAAATGACGGTCGGGATCAGGTTTGAGCCGTTCCTTAGCTCTTTCGAAGCGCATCACGCCGTCGATACGGCGATCAAGAAAGGCCATGGTTTCGGCTTGCCCGCCGCTGTCGTCATCGAGCCAGATCGTCAGTGTTGTCGCATAAATCCCAGCCAGCGTCGCGCGCTTGGTATAGTGATTGAGATCGGTCGCCCCGTCACCCGCAAGCCGCCACATCCTGTCCGCCGTGCGCCATCCGAGGCGCGCCGCTATCGGCAGGTTGAGAGGCAGCGCAAGCTTGGCGAGTGCTCGCCTCACCGCCTCGCGCTGCGGACGCTCTATATCGAGGCGACTCAGGATCAACCGCCTGATCCGATCCCGGACCTTGAGCGGCGCCATTTCGGCGGGTGGATTGCGACTCTCCATCTCACGGTCGATCCAAGCGAACCACGCATCGATCATGTCCGTGTCGCGGGGGAAAACAAGCCGCGCGCGCGCCGGCGGGATATCGATCGCATCCGCCGCATCTCCAAGCGCCCGCTCGCCCCATCCGTCGAAAACGGCATTGGCGGCGATGCGTGGCGCCAGTTCCTCGCGCAGCTCGTCGAGAGTCATTTCAGCCGGGGGGATCGCGCTCATCGTTCGATGATAGTGGGCCGGAACGCTTGCGCCAAGCTTCAGCGCTCGCTGGCGCGCGCCAGCATCACCGCTATCCCGATCGCGACCATCCCGAGCAGATCAAGCGCGTCCATCCTCTCCCCATAGGCAAGCCAGCCGATCGCCGCCGCAATGGCAGGCTGGGTCAAAAGGCCGATCCCAACCAATATGGGCGAAAGATGCCCAATCGCGTACACCATCAATCCCTGGCCGATGATCTGGCTGCCGAGGGCAAGCAGGATCAGCGGCGTCCAATTCTGCGGGATGATCGGCCCGACGGCGAGGGCGAAGAGCAGGAGGGGCATCATGCCTGCACCAGTCGAGATCGCAAGCGACGGCCATGATGGAACCCGCCCCCGCGCCTGATCGATCGCCACAAGATAACCGGCGTAGAACAGACCGCCCAACAGGCACAGCAGATCGCCCGCGAAATAGTGCGGCGAAAGATCGTAGGAGCGGCCCAGCAACAGCCCCACGCCTGTTGCCGCCATCGCCATCGCGATCCATTGCATTCGGCCGGGCAGCCGCCGCGCTGCGATGAAGCCATAAGCCACGAAGAAGAAGCTGGCCACATTGCCGAACATGGCCGCGTTGGCGAGCTTGGTGAGAAGAATGCCGCTGTGCCATGCGATCAGGTCCGCCGCAAAAAACAACCCCGCGACCAGCAGGATCGACCACAGGCGCCGCTGGCGCGGGAGCGGCTGGCCAGTCATGCGCGCTATCAGAAAGAGAAAGGGCAGCGCGATCGCCAATCGCCAGAAGGCGGAAGCGGACGGCCCGATCGCGGCAAGCCGGACCATCCATGGCCCGAGCGCCAAAGCGGCGTTGCCGACGAGCATGGCGGCGATGGCCAGAGAAGCACCTCGCTGGGGAACGACCGAATCGCGCATGGCGCTCCCTAGCTTATTCGGAGACAGTGCTCATTCGTGAATGCGCGGGCTCGTCGCGCGCCGGCAAGAGGCCGGGATCAAGCCTGAAGGGCGGTATGCAACGCAGTGAGGGAAAGATAGGTCGCCGCCGCCACCGAAACCGCGAATAGCGCCCAGGCCGCGATGATCAACTGGCGGAGATGCGGTCGTCCAAGCTTCTGGTTGCGCTTCATGGAGCCCAATATGAACGCCGCCAGCACGCCATAGAAGAAGAAGGCATTTTCCGCCATCGAAGTCCCCGCTCAAAAAAATCAACCCGAACCGGCCAAGCCTTGCACCGCCCCCGCATTGTTTAGGAAGATGGTTAAGATTCGGCTACAGCCTTCCTTGCGAGGCATCACGAAAATAAGGCCGCACATCGCCCTGCAGCTTGATCGTCATGGGATTGCCCTTGCGGTCGCGCGTCTTGCCCATCGCGATGCGGATCCAGCCCTCGCTGACGCAATATTCCTCGACATTGTGCTTCTCGGCACCGTTGAACAAGATGCCGATTCCGCGCGCGAGTATCTCGGCATCGAAATAGGGACTGCGCATCTCGGTCGAGAGCCGATCCGGCGGCGTGTCCGGCGCGGCAACCGTCGAGGGCGAATCGTCGCTGGCGATATCGGTCATAGCTATGTTTCCTTTGCGCGGCGCATAACCCTTGTGGAGAGGGATGGGCAAGCCTCACGCTCGCCTTTCCTTTGTGCAGGCGTTAATGCGTCCAGATATTTTCCGCTGAGTGCCGAGGCGCATCAATCGGCCGAAACGCCGCCCAAATGCTTCCTCCTCGACGGGTTGTGGCACCGCTGCATATTCCCTGATTTGCGGAAAGCCGGGCGTGAACTTTCAAACAGAATATCCTGTTTTATTGAGCGACGATATGATAGCGTGAAACGGAAGGAGATTGAGAATGGCAGTTTACGGGATGCACCACATTGCTTTTATGACCAGCGATATGAAGGCGCAGATCGAATTCTACACGCAGGTCGTCGGGTTGAAATTGGTCGGCATTTTCCCTTTTCACGGCGTTGATGGCGCTACACACTGTTTCCTCGAGGGCGGCAACGGCTTCCTGCTCAGCTTTGTCCAGATCAAGGGGCGCGAGGTCGATCCGGTCTACGGGGTCAGCCATGCGCGTGATGTATCCGATCCGGTGGCTGGCGGCGCGCTGCAGCATGTCGCTCTCAATGTGGATACGATGGACGAGATGCTGAACCTGCGCGATCGGCTACGCAGCAACGGCTATGCGGTGTTCGGGCCATTGGCGCACGGGATAAGCTATTCGATGTATTTGGGCTCCCCGGAGGGCATCCACCTCGAATTCGCGACGTCCGACGCATGCGAGACGATCACCGCCGAGAAGTGGGTGGTGCCGGAAAGCGCCGCGATTTTTGACATCAGCGAAGACGATCTAGAACGGTACAAGAACCCGCCGGCGTTTAAGGGCAAGGGTGGCGCCGTACCACAACCGTCCATCGACAAGGCAGTCCTCCCCACGCCGATTCCGCAACCAATGTTCGAACAGCTTGGCTATCTTTCCGACGAGGATCTCGAGAAGGCCATGCGCTTCTCGGCGCCTGCCGAAGCGGCGGAATGAGTTTCGAGACGGCCGAGATGGGAACCCCCGCGACGGACAAGGTCGCGGGGATGCTCAGAGCCATTGAGCGTGGGGACATGGAGACGTTCCGCGCCTGCTTTGCGCCGGGCGCGCTCGTCTGGCACAATGTCGACGGCGTCGCCAAGGGCCTTGATGATGTCTGTGCCATGGTGGGCGGTCTTCTGGACGCGAGCACGTCGGTTATCTACGAGACGCAGAGCTTTGCGCGCAAAGGGCATGAAAGCTTCATACAGCATGTCCTGAGGGCAAATCTCAAATCTGGAGAGGCGATCGAATCGCCCGCGATATTGCGTGTCGAAACCAACGACGATGGACTGGTTACGCGGATCGACGAATATTACGATAGCCGCGCGACCGACTGCCTCGGATAGAGCCGGATAGCGGAGGTTTCCTTCGTTTCCCATGCCGGAAGCGGAACAGCCAATTGACTATCCTCCATCTGCATATTAGACCGTATATCCTGTATCTTGCTAACGTCCCGCGGAGTGCCTAGCAAAGTCGATGGAAACTATATTCCGCAGTTTAATCGAGCGCCTTGCCGGAGCTTAGCAGCAGTTTTTGGCCTATATCGCTAATCGTTACCTTAATAAATCTAAGATCTGAAATAATCAGATGACCGAAAAATACTGGGAGGGGGTATTATGAAGGGATTTTTTCTTGCATCTGTAGCAATTTCCGTACTTACGACACCAGCGATCGCGCAATCAACTCCGGAAAAGGAAGGGTCGACAACCTACAACCCGACGGAGATCATTGTCACCGCCCGAAAAAGGGCAGAAACCGATCTTGAAGTTCCCATAGCGATCCAGGCGCTCAGCTCAGCGCAAATCGATCGCAAAGGCATCCAGAATCTTTTCGACGTCGCGGCGTCCGTTCCGTCACTGAACATCACCACCGCGCTCGGCAACTCGGGCGGCACGATCACGTTGCGTGGCATCGGCACGCCTCCCCAGGGCGCGGGCACGGAACAGGCGGTGGCAATGAATTTCGACGGCGTAACCGTTGCCGACGGTCTGGCGGTTCGTCTTGGACAGTTCGATATCGCGCAGGTCGAGATTCTGCAGGGGCCGCAGTCGCTCTATTTCGGCAAGAACTCCTCGGGTGGTATCATCTCGATCACCACGGCGGATCCAACCAAGGCGCCCTATGCCATGCTGCGCGCCGGTTATGGCTTCGAAGCGCGGGAACTGCTCACCGAGGCGGTTGTTGCCGGGCCGCTCACCGAGAACCTCGGCGCGCGCCTGTCCTTCTATCGGTCGGATATGGACGGCTATTTCAAAAACCCGCTGGCAACGGAGACAGGAACGCCGAACCCCGCCCAACTGGCGATCTGGGGGCCTCTCCCCAAGGCCGCCAGCAAGCGCGCGCCGGAACAGACCATGACCGGCGTCCGCGGTACAGTGAAGTATGATTCGGATGCGCTGACCGTTCGCGCCAAGGGCACCTATGTGAAGCACGATGGCGGAGACTCGTTCGCCGCCGGCCAGTTGTTCGGCTGTCCCTCCGGCTCTCCCAGCCTCTTTAATCTCGGTCAGGTGCCGGGCATCGGCGAATGCAAGATCAACCATATTGTCAGCCCGATCGGACAGAATGTTGATGCGGCCAGGGGCGGCTTTCCGGCGTTTCGCGACGGGCAGCCTTACGCCGAAACCACGCAATGGTTGTTTTCCAACGGCGTGGACTTGAGACCGGCGGATGGCCTTACGCTGAGTTCGGTTACCAGCTATTACGACGTGAAGCTGCTCGCCGCTGAAGTCGTTACAAGCTCGGTATATCCGGTCATCGGATCGAATGTTGATTACGGGCGGAAAGAATTCACGCAGGAACTGCGCCTGACCACCGATTTGGATTCGCCGCTCAACGGCATGGCGGGCTTGTATTACCAGTCGGGAAACATCGACGCCAGCGTGAAGGCCAACGTCTATGGCTCAACCCTTCCGTTTACCCCGAACTATTTTCTCGATACGCGAACCTATGCCGCGTTCGGCCAGCTCATGCTCGATCTGTTAGACAAGAAAGTCCAGATTACTGCGGGCGGGCGGTATACCGACGAAAAGAAGGATCTACGGGTGTTTACCCTGCTGGAGCAGGCCTTCATCGAGGATCTTCTCGCAACGAAGTCGATACATTCGAAGAAGTTCTCGCCCGAAGTGTCATTGAGCTGGCGCCCCAATGACAGGACCAACGTCTTCGTCGCCTACAAGAAGGGCACAAAATCGGGTGCTTTCAGCTTCGCCACGTTCCTGTTTCCGCCTTACAACGGGCAGGATCTCTCATTTGCCGACGAGACCGCCGAGGGCTTCGAGGGTGGCGTAAAATCCGTCGTGGCCGACGGCCAGCTCCGCTTTGACCTGACTGCGTACAGGTACACATACAAGGATCTGCAGGTCACCGTGTACGATCCCGTGCGTGCGGTAACGGGAACGGAAAATGCGGCCGGATTGCGGATATATGGCGTTCAGTTGAACACAAATTATGCGCCCCGCGACGTTCCAGGCTTAAACCTCGGCGCATCGCTCAATTACGGACATGCCCGTTATACAAATTATATCGCCGGCTGCTTCGTCGGACAGACGATCGCGGAGGGCTGCAACCTGAACTTCAGCAACGTGACCGGCGGTTTCACTTCACAGGATCTGTCCGGTACCGCTCCGGTGGCTGCCCCGGACTGGTCGGGCAATATCAGCGCGAGCTACGAGTTCCCGATCAATTCGTCGGGCTTGCGCATCGGTCTTTCCACCTCGGCGCTCTATAGCGACAGCTATGAGGTGACGACCGCCCAGGTCATCGGGTCACGTCAGAGATCCTACGTCAATGTAGATGCCACACTGCGGCTGTTCACCGAGGATGATCGGTGGGAGCTGGCGCTCATCGGCAAGAACCTGACCGACCAATTGCGGGTCAAGTTCGCAGCGGAAGCGCCGGGCACGCCCGCGCTCGATCCGACCTTCGTTACCGGAACCGGTACTGCCGGGCCCGGAATCCGGGGGGATATTCTCGGCGGCACCAACGCACCGCGCACGATCATGCTGCGCCTGACGTTCAGGCCGTGGGGAGGTCATTGAGTTCCTCACGCCAATCATGACCGCCCGGATCGGCGCTTGGGCGCCGATCCGACCTGATGGCGGCATCCGGACAACCGGATGCCGCCTCGGGCCCACGCTCGATCCGTCGCCGTCGAACGCACTTCGCCCTCGACTTCCCTTTTGCGCCGCTGCACGGTAAGGCGACGCCAAATCGAAACCTGACGAGGCCTGATGGCGAAAGAAGAATTGCTTGAGATGCGCGGCACGGTGGTGGAGCTTCTCCCCAACGCCATGTTCCGCGTGAAGCTCGAAAACGATCATGAAATCCTGGGACACACCGCAGGGAAGATGCGCAAGAACCGCATCCGCGTGCTGGTCGGCGACGAGGTGCTGGTCGAACTCACGCCCTATGACCTGACCAAGGGCCGCATTACCTATCGCTTCAAGTAGGACGGAGCAGGGCGCGGAATGCCCCTGATCCTGGCCTCGGCGAGCCCGCGACGGCTCGATCTGCTCGCGCGGATCGGTATCGCACCCGACATCATCGATCCCGCCGAGATCGACGAGACGCCTCGCAGGAACGAACTACCCGCCGCCTACGCGCGGCGAATGGCGGATGAAAAGGCGGTCGCCGTGGCGGCCCGCCATCCCGGCGCTGTCGTGCTCGCCGCCGATACCGTCGTCGCGGCGGGCAGGCGCATCCTGCCCAAGGCCGAAGATGAGAGTGAAGCCCGCGCGTGCCTGTGCCTGCTTGGCGGGCGTCGGCATCGCGTCCTGAGCGCGGTCAGCCTCGCGCACGGCGATGGGACTTTGCGACGCCGGCTCTCGACCAGTATCGTCGCCTTCGCTCCATTGAGCGATGATGATATCGCGCGCTACATCGCGAGCGACGAGTGGCGCGGCAAGGCCGGCGGCTATGCAATCCAGGGCCGCGCCGAAAGCTGGGTGCGTTTTCTTGGCGGCAGCCATTCGAGTGTGGTCGGCCTGCCGCTGTTCGAAACGCGCACCCTACTGCTTTCCGCCGGAATTTCGCTTGGCTGAGTGGCTCTTCGAAGCCGGCACCGGGGAGGATCGGGCCGCGCTGATCGAGGGTGGCGAGATCGTGGAAATGCTGGTCGATCGCGACGATGGGCGCCCCAGGGCGGGCGCCGTACTGGAAGCGAAGCTCCTCCGCCGCCTGCCAAATTCGAACCGGTCGGTGCTCGCGCTGCTGGCCCATGACGGAGCCGAAGCAGTCGGGGCCATGCCCTCGCGGATCGCGGAAGGCGAGCGATTGCCGGTCACCGTCGTCCGCGAGGCCATCGCCGAACCGGGCAACTACAAGGCTCCCTTGGTCAGACCGGCCGAACCGGGACAGCTCATGCGCGATGCTCCGTCGCTGCGCGATCGTCTTGGCGAAAGTGGTGCGCCGGTGATCGAGATCCTGCCGCATCAGGCCGACCGCCTGGAAGAGCTGGGCTGGTCCGAAAGGCTCGCCGAGGCCGAGAGCGGCCTTATCCCATTCGACGGAGGATTGTTGCGGCTGTCGCTGACCCCCGCCATGTGTCTGTTCGACGTGGACGGCACCTTGCCACCGGGCGAGCTTACGCTCGCCGGCGCGGCGGCGGCGGCGCGGACGATCAGGCTGTTCGACATCGGCGGCTCGATCGGAATCGACCTGCCCTTGCCGAACGCGGCGGGAAAGGCGTTGCGGCAGGGTGCGGTCGAAAGGATCGACAGGATCCTGCCCCCGCCTTTCGAACGGACGGCGGTCAACGGCTTCGGCTTCGTCCAGATTGTCCGCAGGCGCATCCGTCCATCGCTTCCTGAATTGCTCCAGTCTGATCCCGTCATGGCGGCGGCAATGGCGCTGTTGCGCAAGGCGGAACGCGCCGGTGGCCGGGGCGCGATCACCCTCGTCGCCGCTCCTTCGGTCATCCGCCGTATCTCGCCGGTCCCAAAATGGCAGGAGGAACTCGCACGCCGGCGCGGCGCTCCGGTCCACTTGTCGGAATGCACCGGCGCCGCCATATCCGAAAGCCATGTCCAAACCGAATATCCGTAACGGAAAGCCAAAGGGTTGCCCGCTTTGCGGCAAGCCGATGGCGGAAGCATTCAGCCCCTTCTGCGGCCAGGGCTGCCGGGACCGGGATCTGCTGCAATGGCTCGGCGAAGGCTATCGCGTCCCTGGTTCCTCGGCCGATCCCGAAGGCGGAGAAATCGACGTGGATGGGCTGGACAGCAAGGCTTAGCCCCCTCTATAGGCGCCCAGCCAACCGCGTGCCCAGGTAGCTCAGTTGGTAGAGCATGCGACTGAAAATCGCAGTGTCGGTGGTTCGATTCCGCCCCTGGGCACCATTTCCAATATCCTTGGTCGACCTTTCCCCCCTCGCGGCTAACAATATCCTTTCCCGGAAATTGAACATCCGGAAATTGTGAAATGGCCAACGCATTTCGTGCTGGACAAAACGCAAAAATTGATTGCAAATGCAAGAAATCGTCAGGCCGGCGAAATGGGCATAAGGGCATATGGAGAGAAGGGGAATGAACACACCCCGCAAGGCGCAGCATATCGCAATGGCCAACACCCTCCCAATGCAACGTCGCGCACAAAGACGAACTTCATCCACTGAAGCGAGAGGAGAATGAAGCTGTGAGGCGCAACATATTCGGATTGTGCGTCGCTGCCTGGATGGCGTTATACGCCGGCGGGGCAGCGGCCGACCCGATCCCGCAGGGCTGGCAGGCAAGCGGCTTCGAACCGATCGGCTATTCCGACCTTGGCGGTTCGCGGATCGGATTCAAGATGGCCCTGAAGCAGGACAAGGGGCGCTGGTACCTGTACATAGCGGGCGACGGTCTGTTCATCGTCGATGTAACGGATCCGACCTCGCCGAAATATCTGAAGCACGTACAGGGACCGGCGGGCACGATGTCGGTTCAGGTCACCTTGCACGATAATCTGCTCATACTCGGTCTGAGCCGACCGGTTTCGGCCGAGGAATCCTCCGGCCGGGCTGATGGCTGGACCATCGTTCAAGCCGAGCAGCCTAAGGACAAGCCCTTCGAAGAGTCGGTTATACTTTACGATATCAGCAACCCGACCAATCCAAGGCGATTGTCCAAATGGTCGACCGGGGCCGCAGGCACGCATCGCAACTCCTATCCCGGCGGTCGCTACGCGTATCTCTCGTCGACCGTTCCAGGCTACCGGGGCTTCATTCTCGTCATTCTGGACGTCAGCGATCCGAAGAAGCCGACCGAGGTAACCCACTGGGCCTATCCGGGCGGCAAGGCGGGGGAGGATCCCGGCCCGGTGACGCCGAGTTTCCATGGCCCCGCTTTCGTGAGCCCCGATGGGAAGATGTTGACGCTGGGTTATACCCCCTCGGTGGTGAACCTCGACATCAGCGATATCCGCAATCCCAAGATGATCGGCGAATTGAAGCTGATCCCACCGTTCGTGAATACGCTCACGCAGTCCATCCACACCGTGATTCCGCTGTGGGATCGGAAGCTCCTGTACTTTTCCGGCGAGCCGATGCGTCGTAACTGTCAGGAGGGATTCACGCCCGCCGGATTCATCGACAACTCCAACCCGGCCAAGCCGTCCCTGATTTCGCTCTTCCCGACGCCGCTGCCGCCTCCCGGCGCGCCTTACAAGAGCTTCTGTGACAAGCCCGGCCGGTTCGGGCCACACAACACGGTCACGGAAATTCAGGCACCGGACGTGATGACGCCCAAGGATACGATGTACGTCGCCTGGTTCACCGCCGGCCTGCGCGCCTTCGACATCCGCGATCCCCGGGATGTTCGGGAGATCGGCTGGTTTCTCCCGCCGGATCCGCCGAAACCCGTCATAAGCCAGGGAGGTGCCCTCAACGCGAACGCGACGCAAGAGGTGCTCCAGGACACCCGCGGGAACATCTTCCTCGGCGACTCCGCGTGGGGCGTTTGGGTATTGCGCGATACCCATGAGGCGAGTGCCAAGTAATTGGTTGGCCGCGTGGTCAACGACCTAGACTCATTGCGCGGGCCGATTTAGGCCGCTCGTCTTGGTACTTGCCTACTGGTCTGAACGGAGCCGTGATGCAGCGCAAGCCCCGCTTGCGCTGCATTTCGGTATAGCAATCATCTTTGTGGGAGTGGGCGGTTGAAGAAGGTTCTGATCGCGAACCGGGGGGAAGTGGCCATCCGGATTGCTCGGGCTTTGAGCGGCGCGAGCATCGGATCGGTAGCGGTTTTCGCGGAAGATGACACGGCGGCGCTCCACCGGCGGCGCGCCGACGAAGCGAGAGCACTCAAAGGCAGCGGCCCGCGTGCCTACCTCGACAGCGATCAACTGATCGATCTCGCGCTCAATTCGGGCTGTGAAGCAATCCACCCGGGATATGGCTTTCTCAGCGAGAGTGCCGCCTTCGCTTCCCGCTGTGCTGATGCAGGGCTGATCTTCATCGGTCCATCCCCTCAAACCCTGGAGAATTTCGGAGACAAGGGGCAGGCACGACGCCTTGCGACCGATCTTGGCGTTCCCCTTTTGGAAGGCGTACCCGGTGGATCGACCCTCGATCAGATAGTGGCCTTCCGCGACACGCTCGGGCCGAGGGCGGAGATCATGATCAAGGCCGTCAGCGGCGGCGGCGGACGTGGCATGCGCCAGGTTGGTCCCGACGACGACGTAGGCCCTGCCTACGATCTGTGCGCGCGCGAGGCAAAGGCCGCGTTCGGCGACGATCGACTCTACGCCGAACGTTTCATCCGCCACGCCAGGCATGTCGAGGTGCAGATGGTGGGCGACGGGCACGACGTCGCCGTGCTGGGCGACCGCGACTGTTCGGTTCAGCGGAGTCGGCAAAAGCTGATCGAGGTCGCGCCCTGCCCAGGGCTTTCTGACACTCTGCGCGCCGAGTTGTTCGAAGCTTCGATGCGCCTGGCGACCGCCGCGCGGCTGCGTAGCCTCGCCACGATCGAGTTTCTTGTCGACGCCGAGCGGGCCGATCGCGCCTGGTTCATGGAAGCCAACCCCCGGCTTCAGGTTGAGCATACGGTGACGGAGGAAGTCACGGGTCTGGATCTGGTGACCCTGCAGCTCCGCATCGCGGCGGGAGAACGGCTCGAATCCTTGCAGCTTCCGGCTCCCTCGCCCGCCGGCGGCTATTCGGTCCAACTTCGCGTCAACCTCGAGCGCCTCGACGCGGACGGGACGACCCATTCCACCGCGGGGAAGACACTGAGGGCCTATGAACCGCCTTCGGGACCAGGCGTGCGGGTCGATGATTGCGGTTATGCGGGCTATTGCCCCAGCCCCGCCTATGACAGCCTCATCGCGAAGGTCATCGTATCAAGCCGCGACCCGGATCTCGGCCGAGCAATGCACAAGGCAGGCCACGCGATCGCCGAGTTCGGCATCAGGGGACCGGAAACCAATCTGGCGGTGCTTCGCGCCCTGATCGAGCGGCCGGAGGTCGTCGGGGGCCGAGCGACCACGACCTTCGTCGAGACGAATGCGCCGGCGATCCTCGCCCGCGCCGCCGAATTGCACGTCGAGGCGGCGGGGAGTGATGACCTTGTTGCCCCCGCTTCCACGGAAACGCAGGCGGCCATGCAGCCTCCGCCTCCCGGCACCGTGCCGGTGGGAGCGACCTATCGCGCGACGGTGGTGGATCTTCCTGTGGCACCCGGCGACATCGTTCAGGCCGGCGCCACGATCGCCATACTCGAGGCGATGAAGATGCAGCATGTGATCGCGGCGCCGGTGGCAGGCGAGATCGCGCGCATCGATGTCGTCCTCGGCGCGACGGTGGACGCAGGGTTCCCGCTGGTCTTCATCATTCCGGGAGAGCAAGCCGACACACGCGTCGCGGCGGCGGAGGTCGACCTCGATCATATCCGGCCGGACCTTGAGGCGATCATCGCGGCCCACGCGCTCACGCTCGATGAAGCGCGCCCCGAGGCTGTGGCGAAGCGGCGCCGAACGGGGCAGCGGACGGCGCGCGAGAATCTGGACGACCTTTTTGACCCCGGCAGCTTCAAGGAAATCGGCGCGCTCGCCGTGGCGGCGCAGCGCCGTCGGCGAGAAATCGACGATCTCCAGCGCAACACGCCCGCCGACGGCATCGTGGTCGGCGTCGGCGAGGTGAACGGCGGCCTCTTTGCCGAGGAACATGCGCGCTGCGTGGGTCTTGCCTACGATTTCACGGTGCTGGCCGGCACCCAGGGCCATTTCAGCCACAAGAAAACAGATCGCGCGATCGAGTTTGCCGCCGAGTGGAAGACGCCGATGATCTGGTTCACCGAAGGCGGCGGCGGTCGTCCCGGCGATGTCGACATGGACGAGCTGGTGGCCTCGTGGCTGGATCTGGATACTTTCACGACGTACGCGCGGCTTTCCGGTGTCGCGCCCCGGATCGCGATCAACTCGGGCCGTTGCTTCGCTGGAAACGCGGTCATTTTCGGCTGCACGGACATCACGATCGCGACACGCAGATCGAATATCGGGCTCGGCGGCCCGGCGATGATCGAGGGCGGCGGGCTCGGCGTCTTCAAGCCCGACGACATCGGGCCGGCCGACCTGCTCTTTTCCAACGGAGCGATCGACCTGCTGGTCGAGGACGAGGCGGCGGGAACGGCGGCCGCCAAGCAGCTCCTGGGCATCTTCCAGGGTCGGCTGCCGGAGTGGAGCGCGCCCGATCAGCGCGTGCTGCGTCACATTGTCCCGGAGAACCGACTACGGGCCTACGACATGCGCAAGGTCATCGAGGGGCTTGCCGACACCGGGAGCTGGATCGAGCTTCGCGGCGGTTACGGCACCGGTATGATTACCGGCTTCCTGCGGATCGAGGGTCGACCGGTGGGGTTGATCGCGAACAATCCGCACCATCTCGGCGGGGCGATCGATTCGGAAGGGGCAGAGAAGGGTGCACGGTTCCTTCAGCTCTGCGATACCTTCGGTGTTCCGATCCTGTCCTTGTGCGACACGCCGGGGTTCATGGTTGGGCCGCAGAGCGAGGCGACGGCCGCAGTTCGCCGCGGCTCCCGCCTCTTGGTCACGGCGGCGAATGTGAGCGTCCCTTACTTCATGGTGGTGATCCGCAAGGGCTATGGGCTGGGCTCGCAGGCCATGGCGGGTGGCCATTTCTGGGCGCCCGCCATGACGCTGGCATGGCCCACCGCTGAATGTGGTCCCATGGGCCTCGAAGGCGCCGTCCGGCTGGGCTACCGCAAGGAGCTTGAGGCGGAGCCCGATCTCGACAAGCGCCAGGCATTATTCGAAAAGCTCGTCGCCGGCATGTACGAGGACGGAAAGGCCCAATCGGTCGCCTCCGCGGTCGAGCTTGACGCCGTCATCGACCCGGCCGACACCCGTTCCTGGATCGTGCGGGGGCTGAAGGCCTGTTCCGCGCCGACGCCGCGCGCAGGCAAGCGCCACACATTCGTTGACGTGTGGTGATCAAACCGAGCATCGGCAAGCGTGGCTAGCCGCAGGCTCTGGAATCAAGGCAGAAATTCCGCACGACGTAAGCGCTGCGTAAAAATTGACAGCATCCCATAACCCCACCTTCTTTTCTTCGGAGGAGCGGTGCGGTACGCTTTGATCGGATTTGATCGGAAACGTGGTCGTCGGCATATAGGTTTCGTAAGGAGCATTTATGACGGCCAATGTCGCCCGGACCTTCGACAGATACTTCGAAACGGCCGTGTACGCCAACCGGCTCGCACAGGAACGCACGCCCGATGATCCGATGAAACTCGTGCAGTTGCGGCGGACCGTGTCAGAGGTGACGAGCGAGATGCAGCGGATCGTCGATGCGATCGTCCAGGAAAACGGCCTTACCGATACCCAGCTTCCGATCCTGGCGGAGCATCGTGCCAGGTTCGCGGCGGAACGGAGTGCCGTCGCCAACCACCAGGCAAACTGGGCGGCGCCTGCGATGGCAAAGGATCGCGACCGATACCAGGCCGATGTGAATGCGCTGTTCAAGATGCATGAAAACAATCATCGATGGAGAAAGCAGGTTTTCATCCCGGCGCTGGAGACCGCCATTCGAAATCGACGGAGAAATTGAGAGACTGTTTGGAAAAGCGCAAAAGAGCGCTTTCAGATACGATACCAAACAGGCTCTGAGACCGGGATTTGATCTCGTGATTATGAAGTCATGAAATGCCGCCGAGCAGCAGCGCGCGACACGGTCCCGGCCTGAGTGTGATCCCAATTCCGCACGACGAACCAATCGGAACGCGACGCCCTCTAACCTGTCCGCTGCACCACCGGCATGGCGCGATAATATTTAGGAAACAGGCGCTTAAAGGCCAAAACCTTGGGGAGGTCATTTGCCCGGATATAGGGATGGTCAGGATGGCGGCTGAGAAAATCCTGATGATATCCCTCGGCAGGGTAGAAGGCACCGGACTCGATCGTAGTGACGATCGGATTGCGCCAAACGCGGGCCTTGTCGAGCTGTGCGATATAGCGCTGAGCGGTCACCTTCTGCCCGGAAGTGGTCGGAAAGATCGCCGTGCGATATTGCGGGCCCTGGTCCGGGCCCTGGAAATTCAGCGTCGTCGGATCGGCGACGACCGAAAAGAAGAACTGAAGCAGATCAGCGTAGCTGACCTGAGTGGGGTCGTAGACGATTCGGACCGCCTCGGCATGGCCGGTCTGCCCGGTGCCTACGATTTCGTATCGCGCGGTGTTCGCAGCACCTCCGGCATAGCCTGCGACGGCGCTGTTCACGCCTTTCACATGCGCGAACACGCCCTGCACGCCCCAAAAGCATCCGCCCGCGAAAACCGCTGTTTCCAGACCTTTGGCAGGAGGTGCCTGATATGTTGGGGCGGGCACAATCGCCGGCCTTTCGGCCATCAGTTCGGAGCTGCGGGTTGCAGCAATGGCGGACGCGAATATCAGCGCGAGACAGCCCAGGGCAGCCGGCAAATTGATCTTCATCGCTCTTCTCCGCCCCCGAAAATTGAGCGTGAACCTATACTTGCCGCGAGGCTAAGGCAACTCGACGCCGTTTTGGGCCGATTCGGCACAGCACCATCGCGCTCGGGCTGAGCGCGTCGAACCGCCCCCAACTATCCTTCGACAAGCCCAGGGTGAGCGCGCTTGACCTAACGCAGCGCGTTGACCGCCGTCTGGATGCGGTTGCAGGCTTCGGTCAGGACCGCCTCCGAGGTCGCATAGCTGATCCGGAACGCGGGCTCGAGGCCGAAGGCCGCACCGTTCACGGCCGCCACCCGCCCCTCGTCGAGCAGATAGTCGATAAGGTCCGCGTCGTTCGCGATCGTCTTGCCGGCGGGTGTCGCCTTGCCGATCACTCCCGATACGTCCGGATAGACATAGAAGGCGCCTTCGGGGCGTGGACAGTGGAAGCCGTTGATCTGGTTCAGCATCGAGATGACGAGATCGCGGCGTCCCTTGAATGCCGCGTTGCGTTCCTGAAGGAAATCCTGCGGCCCGTTGAGCGCCGCCGTCGCTGCTGCCTGCGCGATCGAACAGGGATTGGAGGTGGACTGCGACTGGAGCTTGGACATCGCCTTTATCAGCGGCGCCGGGCCGCCCGCGAAGCCGATCCGCCAGCCGGTCATCGCATAAGCCTTGGAGCAGCCGTTCACCGTGAGCGTGCGCTCATAGAGCGAAGGGCAGACCTGCACGATGGTGGTGAACTTGAAATCATCATAGACGATATGTTCGTACATATCGTCCGCCATCACCCAGACATGCGGGTGGCGTTCCAGCACCGCGCCGAGATCCCTCAGCTCCGCCTCGGTATAGGCGGCGCCGGTCGGGTTCGAAGGCGAATTGAGGATCAGCCACTTGGTCTTTGGCGTGATCGCCGCCTCGAGCTGGGCCGCGTTGATCTTGTAGTTCTGGTCCGCCCCCGCCTTGATGAAGACCGGCGTGCCGCCCGCAAAGTTCACGATATCGGGATAGCTCACCCAATAAGGCGCGGGGATGATCACCTCATCCCCCGCATCGACGGTCGCGACAAGGGCGTTGAACAGCGTGTGCTTGCCGCCGACGTTCACGCTGATCTGACTCGCCTCATAGACCAGGCCATTGTCGCGCTTGAACTTGCCGGCTATCGCGGCCTTGAGTTCGGCGGTGCCGTCGACATTGGTATATTTGGTCTGGCCACTGCGAATCGCCTCGATCGCCGCATCCTTGACGAAGTCAGGCGTGTCGAAATCGGGTTCGCCGGCGCTGAGGCCGATCACATCGACGCCCTTGGCTTTCAGTTCAATCACCCGGCTCGTCATGGCAAGCGTCGGCGACGGCTGAATGCGATCGAGTGCGGCGGAGGTGATGCCCATTTAACTACCCTTCCATTGGCCTTCCGGCTGGCCTGCCGTCTGGCGCGGGCGCGCCTATAGACCGGGCAGCTTCGCTCCTGCAACAAGTCGTGCTGGAATAAGGCCGCGGAGCGCGTTGCCCACGAAAAAGCCCCCTTCAAGATCGGCCGCCTGCAACTCGCCTTCGATCGCCCTGCCCTGCTCGATCAGCTTCTCCCGCAATATGCCCGGCAGCAAGCCCCGCGCCAGCGGCGGGGTGACGAGCATATCGCCGCGTTCGACGAAGACGTTGGTGAAGCTGCCTTCGGTAACGAAACCCTCCCCGTCCAGGAACACGACCTCGAATACTCCCGCCGCCTCCCGCACATCGTCATAAAAATCGCGATCGCTGGTCTTGTGCCGCAAGCGGAAATCATCGGGCGTAACCGGCATCCTCGCCAACGCGATCGACGCTTCGCTCGGGATCGGCGGCACTGGCCGAACCTCGATCGCCGTGGCCCCGCTTTTCGAGAGCCGCACCCTAACCCGGCCGTTCTCGCGCAATCGGAAGGTCGCCGCCTGCAGATCGTTGCGCAGCGCATGACGATCGAATGGGAAATCGAGCGCCAAGGCGCTCGCCTTCATCCGCGCGATATGGCGCTCAAGCTCTAGCAAACCTTCCTCGGCTTCGAACCGCATCGTCTCGATGAGATCGAATGGCTCGCCACCGGCGGTCACAAACGCTGCCTTTGCCAGACACTCCCTCCATTCGTCACGGGGCACCGAATCGGCAACGATTCCAGAGCCGAGACCGATCACGGCCTCCTGCTCGCCCCGGCCGATCATAAGCGTTCGGATGGCGACATTGAAGGCGGCATCGCCATCGGGCGCGATCGCGCCGATCGATCCGGTATAGGGGCCACGCCGGTCGTCCTCCAGCTCAGCGATGACTTCCATCGCGCGGATTTTGGGTGCACCGGTGATCGATCCGCAGGGGAAAAGCGCGCTCAGTACGTCGATCGCATCGCGGCCGGGAGCAAGATCGGCGGTGACGGTCGAGGTCAAGGCCAGCACGGTCGGATAATGCTCGACCTCGAACAGTGACGGCACCGCTACGCTGCCCGGCGTCGCCACGCGGGAAAGATCGTTGCGGATCAGATCGACGATCATCAGATTTTCGGCGCGTTGCTTGGGATCGTCGCGCAGTTGGTCCGGCTCAGCCCCCGCCGGCAGCGTCCCCTTCATCGGGCGCGCGTTGAGTTTGCCTGCCTTGAGTTCGAAGAACAACTCGGGCGAGCAGGAGAGCAGCCACGTCTCCCCGTCATGGACGACGCCGCCCCAGCCGCCGCCGCCCGCCTGCCGAATCCTGGCATAAAGCGCCAGCGGATGCCCGAAGAAGGAGACGTCGGCGCGGAAGCTGACATTTGCCTGATAGATGTCGCCGGCCGCGATATAGGACAGGGTGCGCTCGATCGCGTCCACATAGTCGTCTTCGGAGATCCGGGGACACGGGAATCCAGCCCACGCACCGGAGGGATCGCCGAGCAACGATGTCAGATCCCCCGGCGCGATCGTCTCCACGTCCTCGAAGATGCCGAACCAAAGCAGGGGCGGAGCGCCTCTATCCGACGATTCCGGCTGGAATCGGCGTTCGAGCGCAAGCCCGGCTTCGTAGGAAAGATAGCCCGCGACATGACGCCCCTGCCCGACCGCCTCGCGCAACCGCTCCAGCATCGGCCGGATCTGCCCCGTTTCGGCCGCTACGATGGTCTCGATCGGCTCCCGGTACAGCCGCGCCTGGCCGCCGCTTCCGCTGGCATCATCCAGAAGCACGAACGGCAGGGACGGATCGAGCGGCGCCATATATGCGCGCTAAAGGCCTGAATGGCCGGTTGCAACGTCGTGCGTCAGTTGCCATGTGCCGGGCATGACCGAAACCGGCCCATCCCTGTCCGAAGCGCCGCTCAAGGCGGTGATCATCCCCGTCACGCCCTTCGAGCAAAATTGCACGCTGTTGTGGTGCACGAGGACGATGAAGGGCGCGTTCGTCGACGCGGGCGGCGATCTCGATCGTCTGAAGGCCGCAGCCGCGCAGCATGGCGTCACGATCGAGAAGCTGCTCGTCACCCACGGCCATATCGACCATTGCGGCGGCACCGCGAGGCTCGCGGCTGAACTCGGCGTGCCGATCGAGGGCCCGCATCCGGAGGACCGGTTCTGGATCGCGCGCCTGGGCGATGACGGACGTGCCTTCGGCATCCCTGGTCAACCGTTCGAGCCGGATCGCTGGCTGGAACAGGGCGACCAGGTAACCGTGGGAGACCTCGTTCTCGATGTCTATCACTGTCCCGGCCACACGCCCGGCCATGTCGTCTTCCATCACGCTCCGTCCAGGCTCGCGCTGGTCGGCGACGTTCTCTTCCAGGGGTCGATCGGCCGCACCGATTTCCCGCTCGGCAACCACGCCGACCTCATCGAATCGATCACGGGACGTCTGTGGCCGCTTGGCGGCGACACCGCTTTCGTGCCTGGCCACGGGTCGATGTCGACCTTTGCGCATGAGCGCGCGACCAATCCTTTCGTGGGGGATCGGGTGCTGGGCTAATATGCAGAGACCGCGCTCAGGGTGAGCCTGTCGAAGCCAATTCACCCTTCGACAAGCTCAGGGTGAGCGCGGAACGATACCTAACCAAGCATCGTCGGCTGGCCGGCCTCATAGGCGAGGCGGATAGCCGCCACCGCCAGCACCACGAGCACTCCCAACGTCACGAATATGCCACCCGCGCGCAGCACATTGGGCTTGTTGCGATCCATGCCGAGCGCGTGGGCGATCCGTGCGAGGATGAAGGCAATGCCCACCATCCACAGCCAGCGTGCCGACCCGTTGGCCAGCTCATTCAGAGCCAGCAGGATCAGGAACAGCGACACATTCTCGGTGAAGTTGGCATGGGCGCGCATGCGCGCGACCATCGTCGGATTGCCGCCGTCGCCCATCAGCACCTTTTGCCTGATCCGGACCATGCTGCACCGGAGCGCGAGCCAGATATGAACGAGGGCGGCGCCGGCCGCCATGGTCAGAGTGATCGGCAGCACCACGTCGCATCCCCCGCTGACATATTAAGGCGCGCACAACAGCATAGGGCGGCGAGACTTGCAACGTCGCGCGAAATCGCTATAGGCCACCCACTCGCGACGAGCCCGGCCGCTGGCTCGGCGGCGATCACGCCGCCGGTACATGCGACCAGGCTCGTCGCTATTCGTTTTTAACAGATGGAACAGGTGCGGACATGGCCGTCCCCAAGAGAAAGACCTCGCCCTCGCGGCGGAACATGCGGCGCAGCCACGACGCGCTCAAGGTGGAGGCGTTCCAGGAATGCCCCAACTGTGGCGAGCTGAAGCGCCCGCACAATCTGTGCAGCGCATGCGGTCATTATAATGGCCGCGAAATCGTCTCCGTCGAGGCCTGATCAGGTCGGATTGACGCCGATGGACGCCGAACGAGCACCCCGCATCGCAATCGATGCGATGGGTGGTGACGGCGGGCCTTCAGTGATGATCGCGGGAGCGGCGCTCGCGCTTGAGCGAAACCCTGCTCTGCGCTTCCGGCTGGTCGGCCGCGAAAGTTCCATTCAGACTGAACTGGAGTCCAAGCCCGCGCTCGCCAAGGCCAGCACCATCGTCCATGCCGAGGATATTATCTCAGGCGAGGACAAGGCGGGACAGGCGATCCGCCGCGCTAAGACGACCTCGATGGGCTTGGCTGTCGCTGACGTGAAGAGTGGCGAGGCTGACGCGGCCGTATCCGGCGGGAACACCGGCGCACTGATGGCGATGTCGAAACTCGCCTTGCGCACCATGAAGGGGATCGACCGTCCAGCTCTTGCGGCGCTGCTGCCCACGCTGGGCGAGAATGACGTCATCGTCCTCGATCTTGGCGCCAATACCGAGTGCGATGCCAACAATCTGGTCGAATTCGCGATCATGGGCGCCGCCTATGCGCGTACGGTGCTGGGTCTTGGCGTCCCGCGCGTGCGGCTGCTCAACATCGGCACCGAGGAAATGAAGGGCACCGACGAACTGCGTGATGCCGCGGCCGAACTGCGCGCAGCCGATCATCTGCATCTGCGATTCGATGGTTTCATCGAAAGCGACAGGATCACGAGCGGCGAAGCCGATGTCGTGGTAACCGACGGGTTTTCTGGCAATATCGCGCTGAAATCGATCGAGGGCACGGCCCGCTTCATCACCGATCTGTTGCGACGCGCGTTCACCAGCTCGCTGCGTTCCAAGGCGGGATTCGTTCTGTCGCGGCCTGCTTTTGCCCTGCTCAAGGTCCATCTCGATCCCAACAACCATAATGGCGCGGTGTTTCTCGGGCTCAACGGCATCGTCGTGAAAAGCCACGGCGGCGCCGACATCTCCGGTGTGGCCAATGCCATCGAGGTCGCGTCGAAGCTCGTCGTCAATCGGATCACGCGGCGCATCACCGAGGATCTCGACTATATCCACAGCCACCAGGTGGCGACGCAAACCGTTCCCGCCGGGTCCGCCGCGTGACGCGCCGCATCCTCGTCGCGGGCAGCGGATCGGCGCTGCCGAAACGCCGCGTCTCCAATCAGGAGCTTGCCGAGACCGTCGACACGAGCGACGAATGGATCGTCGAGCGCACTGGCATCCGCTATCGCCACCTCGCCGGCGAAGGCGAAACCACGGCGAGCCTCGCCACCGAAGCCGCGCGCAGGGCGCTCGGGGCGGCAGGCGTCGAGGCATCACGGGTCGGCCTGATTGTGCTGGCTACCGCCACGCCGGACCAGACCTTTCCCGCCTCCGCCACGATCGTTCAGGCGGCGCTCGGTATCGACGACTGCGTGGCCTTCGACGTGGCGGCGGTCTGCTCGGGCTTCCTCTACGCGCTGTCGGTGGCGGAAAGCATGATGCGCGGAGGCGGCGCGGACGTCGCACTGGTGATTGGCGCGGAAACTTTCAGTAGGATCCTGGACTGGGAAGATCGCGGGACGTGCGTGCTGTTCGGCGACGGCGCCGGCGCGCTCGTGCTCAAGGCGGAGGATGTTCCCGACACCGGGGCGCCGAAAGGCGTGCTCTCAGTGGCGCTTCATGCCGACGGACGACACAATCAGCTCCTGTATGTCGACGGCGGGCCCTCGACGACAATGACCGTCGGCAAGTTGCGCATGCGGGGGCCGGAAGTGTTCAAGCACGCCGTGATCAACCTTTCGAAGGTGCTGGAGGAAGTGCTCGCGAAAGCCGGCGTGGGAACCGACGAGGTCGATTGGGTGGTACCGCATCAGGCCAATCGCCGTATTCTGGACGCTACCGCCAGGAAGCTTGGCCTGCCGGCGGAAAAGGTGATCGTGACGGTCGATCAACATGCGAACACCTCCGCCGCGTCGGTGCCGCTCGCCTTCGACGTCGCGGTACGCGACGGACGCATCAAGCCGGGCGACCTGGTGGTGCTGGAGGCCATGGGTGGCGGGTTCACGTGGGGCGCGGCGGCGATAAGGCTTTGAACTGGCGCGAATCCACTAGCTTGGATCAATATGTCGCGATATTGTGACAGCGGGGTAGTTAGTGGGGGTAGAAAATATGTCGCAGGTCGGGACGTTGACGAGAGCGGATCTTGCCGAAGCAGTTCACAAACAGGTTGGCCTGTCTCGCGCCGATTCAACGGCGATTATCGAGCAAATCCTGGCGAATATGAGCGAAGCTCTCGAAAAAGGTGAAAACGTAAAGATTTCAGGGTTTGGCAGCTTCATTTTGCGCGACAAGGGCCAGCGTATCGGACGCAATCCGAAGACCGGAGTCGAAGTGCCGATCGCGCCTCGCCGCGTGCTGACTTTCCGTGCATCGCAGATCTTGCGCGACGGCATCGTCAAGAACGGCAAGGGCTGATGGCAGGCGGTTCCGAAAAGGCGGAAGGGGCGCTGAAGACAATCAGCGAGGTTTCCGAGCAATTCGGAATCCCGCAGCATATCCTTCGTTATTGGGAATCGCGCTTTCCGCAGCTCCGCCCGCTTCAGCGCGCTGGAAACCGGCGATATTACCGGACTGAGGACGTCGCGCTTGTGGCGCGCATCGACGGGCTGCTGAACCGCGAGGGCTATACCATCAAGGGCGTGCAGAAACTCCTTTCGGAACGCGGTGGCGTGGCAAAGGAAAAAGGATTGGTGCCGACGGCGAACATCCTACCCGCCGCAATGATCAACGAGCTGCGCGCCATCCGCGACAGCCTCTCGGCGGCGCTCAACGCCGATCGCGCGGCTTAGGACGCTTCGGGCCCCAGCGCCGGGTCGAGATCGCGTGGCCGCTTGAAATAGACCAGCTTGCCGGTGCCCGATTTGATATCGGCCCATCTTTCCACGCCGAAATCGATCTCGACAAGGCTCGCCGTGGGGTATTTCTCCTCGACCGCGTCACGCGCATCGTCGCCCGCCTGATCAGGAACGAGCAACAGGATCAGATCCTCGAGGCCGGGATTGTGCCCCACGAGCAACATTCGTTCGCTTTCCCGCGGCGCCTCATGAACAATCTCGAGCAAAGCCGATGAAGATGCGAGATAGGCTCGCTTGTCCCACACCGGCGCCATCGTTTCGCCATAGCCGATCGCGACATGCTCGATCGTCTCGACGCACCGCACGGCCGGCGAGGCGGCGATATAGTCGAATGAGAGAGCCTGGTCCCTAAGCCAGCGGCCTATCGTTTCCGAGGCGCGCTTTCCCCGTTCGTTGAGCGGACGATCAAAATCGCGTGAGACGGGATCGTCCCAGCCCGATTTCGCATGCCGCAGCAATGTCAGCCGTTTCATGCCCTCTCCGACGTCAGCCGGGCTTCTGATGCAACAAAGGCTGGGCGGATGAAAGACGCGAGTCTGTCAAATCTTCATGCATTTTCTCGATGTGGGAGATCGAGGCGATGGTTTCGGCTGCTTCCGTCAGCGAAACCCGCCGGATCGGTACGCCAACCGGGAAGGCATTGAGCAAGCGCGACGGCAAAGCGGACGAAAGGATCACAAAATGTCCGTGATCGCTCGCACGGCGGATCAGGCGACCGAACCCCTGCGCCAATCGTGCCCGGACGATCCTGTCGTCATGCGCCGCGCCGCCGCCCGATGCGCGCCGGGCGGCGTGGAGGACGGTGGGCCGGGGCCACGGCACGCCTTCCATGATTACCAGTCGGAGCGAATGGCCCGGCACATCGACGCCATCGCGCAAGGCGTCCGTACCGAGCAGGGAGGAATGGGGATCGTCCCGGAAGATGTCGATCAGCGTGCCGGTATCGAGCGGATCGACATGCTGGGCGTAGAGCGGCAGTCCCTCCTGCGCGAGCCGGTCGGCAATACGGGCGTGGACCGCCTTGAGCCGGTGAATCGCGCTGAACAGGCCGAGCGCCCCACCCTGCGCGACTTCAATCAGCCGCGCATAGGCCCCCGCGAGCGAAGCGATGTTGCCCCGGCGGATATCCGTGACGATCAGCACCTCCGCCTGGCGCCCGTAATCGAATGGGCTCGGCACCGCGAAATGAACGGGGGCGCATTCCAGGTGAATTGCCCCCGTACGCGCGTCGGCGGCGTCCCAGCCTTCGGCCACCCGCAAGGTGGCGGAGGTCATCGAGATGCCGTGCGCGGGCTTCAGCACGGTTTCGGCGAGCGGGAGGGTGGGATCGAGCCAGCGGCGATGGATGCCGACATCATATTCGCGGCCCTCGACCCGATCCACGGCGAGCCAATCGACGAAATCGGGATCGGCCGGGCCGCCGAGCCTTGCGAGAAGAGCGATCAGGCCCTGCAGCAGGCGGCAGCGCTGGCCCAGCCCGGCGATCGCGCCCTCGACCCGCGCGCGCGCCTGCCCGTCCAGCCAGTCGGGCGCGTCCTCCATCACCGCTTCCAACCGTTGGCCGAGCCGGGTCAGTGGACGCAGCAGTGATTCGAGCGTTTCCAGCGCCGGGGCCGTAGACGCGATCAGCGCGCCGTCCAGTTCGGCCGCCTCGGTTTCCAGACCAAAGCCGGCATCCTGCGCGGTCGCTCGGGCATAGACGGTGGCTCGCACCGCCATCAACAATCGCTCGATTGCATTGAGCGGAAGATTTTCGGCGATCCGCCCGAGCCAGCCGTCGCCGGGCAATTCCTGCGCCGCATTGCCCGCGTCGATGATCGCCTGCTCACCCGCCTCGTCATAGGAGGCGACATCGGACAGCCGCGCCGCAAGCCCGCGCCTGCGCCCGCGCGACTTCTTCTCCGGCCCGACGATCCAGCGGCGTAGCTCGATCAGCTCCTGCCCGGTCAGGCCGATCGCGAAGGTGGCGTCGGCGGCGTCGAACAGGTGATGGCCTTCGTCGAAGATCAGCCGGGAGAGCCCGTCACCCTCTTCCCGCGCGCGCTGGGCGAGGATCATCACCAGCGCATGATTGGCAATGACGATATCGGCGTCGCGCGCAGCGCGGATCGAGCGCTCGATGAAGCATTTCCGGTAATGCGGGCAGCCCGCATAGACGCACTCGCCGCGCCGATCGGTGAGCGCGATCGATCCTGCCCGCCGGAACAGCGACGGCAGCCAGCCCGGCATGTCGCCGCCGATCATGTCGCCGTCGCGCGTGTATGCCGCCCAGCGCGCGACGAGCTGCGCGAGGATCGCCGCGCGGCCGGTGAAGCCGCCTTGCAGGGCGTCTTCCAGATTGAGCAAGCAAAGATAATTTTCCCGCCCCTTGCGGATCACGACCTTGCGCCCGCGCTCGGCGGTGTCGGGCCATGCTCGTGCCGTCTCGCGATCCAACTGCCGTTGCAGCGCCTTGGTATAGGTCGAGATCCAGACGGTCCCGCCCGCCTCCGCCGCCCAGCGCATCGCGGGCGCAAGATAGCCGAGCGTCTTGCCGATCCCGGTCCCCGCCTCGGCGAGCAGGACGTTGGGCCGGTTCTCGGCCGCGCGCGGCGCGAAGATGGCAGCGGTGGCGAGCGCATAGCGCCGCTGGCCCTCGCGCAGCTCGGCGGCGTCGCCGGTCAGCCGGGCGAGATCCTGTGCTATCTCGTTTTCATCGAGCGCTACCGTCCGAGGCGATGGCCTGCTTGATGCGTCCTCCCATTCCGGCAGGCGCGAGAACAGCCAACGTTCGTTGCGCTCGGGACGAGGCAAATGCTCCATGACGAGCGGCGCCCATGGCCAGCGCCCGCGCCAGAGCGCCTGCGCCGCCGTATAGGCACCGTCGCGTTCGGGCCAGTCCGGTGCCCGCATCCGCTTGAGCAGCGCCGATGCCGCCTTTGCCAGAAAGGCGGTGGCGGCGATGTCATCGCCGGGCGGATCAAGATCGAGCGCGCGTGCCAGCCCCGCCGGTGTCGGCACGGCGAAACGCGCCGGATGGACGAACGCGAACAACTCCAGCAGGTCGAGCCCGGAAAGCTCGCTCAACCCCAGCCGGGCGGCTACCAGCGGCGCGTTGAGCAGGATTGTTGGAGTGTCCGCCGCGCAGGCGATCGCCTCGCCGCGTGCGATCACCCGCACTTCCTCGCCCGGCCGCGCGATCCAGATGCCGCCATGGGTGGCATGCAACACGGGGCAAGGAAGCTCGATCGACACGTCCGAGACCTAGCCCAGCGAGAACGAAAGAAAAACGGATTCTCGCCCGGCGGTTCAGTTGGAGCCGTCCGTGGAAGCGTACAAAGGGCGATGCGGCTTATCCTGTGGCGTCATATCCGAAGCTGGCTGCCCAGTTCGATGACGCGGTTGGTCGGCAACTTGAAGAACTCCATCGCGCTCTCGGAACTCTTCATCATCCAGGCGAACAGCCTTTCCCGCCATCGCGCCATGCCGGGTTGCTCCTTGGCGGGAATGAGTTTCTGACGGCCGAGAAAGAAGCTCGTGCTCATCATGTTGAACCCGCCGCCGCATGACTCGATCCGCATGAGATCGGCGGGAATGTCGACCTCATCCATGAAGCCGTAATGCAGGATGACTCGATAGAAGCCATGGCTGGCACCATGCACCTCCAGCCGCTGCGTCGGCGGGACGGTCGGCACGTCTTCGACCTTCACGTTCAGGATCAGCACGCGCTCATGGAGCACCTGATTGTGCTTGAGATTGTGAAGCAATGCAGACGGCACGGAATCTGCCGATGTCGAAAGGAAAACGGCCGTGCCGAGGACACGATGCACGGACGCCGCCGATTTGATGAACACCTCCAGCGGGAGCGCGTCCTGCTCGAGCCGGCGCCGCATCAGCGCCCGGCCTTTCGCCCAGGTCGTGAGTACGGTGAAGATCACCCCGGCAATGGTCAGGGGGAACCAGCCGCCGTCGGCCACCTTCGTTATGTTCGACGCGAAGAACACCCCGTCGACGATCGCGAAAAGTCCGATCGTCAGGACCGCGACGAAGCGATTCCAGGACCAGACCCGGAAGATCAGCACGGCCAGCATCATCGTGGTGATGATCATCGTGCCGCTGACGGCGATGCCATAAGCGGAGGCGAGCTTGGTGGATTCGCGGAAACCGAGCACCAGCAGCACCACCATCGCCAGCAGGCTCCAGTTGACCGCCGGCACGTAAATCTGTCCCGCCGCCTTGGCGCTCGTGTGCTCGATTCGGAGCCGGGGAAGAAACCCGAGCTGGACGGCCTGATGGGTGACGGAGAAGGCGCCGGAGATCACCGCCTGGCTCGCGATGATCGTCGCGGCGGTCGCAATGCACACGAGCGGCAGCCGGGCCCAGTCCGGGGCCATGAGGTAGAAGGGGTTTTCCACCGCCGAGGGCGTGCCCAGCAGCAATGCGCCCTGGCCGAAATAATTGAGCGTCAGGCAGGGGTAAACGATGCCCAGCCAGGAAAAGCCGACTGCCTTACGTCCGAAATGGCCCATGTCGGCATACAGCGTTTCCGCGCCGGTCACGGCGAGGAAGACCGAACCCATGGCGAGGAAGGCGAGGTTCGGATCAAGGCTGAAGAATTTGATCGCCCAATGCGGGCTCAGCGCCTCCAGAACTTCGGGCCGCTGGACGATGTTGGCGACCCCGAGCGTGGAGAGAGCGGCAAAGTAGATCAGCACGACCGGACCGAACACGGCGCCCATTTTCGCTGTGCCGCGCGATTGCACGATGAAAAGGCCGATCAGGATAACGATAGCGATCGGAAGGACGAGCGGTGCGAGGCTCGATTCCACCACGGTCAGCCCTTCCACCGCGGAGAGCACCGAAATGGCCGGCGTGATCATCGCGTCGCCGTAGAAGAGCGCCGTCGCCAGCACGCCCATCAGCACCAGGCTCGCCGCCCAGCCCTTTTCTCCCAGGTTACGCGAGATAAGCGCCAACAGGGCAAAAGAGCCGCCTTCACCCTTGTTGTCGGCGCGCATCGCGACGACCACATATTTGACCGTGACCACCAGCATCAGCGACCAGAAGATGAGGCTGAGCACGCCGAAGATATGCGGTCGGTCCACGGCCAGCGGATGCGGTCCTATGAAGCTCTCCTTCATGGTGTACAGCGGCGACGTACCGATATCGCCGTAGACGACGCCGATCGCGCCGAGCATCAGCGCCGGAAGCGGATGGTTCTGGGTTTGGGGTGCCGGAGCGGGCGGTGCCGGGACCGCGTGTGCAACAGTAGCCATGATGGCTCGGATGTGCGGCGCGGGGGCATTAAGATTCCATGTGGTTTCTATCCGGTCGGCTTCAACAATCGCTGAAAGACGGCAGCAGGCACTCGACGTTCGCATGCAGTGCGTGCACTTAGCCACCATGGCCGGCGTGCTCGCCCAGCGACAGTCCTTCACCGCGCAGTTTCGAGGCTACGTGGAAGCATCGCTCATGGTTGCGGTTTCCACGCTGGCCGGCCTCGTGATGGCGCCACGCTGGGGCAACTCGGCCGTCGACCTGCTCTATCTGCCGGCCGTTCTGGCGACCGCGGTGCTGGCCGGGCTCCGTCCGGCTCTGCTGGCGGCGTTGTTCTCCGCCCTTGCCTATAATTTCTTCTTCACCGCGCCTCGGCTGACGTTCCATATGGAGAACCCGAACGACGTCGTGACGGTCGCGATGCTGTTTGGCGTGGCCGTGGTCGTCAGCCAGCTTGCCGCATCCGTCCGCAGGCAGGCGCGTATTGCCGAGGCTCACGCGACCCGCAACGCCACCATCGCGGGGCTGGCGCGGCGATTGCTGACCTGCACCACCCAGCAGGAGATCGCCGAAGTCAGTACGCGGGAACTGGGCGGAGCGTTCGAATGCAACGCCGTGTTGATCGGCGAAGAGACCCAACCCCACATTCTGTCCAGCGCGCCCGTGCCGATACAGTTGACGCCGAACGACATCGCCGTCGCCGCGTTGGTGCTGGAGAGCGGCGAACGCGCGGGCCGGGGCGTGGACCGGGCGGTTCCCACGGAATGGCAGTTTCATCCGGTAAAATCGGGCGAGGTCGTGATCGCGGCAATGGGGCTGGCACGCGACGACGGAAGCCCCGCCGTCAGCCGCGACTGGCTGCCTCTTCTGGACAATCTGCTCGATCAGGTCGCGCTCGCCTTGGAGCGGGCGCGCTTCGAAGGTGAAGCGCGCGAAGTCGCGCGCTTGCGCGAACGCGAGGAGGTGCGCTCTATGCTGCTGCTGTCGATCGGCCAGGATCTCTCGCCCTCGCTGAAGTCGATCGCCGATGTCGTCAACGAACTGAGACGCAACGGGTCAAGCGACAAGGCGCTCGTCTCGCTCATCGGATCCGAGACCACCAAGGTGGAGCGTTACATATCCAACCTTGTGAACCTCAGCCCCGCATCGGACCAGCGGCCTCTCGAAATCGACGGGGTGACGATCGACATTTTCAAGCGCGCCGTGTTGCGGAACGGGAAGGATGTCCATCTGACGCCCAAGGAATATGCCGTGCTCGCCGAACTTTCGAAGCATCCGGGTCGCGTGCTCTCCCATGCCCATCTGCTGCGCACGGCATGGGGGCCCGCACAGGAGGCGCAGGTCGATTACCTGCGCGTGGCCGTTCGCGGCCTCCGGCAAAAGCTGGAACGCGATCCATCCCACCCGCAACTGATCCTCAACGAACCCGCGGTGGGTTACCGGCTTAACGCGAACGGCAAATCATTCGGAGCGGAAGGAGTGGACGCCGCGCACGCCTGACGGGCGAGAATGCTCATGCGGCGCGACGGCCAAAACCGGCTTGTGCCGCCGGACGCAGAGTGCCGACGAAAGCGCGCGTGGGCTGCGCGGCGAGTTGGCCGGTTCGCAGGGCGTCGAGTAGCGGGCCGCTCGACAATGGGAACTCGAAGCGGACGCCCATGCGATCGACCTCATCCCACATCACGCGGGCATAGATGGTCTGATCACGATAATCGATCTGGAAGCGCGTATCCTTGGGGAAGCTCGCGCCCGCGATCTGCGCGCCGCCTTCGGACAGATCGATGATCCGCCCCTCCCGGCTGTCGAGCACAGAGACCAGCCCTACCGGAAGGTCGGTCGCGATGCGGGTTTGCTTGCGATGCTCGTCCATGGTCGCCTCCGTATTGTTACGGATCAAACCACAGGAGGGTTAAAATTCGGGAAAGGCTGTTTCGGTCCGGCAGCGTAAATTTCCGTAAAGAGTCGGTAACGGCACAGACAATGTCAGGCCGGGAGTGGATTGCCCGCTCCCGGCCTGACGCAATGCTCCATAGAAGCTGGGGGCGCGCAAGGCGCCCCGCGCCTTACATGCCGTCGACGCTCTTGCTGACGAGGACGTTCACCGCGACGCGGCGGTTCTGGGCCTTGCCTTCTTCGGTGCTGTTGTCCGCCAGCGGGTCCGCCTCGGCCATGCCAGTCGGGGTCAGCATGCGATAAGGCTTCCAGCCGCAGGCCTGCTGCAGATAGTTGATGACGCGCGCGGCGCGCTTCTCGCTGAGCGTCTGGTTGAAATCCTCGCCGCCGACCGAGTCGGTGTAGCCAACCACCAGCATCAGCGCATTTTCGGTCGCCCCGGCTTCGGTCGCCGTGGCGCAGAGCTGGGCCTTGTCCTCGGCGGAGATCACCGCCTTGCCGGTATCGAAATGCACATTGGTCGTGTTCTTGATATTATATTTGTCGATATCGGCCATCCGGCCACGAAGTGCCTCGGTTGCCGCGGTCTGCTCCTCGAATCGCTGATCGGTGGCGTTGCGGATCATCGTCGCGGTCTTGAGGTCGTTGTTCCTGAAATTGATCTGGCTCGCATACAGGCCAGAACCCGCTTGCCCATCGGCCGGCTGCAATGTCTTGACGGTCACCGGAATGCCGTTGAGCAGCGAGCTTGCGTCAGGCTTGCCGCCTTTGCTAGCGAACAGGCCGGACGAGGCCTTGATCTTCGTACCTTGCGTGATGGCGATGATCGTGCTGCCGCCGTCGGCACCCTTAACCTTGATCTTGTCGGCATTGCGCGCGACGATGACGCCCTTGACGTCGGGCCCCGCGACCATCGTCGACGGATCGGGCGCGGGCGGGGCGTTCACGATGATATTGGGATTGGCGTTGGGATCGGTGTTCTGCGGTTGCGCATATAGACTGCCCGCCACTGGCAAGGCGGCCAGCGCGAGCAGGACGTGAACGCCCGAGTTCTTGGAAATGGCACCCATTGATTGACTCCTCTCAATTCAGTGGAAGCTTGCGTGTTCAGTTCAACCTGTCTGCTATATTAACCTTATCGACCAAACGGTATGCTGAGCGGATGATAAGAGCCCTCCGTGCGACGAACCGTTGTGAACGGCGCGGTGGCTGATCCGTTTATGGCGAATTCCGGCGCTGCTCGAGCATTAATGGAGTTGACGCAGAGCATCGGCATGACCGAGGCAGGAAGGCGAATTCCGGGAGGTGCGGTGCTCAGGCAATTGATGATTCTCGCGCTGCTGATGCTGCCGTTACGGCTTTCCGCCGAGTCCGGAACGCCTCCCGCCCAACCGGCCGCTCCGGGACCGGAGTCGGTGGTAAAGGTCCGGCTGGAGACGACCGAGGGCGCGATCGTCGTGACGCTGGAGCAAGATCGCGCGCCGATCACGACAGCCAATTTCCTCAGCTATGTCGACAGGAGGAAGTTTGACGGGATCAGCTTCTACCGCGCCGTCAACGTGGCGCCAGGCTACGGCCTGATCCAGGGCGGCATTCGCGGCGACGCGCGGCAACTGCTGCCGCCGATCAAGCACGAGCCTACCACCGAGACCGGGCTGTCCCACACCGACGGCGCGATTTCGATGGCGCGCAATGCGCCGGGGACGGCGGATGCCAGCTTCTTCATCACCGTTGGCAACATACCCTCGATGGATGCGGACCCAAAGCAGCCCGGCGACAATCTCGGCTTCGCCGTCTTCGGCCATGTGATCGATGGGATGGAGATCGTCCGCCACATTCTGCAGGAACCGACCTCGCCGACCGAAGGCGAAGGAATCATGAAGGGACAGATGCTCGCCCAGCCCGTTCGCATCCTATCGGCGCGGCGTCTGCCCTAGCGGCGATTAAATCGTGCTCCTGCGAAGGCAGGAGCCCAGTTCAAACGCCGGGGCTGGGCTCCTGCCTTCGCCGGGGCACGCCACGTTTCAATCCTTGTGCACCTGCGAAACTTGCCGTTAGAGAGCGGCGCATCATGACAGAAGTCGCAAACAGGGAAGAACTCCGCGCCGCCGCGCTCGCCAGCAAGGCCTGGCCGTTCGAAGAGGCGCGCAAACTGCTCAAGCGCTTCTCAGATACCGCCAGCGGGTCCAGAACCTGGAGCAGATCCGGACCCAGACCTTCGTTCCTGCCCGAAAAGGGCTATGTACTGTTCGAGACTGGCTACGGCCCGAGCGGGCTGCCCCATATCGGCACTTTCAATGAGGTACTGCGCACCACCATGGTCCGCCGCGCTTATGAAGCCATGTCGGACGTGCCGACCCGCCTCGTGGCGTTCAGCGACGATATGGATGGTCTCCGCAAGGTGCCCGACAATGTCCCCAATCAGGCGATGCTGGCCGAGCATCTCGGCAAGCCGCTGACCGACATTCCTGACCCCTTCGGCAAATATGAGAGCTTCGCGCATCATAACAATGCGATGCTGCGCGACTTCCTCGATCGTTTCGGCTTCGAATATGAATTCATGTCGGCGACCGAGCAGTATAACGCGGGCCGCTTCGATGAGGCGCTGAAATCCGTCCTGCGCCATTATGACGCGATCATGGGCGTGATGTTGCCGACGCTGCGCAAGGAGCGGCAGGCGAGCTATTCGCCCGTCCTGCCCGTGAGCGCCAGGAGCGGCATCGTCCTGCAGGTGCCGGTCGAGGTGGTCGACGCCGAGACCGGGCTGATCCGCTTCACCGACGATGGCGGCGAGACGGTCGAGCAGTCGATCCTCGGCGGCAGGGCCAAGCTGCAATGGAAGGTCGACTGGGCGATGCGCTGGGTCGCGCTCGGCGTCGATTACGAGATGTCGGGCAAGGATCTGATCGATTCGGTCACCCAATCGACCATGATCGCCCGCATCCTCGGCGCCCGCCCGCCCGAGAGCTTCACCTACGAGATGTTCCTCGACGAGAAGGGGGAGAAGATCTCCAAGTCCAAGGGCAACGGCCTGTCGCTGGACCAATGGCTGACCTATGGCCCCGAGGAGAGCCTTGCCTTCTATGCCTATCGCGAGCCCAGGAAGGCCAAGCAGCTCCACATGGGCGTGATCCCGCGCGCGATCGATGAATATTGGCAATTCCGGGGCAATTACCCAACGCAGCCGATCGAGCAGAAGCTGGGTAATCCGGTCCACCACATCCATAATGGCCCCCCGCCCGCCGAGCCTTTACCGATCAGCTTCGGCCTGCTGCTCAATCTGGTCGGCGTCCTCGGCAGCGCCGATCGCGAGGTTATCTGGGGCTATCTGCGCAACTATGTGCCGGACGCCAGCGCCGCGACCTATCCCGCGCTTGATGCCCTGATCGGCCACGCGATCGCCTATCACCGCGACTTCATCGCGCCGACGCTCCAGCGCCGCGCGCCGACCGAGCAGGAAGCGGCGGCATTGCGCGATCTCGATGCGAAACTGGCGGCGCTGGGCTCGGATGCCGGGGCGGAGGCGATCCAGAACGAGGTCTATGAGGTCGGCAAGGCCGCCGGCTTCGAGAATCTGCGCGACTGGTTCAAGGCGCTTTACGAAACGCTGCTTGGCTCCTCGCAGGGGCCGCGCATGGGAAGCTTCATCGCGCTCTATGGAATCGAGAACAGCCGGAAACTGATCGCGGAAGCTCTCGCCGCTTGAGATATCCTAGCGTTCGCACTGAGCTTGTCGAAGTGCCTTCCTTTTTTGGTTCCAGAAAAAGGAAAAGGCTTCGACAGGCTCAGCCCGAACGGGTGTAACGCCGGCAAAATCGCGCTTCGTTTAACCATCGAGCGCCCTTCTTCCTCGCTTCACCGCAGCGCCTAACGGATTCGACGCAATTTCAAGTGCTTGCGATTGGCAATCGAGAGACGCTTCGGCAGCGTGCCGGAGGGGGGACAAGACCATGCGCCGATTGCCGTACCTGCTGCTGACGATGCTCGCCGGGCTCGGCGTCGCCCTGCCCGCCCAGGCACAATCGCTCGAAGACGCCGTGCTGGCCGAAATTAATTTCGCCCGTACCCAGCCGCGCGAATATGCCCGCGATCTGCGCCGCTACCGCCAATCGTTCGAAGGGCGCATCATCGCCGATGAGCGTGGGGAGCGCATGACTCGCGAGGGCATCCGTCCGGTGGACGAGGCGATCGCCTTTCTCGAACGGCAGCAGCCGCTGCCAGCTCTCGGCCACGGCGCCGTGCTGGCAATCGCGGCGGCCGATCATGCCATGGAACAGGGCGCGCATGGAACGCGCGGCCATATTTCCACCAACGGCGCCACCCCAGCGCGACGTGTCGTGGCGCGAGGCGGCGGCCGTTATGTTTCGGAGACCATCGCTTATGGCGAGGATGATCCGGTCGCGATCGTGCGCAGTCTGATCGTCGATGACGGAGTGCCGTCGCGCACCCACCGCATCGTGCTGTTCATGCCGTATCTGCGTTATGCCGGCGTCGCCTGTGGCCCGCATGCCGCTTATGATTTCCTTTGCGTGATGGACTATAGCCAGACCGCCGACGGCAATGCGCCGCGCGCGCCGAGCCTCGCGCGAAGCGATTATCTCGCTGAGAATGGAGCGGCGTTCTAACTACCCGGTCATCCCAGCGAACGCTGGGATCTCGCTTCTCTTTCACCGGGTTCAAGGAAAAGAGATTCCAGCGTTCGCTGGAATGACGCGGTGGGTCAGCCCTTCTTCCGCTCGGCGATCCATGTCTCGATCTTGGCCTCGAGCACGCCCATCGGCAGCGCGCCCGTATCGAGCACCTGCGCGTGAAAGGCGCGGGGATCGAACTTCGGCCCAAGCGCCGCCTGGGCTTTCGCCTTCAGCTTCAGGATCGTGAGCTGGCCGATCTTGTAGGCGAGCGCCTGCCCCGGAATGGCGATGTAACGCTCGACCTCGGCACGCGCGTCATTCTCGCTCTGGCTTGAATTGTCGAGGAAATACTGGATGGCCTGTTCGCGGGTCCAGCCCTTGGCGTGGAGTCCGGTATCGACCACCAGCCGCATCGCGCGCAGCATCTCGTCGTTGAGCCCGCCGAAGCGCTGATAGGGATCGGTCTCCATGCCGAGCGGCTTCCACAGCGTCTCGGCATAAAGCGCCCAGCCCTCGACGAACGCGGTGTTGCCGCCGAAGCGCATGAAGCTCGGCAGCGCCTCATTCTCCTGCGCGAGGCTGATCTGGAAATGATGCCCCGGCACCGCCTCGTGCAGATAGAGCGTCTCGGCGCCGATCTTCGAGCGCGAAGGCAGATTGTAGCCATTATAATAGAAGATGCCGGGCCGCGATCCGTCGGGCGTGCCCTGCTGGTAGGAGCCGGCGGCGTCGGTCTTCTCACGATATTCGGGCACCGGCCGGATTTCGAGCGGCGCCTTGGGGATCAGCGAGAATTGCTCCCGCACGCGCGCATCGACGCGCTTGCCGATCGAAAGGAAATCCTGCCGCATTTCCTCTTTCGAGGCATATTTGAACTGCGGGGCGGTGCGGACATAGTCGAAGAATTCGCGCAGGCTTCCCTTGAAGCCGACCTGCACCTTGATCTTCTCCATCTCGCTTTTGATGCGCGCGACCTCGCTCAGGCCGAGCTTGTGCACCGCGTCGGCGGAAAGCGGCAGCGTCGTGTTCGATTCGATCAGATAGGCATAAAGCTTGTCGCCGCCCTTCATGGACGAGAGGCCGACGCCGTCGCGCGCCGCGGGAAGATAGTCGTTCGCCAGAAAATCGCGCAGCCTTTTGTCGGCGGGCAGGATTTTGTCGCGGATGGCGGCGGCGTATGCGGTCTTGAGCCGCGCCTGATCGGCTGCGGCGATGCTCGCCGGAAATTTGCCGACCGGGCCGTAAAAGGTCGATCCTTCGACGCCCTGCGCGATCTGGAGATCGAGCTGCTCGATCATGTTGCGCACGATGAGCTTGGGCTGGACCACCCCTGCCTTCATGCCCTCGTGGAAGCGGCCGATCGCCGCGTCGAGATAGCGGACATAGTCGTCGTGCCGCTTGAGGTTGTTCTCATAGTCCGCGAGCGTCTTGAACGGCGCCGCGCCCTCACCCGACGCGAGATCGGGATAGAAGACCTGGAATCCCGAGAAATGATCCATCGGCCGCACGACCGTCAACGCGAGCAGGTCCGGCTGGAGACCCTTGAGGGTCAACTCGGTCTGCCATTTGAACACGTCATAGGCGATCTGGTTGACAGGGGAGAGCCGCGCCCGGTCGATCGCACCCAGCGCCTTCAAGTCGCTTTCGGCGGCCGCGCGCTCAGCATCATAATAGGCGTCGCTGATATAATCGCCGAGCCGATCGGCGTAGCGCAGGTCGCCCCGGAACAGGGCGTTGATTGGATTGCGCCGGAGCGAGGCTTCGTCGCTGTCGCGGAACAATTTGAGCAGACGGCTATCCGCTTCGGACGTGGCGGGCACTTCGGCAATGGCTGGTTCCGCGGCGAGGGCCGATTGGAAGGGGGTCATCGCGCTAAGCGCGCCGGCCAGCAGGAGCAATTTGCGGGACATCGGGTTCTCCGAACGAGATCATGCCCCGCCTCTAGGATACTGACACAGATGTAACAAGACGGCCCGGATGCTTTTGCATTCCGGGCCGGCCTGTCGGCGCTACCAGAAGAAGCCGTTGTAAACCTGAACCACACGGCCCGTGCGAAGGTTCACCAATACCACATCGTTGCCGTAGCGAACCCAGCGCTGAAAGCCCGTCACGCGCGGGAGACGGTAACGCCATGGATCGGCTATGACGTAGCGACGGTCATAATAGACCGGATCGAAACGGTGTCCGATCACGACCGGGCGATAGCGGTAGCCGCGCGGGCCGATATAGGCGGGGCGGCGGTAGACGTCGCGATGGTCGCGGCGATAGTCGCGCCAGTCCTCACGATATTCGCGGCGAGCATCGCGCAGGTCGCGGCGCTCCTCGCGCACGTCCTGACGGTCGCCGTAGCGATACGCGTCACGAAGCTCTTGCTGTTCCTCGCGGATGTCCCGCCGGTCGTGCCGCAGTTCGGCATCCTGCGCGGACGCCATAGTCGGCGCAATGGTCGCGGCGAGCAGCCCCAATAATATCGCCTTACGCATAACATACTCCTTTTGTTGGGCAATCGGCCGATGAGTAAACGGCCGATGCTGGAGCGGGGTTTCGCATGATTCGACTGAACGGGCAGGGAACGGCTTGGTCAGCATATTGAAAGCTACGGCACGCATCCGAAACGAAATCGGACGCGGAGCTTTCGCTCCGCGCCCGCGCAATTTCGGTCGAACCGACTACCAGAAGAAATCGTAAATGATGTCGACGATCTCCCCGTCACGCATATCGACTAGGATCACGTCGTCGAAATAGCGGATCCAGCGATAAGGACCGTAGGAAGGAGGCAGCCGATATTCCCAGGGATCGCTGATCCAGTAGCTGCTGCCATAGAACCACGGATCGAGCCGATAGCCCACATACCAGCGGCTGTAGCCGTAGCCGCGCGGCGCATAATAGCGGCCGATCCGATAGCGGTCGCGATATTGATGGCGCCAGCTCTGCCAGTCGTAGCGGCGGTCGTTGCGCCAGTCGCGATTCCAGTCGCGGTCGCGGCGACCCCAGTCGCGCCCTTGCCAATCACGGTTGTCCGTCCAGCGACGGTCGTTGCGATTGTCCCTCCAGTCGCGCCGGTCATCGCGGCGGTCCTGACGATTGTCGCGCCAGTCGCGGCGGTCGTCACGCCGATCCTGGCGCCAGTCGCGGCGCTGCTCGGCAACCGAATTGGCTGTGCCGTTGGCGATGGCCTGCCGGTCGCGCCAGGCTTCGCGACGATCGCGCTGAAGCTCGCGGCGATCGCCACGGGCCTTGACCCGGTCCTGCTGGACCTCGCGCCAATCCCGGCGCGCCTCGGCGCGGTCGCCCTGGTGCAGGTCGCGGCGAACTTCGGCGCGATCCTGCCGGACCTCCTGTCGGTTTTGCCGCCATTCCTGGCGGTCGGCACGGATTTCGGCCCGGTCCTGCCGCATCTCCGCGCGGTTGTCCCCACGGTTCTGTTGCGTCTCGGCATTGGCGCGCCTTTCGCCGCGGGGAATGCGATGCGGCTCGTCCTGTGCCATCACCGGCGTGGCCAGCGTGGTCGCCAGCAACGCCATCAACATAGTCTTACGCATGTGTTGCTCTCCAACGGACGGCGAGGACCGTCCTTGCAGTCTAACTGCGCCTGTCGGGCTGAGCGAGTCCTGAACCCGCCTGTCAGCGATCAGAAAGCTTTCAGCGTTTCGGTGGGGTGAGCGCCGGCACTTCGCCTGCGGCGTCTTCCAACGTGATTCCCCCGGGCGGGGCAGCCGCGATCCGCTCGCCGCCCCCCTGCACACGCACGGCGTGGCGGATCGCGCGGCGGATACGCGGATAGGTGCCGCAGCGGCAGATGTTGGTGATCGCCGCGTCGATATCGGCATCGGACGGATTGGGCTTCTCGGTCAGCAATGCCGCCGCCGCCATGATCATGCCCGGCTGGCAATAGCCGCATTGCGGCAGGTTCTCGGCGGCCCAGGCCTGCTGGACAGGATGGCCTCTGTCGCGCGACAAGCCTTCGATCGTGGTCACGAACGTCCCTTCGGCCGCCGCGATCGTCACCTGGCAGGATCGCGCCGCCCTGCCGTCGATATGGACAGTGCAGGCACCGCATTGCCCGGCCCCGCAACCATATTTGGTCCCGGTAAGGTTCGACGCGTCGCGCAGCGCCCACAGCAGCGGGGTTTCCGGGTGCATCTTGTAATGCACAGGCTGCCCATTGACGGTGAAGCTGGTCATAGATTCTGTCGT
>Ga0081455_10000436_pt1 | contig 54915 bp, 53 predicted proteins | sample TabmetS3T2R1_FD_70207 | JGI IMG/M metagenome (GOLD analysis project Ga0081455, IMG submission 70207) | Tabebuia heterophylla rhizosphere microbial communities from the University of Puerto Rico - S3T2R1 | ecosystem: Host-associated > Plants > Roots > Rhizosphere ...
CCCACCGCCCGCCGCTTCCCCACCGCCCGCCGCTTCCCCACCGCCCGCCGCTTCCCCACCGCCGGCCACCTCCCCACCGCCGGCCGGCCCGACCCTGGCCGGTGCGGGGCCGCCGGGCGCGTCGTTGGCCGCCATGGACTCAGCCACGGAGGGCCGCCGCGATGACGTCGGTGTTGTGCCGCTCCATCAGCAGGTACGTGGCGCCGGCCGAGCCGGGCGGGCCGAGGGTGTCGCCGTACAGGGCGTCCTCGCCGGCCACGACGCGGACGCCCGCCTCCTGGGCGATGGTCCGCGCGGTGCCCGGCGGCAGCGAGCTCTCGCTGAACACGGCCCGTACGCCGGTCTGCCTGATCTTCGCGACCAGCGCGGCGAGCTGGGCGCCGGACAGCTCGGCGGCGGTGTCGAAGCTCGGGATGATCGAGCCGACGAAGGTCAGGTGGTAGCGCGCCACGTAGTAGCCGAAGGCGTCGTGGTTGGTGACCAGCAGGCGCTGCCGCGCCGGGATCGCGCCGAGCTCCGCCTCGATGTCGCGGTCCAGCGTAGCCAGTTTCGCCTGGTACGCACCGAGATTCGCATCGTACGCCGCGGCGCCGGCCGGGTCCTGGCGGCGCAGCGCGGCGGCGATGTCGCGGCACATGACCGCCGCGTTGCGCGGGTCGTGCCAGATGTGCGGGTCCACCCCGGCGGCGTCGCGGCGCAGCGCGATCCCGGCGCTGGCGTCGACCACGGTGCCGTGGAAGCCGGCCGCGGCGACCAGCCCGTCCAGCCACGCGTCCAGCCCGGCGCCGTTCTTCACCAGTAACTGTGCGGTGCGGATCGTGGCGATGTCGGCCGGCGACGGCTCGTACTCGTGCGGGTCGATGTTCGGCTTGAGCAGGCCGGTCACCTCGACCCGGTCGCCGCCGACCTGGCGGGCGAAGTCGGCCACCTGCGTCGTGGTGGCGACCACCCGCACCTTCCCGCCGGCCGCCGGCGGCCCGCTCGTACCGCATCCGGCCAGCGCAACCGCTACCAGCCCCACCGCCGCCGCCCACCCGCGCACCACCGCCCGGCCACCCCGCTCCCGCACATCGCACTGAAAATGGAAACGGTTTTCGTTATAACACACGGCGGCCCCGCGGGGAGGGCGCACAGGGTTACAGCGGGCGGGTGAAGTTGATCGACGTACGGGACTTCTGGAAGCCGAGCGAGGTGTAGAGGCCCAGCGCGCCGGTGGGGCTGTCGGCGTCCACGTCCAGCGAGGTCCGCGCGAAACCGGCGTCCCGGAAGGCGGTCACGGCGTGGGCGAGCATCGCCCGGCCCACCCCCCGGCCGCGCCAGGCCCGCCGCGTCCCGAGCAGCCCGACGTACGCCTCGCGGATGCCGGTCGCCGCGGTGTCCGCCTCGTACTCGTAACTCAGCAGGTACCCCACCACGGGATCGGCCGGCTCACCCGCGGCGGTGCCGTCCAGCACCTGGTACGACAGGGCCGGCCGGAACGCGCGCTGCCCGACCGACCAGTGGCCCCACGAGGACGGCGTGCTCGGCGCCGAACCCCAGTGGTCGGCGAACGCCTCGTTGTGCGCCAGCCGGGTCTGCTCGTCGTACGCCCGGTCGTACGGGACCAGGCGCAGCCCGTCCGGCACCTGCACCGGCGGCGGGTCGGCCACCGGGCGGTGCATCTGGAAGAACCACCGCGAGCGCTCGAACCCCAGCGGCTCCAGCATCGCGTGCTCGCCGGTATTGGTGCTGCTGGAGCGCGTCGAGGCCAGCGCCGGCACCCCGGGGTGGCGTTCGGCGGCGATCTGCGCGGCGCGGGCCAGCGACCAGTCCACGATCGGGCGCCCGTACCCGCGGCGCCGGTGGTCGGGGTGCACGGTGCCCTCGACCGCGACCCGGTAGCCGCCGTCGACCAGGTCCTGCCCGCCCCGGGCCAGCCCGTACCCGATCATCGTGCCGTCCAGCCAGAGGCCGAGCGAGTCACGCGCCGGGTCGATGTTCGGGTCGGCCAACTCCTCGACCAGGTCGTCGGCGTCGTAGTTCTCCCCGGTGCCGTCCACCGGCTCGACGGCGGCCAGCAACCGCGCCCAGTCCTTGCAGTCCGCGGTGCCGATCGGGCGGCGTACAAGATCCCCCATAAAGCGGAACGGTACGGGCCCGGCCGTGCCGCCGTCGCCGGATTTACCGGCCGCCCTCAGCCCAGCCGGGCGTACTCCGCGGTGCCGAACCGCCGCGCCAGCGCCGCCTTCAGCCCGCGCGGGAAGCCCTGCTGGACGGCCAGGTGCGGGCCGAGCAGCCGGCGCTGCGCCGCCGCGTCCCCCTCGAAGGCGGCGACGGAGTCCTCCGGCGCCAGGTTCGCCGCGGCCAGGATCGCCCCGGCGGCGCCCAGGAACCCGGCGTACCCGGCCAGCGCCGAGGACCCGACATAGGTCGCGCCGTCCCACGCGGCCAGCTCGCGCAGCAGCCGCTCGGCATTGCCGGTGGAGTCCTTCAGGCCCTGGATCGGCAGCCCGGGCAGCGAATCCACTGGCACCTCGCCGCCGGCCACGCCCGGGAAGTGGTACGCCAGCAGGGCGGCCGGCGCCGCCGCCTCGGCCACCGCCCCGTAGTACGCGCCGAGGTTGCCGCCGCGCCGGGGCGGGGCCACCAGCAGCGCGTCCGCGCCGGCCCGTACCACCGCGCCCGCCCTGGCCACCGCGGGCGCGGTCCACTGGCCGCCCGCGCCGGCCACCACCGGCACCTCCGGCGGGCAGGCGGCGCGCACCGCGGCCACCAGGTCGGCCAGCTCCGCGTCGGTCAGCGCGTCCGACTCGCCGGTCGACCCGCCCACCAATATCGCGCGTACGCCCAGGTCCACCAGCCGTTTCGCGTGGGCCGCGGTGGCCGGCGCGTCCACCGCGAGGTCGGCGTCGAACAGGGTCACCAGCGCGACGGCCACGCCGCGCCACAGCGGAGGCTGGGGGTTCGTCATGCCCCCATCCTGCCTCGCGTACCGTCGATCCGGTGAACGAGGATCAGCGGGCGGGGCAGATCGCGGCGGTGGCGGAGCTGGTGCGGGAGCGGTACGTGTTCCCGGAGCTCGCCGACCAGATCGTGGCCGCGCTCGACGGCAGCGGCGAGCGGTACGCGGGGCTGGACGACCAGGCCTTCGCCGCCGCGGTGACGGCCGAGTTGCAGGGCGCCAACCAGGACCGGCACCTGCGGCTGATGCACCGGATCGACCCCGTCGCCGAGGGGGTGGAGCCGTTCGACCCGGAGCACTACCGGGCCGAGGCCGAACACCACGCGTACGGGCTGGCCCGGGTGGAGCGGCTGGCCGGCAACGTCGGCGTGCTGGAGGTGCGGCAGCTGTTCGATCCCGAGGTCGCCGGTGCCGCGGTGGCGGGTGCGTTCACGCTGCTCGCGCACACCGACGCGCTGATCCTGGACCTGCGCCGCGCCCCGGGCGGCTCCCCCGGGCAGGTCGCCCTCATCTGTACGTACCTGCTCGACGACATGACCCACCTGAACACCATCCACAACCGGCTGGACGGGGCCGCGACGCCGTTCTGGACGTTGCCGTGGGTGCCCGGCCAGCGGTACGGCGGGGTCAAGCCGGTGTGGGTGCTGACCAGCGCGACCACGTTCTCCGGCGCGGAGGAGCTGGCGTACAACCTGCAGTCCCTGGAGCGGGCCACCCTCATCGGCGAGACCACCCGCGGCGGCGCGCACCCCACCGGCTGGCACCGGATCAGCGCGCACCTGCAGGCCACCATCCCGCACGCGCGGTCGGTCAACCCGGTCACCGGGACGAACTGGGAGGGCGTCGGCGTCGTCCCGGACATCGCCTGCGCCGCGCCCGACGCCTTCGACCGGGCGTACAAGCTGGCCCTGGAGCACGTGCTCACCCTGGGTGACAGCGGCCTGCGCCGCACCACCGCCGCCGACGCCACCGCGGCCCTGGCTGCGCTCTAGCTGTCGGTCCGGTCCTGCATCTCCCAGGCGTGGTCCAGCGCGTGCCAGGCGATGCGGCGGGCGGCGTACCGCGGCGGCCAGCCCTTCGGGACCGGTGGCTCGCCGCTGGACGGGGCGGCGAAGACCGCGAGCAGGTCGGCCCGCAGCGCCTCGATCGCGGCAGTGTCGTCGAGGGCCGGCGGCTTGTGCCGTACGCCGACCTTGCGGGCGAACGCCGCCTCGGCGCCGAGTACGTGGTCGAGCATCTTGTCCCGGTCCCGGCCACCGCCGCGCGGGCCCTTGCGCAACTCCTCCGGCGTGACCGCGGCGATCTTGTCCAGCACCTGCCAGCAGGCGGCGACCAGCGCGGCCATCCGCTTGGCCGCCGCCGCGGTCAGCGGGGCCGCATCGCCGCCGGCCACCGCGCCCGGCGCGCCGAAGTCGGTGGTCGCGTCGCCGGGCAGTCGCTCCACCACCTCCAGCGCGGCCAGCTGGGGAAACCGGATGCCGGCCTGCTCCGGCACCTGCGCGTACCGGCCGTGGTACTCCGCCAGCGCCTCCAGCGCCGCCTCCTCGCCCTTGCCGGCGCGGCACCAGCCCGGCCAATCCACCGCGCTGGCGAAGGTCTTCTTCGCGCCGACCTCCAGGTAGACCGCGATGGCCATCAGTCGGCCTGCGGCCGGGCCGGCGGCGGCGTACCGATCGGGTTCCCCGGCGGCAGCGGGACGGCCGCGGCCATCGGCGCCAGCTCGTCGGCCAGCTTCGCCAACTCGTCCGGCGGCACGCTCTGCCAGCACGCCGCGGCCGACCGGTCGGTGGCCTCCTCGACCGCCGCGTACGCCTGCCGGCCACTGTCGGTGATCCTGCCGTCGGCGTCCAGCAGCCCACGGTCGGCGAGCCTGGCCTGCGCGGCGGCCCACTCCTCGTCGGTCCAGCCGCGGGCCGGCTGCATGACCTCGCGCGCCACGTCCATGCCCGTACGCAGGGTCAGCGACTCCAGGCCGTTGATGTCCGCGGCGACCAGCGCGGCGAAGTGCCCGTCGCCGCGGTGCTCGCGGAACAGCGTGGCCAGCTCCCACAGCCGCTCGTACGGGTCGCTCGACGGCGGCAACTCGGCGTTGGCGGCCGACAGCGTGCGGCCGTCGTAGTTGAGGTGGCCGGCGACCTGCTCCAGCACCGCGACCGCCGGCGCCGGGTCGCCCGGCAGCGCGTCCCGCAGCGCGGTGGCGCTGCCGGTGACCCGGGCGGCCAGCGCGACCGGCGGCGTGGCCCGCTCCCACACGTCGGGCAGCGCGCGGTAGACCATCTGTGGGGCGAAGTTGTAGAAGATCGCGTTGACCACCGCCGGCCCGACCGGCCCCAGCGGCGCGGCGCGACCGGCGAAGTAGCCCCGCCAGAAGCCGCGCAGGCCCGCCTCCTCCAGCGCCTGCCGCGCCTGCGGGCTGAAGTAGGTCACGCCGTGCAGCGGCTCGAGCAGGGTCCACATGGTCCGGGCGGTCGACAACGCCTGAGGGTCGGTCATGTTCTGGAGACTAGTGCGGAGCCACGGCAACGGCGCTGTTCCGTACGCCGCACTCCGCTGGGTGACGGCCCCCGTCATGCCGAGAGCCCCGCGACCTCGTGCTGATCGCGGGGCCCTCGTTCAGGCGGGTCTCGTCGTTTGACGATACGCCGCACCTACCGTTGAGTCACCCGATTTGAAGCGGGATGGTACGTTTCGCCGCCGCTCACCCGGTAGGTTTGCCCCGTGCCGGCCACCAGGAACAGCGACCTGGCTACGCGGCCTGGCCCGCAATCCCGCGCTGCCGGCGGCCCCGCTGCGCCGGCTGCTCGACCACCCCGACGCGGCCTCGACGCCACCAACCCGCACCTGCCGGTCGAGCTGATGGAGCAGATCCTCACCCGCGCGGCCACCCTGCCCGCGCCGCCGCCCGCGGACGGCCCGCTCCTCCTCGGCGTACGGGCATCGCCGTCGTTCGAGCCACTTCCCGACCCGTAGCGGGTCAGCCCAGCAGCCGGCGCTTCTGCTCCTGGAACTCCTCCTCGGTAAGCACACCCTTGTCCCGCAGGGCGCCAAGCTCCCGCAACTGGCCCACGGTGTCGTCACCGGTTGGGTAGGCGGCAACCTGCTGCGCGTACGCCTGCTGGTCCTGGGCGGCCCACCGGCCCGCCTGACGGCGGGACACCCGGTTCGACACCGCGGTGGCAGTGCCTGCGATCACGGCTGTGCGGGCCACCCCGCGTAGTAAGCCCGGCATGGTGCTACTCCTCTCCTGCCTCAACCTCGTCCAACGCCTCGAGCAGCGCCGGCACCGGAATGCGCCCGCTCGCCACGAGCTGACCCCCCGCCCGCCGCATCGCCGCGGCGAACGGACCGGCCCACACGTTCTCGTACACCAGAACCCCGGCCGCGCTGCCCTTGCCCAGCACGGCACCCAGCTCGTCCAGGTCCTCCCGGCCGAGCAACCCCGCGGACGCCCCCTCGAACACCGCCAGGTCCAACGCGCCATCGGCGTCGACATCCGCCAACTCGACCGCGACAACCGATCCGTCCCGCTCCTTCCGTACGAACGTCAGGTCCACGATCCTGATGACCCCGCGCTCCACCAGGTCGACCAGCAACGGAAACCCCTCGCCGGTAAGCCGATCCCCCGGGAACTCCACCACCAGGTAGTCGATCGGCCCCAGCTCACGCTCCCCATTCCAACCACCCACCCGACCCTCCTCACCACCAGCGCGGCCTCGTGCACCCACCCTGATGGACCCCCCACCGCCCGTCCTCACCCGCAACGGGTAAACCGCTCAGCGCTCGCGGAAGTAGTGGCCCTTGTCGAGGTCGTCCAGGAGGCCGATCTGGGTGGGTTGCCAACCGAGCAGGTCGCGGGTGGCCTCGCCGGAGGCCGGGCTGTCCATGGCCAGGAAGCCAGCGAGCCAGCCGAAGTGGTCGCTGTCGGGGGCGATGTCGGCCAGCGGCACGTCGAGGTGCCGCCCGATCACCTCGGCCACCGCCCGCAGCGGCACCTCCTGCTCCGCCACCCCATGCAGCACCGACCCCGCCGGCGCCCGCTCCAGGGCCAACCGGAACAGCTGCGCCGCGTCGGCCCGATGCGTGGCCGGCCAACGGTTGGCCCCGACATACCCCGACACGCCCGTACGCCGGGCAACCCCCACCAGCGTCGCCATGAACCCGTTGTCACCCGCGCCATGCACGGTAGGAGGCAGCCGTACCACGACGGACCGTACGCCCCGCTCGGCCAGCGACAGCGTCAACTGCGCGTTCCCCACCCGCGTCCGCGCCGACTCCTCCTCAAGCCCGTCCCGCTCGGTGGCCACCCGCCCCGGCGCCAACCCAAGCGTCCCCGACGCGATGACCAGCGGCCGGTCCGACCCCGCCAACGCCTCCCCGAACGCCTCGATAGCAAGCCGATCCGCATCCACCGCACCCTGGTAGTCCCCCGAAAAGGCAACATCGTGCTTGAAGGCAAGGTGGACCACCGCATCAGACGCCGCCGCAGCAGCCCGCAACCCCTCAACATCATCGAGCCCGCCGCGCCACACCTCGCCCCCCGCGCCGGCCACCGCACCAGCCGAAGCCTCCGACCGAGCCATCCCCACCACCCGATGCCCAGCCCTCACCAACTCGGGCACCACAGCCGACCCGATCCACCCGGACGCCCCGGTCACGAACACCCGCATCCCAACCTCCATGTCAGTCACTGCCATCACCCTAACACCGCGATGTCAGCTACTGTCATCAACTAGGATCGACCGCATGGCCCGATGGGAGCCGGACGCGCGTGGCCGCCTGGAGAGGGCGGCCCTGGACCTCTACACCGAGCGCGGCTACGACCAGACCACGGTCGCCGAGATCGCCGAACGCGCCGGCCTCACCGAGCGCACCTTCTTCCGCCACTTCGCCGACAAGCGCGAGGTCCTGTTCGCCGGCTCGGCCACGCTGCAGGCCGTACTCGTCGAGGCCGTCACCAACGCCCCCACCACCAACCCCCCACTAGACACAGTCCTCACCGCCCTCAAAGCCGCCGGCGCCCTCCTCCAGCAACGCCGCCCCCACTCCCAGCAGCGCCAAGCAGTCATCACAGCCAACCCCGAACTCCAAGAACGCGAACTAATCAAGCTGGCCACCCTCGCCACCGCCACAGCCCAAGCCCTACGCCACCGAGGCACAGACCCCCAAACAGCCACCCTCACAGCAGAAACAGGCATCACCCTCTTCAAGGTCGCCTTCGTCAACTGGCTGGCCGACACCACCCCCCACCCCCCATCCCTCCCCCACCACCTCCAAACCGCCGCAGACCACCTAAAAACGCTCACGACACCAACCTGACCAGGTAGGCCACCTCTGCCCGGCCCGGGCAAGGTCCAACCCGTGCAAGCGACCCTCCCTATAGGGAGACTATGCTCCCTCTACGAAGACCGCGGAGGAGGGAACATTGAAAGCCATCCAGATCAGTGACGAGGCCTACGACAGGCTCGTGCTCGCGGCGAAGATCGCCGGAATCTCTGTGCCCGACGCTGTCGACCGCCTAGTCGGGATCCCGCCTAGACCGGAGCCGACCGGCGCTGCCGAAGCGGGCGGCCGCGAACTCGCCGTCTACGTCGTCTACCGCGGGACAAAGGTCTCGGGCGTCCTCGACCTCGACTCGGAGCGACTCCGGATCACCGACGCCCCAGTCGCAGGCCTGGCGGGCAGCTACCGCACTCCGAGCAACGCCGCGGTCGAGACGGTCCGTGCCCTGAACCCCGACCGGCAGCACCCCGAAACCAACGGCTGGCGCTTCTGGTACGCCGAAGACGGGCAACTCATCGACCGCCACCGGCGCCGCCGGCCCTAGACCGCCTCGCACCAAACAGGGCGGCCCGCGCCAGGTAGGGACGCGGGCCGCTGATCGCCAGCACCCATCCGCTGTGTACCCAGAAAGGACCAGCGATGTCACAAACCGTAGCCCCACACCCCCCACTTCCGGCCGGAGTCGCCCGATGAGCGCTCTCACAGCCTGGGGCCCGCCACTCGCGGCCGCGCTCGTCGGCGCAGTCGCGACATGGATATTGAACCGCCGGAGCCGACGGGACAGATAGCGACACAAGTCCTGCCATCGCCGCCGCACCAGCGGCCGAACGCCCGGCAGAGTCCCTGCTACGGACCTCAGCCGGGCTGGGTCGGCAGGTGATCGCACCGTGGGGTCCGGGGCTCGGCCCCGGAGCGGAATGACGAGATCCCCCTGGTCCGCGCTTTTGCGGACAGGGGGATCCCAGGGATCTCGTGGAGGTGGCGGGAATCGAACCCGCGTCCTCCGTCGCTTCAGCAGGGCTTCTCCGGGCGCAGCCTGTGTGATGTTCTACTCGGCCCCAGCGCTTCCTCAGGCGCATCGCTGACAGGCCCAGTCACTGTTTGTTGTCCCGCCGGCCCCCGTGACCGGGGCTAGCGGTGAGCCTTCCTAGCTGACGTCAGGATCCGGGCCGGAAGGCACGCCCGGGCTGACGAGTTCGCTACCTAGCCTAGGCGGCGAGGGCGAACTGACTCTGCGTTGAATTGGCAGATATTGGTTTCCAGGGATGGTTTTCGAGATCACCCCGGCTCCTCGGCCCGCTTCCCCTGCCTCGACGTCCGGAGTCGAGACCAATCACCCCCTGGTTCGTGTACGACCCCAGCGTAACGGTCCTGCCAACCGACTTCATCCCGCAGGCGGCCGATCGGCCCCTTCCCAAACGTCGCGGCAGCGTGGCAGGGTCCAGATCATGGCCGTCCACGCCGTGGTGCTGGTGGCCCGCCTGCATGTCGACCTGCAGCGGGTCGACAGCGCCTTGTGTCCCGCCTCGGTCTGACCCCCAAACCCCTGACAGGCCGTACCGAAGGGACCACCGTCATGCCGTTGTGGAAGCCGGACCCCACGTTCTACGCCTCCCCGCGCGACGCCGCCGCCGGCCCGCCGGAGACGCTGGCCTACGTTGCCGCGTTCTCCCGACCGGCCACCAGCAACGACGCGATCGCGGTCCTGGACGTCGACCCCGCTTCCGGTACGTACGGCAGCGTCGTCGGCTGGACCGAACTCCCGTACGCGGGCGACGAACTGCACCACTTCGGCTGGAACGCCTGCTCCAGCGCGCTGTGCCCGTACGCCCCGCACCCGCACGTGGAGCGGCGCTACCTGGTCGTCCCGGGCCTGCGCAGCAGCCGGATCTACATCCTGGACACCAAGGACGACCCGTGCGCCCCGAAGATCGTGAAGATCCTGGAGCCGGAGGAGCTGGCCAAGCGCGCCGGCTACTCCCGCCCGCACACCGTCCATTGTGGACCCGAGGGTCTGTACGTCTCCTGCCTGGGCGGCGCGAACGGTGCCGACGGTCCGGGCGGCATCGCGCTGCTGGACCACCAGTCCTTCGACGTACTCGGCCGTTTCGAGGTGGACCGCGGCCCGCAGTACTTCGCGTACGACGCCTGGTGGCACATCGCGCACGACGTGCTGGTGACCCCCGAATGGGGTACGCCGTCGATGATCGAGGACGGTGTCGTGCCGGAACTGCTGCTGGGTAAGCAGTACGGCCACAGCCTGCACTTCTGGGACCTGCGCAAGCGCCGCCACACGCAGGCCGTCGACCTGGGCGATGAGCACCAGATGGTGCTGGAGTTGCGGCCGGCGCACGACCCGACGAAGAAGTACGGCTTCGTGGGCGTGGTGGTCAGCGTGGCGGACCTGAGCGCCAGCATCTGGCTGTGGCACGAGGAGAACGGCTCGTTCACCGCGACCAAGGTGATCAGCATCCCGGCCGAGCCGGCGCCCGCCGAGCAGTTGCCGCCGCTGCTGGCCGGCTTCGGCGCGGTACCGCCGCTGGTCACCGACATCGACCTGTCGGTGGACGACCGCTTCCTGTACGTCTCCTGCTGGGGCACCGGCGAACTGAAGCAGTACGACGTCTCGGATCCCTTCCACCCCAGGGAAACCGGCTCGGTCCGGCTCGGTGGCATCGTCGGCCGCGCGCCGCACCCGGCCCGCCCGGACACCCCGCTGCGCGGCGGCCCGCAGATGGTCGAGATCAGCCGCGACGGCCGGCGCGTGTACGCCAGCAACTCCCTGTACGGCGCATGGGACGAGCAGTTCTACCCCGAGGGCGTCGGCTCCTGGCTGGTGAAGCTGGACGCCGACACCGAGCGCGGCGGGATCGCCCTGGACGAGCGCTTCTTCCCGTACGGGGAGGAGCAGTGGCGCGGCCGGCGGGTGCACCAGGTACGCCTGCAGGGCGGGGACGCCTCCAGCGACTCCTACTGCTACCCGTGAGCACTGCCCAACTCATCGCGCTGGTGCTGCTCGGGCTCTTCCACGGCCTGAACCCGGCGATGGGCTGGCTGTTCGCCGTCTCCACCGGCATGTTGGAGCGGAGCGTACGGGCGCTGCTGCTGGTGCTGCCGTTCATCGGCCTGGGCCACGCGGCGAGCGTCACGCTGGTCGCCGCGCTCGGCTCGGTCACCGACGCCGTGGTCGCCCCGCGCGTCGCGGCGTACGCGGGTGGGGCGTTGCTGGTCGGGTTCGGCATCTGGCTGGTCGCCTCCGGCCGGCACCTGCGCTGGGTCGGCATGAGGCTGGGCCGCTGGCAGCTGGCCGGCTGGTCGTTCCTGATGTCCTCCGCGCACGGCGCCGGCCTGATGCTCCTGCCGGTCATCCTCATGTCCGGGGACGCCGCGCACCAGCACGGCGTCGGCGCGGCCGCGACCAGCGGCGTACTCGCCGCGGCCGTCCACACCGCCGTCATGCTGCTGACCGCCGGCACCGTCGCGCTCGTCGTGTACGGCGTCGTGGGGCTCCAGGTGCTGCGCCGGATGTGGGTGAACCTCGACCGCATCTGGGCCTTCGCCCTGGTCGCCGCCGGCACCGCCGCGCTCCTCACCGCCTGAGCCGCCTGATCCGGCAGTTGTCCCGCACCGGGCTCGCTGGGATGGGCCAGGCATTACGCTGTCGCGCACTGTCGACTGTGGAGGGATCGGCTCATGGCGGTGCTGTATCGCATCGGTGGCTTACTGGCGGTGCTCGGCTTCGGGTCCCTGGTGTTGAACCAGATGGACTACGAGTTCACGATCCTGAGCTGGGCGACGGACTACCAGCCCGGGATCGGCATCGTCATCGGGATCGTCGGGGTCGCGCTGATCGCGGTCGGGGCGATCATGCAGAACAACAACCGGAACGCGCGCCAGTAGTGTCCTATGTGGACGGTGGTGGCCCGATCGGGCGCTGGTAGCTGACGATCTGCCGCTCGGCGACGAATCCGAGCCGCTCGTAGAGGCTGACCGCTCCGGTCGGGTTCGCCGCGTCCACGGTGAGGGTCGCCCGGTCGTACCCGGCGTCGCGCATGGCCGCCAGCGAGGCGCACACCAGCGCCGTGCCCAGCCCGCGCCCGCGCCACGGCCGGCGGGTGCCGATCCGGGCGAGGTAGCCGACCGGGGCGCCGCCGGGCAGGTCCGGCTCGTTCTCGTAGCTCAACACGTACGCCGCGACGGTCGGGTCGCGCCGGGTGCCGTCCAGCACCACGAACGACAGCTCCGGCCGGAAGCTCGGGTGCCCGACCGCCCGCTGGTGCCACATCGCCGGCTCCCAGACGGTGGGGGCCCAGTGGTCGGCGAACGCCTCGTTGTGCGCCCGGCGTACCTGCTCGGCCAGATCCTCCCGGTACGGCGCGACGCGCAGCCCGTCGGCCTCGCGGGCCGGCCTGGTGTCGCCGTCGAGGCGGTGGACCATGTGCGACCAGTACCGCACCGGCTCGAAGCCGCAGTGCACGTACAGCCGCTCGGCCGGGCCGCCGGCAGCGCCGTTGACCTCGAACCGGCCGGGCAGGTCGCTGTCCAGCTCGGCGTACCGTTGCGCGCCGCGTTCGAGCTGCCAGGCCAGCACCTGCCGGCCGATGCCGCGGCCCCGCTCGGCCGGGCGTACGCAGCCCAGCAGGTGGATCCGGGTCATGTCGCGGGTCGCGCCGAAGTGCGCCACCACGGCGTCGGCGACCAGCTCCCCGCCCTCCAGCGCCAGCAGCCGCGCGTCGGGCTCCGGCGACCACGCGCCGCTCTCGAAGGAGGCGGCAAGGTCCTCGGCGCTCATCGGCTCGTCACCGTCGAACCGCTGCGCCCCCTGCACCAGCTCCAGCCAGGCCGGCAGATCCGCGGCGGTGGGCGCCCGCCAGCTCAACGCCGTCCCGACTGCCTGCTCGCTCACCGCGCCGACGGTACGCCCGCCCTGTTGATATTGCCGTGAAATTTCCGTGCTAACCGCTGCCCACGATCGCGGTCGCCAGCTCGACCAGCCCGTCCGCCCGCAGCCCCGGCCACCCGTGCAGGATCTGCCGCCACTCCGGCGGGATCGCGGACGCACCGGCGACCGCGCCGAGCAACCCACCGGCGATCGCGGCCACGGTGTCGGTGTCGGCACCACCCCGTACGGCCGCCTCCAGTCCAGGCACCAGCGCACCGCCCGTACCGGCGATCGCCGACCACGCGCCCTGGACCGCCTCCACCACCCACCCGTTGTTCGGGAAGTCGGCCGGCCGGGACCGCTGCGCCACGTCGAGCCGGGCCGCCCAGACCTCGGCACGCTCGCCCGGCAGGCCGCGCAGACCGGCCCGTACGTCCAGCTCGCCGGTGAGCACCGCGTCGCGGATGGCCAGGCACCAGAACACGCACGCCTCGCCGGCCTCCGGGTCGTGGTGGGTGAGGGCACTGACCGCGGTGGCCGCCGCCGCCAGGGCCGCCTCGTCGTCCAGGTACGCCAGCGCCACCGGCGCGGTGCGCATCAGCGAGCCGTTGCCCGCGGACCGGCCGGTGCGCGCGTGCAGCTCCGCCGCCGCGCCCCGTGCCGCGGCGGCACCGCTCGCACCGGCCAGCACCTGCGCCGTCTGCGTCCCGATGTCCTTCGCGCCGCCGGCCCACTCGACCCAGCGCGCCACGATCCGGTCCTGCGCGACCTCGTCCCGCAGGTCGGCGCCGCCGGCGGCCACCTCGGCGATCGCCACCGCCATCGAGGTGTCGTCGGTCCACTCGCCGGGCGCCCAGTCGAAGGGGCCGCCCCCGCGCATCGTGACGTCGGTGCCGGCGGGCAGCGGTGGGCCGAACTCGTAGCCGGCGCCGAGGGCGTCCCCGGCGGCGGTGCCGAGCAGGACGCCGGCCGCGCGGTCGCGCTGGCGGGTGGTGAGGTTCATCCACCTACTCAACACCGGGGACGACCGCCCGGGTGGCGGGGGGTGTGCCACCCGGGCGGTCGGGTCCCGCTCACCTGGAAGAGCGGGGGTTCAGCAGGTCAGTTGGAGCAGCCGCTGGTGGGCAGGGAGCCTGGCGACGGCGGCTGGTTGCCGTCGTAGAGGGCCAGGAGCATCCGCTGCGGGCAGTGGAGTACGCCGTTGACCTTGATCTGGAAGTGCAGGTGCGGGCCGGTCGAGTTGCCGGTCGAGCCGACCCGGGTGAGTTGCTGGCCGGCGGAGACGCGGGCGCCGTCGCCCACGACGCGGGCCGAGGCGTGGCAGTAGGTGTACACCGCGCCGTCGTTGCCCACGAGCTGGATGCCCAGGCCGCAGGAGCCGCCGACGTAGTGGACCGTGCCGCCGATCACCGCGTACGTCGGGGTGCCGGAGCCGGCCGGGATGTCGATGGCCGCGTAGTCGTGGTGCGGGTCGTCCAGCTCGCTGCGCGGCACCGCGTTGTGCGGCAGCACGTACCGGTAGGTGCCACTACCGCCACCACCGCCGCCGCCACCACCGCTGCCGCGGGCGACCAGTTCGCGCCAGGTGTTCGGGCCGATGACGCCGTCGACGCCGAGCCCGGCCGAGCGCTGGAAGTTGCGGGTGGCGGTGTCGGTGTTGCCGCCGAAGTCGCCGTCCACCGAGAGCCCGGCACCGTTCTTGTTCAGCAGGGTCTGCGCGGCCTTGACCGCATCGCCCTTCGAGCCGCGCTGCACCTGGACGATCAGCTTGCCCCAGGTCTGGGGGCCGACCTGGGCGTCAACGCCGATTCCCGCACGGCTCTGGAAGGTACGGACACCGCTGGCGGTCTGCGGGCCGAAGTCACCGTCCACGCCGACCGAGACGCCGCGGGCGTTCAGCAGGTACTGGATCGCGGTGACGTTGGCGCCCTTCGCGCCCTGGGTCACGTTCGGCCAGGCCGACGCGGCACCGGCGCCGAGCTGGGTCACCAGCACCGTCGTAGCTGTCACGACAACTGCCGCGCCGGCCATGGCCAATCGTTTGACCACTTTCGGTTCCACCCTTGGTCCTCCATTTGTACGAAATAACGGCTGTTTGCCGGAGTCGCACGTTAGAGAGGGTCACGGCCGGTGTCGACCCCTTGCCGGCTCCGTCTGTCCGGTATCGGCCACGGCCCGGCGTCAACGCCACCGTGGCAGCGCGGCGTCAGGTCCGGGCAACATGATGGACACGGCGGTGGCGGATGATGTCGGGACTGGTTGTGCTGGGAGGCGCGATGGGGTGTCGGCAGGTGGTTCGGTGACCCGGGCGGCGAAGGCCCCCAGCCGCGCGCTGCCAGCGCTGTTCACCGGGTACCCGCAGAACGGGCGGCCGGCCTACGACGAGATGTTCGACCGGGCCGGCACGGCGCGCTCGGCGTACCGCGCGCTGATGCACGCCCTGGCCCCGGCCACCCCGGCGGACCTGCAGGCCAGAGCCGACGCGCTGGGCCGCGCGTTCGTCGACCAGGGCATCACCTTCCAGCTGTCCGGGCAGGAGCGGCCCTTCCCGCTGGACCTGGTGCCGCGGGTGATCACAGCGGCGGAGTGGGCCAAGCTGGAGCGCGGCATCGTGCAGCGGGTCCTCGCCCTGGAGCACTTCCTCGCCGACGTGTACGGCGAGATGCAGATCATCCGGGACGGGGTGGTCCCCAAGCGGCTGGTCACCTCCTGCGCGCACTTCCTCCGCGAGGCCGCCGGCATCGTCCCGCCGAACGGGGTCCGCATCCACGTCGCCGGGGTGGACCTGATCCGCGACGAGGACGGTACGTTCCGGGTGCTGGAGGACAACCTGCGCTGCCCCTCCGGGGTGTCGTACGTGATGGAGAACCGGCGCACGATGGCCCGCGTCTTCCCCGACCTGTTCGCCACCTACCGCGTCCGCCCGGTCGGCGACTACGCCACCCACCTGCTGCGCGCGCTGCGCAACGCCGCGGCCACCAACGAGTCCGACCCGACCGTCGTGGTGCTGACCCCGGGCGTACACAACTCGGCGTACTTCGAGCACTCCCTGCTGGCCCGGCAGATGGGCGTCGAGCTGGTCGAGGGGCGGGACATGCTGTGCCGGGACAACCTGGTGTACATGCGGACCACGCAGGGCGAGCGGCGGGTGCACGTCATCTACCGGCGGATCGACGACGAGTTCCTGGACCCGGTGCACTTCCGGCACGACTCGGTGCTCGGCGTCGCCGGCCTGCTGAACGCGGCCCGGGCCGGCAACGTGGTCATCGCCAACGCGGTCGGCAACGGCGCGGGCGATGACAAGCTCGTCTACACCTACGTGCCGACGATGATCGAGTACTACCTGGGCGAGAAGCCGCTGCTGCCGAACGTACGGACCTACCGCTGCTGGGAGGCCGACGACCGGGCGTACGTGCTGCAGCACCTGTCCGAGCTGGTGCTGAAGCCGGTCGAGGGCTCCGGCGGGTACGGGATCCTGTTCGGGCCGGTCGCCAGCGCCAAGGAGTTGGCCGCGGCGAAGCGGGCGGTACGGACCGACCCGCGCGGCTGGATCGCGCAGCCGGTGGTGCAGCTGTCGACGGTGCCCACCAAGATCGGCGACCAGCTGGCGCCGCGGCACGTGGACCTGCGGCCGTTCGCGGTGAACGACGGCAACTCGGTCTTCGTCCTGCCCGGCGGGCTGACCCGGGTCGCACTGCCCGAGGGCAGCCTGGTGGTGAACTCCTCGCAGGGCGGCGGCTCGAAGGACACCTGGGTGCTCGCCTCGCGCGGCGCGGTGGACCGGGAGCTGGGCGAGGCGGCGGTGTCGAGGTCGCTGCCGGTACGCCCGGCCAGCGAGCACGGGCCGGAGCCGACGGCCGGGCAGCAACAGCAACAACAGCAGCAGGTGGGCTGATGCTCGCCCGCAACGCCGAGTCCCTGTACTGGACCGGGCGGTACGTCGAGCGGGCCGACGACACCGCGCGGATCCTGGACGTCGGCGTACACCAGTTGCTGGAGGACGCGACCGTCGACCCGGACCGGGCCAGCCGCACGCTGCTCGCGGTGCTCGGCATCAAGCCGCCGCCGCGGGTCCAGCTGGATGTCTGGTCGCTGACCGACCTGGTGGGGTACGACGAGGACAACCCCGGGTCGATCGTGGCGTCGCTGACCGCGGCGCGGGAGAACGCGCGCGGCGCCCGCGAGGTGATCAGCTCGGAGATGTGGCAGTGCCTGAACGCCACCTACAACGCGCTGCCCGATCAGCAGCGCTATGCCCGGCTGGTCGGCCCGCACGAGTTCCTGTCCTATGTGGAGGATCGGGCCGCGATGTTCGCCGGGCTCGCCGATTCCACCATGAGCCGGGACGACGGCTGGCGGTTCCTGGTGCTCGGGCGGTCGATCGAGCGGGTGGACATGACCGTACGCCTGCTGCTGTCGCGGGTCGGCGAGCGCGCGTCCTCCCCCGGGTGGCTGACGGTGCTGCGGGCGTGCGGCGCCCAGGACGCGTACCTGCGGGCGTACCGGGGTGCGCTCGGCGCGGCGCGGGTGGTGGAGTTCCTGTTGCTGGACCGGGCCTTCCCGCGCTCGGTGTTCGCCACGCTGCGCACCGCGGAGAGCTGCCTGGAGCTGCTGGAGCAGCGGCCCAGCGCCCGGGTGGGGGCGAAGACCGAGGCGCTGCGGCTGCTCGGGCGGGTGCGCAGCGAGCTGGAGTTCCTGGCCACCGACGAGCTGCTGCCCGACCTGCCGCGGCGGCTGGTCGGCCTGCAGGAGGCATGCCGGGAGGCGGGCGAGGCCGCCACGCAGCAGTACTTCCACGCCGCCGGGTGGGTGGCCTGGTCGGAGACCGCGCTCGACTCGCTGCCCGGTCCCGAGCAGCCGGCGCCGATGGAACCGTCCGATGTGGACGATGACGTCCGGGCCGATCTGGACGGCGCGGTGCCGGCGGCGCCGGAACGGAGGTCGAGCAAGCCGTGAGGCGCGCAGACGGACGGGTGAACGCATGAGTTGGCGGGTGCGAGTGGTGCACCGGACCGGCTACCAGTACGCCAAGCCGGTCACACAGTCGTACAACGAGGCGCGGTTGACGCCGCGGACCGACCCGCGGCAGAACGTGGTGGTCGACCGGGTGGAGACCACGCCGTCCAGCCGCGCCTACCGGTACACCGACTACTGGGGCACCACGGTCACCGCGTTCGACCTGCACGCGCCGCACACCGAGCTGATGGTGGTCGGCTCCTCGGTGGTGGAGACGGCCGAGCCGGTGGCGCCCTCGCGCGGCGCGAGCTGGGCGGACCTGCGCCACGACCGGGTCAGCGACCGGTTCGTGGAACTGCTGGAGGCGACCACCTTCGTGCCGCGCCGGGAGGAGATCGTGGCCCAGGCGCACGCGCTGGTGAAGAGCAAGTCACCCGCGGCGGCGGTGATCGAGGTGGCCGGCTGGGTGCACGAGGTGATGACGTACCGGCCGGGCGCGACCGGCGTGCACCACTCGGCGCTGGACGCCTGGGAGGCGCGCGAGGGGGTGTGCCAGGACTTCGCGCACCTCACCCTGGCGCTGCTGCGGGTGGCCGGCGTGCCCTGCCGGTACGTCTCCGGCTACCTGCACCCGAAGGCGGACGCGGGCCTGCGCGAGCCGGTCGTCGGCGAGAGCCACGCCTGGATCGAGGCGTGGACCGGCGGCTGGTGGGGGTACGACCCGACCAACGCGATCGAGGTGGGCGAGCGGCACGTCTGGGTCGCCAGCGGGCGCGACTACGCCGACGTGCCGCCGCTCAAGGGGATCATCTCCGGCGGCGAGTCCACCGCCCTGAAGGTCACCGTCGAGGTGACCCGACTCGCCTGACCCGCAATCCGGTCGAAATCGCTGCAATTGAACACGATATCGCCGGGCCGATTTCGCAATTCCCGCCCGCGACGCCCGCCGGCGAGCTACCCTGCCGCCTCCCCGACCGCCCGGTGAAGAATAAAAATCACCTTCTAAATCTACCCTCGAAGATTGCATGTTTGGGCACCAGAATGTTGGGTAGAAAAGCTCTTCTGCGGTTGACACGGGCCGGGTCGCGGGTCACTCTATTGGCGGTCGCGTGATCATCACTGGGCCAGGGCAGCCCACTCATGCGCGCTGAGGCGGGGCTGCGGCCAGCCCCGATCACGCCGGCCGAACGCATTCATTTCACCCTTTGACAAATGTACGACCCGAAGCAGGGGGGCCTTCACCATGTCCAAGTTCAGGCTCGTCAGGAACGGCGCTCTCGCCGTCGGCGCAATTCTCGGCGTGCTGCTCCTGACCGGTACCGCCAACGCCAGCGTACTGGTCTACTCGGCCAGCAACGTCAACGTCAGGGTTACCGGTGGCGAGGCGCTGGCACTGAACAACTGCATCAACGATGCCCAGGACGGCATCATCCAGACGCAGATCAACTCGTGCTACCAGGTGGCGAGCGCCGGCAACATCGTGCAGCTCGACTACGTCTCCATCTGGGTCCAGAGCAACGGCTTCCCGTCGTACCTGCTGTTCTCGCGCAGCAACGTGACGGTGGAGATCAGCGGCGGTCTGGCGGTCGCGGCGAACAACTGCATCAACGACGCCCAGGACGGCATCATCCAGACGCAGATCAACTCGTGCCTGCAGTACAGCCAGGCCGGCAACATCGTCGCCCTCTACGGCGTGTCGGTCGCGGTCTACCAGTAACCCCTGGAGACTTCCCACGGCTGGCGGGCAATGATCTGACCGCCACCCCTGACGGAATAAAGCCTTTCCGCCCGGCCGGCAGCCGGACGGAAAGGCTCTTCCGCGTTTTCGAAACGCAGCGCCGCGGCCCCGCGGCGCGACCCCCACTTTCCGGAGTACGACAATGCTGAATACACGTAGGTGCACCCTCGGTCTGGTCGTCGGTGCCGCCATCACACTGCTGTCCACCACCCCGGCGGCCGCCACACCCGCGTACACCGGGCAAAATGTCGACGTCTGGCTCACCGGCGGCACCGCGACCCCCCTTTACCAGTGCCTTTCCGACGCCCAGGACGGCCGCGTCACCACCCAGCTGGCGGCCTGCCGCCGGGCCGCCCAGACCGGGAGCTCGGTGCGGCTCACCGCCACGGTCTGGGTCTTCGCCCGGCCCGGTGGCCGCATCCCCGTCGCGCACCGCTCGAACGCCGTTCTGGTCATCTCCGGCCCGGTCGCCGCGGCGGTCAACCGGCGGGTCAACGACGCCCGGGACGGTTCGGTCGACCAGCGCAACAACTGCACCCAGATCGCGGTGGCCGGCAACAGCCTGCGGCTGTCCGGGGTCACCATCGTGATCGGCGGGTAGGTCACTCGGTCCGTAACTCGGTCGGCCGGCTGGCCCGGCGTACGGCCGGCAGCGTGAGCGCGGTGGTCAGCAGCACCAGCAGGCCGGAGGCCAGGGTCAGCGCCCCGATCTGCGCCCAGTCGACTCCCACGGGGGGTAGCCGGCTGGGGATCAGCCGCAGCAGTGCCTGGCCGAGCGCGGTGCCGGTGAGCAGGGCGACCGGCACCGCGGCGGCCATCGGCAGCAGGTTCTGCCACAGCACCGAGCGGCCGAGCACCGACCGCGGCACCCCGCTGGCGGCCAGCATCGCGATCGGCCGGCGCCGCTCGGCGATCTGCTCCAGGGCCAGCGACACCATGCTGGCGCCGGCCAGCAGCAGCGTGATCAGCGTGCCGATCAGCAGCCCGGTGCGGATCGTCCGGAACTGCCTGAGCGCGTCGGACACCTCCAGCGGGCCGCCGCCGTAGTCCGACGGCACCTCGGCCTGCCAGCCGAACCGGCCGACGGTGTTGCGGACCCGCTCCACGGTGTCCAGGTCGCTGCTGCCCACCACGAGCCGCAGCTCCAGCGCGGCGATGAACGGTCGTACGCCGTGCAGCGCGCCGGGGGTGACCAGCACCTCCTCACTGTGCCGGTTCGCCGCCGGCATGGGCTTGAGCGCCGCCGGGAGCCGCCAGCGCACCGGCCGCCCGGTGGCCGCGTCGACCAGGCTGAGCGTCATGCCCGCCGGCGAGGTCTCGAACATGCTGCGGTCGAGGAACACGTCGCCGTCGGTGCAGCGCGTACCGGGATAGACGCGCCCGATCGTCGCGCAGTCGGCGATGTTCAGCCGGTCGTAGGTGAACGCGCCCTCGGCGGTGACCGAGGCCCGCCGGACCGTGCCGAGCGAGGTCACGTCCGGGATCGCGGCCAGCTCCCGGGTCAGCCCGGCGGCCGCCGGCCACCGGCTGCCGTCGAGGATGACGGTGGACCAGGTCGGCGCGTAGGCATCCGGTCCGAACGTCTCGGTGTCGAGCTCCCGCTCGGCCGACAGCGCGATGGCCTGGAGCGCGATGGCGCCGGCCACGATCACCGCCACGCCGCCGACCAGCCGCGCCGGCGCGCCGGAGTCCAGCCGCAGCCGGCGTACCGCCAGCTCGTACGGAACCGAGCCGTGCGGCAGCGCGCCGACCAGCCGTTCCACCAGCCACGGCAGCAGGACCGGCACGCCGATCAGCAGCAGGCCGATCGCGGCGATCACCTTGGTGGGGTTGACGCTGTCGCCGGAGTCGGCCAGCGCCGAGGCGAGCAGCAGCGCGCCGCAGCCGGCCGGGACCAGCCGCCACCACAACCGGCGGCGGGTCGCGGCGGCCTGCCGCAGCACGCCCAGCGGTTCGATGACCGCGCCGCGCAGCGCGAACTGCGCCGCCTGCACCGCCAGCACCGGCCCGAGCAGCAGGACCAGGATCGTCGCCGGCCAGGGCGGGTGGATGTCGGAGCTGAAGAAGGACACCCCCAGCAGCTCGATCGAGGGCGCGATGGCCCGGCCGGTGAGGAACAGCGCGACGCCGAGCGCCACGCCGGCCACCGAGCCGACCAGCGCCTCACCGGCGGCGATCCGCCGCGTCTGCCGCGACCCGGCCCCGATCAGCCGCAGCGCGGCCAGCCGCCGGTCCCGGGCCAGCCCGCCGACCCGGCCGGCGGCGGCGATCACCGTCAGCACCGGGACGAGCAGGACCACGACGCCGACCACCAACAACAGCCACAGCACCGGCGGCAGCGGGCTGGACGGGAACACCTCGCCGCCGAACGCGGTCACCACCGTCATCGAGCCGGCAAAGCTCCGCAGGGCAGGCGTACCGGCGTAGAACCGGTAGTCGTGCGGACCCCGCAGCCCGGCCTCGCCGAGGAGGCCGGCGATCCGCTGCGGGAACCTGGGCCGCAGCAGCGCACCCTCCGGCGAGTCGAGCAGCCGGGCCAGCGCCGGGGAGACGTACACCTCGTCCGGCGCGGGTATGCGGTCCAGGCCGGGCGGCAGCGGCGCGCGCGGGCCGGCGGCGCGCAGATAGGCCCCGTCGATGTAGACGCCCCGGTACACCGTCCCGCCGCGCGCCATGTACAGCGGGTCGACGCCGGGCGGGACCGGCAGCTCGGGGTGCTGGTCCGGCCACCCGACCAGCGACCCCGAGGACTCGTAGGCCAGCCCGTAGGTGCGGTCCTGGTACGTGTGCCACATGCCCGGTATGGCCGCGGCGAGCAGCAGCACCGCGACGCCGAGGCCGGTGCTGATCGCGGTGAGCAGCAGCCGGCCGGTCGCGCGCCGCCCGCCGGCCAACGCGAGCCGGGCCCCGAGGGCCAGGTCGCGCGCCCAGCCGGTCACGTGAGGACCACGCTCTCGCGCGTACGCCCGTCGCGCACGATGACCTCGCGGTCGGAGTACGCCGCGACGCGGGCCTCGTGGGTGACGAGCACGATCGCCGCGGCGCTCTCCCGGGCGGCGTCGGTGAGCAGCTTCATGACCTGCTCGCCGGCCAGCGAGTCCAGCGCGCCGGTGGGTTCGTCGGCGAAGACGACGGCCGGCCCGGTGACCAGCGCGCGGGCCACCGCGACCCGCTGGCCCTGCCCGCCGGAGACCTCGCCGGGGCGCTTGGCCGCCACGCCCGCGACATCCAGCCGCTCCAGCCAGGCCGTGGCGCGGGCGTTGGCGGTGCGCCGGCCGAGGCCGGACAGCCGCAGCGGGAGCGCGACGTTCTGCAGGCAGGTCAGCTCCGGGACGAGCTGCCCGAACTGGAAGACGAAGCCGAACTCGGTGCGCCGTAACCTGCTGCGCCGGGAGTCGGGCAGCTGCAGCAGATCGGTCTCCCCGTACCGCACCTGGCCGCTTTCGGGCAGCACGATGCCGGCCAGGCAGTGCAGCAGCGTGGACTTGCCGGAGCCGGACGGGCCCATCACCGCGACGATCTCGCCGCGCGCGACCCGCATGCCCGCGCCGGCCAGCGCGACGGTCTGCCCGAAGCGCTTGTGCAGGTCCGCACCGGCCAGGACCGCCGGCCCCTCCACGGCGGTCATGGCCGGACCCGCTCGGCCAGCTCGGCGAGCCGGGCCGCGGTCAGCTCCAGCCAGCGCAGGTCCGCCTCCAGGTGGAACAGCGCGTAGTCGCAGATCAGCGCGTCGGCCAGGTCGCCGGCGGCCTTGCGCCGGTTCAGCTCGCGCATCGCGGTCAGGTGCGCGGTGCGCTGGCTGTCCAGCACCTCGGCGGCGTCGCGGCCGGACAGCAGCGCGAGGACGACCTTGGTGAACAGGGTGGACTGCATGTACGGCTCCGGCTTCTCGGGGGTACGGAGCCAGCGCTCGATGTCGGTGACGCCCGCGTCGGTGATGGCGTACCGCTTGCGGTCGGGGCCGCCGCCGGCCTCGACGCCGGTGACCACGACGAGCCCGTTGCGCAGCAGGCGGGACAGCGTCGCGTACACCTGGCCGTAGTGGAGTGGGCGGCCCGGTGCGAACCGCTCGTCGTAAGCGTGCTTGAGGTCGTACCCGTGCCTGGGTCCGTCTTCGAGCAGGCCGAGGAGTGCGTGACTGATGGACACGGGCCGGACTCTACACATGGTGTATACGCCTTGGCTATACACCGTGTGTGTAGAGTCGTCCCGCGATGGCTAGAGCTGCGTCCAGCGCAGCAGGATCGTGCCCCGGTCGGCCGCGAACCCGTCGACCTGGATGCGGTAGGTCACCCCGGCGGTGGCCGCGAACCGGATCTGCGACTGGATGCCGAGATCGTCGTCGTCGTTGGCCGCCACCAGCGTCAGCGTGGTGATCAGGCTGCCGGTGGCCGCCGCGAGGACCGTGTCGAAGTTGGATCCGTCGGTGTCGAAGCGGAAGGTGCCCGACACCGGCGCGGTCCACGAGTACCAGACCGAGGTGTCCGGGGTGGTCAGGAACACCGGCTCACCCGGCTCGCCGACCGCCCGCAGGTTGGCACCGTTCACCGAGCCGGACGTGCCGGACAGCACCCGCGCCGCGGCGAACAGGTCGTTCGCCTCCGGGTTCAGGCCGACCTGCAGCAACGACAGGTTGCCCCGCGCGCCGTTGAACCCGCCGACCTGGATCCGGTACGTCGTCCCCACGGTCACCGGGAAGGAGATCAGCGTCTGGTGCGTGGTGTTGAAGTCGTCGCCGCTCGCCACCGTCGTCAGCGCCGGGAGCGACGTACCGGTGAAGACCGCCAGCGTGGTGTCGTAGTTCGAACCGGCCGTGCTGACCCGGGCCGTACCGCTGCCCGGCGCCGTCCACGAGAACCACAGCGACGCGTCGGCGGACCCGAGCAGCGGCGCCGGCTCGCCCGCCTCCCCGGTGGCGCGCGCGCTGCTCGCCGCCAGCGGCACGGTCGCGTTCCCGCTCAGCACGACCGGCGCGGCGAAGTTGTCGTTGGCCGGGACGCCGACCGCGTAGTCCAGCCGGAAGGCGCCGTAGTCGAAGGCGAACCCGTCCACCTGGATCCGGTAGGTCGTGCCGGCCGCCGCGGTGAAGTTGACCTGCGACTGGAGCGAGCCGTTCGCGTCCTCGTTGCTCGCGACCGTGCTCAGCGCGGTCACCGCCGAACCGGTGTACACGGTCAGCTGGGAGTCGAAGGCGTGCTGGTTGACCGTGATCTGCGCCGGGCCGGACTCGGCCGGCGTCCACGAATACCAGACCGTGGCCTCCACGCCGTTCTCGCCCGGGTCGACCGTGGCATTCTCGTTGCTGCCCGGCACCGAGCCGGAATTGCCGACCAGCACCGCGGCGCTGCCGAACCGGTCGTTGGCCGGCCGGCTCACCTGGCTGTTCACGAAGGCGGCCAGGTTGCCCTGGTACAGCTCGGCGTACACGCCGGGGAGGTTCGCCTCCGCGCAGCCGAGACTCCAGCTCGCGGCGCCGACCTGGATGGCCTGCGGGGTCGAGGTGACCACCAGCGGCCCACCGGTGTCGCCCTGGCAGAAGCCCTGGCCGAAGGCGAGCGACCCTGCGCCGAGCATGGTCGGCGCGTCGAAGGCGGCGCCGTACCGGGCCGGGTCGGCCATGGTCGCGTCGCTCTGGAGGGGCACCGTGACCCGGCGCAGGCCGTTCGAGGTCGGCAGGCCGGTGGCGAGAGCGCCGTGGCCGACCACGGTCGAGGTGTCGCCCGGGTCGACCAGGCCCAGTTCGTTGCCCTCCGCCAGGCGCAGCCACTGCGCCGCGGCGTCGGCGCGGGTGACCGGGGTGGCCAGGGTCAGGACCGCCACGTCGTTGGCCAGGGTGGTGGGGTTGAACGCCGGGTCCACCGTCACCGCGCTGATGTCGCGTACGACGCCGACGTCGGCGCCGTCCAGCGTGGTGCCGCCGATGGTGACCTGCAGGCTGGCCGCGGTCCGGCCGGTCACGCACTGCGCCGCGGTCAGCACCTTGGTGGTGGATAGCAGCGAGCCGCCGCAGGAGAAGTCGCCGGTGCCGCCCGCACTGCTCTGCACCGACACGAAGTACGGGAACTCGCCCACGCCGGCCAGGCCGCCTCCGACGATGTCCGTACGCGGGCCGGCCGGCCGGTGCTCCGGGCCGGGCCGCTTGTCGGCCAGCCCGAGCGCCCGCGGCGCGGCGGCGGTCGGCTTTCCTGCCGCTGGTTTGCCTACCGCAGGCTTGCCTACCGCCTCGCCGGTCGCCGGCCGGGCCTGGTCGGCGCCGGTGCCCCGTGGCGCGGGCGCCGCCGCGGCCGGCGCGGCACACAGCCCGATCGCGGTGACCGCGGCGACGGCAAGACCTGCCGCGCCGCGCCACGCAGACGTACCAAGGCGCACCGAAACCCTGCTGTCCGGCATAGTTCCTGCCTCCCGGGATCCAGGTGGAACCGCCACTGCGCACGGCACCCCAAGTGAGGCTGCGGCCAGCCGCCAAACGCCGTCAAGGCAAGCGGTTCGCATCCTTCGGGCAAGAAATACGGGTCGCTTTGGACACTCAGCGGATCGACTGCGGGAAGGTGAACAGGCGCTGCGGGTCGTACGCCGCCTTGATCTTCTGGAGCCGGGGGTAGTTGCCGCCGTAGTAGGCCCGCTCCCAGTCGCGCAGGGTCGGGTCGAGGTAGTTCACGTACGCGCCGCCGGTGGTGTACGGGCGCATCGCGGCGCGTACGGCCGCCAGCCCGGCGTAGCGGTTGCCCACCGTGGCGGTACCGGCGCCGCCGGGCAGCGTGGCGTAGTACTGGACCGTGCACAGCGCGCCGCGGTGCCAGAACGCGGTGTCGGTGGGCCGCACCCGGCCGACCGCGCCGCCCAGCGAATCCATGATCACCGACAGCGCGCCGCGGCCCGCGGCGAAGCGCTGCGCGGCGCGCACCAGCGTCGCGGCACCGGCGGCGGTCAGCGGCCGGCCGATCACGTCCGAGGAGCCGGCCCAGCTCTGCCGCTCGTACGCCGCGCAGGAGGCCACCGACTCGTCCGAGCAGCCGGCCATCAGCTTCATCGTGTCCAGCCAGCCGCGGGTGCTGCCCGAGCGGCTGCTCGGCTCGCCGGCCATCCCGGCCAGCCGGTCGACCTGGGCGTCGATCCCGCCGCCGAGGTGGGTGACCGTGGCGCGCAGCGACAGCCCGCCGCCGGGCGAGGCGTCCAGGTGCAGGTTCGACCACAGCTCCGCCGGGCCGCTGGAGACCCAGGCCAGCCACGCCGGGATCACCCGCTCCGCCTGCGCCGCCGGCCAGCGGACGAACCGGTACGCCACCGAGCCGACCGCCCGGGTGCGGAACCGGAACGCCGTGACGATCCCGAAGTTGCCGCCGCCCCCGCCGCGCAGCGCCCAGAACAGGTCGGGATCGCGCCGCCCGTCGACCGTACGCACCTGGCCGTCGGCGGTGACCACCGTGGCTGCCGCCAGCGAATCGCAGCTGAGCCCGAAGGCCCGCGCCACCACGCCGATCCCGCCGCCGAGCGTGGAGCCGGCAACGCCGACGGTGGGGCAGGATCCGGCCGGTACGCCCACCCCGCGGGCGGCCAGCGCGCTGTACAGCGTGATCAGGTTCGCCCCGCCGCCGGCCACCGCGGTGCCGCCATCAGCCTCCACAGTGGACAGTCGGGACAGGTTGACCACCAGGCCGGTACCGGTGGAGAAGCCGCCGTAGGAGTGCCCGCCGCCGCGCGCGGTGATCGGGATCCGGTACCGCGCCGCGAATTTCACGCATTCCGCCACGTCCGCGGCGTTCGCCACCAGCGCCACCGCGGCCGGGTGCACGGCGTCGTAGCGCGGGTCGAACAGCCGCCGCCCGGCGTCGTACCCGCCCTGCCCCGGGCGTACCAGGGTGCCGGCCAGGCTACGGGCCAGCGCCGCCCAGTCCGGCCGCCCGACCGTGGCCGGTGTCGCGGTCGGCCGCGGGGTCGTAGGCGGCGGGCTCGCCGTCGCGGTCGGCCCGGCCGAGGTCGTCGTCGCGGCCGGCGCCGTGGGCGTGGTGCTGCACGCGGCCAGCAGGCCCGTCGCGCCCGCACCCGCCAGGAACGCTCGCCTGTTCACCCGCGACCACCACCCTTCGCCCAGCAGGTTTGGATGCACCCGCGCGCAACGGAGTTGACGGGAAAGTCCTACCGCCGGCGGCCTGCCGCACGCTCGATCTCGCGCTGCGCGTCCCGCTTGGCCAGGTCCTGCCGCTTGTCGTACGCCCGCTTGCCCCGGGCCAGCGCCAACTCCACCTTGGCCTTGCCGTCGGAGAAGTACAACTGGAGCGGTACGAGCGTGAGGCCGCTCTCCTGCATCTTGCCGATCAGCTTGGTGATCTCGGCCTTGTGCAGCAGCAGTTTGCGGGTGCGGCGCGGCTCGTGGTTGGTCCACGTCCCCTGGGTGTACTCGGGGATGTGCAGGTTGCGCAGGTACGCCTCGCCGTGGTCGATGGTCGCGAAGGCGTCCACCAGCGAGGCGCGGCCCTGCCGCAGCGACTTCACCTCGGTCCCGGTCAGCACCAGGCCCGCCTCGAAGGTGTCGATGATCGCGTAGTCGTGCCGCGCCTTGCGGTTGCTGGCGATCGCCTTCCGGCCGGTTTCCCGCGGCACCGCTACAGCCGCACGTACAGGCGCAGCGTGACGTACGCCGCGATGCTGGCCAGCAGCACACCGATGCCCATCACCAGCGGCGCGGTCGGCCACAGGATGTCGGACATGTGCAGCGGCGGGATCGTGCCGGAACGGATCGGCTCGGCGAGCACCTTGTCCAGGAACAGCACCTTGGACAGCAGCAGCCCGATGATGGCCAGCAGCGCGCCGACCGCGCCGGCGACCGCCGCCTCCAGCAGGAACGGCACCTGCGTATACCACCGGGACGCGCCGACCAGCCTCATGATCGAGGTCTCGGTACGCCGGTGGAAGGCGGCCACCTGGATGGTGTTGCTGATCAGCAGCAGCGCGGCCAGCAACTGCACGACGGCGATCGCGATCGCCGCCACCTGGATCTTGCTGAAGATGTTGAAGATCCGGTCCAGCAGCACGCTCTGGCTGGAGACCTGGTCCACCCCCGGCGCGCCGTTGAAGCCCTGCTCGATGACGGCGTACCGCTCCGGGTGGTTCAGCGTCACCACGAACGAGGCCGGCAGGTCATCCTTGGTGGCGATGCCGATCAGCGCCTTGTTCGCCGAGAACAGCCGCTTGTACTGCTCGTACGCCTGGTCCTTCGACATGTACTGGACGTTCTTGACCTCGGGGCTGTCGGACAGCTGCTGCTGCAACCGGTCCCGGTCGGCCTGGTTGATGTTGTCCTTCAGGTACACCGAGACCTGGAGCTTGTCGAAGTAGATGTTCTTCATCGCGCCGACCTCGTGCGCCACGAGGGTGCCGGCGCCGAAGAAGCCGAGCGCGATCGCGGTGGTGATGATCATCGCGATCGTCATGGTGAGATTCCGGCGCAGGCCGGTCAGCATCTCGTTGATGATGAAGTTCGCGCGCATCGTCCTTAGCTCACAGGTAGGGGGCCGGGGCTGGCATCGGGTCTGTCGGCGGGCCGGCTAGCGGCCGACGCCGTACACACCGCGGGCCTGGTCCCGGACCACCCGGCCGCCTTCGAGCTCGACCACGCGGCGGCGCATCGAGTCGACGATGTTGTTGTCGTGGGTCGCCATCAGCACCGTGGTGCCGGTGCGGTTGATGCGCTCCAGCAGCATCATGATGTCCTGGCTGGTGTCAGGGTCCAGGTTTCCCGTGGGCTCGTCGGCCAGCAGGACCAGCGGCCGGTTGACGAAGGCGCGGGCGATGGCCACCCGCTGCTGCTCGCCGCCGGACAGCTCGGTGGGCATCCGGTTCGCCTTGCCGTCCAGGCCCACCAACTCCAGCACCTCGGGCACGACCTTGCGGACGGTGTGCCGCGGCTTGCCGATGACCTCCAGGGCGAACCCGACGTTCTCCGCCACGGTCTTGTTCTGCAGCAGCCGGAAGTCCTGGAACACGCAGCCGATCGTGCGGCGCAGCGCCGGGATCTTCCACTTCGACAGCCTGGTGAGGTCCTTCCCGGCGACATGCACCGCCCCGCGGGTCGGGTTCTCCTCCTTCAGCAGCAGGCGCAGGAAGGTGGACTTCCCCGAGCCTGACGGGCCGATCAGGAAGACGAACTCACCCTTCTCGACGTTCACAGTGACGTCGTCCAGCGCCGGTCGGGGGCTGGACGCGTACATCTTGAAAACATGGTGCAGCCGGATCACGGCTAGCCACTCTACCCCGCGGTACGACCAGCTCCACCAGACGGACGGATTAGCCGGGTTTCATCCCAAACAGGAACATCCGTCTCCGTAACCGACTGGTCACCGCGGAATACTAGATAGCGGTCGAAGGACCGGGCGAACCAGCGGTCGTGCGTCACCGCGATAACAGTCCCGGCAAATCCGGCAAGGCCCTCCTCCAGCGCCTGCGCGGAGGCGATGTCCAGGTTGTCGGTCGGCTCGTCCAGCAGCAGCAGGGTGGCGCCGGACAGCTCCAGCAGCAGGATCTGCAACCGCGCCTGCTGGCCGCCGGACAGCGTCTCGAACCGCTGCTCCCGGGCCGGCGCCAGCTCGTACCGGGACAGCGCCCTGGCCGCCGCCTGCGGGTCCAGCGCGTTGTCCTCCCAGAGGATCTCCAGCAGGGTCCGGCCGGCCAGCTCCGGGCGCTCGTGGGTCTGCGCGAAGTGGCCGGGGACGACCCGCGCGCCGAGCCGGGCCACCCCTTCGTGCGCCACCGTGCTGCGCTCCGGATCGGCCAGCAGGCGCAGGAAATGCGACTTGCCGGAGCCGTTCCCGCCCAGCACCGCTACCCGCTCGCCGTACCAGACCTCGAGGTCGAACGGGTCGGTAAGCCCTGCCAGGCCGAGGTTTTCGCAGATCACCGCGCGGCGGCCGGTACGCCCGCCGGACAGTCGCATGTGGACACGCTGCTCGGACGGGCGGAGCGGCGGCGGGCCGGCCTCCTCGAACTTGCGCAGCCGCGTCACCGCCGCGTGGTAGCGGCTGGCCATGCCGGCGTTGTAGGAGGCCTTCAGCTTGTACATCAGCATCAGCTCGCGCAGCTTCTGGTGCTCCTCGTCCCAGCGGCGGCGCAGCTCGTCCAGCCGCTCGTTGCGGTGCGTCCGGGCCGCGTCGTAGGAGACGAAGCCGCCACCGTGCACCCACGCGCCGCCGGCCTCGACCGTGACCACGTGGGTGGCCGAGTTGGCCAGCAGTTCGCGGTCGTGGCTGACGTACAGGATCGTCTTCGGGCTCTGCCGCAGTTGTGATTCCAGCCACTGCTTGCCCGGGACGTCGAGGTAGTTGTCCGGTTCGTCCAGAAGGAGCACCTGGTCGGGGCCGCGCAGCAGGGCCTCCAGGACCAGCCGTTTCTGCTCGCCGCCGGAGAGCGTACGGACCGGGCGGTGGCCGACCTGGTCCAGGCTGAGGCGCAGCGCGGCCACGCAGCAGGTGTCCCAGAGCACCTCGGCGTCGTAGCCGCCCAGCTCACCCCAGTCGGCCAGCGCCTGGGCGTACCGCAGTTGGCTCTTCTCATCGCCCCGCTCGTGCATGGCGCGCTCGGCCTCGGCGACCCGCTGGCAGGCGGCGCGGATCGGGGGCGGCGACACCGACAGCAACAGGTCACGGACGGTGGTCTCGTCGCGTACGGACCCGATGAACTGGCGCATCACGCCGAGCCCGCCGCTGGTGACGACCGAGCCCGCCAGCGCCGTCAGGTCGCCGCCGATGATCTTCAGCAGGGTCGTCTTGCCGGCGCCGTTGGCACCGATCAGCGCGACCGTGGCGCCGTCGCCGACCCGGAACGTGACGCCGTCGAACAGCATCCGCCCATCGGGCAACTGGTACCGCAGGCCGGCGACCTCCACGTGGCTCACGGTGCCGCCGCCCTTCGCTCGCCCCCGCCCTGCCGGGACACAGTGTCCAGTGCCGGCCACCGGCGCGTCGATTCCTTTATCGCCGGGATACTGATCGTCGTGGTGGAGCGCGGGCGGGTCACGCGACGGGCGGCCGCCGACCTCGCGCGGAGCGTGCTCGACGAGGTGGTGCACCGGCCGGGGCAGTCGGTGCGCGCCCGGCTGGTCCGGGTACGGGCCAACCTCACCCTGGTCGTCCAATGTGGACTGGCCGCGGCGCTGTCCTGGCTGGTGGCCACGCACGCCGTACGCCACCACGTCCCGTTCTTCGCCCCGATCGCCGCCGTCGTCGTGCTCGGCGTGTCCAGCGGGCACCGGCTGCGGCGTACGGTCGAGCTGATCATCGGCGTCGCGGTCGGCATCTTCGTCGGCGACCTGCTCATCGCGCTGATCGGCATCGGGCCGGCGCAGCTCGGCGCGGTCGTCGCGCTGGCCATGGCCACGGCGCTGTTCCTCGGCAGCGGCGGCCCGCTGGTCACCCAGGCCGGCTCCTCGGCCGTCCTGATCTGCACGCTGTACCCACCGGGCAACGGGGTCTACTACACGCGCTGGTTCGACGCGCTGATCGGCGGCACGATCGGGTTCGCGGTGCACGCGCTGCTGCTGCCGATCAACCCGCTGTCGCACCTGCGCCGGTCGGCGCGGCCGGTGTTCGTGGCGCTGGCCGACGGGCTGGACGCGGTGGGCGCGGCGCTGGCCGCCGGCGACGCCGCCGACGCCGACCGCGCGCTGGCCGACCTGCGCGCGCTCGAACCGCGGCTGCGGGCGTTCCAGGATGCCCTCGCCACCGCGGACGAGACCGCGACGGTCGCGCCGATCCGCTGGCGGGCCAAGGGGCAGCTCGCGCTGTACATCACCGCCGCGCCGCACGTCGACCACGCCGCCCGCAACGCGCGCGTACTGGCTCGGCGCAGCCGGCGCGCGCTCCGCTCCCGCGAGGACATCCCGCCGGACCTCGCCGCCGCGCCCGGCCGGTTGGCCGCGGCCGTACGGGAGATGCACCGCGAGCTGGAGGCGGGCGCCGAGCCGGAGGCCAGCCGGGCCGAGGCGGTCCGCGCGACGCACCTGTCCGCGCTCGGCTACGCCGCCGGGGTCGGCTTCTCCGGCTCGGTCGTGGTCGCGCAGGTCCAGTCCATCGCGTACGACCTGCTGCGCGCCTCCGGGCTGGAGGATGCCACCGCGCACCGGATCAACCGGCGTACCCGCGAGGCGGCCACGGCCTGATGCCGGCCTGATGCCGCCCTCCCGTACGCCGGGAGGGCGGCACCGTGACGGGGTGCTACGGGAGGTTGGCGAGGGCGGAGTTGATCTGCGCGGCGTAGGTGGAGACCTGGGTGTAGATGCCGGGGAAGCCGGCGCGGGCGCAGCCCTGGCCCCAGCTCACGATGCCGACCTCGATGAAGCCGCCGGCGCCGTCGGAGTGCACCATCGGCCCGCCGGAGTCGCCCTGGCAGGTGTCGACGCCACCGCTGGCGAGGTTGCCCGCGCACAGTTCGGCGCTGTCGACGAAGTTGAAGCCGGCATTGCGGTACGCGCTGCCGCACTGGGCGTCGTTCACGAACGGCACCTGCGCCTTGAGCAGGAAGCGCTGCTGACCGCCGCCCTCGCGGGTCGACCCCCAGCCCATGATCGTGAACGTACCGCTGTCGCTGGCGGTGTTGGTGGCGATCCGCAGCGTGGGCAGGTTGATCGCGCTGGCCAGCTTGATCAGCGCCCAGTCGTTGCCGCGGTCCACGCTGACGAAGCTCGGCGAGCGGTTAACGAAGGTGGAGCGGACCTGGATGCGGCTGGCGCTGTTCAGGTCCACCACGCCGGCGGTGACGGTGATGCCGGTGTTCGATCCGGTACGCCCGACGCAGTGCGCCGCGGTGAGCACCACCCGCGTGGTGATCAGCGCGCCGCCGCAGCCGACGCTCAGCCGTACCATCCAGGGAAACTCGCCCTGCGCGGCGCGCGTGCCGCCAACAACACTGGGCGCGGCCGCCGCTGGCGCGGCAGCCTTCGAGGTGGCGGCCGAGGCGCTGGTCGCGGGTAACGCGACAGCCAACGCGGCACAGGAGGTCGCCAGCACGGCGACAGCGAAGCGGTGGGTCCGCATAGGGGTGCCCTCCAGGGGTGAGGGGAACGGGCACCCAGAACGTATGTCCGTCTTGTCCGCCAACCCATCCCCCGCCCGAACGACCCACCCCCAGGGGTCACCCCTTCACGTACGCCGAGTAGTCCCGTAGGTCGCGGGCCTCCCGGAACTCCTGCTCACCCAGCGTGGTGTGCCACAACCGCCGCCCCGGCACCATCAACCTGCGGCAGTGTGCCCACCCCGCCGTCTCCACCTTCGCCTGGCCGGATGTCGCCGCCAACTCCAGCGCCGGCTCCAGGTCGGTGTCATGGGCCGCGAGGATGACGACATCGTGCCTGCGGTGCTCCACGACCTTCACCAGTTGCAGGGCGACCAGCACGTCGACGCCCTTCTCCTGGGCCGGGTGGTTCGGCCAGCCGGACGGGTATCGCAACGGCCGGTACGTGACGTGCACGCGCTTGTCCCGCTCCCACTCCGAGCGGTGCGCCTGGGCGACCCGGTACAGCGCGGGCTGGTTCTTGTTGCTGGGCAGACCGCGAAAGACGAAGACGTCGGTCAGCACCGCGGTGCGCTGGCGCTCGTCCTGCTGCCGCTGCCGGCGGACCTGGAGCACCTGATCGGCGAACCGGAGCGGGTGGACGAGGGACTCGTACGGGGCTCCGCTGCGGCCCCAGCAGCCATGTGCCGTGAGGTGGATGTTCTGGTAGTCGATCAGAACCGCGGCGGTTAACGCCTCGTCGAGCACGGATTTCCCCCGAAATAGAAAAACCCCCGCCAGTCCCGGAGGACGGCGGGGAGCAATGAAGCGATCTTACGTACCGGCAGGCCTGCGATGCAAACCCTGAGCGGCCCTGGGACGCCGCCACCCGATCGGGTGGCGGTGCTGCTAGTCGGTGTTGCGTTCGCGTTGTTTCTTCCAGCGGATGCCGGCCTCGATGAAGTTGTCGATGTCGCCGTCGAGGACCGCGGCGGTGTTGCCGGTCTCGAACTCGGTGCGCAGGTCCTTGACCATCTGGTACGGGTGGAGGACGTAGGAACGCATCTGGTTGCCCCAGGAACCGCTGCTGTCACCCTTGAGGGCGTCCATCTTGGCCTGCTCCTCCTGGCGGCGGCGCTCCAGCAGGCGGGCCTGGAGGACGGCCATGGCGGTGGCCCGGTTCTGGATCTGGGAGCGCTCGTTCTGGCAGGTGACCACGATGCCGGTGGGCAGGTGGGTGATGCGGACCGCCGAGTCGGTGGTGTTGACGCCCTGCCCGCCCGGGCCGGAGGAGCGGAACACGTCGACCCGGATCTCGTCGTCGGGGATGTCGATGTGGTCGGTCTGCTCCACCACCGGCAGCACCTCGACGCCGGCGAAGGAGGTCTGCCGGCGGCCCTGGTTGTCGAAGGGCGAGATGCGGACGAGCCGGTGCGTGCCCTGCTCGACCGACAGCGTGCCGTACGCGTACGGCGCCTTCACCACGAACGTGGCCGACTTGATGCCGGCCTCCTCGGCGTAGGAGGTGTCGTAGACCTGCGTCGGGTAGTTGTGCCGCTCCGCCCAGCGCAGGTACATCCGCAGCAGCATCTGGGCGAAGTCGGCGGCGTCCACCCCGCCGGCCTCGGCGCGCAGGTTGACCAGGGCGTCGCGCTGGTCGTACTCCCCCGACAGCAGGGTGCGCACCTCGAGCTCGTCGACCGCCCGCTTCAGGTCGGCCAGCTCGCCCTCGGCCTCGGTCCGGGTGTCCGCGTCGTCCTCGGCCTCGGCCAGCTCGTACAGCACGCCGAGGTCGTCCAGCCGGCGGCGCAGGTCGCCCACCCGGCGCAGGTCACCCTGCACCGCGGACAGCCTGCTGGTCACCCGCTGCGCCGCCTCCGGGTCGTCCCACAGGTCCGGCCGGCCGGCCTGCTCCTCCAGGTCGGCGGCTTCCTTCCGCAGCTTGTCCAGGTCGAGGACGGCCTCGACCGAGGACAGGGTGGCGGACAGGTCCTTCAGGGCGGCGGGAAAGTCGGCGGTCACGACCTTTGAGGGTACGCGGTCCCCTGCCGGCCGCTCGCCGCCGCGGTCACTCCGCTCCTCGGCCGCCACCCAGCGGGACCCCGCTCACTCCGCCGGGATGCTGTCCAGGCACTTGAGGAACGCGCGCTCGTACGCGACCGCGAAGTCGGCCGCCGCGGCGGCGAACGGGTCCTCGCCCTTCTTCAGCGTCGCCGCGGTCGCCCGGTACTCCGCCAGCTTGGCCTCGTGCTCGGCGCGCGCCGCCTCGACGAGCGTACGGAGCTGGGCCTTGCTGTGCCGGGCGCCGAAGCCCAGCCGCAGCAGTGCGGGGTTGCGCGGGTGGTCGGCGCCGGCGGGCTCGGACAGCCAGCCGGTGAAGGCCCGGCGGCCCGCGGCTGTCACCGAGTACGGCTGGGAGGCGCGCGGTCCGGCCTTGCCGGCCTTGACGTAGCCGGCGCTGGCCAGGGCGGGCAGCTCCCGGTAGACCTGGCTGCGGGTGAGGCGCCAGAAGGCCCCGAACCGCTGCTCCGCGGCGGACACCAGCTCGCCCCCGGTCATCGGCCCGTCGTGCAGCAGCCCGAGCAGTGCGGCGGCGGTGGAATTCAGCGAAGTGCTCACATCTGAGACGTTCCCACGATCTTTGCCGTACCGCCAGCGCATCCGCCGGAAAGTTTGTCCACTATGGAGAGACGGACCCTCCTGTGTGGACAGTCCGGCAACCACCCCTGGGGGTCCACATCGGACAGTCGCGGCCGGCGTCCCCGGCCGGGCCACCCGCCCCGGTGGCAGATTCCGGCCAACCTCACGAACGTCCCAACAGGGTCGATTCGGCACCTCCGGCCCCTAAGCTGGCACCCGACCGACCGAAGGTGAGGGGCCGAGCGTTGCGTACGAACCGAGTCCTGCTGGTGGTGCCTGTCGTCACCGCCCTGGCAGCCGCGGCAGGCATTGCCGTGCTGGTCCACCCCGCCGGGGCCGCCGCGCGCGAGCCCGCCCTGGTGGCGGCGTACTCCTTCGACGAGGGCCTGGGCCGGTACGCCCGCGACCAGAGCGGCCACGGGCACGACGCCGAACTGCGCGGCGCCACCTGGACCACCGGGCACGGCAGCGCGGGCGCGACCCACCTCGACGGCGAGTCCGCCCGCGCCGTCGTACCCGCCTCGGCCGCCCTGGACCTGCCCGGCGGCTACACCATCGAGGCGTGGGTACGCCCGGACGCCGGGCAGGAAGGCTGGCGCAGCGTCCTGCTCCGCGAACGCGACGGCGGCCTGTCGTACGGGCTGTACGCCAACGACGACGGCGGCCACCCGACCGCGTCGCTGAACACCGGCGGCAACGACGAGAACCTGGCCGGCACGGACGCGCTGCCGGTGGGGACCTGGGCGCACCTGGCCGCGACCTACGACCCCGGCGCCAGCACACTGACCCTGTACGTCGACGGGACGCAGGTGGCCAGCACCGAGGTCGACGGGGCGCCGAACACCGACGCCGCAGGGGATCTGAGCATCGGCGGCAACAGCGTGTGGGGTGAGTACTTCGCCGGCGCCGTGGACGACGTACGCGTCTGGGACGGGCCGGTCGACGCCGCGCGGGTCGCGCAGCTGCGCGACACCCCGGTCGCCACGCCCGCGCTGGACGCGGTGATCAGCGCACCCGCGGCGGCCAGCATCGGCGGCACCACCGTGCTGACCGGCCGCGGTCGCGGCGCGGCCACCATCACCAGCCTCCAGTTCCGGCTGGACGGTGCACCGTTCGGCGGGCCCGTCGGCGCGCGCGGCGGTGCCGGCTCGACCGTCTTCGACAGCACCACGGTCACGCCCGGCGCGCACACCGTCGCGGTCACCGTCACCACCTCCACCGGTGCCACCGCGACCTCGGTGCCGAACGTGCTCACCATCGCGCCGGTACGGTCCGACCTGCGCGGCGCGTGGGGATTCAACGACGGCGGCGCCACCGGGCAGCTGACGATCTACGACTACTCCGGGCACCACAACCAGGGTGCCGGGGACGACCTCAGCTACACCCCGGGCGAGGTCGGCACCGGCATCCGGCAGGGTGGCGAGGTCGGCCTGGTCCGCGTACCCGATGCCGACGTGCTCTCGCCCGGCGGCGCGCTCACCCTGTCGGCGTGGGTCCGGCCGCAGGTCAACCTGACCGGGCTGCAGCCGGTGGTCACCAAGCAGGGCTTCAACCCGCACGGGCCGGTCGAGTACGGGCTGTACGCCAGCCGCGACAACGGCGTACTGACCGGGGTCATCACCACCGGCGACGGCACCTTCACCGTCGAAGGGCCTTCACTCCCGCTGAATGAGGGCGTCCGGGTGGCGCTGACCTACGATGGCGGCGCGCTGCGGCTGTACGTCGACGGGGACGAGGTGGCCAGCGAGCCCGCCACCGGCACGATCGTCAACGGGGACGGCGAGTTGCTGATGGTGTCCGGTGTGGACGACGCCAACATCTGGCGTACGTTCCGCGGCGTGCTCGACTCGGTCCGCGTGTACGACCGCGCCCTAACCGGGCAGGAACTGGACAGCGACAGCACACCCATCTGATCCGCCCTGTCGCACAACGACAATTCCGAGTAAATACTGGATCCACAAAGACGCCGGCCGCGTTCCCTCCCCCCGGGAACGCGGCCGGTCCCTATCTAGATGCCGTACTGCTTCAGGAGGGCGCGGGAGATGATCGTTTTCTGGATCTCGCTGGTGCCTTCGCCGATGAGGAGGAAGGGTGCCTCGCGCATGAGGCGCTCGATCTCGTACTCCTTGGAGTAGCCGTAGCCGCCGTGGATGCGGAAGGCCTCCTGGGTGACCTCGACGCAGTACTCGGAGGCGAGGTATTTGGCCATGCCGGCCTCGACGTCGTTGCGGGCGCCGGAGTCCTTGAGGCGGGCGGCGTTCACCATCATGAGGTGGGCGGCCTCGATCTTGGTGGCCATCTCGGCGAGCTTGAAGGCGATCGCCTGGTGGTCGGCCAACTGCTTGCCGAAGGTCCGGCGCTGCTGGGCGTAGGCGATGGCCAGTTCGAAGGCGCGCAGCATGATGCCGCAGCCGCGCGCGGCGACGTTGACGCGGCCGACCTCGACGCCGTCCATCATCTGGTAGAAACCTCGGCCGCGGCCGTCAGCCCCGCCAAGGGCCGACGATGCCGGTACGCGCAGGGAGTCCATCACCATCTCGGTGGTCTCGACGCCCTTGTAGCCCATCTTGTCGATCTTCCCCGGAATGGTGAGCCCGGGCCGTACCTCCCCGAAGCCGGGCTCCTTCTCGACCAGGAACGTGGTCATGTTCCGGTAGACCGACCCGCCGCCCTCATCGGTACGCACAAGCGTGGCCACGACCCCGGATTTCGCCCCGTTGGTGAGCCACATCTTCGAGCCGTTCAGGACGAACTCATCGCCCTCCGGCACGGCTTTCGACGTGATCGCGGCGACGTCCGAACCGCAGCCGGGCTCGGACATGGAGAACGCACCCCGCACCTCGCCGGCCGCCATCTTCGGCAGGAAGTACTGCTTCTGCTCCTCGGTACCGTGCTGCGCGATCATGTACGCCACGATGAAGTGGGTGTTGATCACTCCCGACACGCTCATCCAGCCACGCGCGATCTGCTCGACAACCAGCGCGTACGTGAGCAGCGACTCACCCAGCCCGCCGTACTGCTCGGGGATGGTCAGCCCGAACAGCCCCATCTCCTTCATGTGCTCGACGATCGAATCCGGGTATTCGTCGTCGTGCTCCAGTGCGGTCGCGGTCGGGATGATCTCCTTGTCGACGAACTCGCGGACGGCGTTGACGATCTCCTGCTGGGTGTCGGTGAGATCGGCGGTCTGCGCGAGCCGGGCCATGGAGCTACTCCCTCTGCGTCGGTTGGTTACCGAGCAGTATCGCCCGGGTGCCCGCCGCCCGCCCCGCCATGTGCGGTAGTCAACAGCCGCGGTGGTTCAACAGCGCAGCCGTGGCGCCAGGCCGGCCACGTCGACCCGCCGGTCCCGGTAGGTGGTCGCGGCGAAGTCCAGGAACGTCTCCACGTCGGCCAGGTTCGACATCAGGCCGAGCGAGACCCGGACCGCGCCGCCGCTGGGCAGGCCCAGCAGTTCCAGGTAGTCGTCGATGGTGCGTACGCCCCACCGCTGGTGCCCGCGCATCCGCTGCCGGCCGATGTCGAAGGCGCCCTCGCCCGCGCCCGGATTGCAGAAACAGCCCGTACGCAGGGACAGACCCGGCGCCGCGGCCTCGTCGGCGACCAGCCGCTCGTCCACGATCGCGCCGTCCGGGTCGAGGAAGTTGAACGCGACGGTGCCGCCCCGGCCCGCGGTGCCGGCCGGCCCGTACACGCGGGTCATCGGCGCACCGTTGCCGTGCTCCAGCCCGGCCAGCCGGTGCAGCAGCCACCCGGTGAGCGCCCGTACCCGCGTGCGTACGGTCGGCACGCCGATGGATCCCAGCCAGGACAGGCCGAACTCGATGTCGGGGATGTTCAGGAAGTCCAGCGTGCCGTCCTCGAAGCCGGACTCGTCGGTCAGCATCTGGTGCCAGTCGCCGACCACGCTGACCGCCGCGATCGTGCCGCCGGCGAACCAGGGCCGGGTCAGCTTGGCCAGCGCCGGGCGGCGGGCCACCAGGCAGCCGATGCCGGTCGGGTAGCCGAACACCTTGTACCAGCTGATCGGCACGAAGTCCGGCTTCACCACCGACAGGTCCAGCGGGTTGGTCGGCAGGTACGCCGCCACGTCCAGCAGCACGTCGTACCCGGCCTGGTGCGCCTGCTCGATCCAGTCCAGCGGGTGCTGCACGCCGGTGAAGTTGCTCTGCGCCGGGAACGCGAACAGCCCGCCGCGGCCGAACGCCTCGCGCACCGCGCTGTCCTCGATCCGCAACTCCGGCGGCACCGACGGCACGTACCGCAGCCGGACCCCGGCGCGGCGGGCGAACTCGCGCACCCCGTTCACCGAGTTGTGGTTGTCGAAGGTCATCACCAGGTCGCTACGCCGGCCGAACGGGTACGACTCGCCGACCAGCCGGCACGCCCCGGTCGCGTTCGGCGTGAAGATCACCGCGTACTCGTCCGGGTCGGCATTGAGGAAGCGCAGCACCGCCCGCCGGGCCGACTCCACCAGCTCCGTCGAGGCCACCGAGGTCGGGTTCGCCGAGTGCGGATTCCCGTACGCGCGGGCCGAAAGCCGGTCCTGGTGCGCGCGCAACTGCGCCAGGGCGTACACCCCGGCGCCGGTGTAGTCGAGGTACACCTCCTTGTCCAGGTGGGGATACTCGCGCTCGCGCAGCTCGTCGATCGCGCGGGTCCCGGCGTACTCGGGGAACATCTCCTCGAAACTCATCTGCTCGCCTCCGGGACTCATCGCCGCACCTTTCGCCGCAACACCAGGTACGTACCCATCAGGAACAGGACGCCGAAACCCGCCAGCAGCAGCCAGTCCTGCCACACCGCACGGGAGAAGCTGTCCCCGTACGTCGCGAGCAGGGGCGGCCCGAGCGGGGATCCGCCGTCCCGCCACAGCGCCTCCACACCGGCGCTGTGACCGAGCGCCTCGAACGCCCAGCGGTTGGACATCGCGTACGACACGGCGCGGCCGACCGGGGCCAGTTGCGGCACCGGCAGGATCGCGCCGACGAACAGCACCTGCGGGAAGCACAGCATCGGCAGCAGCAGGCTGGCCTGGGCGACGTCGGAAACGCCTGCGCTACAGAGCAGTCCGAGCGCGAGGGCGGTGACGCTGGCCAGCAGCGCGGTGCCGTACAGCTGCGCGAAACCAGTGCCGGGCAGGCGATCCAGCGCGCGCAGCACGATCAGCAGGACGGCGTCGACGGCGGCCAGCAGCGGCAGCAGGACGGCCACCTTCGAGGCGATGTACGGGCCGATGCGCAGGCCCGCGAACACCTCCCGGCGCAGTACCGCCAGCTCCGTACAGATCTGCAGCAGGCCGTAGGTGAGGCCGAAGAAGAAGACGCCGAAGGCGATCCAGAACAGGATCATCACCGTGCTGCCCGGGTTCGGGTGGGCCGGGTCGAAGGCACCGCCGCGGAACAGCATGAGGAACATCGCCAGGATCGCCAGCGGCGAGCCGACCAGGATCGCCAGCGTCAACCGGTTGCGGCGCAGGATGTCCAGGCTGCGTACGGTCAGCAGCGCGCCCTGCCGGAGCGGGCCGAGCGGGGTGTGGTCGGCTGCCGCCGGCTCGTCCTCGAGGGTCGGCGCGTCCGGCTGCCAGGGCGGCGGGTCGGCGAGCCGGGCGTACAGGTCGTCGATGGCGGCGACGGCGAAGTGGTCGCGGGCCTGCGCGGGGGTGCCGGCGAAGACCAGCCGGCCGCCGGTGGCCAGGACGGCGACGCGGTCGCACCGGTCCACGTCGGCCGGGTTGTGGGTGGTGAGGACCACCGGGACGCCGTCCTCGGCCAGCCGGCGCAGCAGAGCGAGCAGGTCGGCGGCGGTGGCCGGGTCCAGGCCGGAGGTCGGCTCGTCCAGGAACAGCGCGGGCGGCCGGGCCAGCAACTCCACCGCGATGCTGGCCCGCTTGCGCTCGCCGCCGCTCAGCCGGCCGACCGGCACGTCCGCCCGGTCGGCGAGGCCGAGAACGTGCAGCACCTCGGCGACCCGGTCGCGGATCTGGTCCGCGGTGGTGCCGGCCGGCAGGCGCAGGCGCGCGGCGTACCGGAGCGTGCGGGCCAGCGGCAGCTCGAGGTGGATGATGTCGTCCTGCGGCACGTAGCCGACCACGCCGGGCTGGCGGCGTACGGTCCCGGCGGCGGGCGGGCGGGTGCCGGCCAGCGCGTCCAGCAGCGTCGTCTTGCCGGCACCGCTGGCGCCGATGATGGCCACCAACTCGCCCGGCCGTACCGTCAGGGAGACGCCGTCGAGGATCCGCCGGCCGCCACGGACCTGGACCAGCCGATCGGCTTCGATCAGCAGCGACATGGGCCCCACGCTACTGCGGCCGGCGGTGTTCCGGCGGCCGATGTGGCTCAGGCCGCCGCAGGGTCAGGCCACGCGGCCCGAGGGCATGGTGTGGCCGCAGTGCCGGCACCGCGGGGCGATGTGCAGGACGGGCTGCCCGCAGTCGGGGCAGTCGCGGAAGAGCATCGGGTCGATTTCCGGGGCCCGCGGTTCCCGGCTGCTGGCGCCGAACATCCGGCTCAGCAGGCGTGTGCCGCGGCGCTGACTGTCATCGGACATGCCAGCCATGAGAAACCTCCCGCCACATGATCGCTGCGGCAAACCGGGACATATTGCCAAAGTGTGGCGAGCATCGCTGCCGTTTGCCTGCCACCTGGCGCAACAAAGAACCTCCATTCGGGGCGATTGGCCCATGATCGGTACGCCAGGATGGATCATCCTCATCATTTGACCGGGAGCCACGATGCCGCTGTTCTCCTTCGAGGGCGCCAGCCCGACGGTGCACCCGACGGCCTGGATCGCGCCGACCGCCACCCTGGTCGGCGACGTGACCATCGAGGCCGGCGCGTCGGTCTGGTACGGCGCGGTGCTGCGGGCCGACTTCGGGCCGATCGTGGTCGGCGCGGGTGCCAACATCCAGGACAATTCGGTCATCCACGGCGGACCGACGACGACCACGATCGGTCCCGGCGCGACCGTGGGGCACCTGTGCGTGGTGCACGGCGCGACCATCGGCGAGGAGGCACTGGTCGGCAACGGCTCCACCGTGCAGGACGGCGCGTCCGTCGGCGCGCGGTCGCTGATCGGCGCCGGTTCGCTGGTCCCGCCGAACGCGGTCATCGGCGCCGGCGTCCTGGCGCTCGGTACGCCCGCCCGCGAGCGCGGCCCGCTGACCGACGGCGCCGCCTTCTGGGTCAACGCCAACCCCACCGCGTACCAGGACCTCGCCCGCCGCCACGCGACCGGCGCAAAACCGGTGCAAACTCAAATGTGAATCAAATTCGCGGTAGCGGTGCCGGAATGTCTTGACGGGTACTTCTGTGCCCGGTTCAATCACTGCGCAAGGGCCCGCGTTGACCCATTCAGCGCAGGACTCTGGCGCCCACCGGCGTAGGCGCACGTTCGATACCCGCATTTGGAGGTTCGATCATGCCTCGCCGTGCGCGCTCAGCCGCGCCCGATTCACCTGCCCCCGTACGCCGCCGGATCGCCTTCGCCGCTGCCCTCGCGATCGCCGCCGCCACCGGAGGCGCGGTCTCGATCGCGTTACCCAGCCAGCCGGCCGGCGCGGTCGGCGCACTGGTCTTCTCCGACGACTTCAACGGCCCGGCCGGCACCCGCCCCGACGCGAACAAGTGGACCACCGAGACCGGCGGCTCCGGGAACGGCAACAACGAGTTGCAGTTCTACACCAACAGCGCCAGCAATTCGGCGCTCGACGGCGCCGGCAACCTGGTCATCACCGCCCGCCGCGAGAACCCGTCCAACTTCCAGTGCTGGTACGGCACGTGCCAGTACACCTCGGCCCGGCTGAACACCTCCGGGCACTTCACCGCACAGTACGGCCGGCTGGAGACGCGCCTGAAAATGCCGCGCGGGCAAGGGATCTGGCCCGCCTTCTGGGCGCTCGGCAGCAACATCGGCAGCGTCGGCTGGCCGCAGTCCGGCGAGATCGACGTGATGGAGAACGTCGGCCGCGAGCCGTCCACCAACCACGGCAGCCTGCACGGCCCCGGCTACTCCGGCGGCAACCCGCTGACCGGCACGTACACGCTGCCCGGCGGCGCCTTCGCCGACGGGTTCCACACCTTCGCCGCCGACTGGTCACCTGCCGGGATCTCCTTCTCGGTGGACGGGAACGTGTACGAGCGCCAGACGCCGGCCGACACCCGGGGCAACCCGTGGGTGTTCGACCACCCGTTCTTCCTGCTGCTCAACCTCGCGGTCGGCGGCAGCTTCCCCGGCTCGCCGGACGGCAGCACGCAGTTCCCGCAGCAACTCGTGGTCGACTACGTGCACGTGTTCGCGCCGGACGGGAGCACCCCGCCGCCACCGACCGGGCGTACCGGCCAGATCACCGGCATCGGCGGCAAGTGCCTGGACGTGCAGTCGGCCAACACCGCCAACGGCACGCCGGTGCAGCTGTGGACCTGCAACGGCACCGGCGCGCAGCGCTGGACCGTGGCCGCCGACGGCTCGATCCAGGCGCTCGGCAAGTGCCTCGACGTACCCGGCGGATCCACCGCGGACGGGGCCAAGCTCCAGCTGTGGGACTGCAACGGGACCGGCGCGCAGAAGTTCCGCATCGAGGCGGCGCGGGATGTGGTGAACATCCAGGCGAACAAGTGCATGGACGCCACCGGCCAGTCCTCGGCCGACGGCACCCGCATCCAGATCTGGACCTGTACGGGCACGGCGAACCAGAAGTGGACGACACCATGAGGCGCGTACTTCCCCTGCTGGGCGGGGCTTTCGGAGCGGTCGCGGTGACCGCCGCGGTGCTGGTCGCACTGCCGTCGGGTCCGGCCGGCGCCGCCGGGGCGGGTCAGATCACCGGCATCGGCGGCAAGTGCCTGGACGTGGCCGGGGCGAACACCGCCAACGGCACGGCCGTACAGCTGTGGACCTGCAACGGCACGGCTGCGCAGAACTGGAACGTCGGGACCGACGGCACGATCCGCGCGCTCGGCAAGTGCCTGGACGTGACCTCGGCATCGACAGCCAGCGGCACGAAGCTGCAACTGTGGGACTGCAACGGCACCGGCGCGCAGGCGTGGCGGGTCGAGGCGGCCCGCGACATCGTGAACGTACCGGCGGACAAGTGCATGGACGCCACCGGTCAGTCCACAGCGGACGGTACGCGGATCCAGATCTGGACCTGTACGGGCGCGGCGAACCAGAAGTGGAACGCGCCGTCCGGCGGCGGGACCACGCCGCCTCCGCCGCCTCCTACCGGGGCGATGGCGGCCGCGCCGTACCTGTACGAGGGCTGGGGTGACCCGCCGAACCCGACCACGGTCATGCAGGCCACCGGGGTGCGCTGGTTCACGATGGCGTTCATCCTCTCGAACGGCTCGTGCAACCCGCAGTGGGACGGCAACCGGCCGCTGACCGGGGGCGTCGACCAGAGCACGATCAACACCATCCGCGCGGCCGGCGGGAACGTCATCCCGTCCTTCGGCGGAGCGTCCGGCAACAAGCTGGAGGCGTCCTGCGGCAGTGCCGGCGCGCTGGCCGGGGCGTACCAGCAGGTCATCAACGCCTACGGGCTGAAGGCGATCGACATCGACATCGAGACCGACGCCTACAGCAACCCGACCATCCAGCAGCGCACGGTCGACGCGCTGAAGATCATCCGGGCGAACAACCCCGGTCTGGTCATCTACGTGACCTTCCCCAGCGACTCCAGCGGGCCGGACGCCAGCCTGATCAACCGGGCCGCATCCTCCGGGCTGACCGTGGACGGCTGGACCATCATGCCGTTCGACTTCTTCGGCACCGGCAACATGGGCCAACTCTCGGTGCAGGCGGCCGAGGGCCTGAAGAACCGCTTGAAGGCGGCGTACGGGTACAGCGACGACGTGGCGTACCGGCACTCCGGGATCTCGTCGATGAACGGCGTGACCGACAACGACCCGTCGCACATCACCACCGCCGACTTCACCACCATGCTGTCGTACGCGCAGGCGCACCACCTGGCCCGCTTCACCTTCTGGTCGGTGAACCGGGACCGCCCCTGCACCGGCGGCTCGGCCGACGCGTGCAGCGGTGTGGCCCAGTCCAACTGGGACTACACCCGCATCGTGGCCCGCTACACCGGCTGATCGCCCGAGCCGGGGTACGGCACTCCGTGCCGTACCCCGGCAGGTCAGCCGATCGCCGCCACCACCGCGTCCGGATCCTCCAGCCACGGGTATTCCGACCGCGTCGGCAATTCCTTCACCTGTACGCCCGGAAGCCGCGGCGCCAGCGGCGTCGCGGCGCGCACCAGCACCGTCATCCGCTCTCCCACCGCCGCGCCCGCGTCCAGCCAGGACTCCCGCGTCGGGGTCGCCGCCTCCTCGCCGCCGTCGCGGAAGGCCGCTCCCCGCGCCAACCCCACGGCCACCACGTCGAGATTCACCTCGCGCACCAACTCCAGCGCCTCGGCGCTCAGCAGCGGCTCCAGGTGCGCGGTCAGCTTCTCCACCATCCGCCGCCGCTCGGCGTCCGGGAAATCCCCGCTGGCCATCATCGGGAAGAACTCCTCCATGGCCGCCACCGACCCCGAGCCCCGCTCCAGCGCCTCAGGCAGCACCAACACCGCCCGACCGGCCCGCCCGGCCCGCACCATCTCCACAGCGGCGTCCTCACCACCCCGCCCGGCCACCGCCACCTCAACCGAACCCGGCCAGGACTCCGCCTCCCGCAGATCCCACCACCGAACCTCGTACCGCTCCCCCATCAACTCGGCGAACCGCCCCCAGATCCGCCTGTCGCCTTCCCACCCACACACCAGCACCGCCGTAGCCATCCCCCGACCCTACGACCGCCCTGTCCCAGCCGATCATTCCTCGAACCGCCGCAACCACCCATCCAGGTGCGGACACTGCCGACGGAGCGCCGGCAAGCCCAGTTCACCGATCGCGAGGGGCCCATCAGTCACCTTGTCGTACGCGGGCCAGTGAGCCAGTAGGCGCTTGGACGGTGCGGTGTGCGGCCCGTCATTTACCAGCTCCGGTCCACCCGCCGCGCCGGACTCGGCTTGGAGTGTCCGCGCGAGCCGCGGTGATGCCATCAGCTCACCCAGCTGGGATGCCGCCGCGTAGACCCAAGCTTCTGTTTCATGCATGGTCAGGTGTGGAACAAACCGCGGATTGCCGACGACCGCCGATATCGCGTTCTCGACATGAACGACGCGTTGAAGCGCGGCACCCGCCGGCCTGTCAGCCATTCCGGGCGTATCAACGGGAAGCCCGTAGTAGTCGATCACGGTCGTCAGTGTGTCGATGTGCTGACCACGCAGCAGTCTGTCGATCTCACCGCGTAGCTTGGCCCACGAGCTCAGACCGCCTCGTCGGGCCGGACCCTTGATCGGTCGCCGGGTGATCAGAACCGACCGTGTGACCCACCACCCGACCGACTCGAGATGTGGCTGGAGCAGTCCAGCGGCGACCGCTTCCTCGGTCTGCCCCTCCAGTAAGAGGTGGATGTGTCTTTCGGGTCTCAAGAACGCCGCTCCGGGCCTGGGCGACCGCCGAGTATGTTCTTCTCCCAGAGTTCACCGAGCGAGTATTCGGCGAGCCATACCTGCAGCTCGTCCGGGTCCAGACGGTCGAATGTGGACTCACCACCGCGACGGCCAGCAACGATGAGGTCGGACGGCTCGAACAGGTTCATCAGAGTCACCGACTGCGTGGCGACCACAACTTGGCTCCGGACCGAAGCGGAGCGCAACATCCCAGCGAGCTGGACGATCGCGAACGGATGCAGGCCGAGTTCCGGCTCGTCCAGGACAACGAGGCGCGGCAACTTTGGCGACAGGAGCAGAGTCGCGAGGCAGATGAAGCGGAGCGTGCCGTCGGACAACTGGTTCGCGGAAAAAACTGCGTCGGAATCGACCTGCCGCCAGCGCAGAAGCAGGGAGTCGGGCGGGTCGATCTCCAGCACGAAGTCATCGAAGAAGGGCGCGACGAGGCGGATGGCTCCGACAATTCGTCGGTACGCGGGATCCGGCAGACCGGCAAGTCGCAACAGGTATGCCGCGAGATTGCTGCCGTCGAAGCGGAGTGCAAGGTTGTCAGCGGTCGAGGTCCGCCGCTTCGGCGGTGCGTTGACGCTCGTGTCGTTGAAGTGGAAGACCCGGCAGCCGGCAAGCACATCGACGACCGCACGAGCGGCCGCGTCGTTGCCGGCGGCCGCGTCCTGGAGCTTGCTCTCGCGGTGGCCCCGTCCAAGAGGGTGCCTCATGTCGCCGGTCCGCACGCTCTCCTCAGCGAAGACGGCGAGATCGTCTCTGGCCGGGAGAAGGACGGCTCGATAGCCGTACGAACCACTGTCGATCTCCAGGGTGATGTCTCCAGGAGACGGCTGGTGCATGGTCGCGTAGAAGCCGTTCGTACCAAAGAAGATCTGCAGATCGCCATCGACAATCCGGCCCAGCAGCTCGAGTGCGCGGATGAGATTGCTCTTTCCAGAGCCGTTCGCACCAATCAGGATGTTGAGGTCGCCAAGCCGCACGGTTGCATCGCGGATCGAGGTGAAGTCCCGGATCCGCAGTGCCGTGACACTCGTCGCCATGCGGCCACTGTAGTGATCAGCCCGCCCGCTCATCGACCGCGGCCACACGCGGCGCGCCCACCGCGGACTCCGGCACCGTTCCGCTGTCGTACTCCGCACGCTCGATGTCCGGCGAGAGGTCGACGGTGGCGTAGTACTCGGCCAGCCGCGCGAGTCGGTCCCGATCCATGTTGATCAAGCGTACGCGGGGCTACGGCTCGGGTGGGGTGAAGGTTTTGGTTCGGGGGAGGTTGGCGGCTCGGCCCTTGGCGGCGACGACGAGGGCCATCTTGCGGGAGGCTTCGTCGATCATCTCGTCGCCGAGCATGGCGGAGCCCTTCTTGCCGCCCGCTTCGGAGGTGAACCACTCGTAGGCGTCGAGGATGAGCTCGGCGTGGTCGTAGTCGGACTGGGACGGGGAGTAGACCTCGTTGGCCGGGTCGATCTGGCCGGGGTGGAGGACCCACTTGCCGTCGTAGCCGAGCGCGGCGGAGCGGTTGGCGACCCGGCGGTAGCCGTCGATGTCCTTGATCTGGAGGTACGGGCCGTCGATGGCCTGGAGGTTGTTGGCGCGCGCGGCCATGAGGATGCGCATGAGGATGTAGTGGTACGCGTCGCCCACGTCGTAGCCGGTCGGCTGTTCGCCGACGACCAGGGACTTCATGTTGATGCTGGCCATGAAGTCGGCGGGGCCGTAGATGATGGTTTCCAGGCGGGGTGACGCCGCGGCGATGTTGTCGACCTCGATGAGGCCGCGGGCGTTCTCGATCTGGGCCTCGATGCCGATGCGGCCGACCTCGTACCCCATCGTCTTCTCGATCTGGGTGAGGAGGGTGTCGAGCCAGGTGATCTGGTCGGCGGACTGGACCTTGGGGAGCATGATCGCGTCGAGGTTGGGGCCGGCGCCCTCGACCACCTCGATGACGTCGCGGTACGTCCAGTGGGTGGTGAGGTCGTTGACGCGGACGGCGCGGATCTTGCCCTCGTAACCGCCTTCGTTCAACGCGGCGACGATGTTCTTGCGGGCGTCCGGCTTGGCCAGCGGGGCGCAGGCGTCCTCCAGGTCCATGAAGATCTGGTCGACGGCGAAGGTGCGCGCCTTCTCCAGGAACCGCGGGTTGCTCCCCGGCACTGCCATGTTCGAGCGGCGGGGGCGGAGCTCGCGGTCGGCCATGGGTACGCACTCCTCACAGTCGGTTACCCGTACGTTAACTTGCGCGCCCGGGGTGGGGCGTGCGGAGTCGGTCACAGCGGTTCGGCCCAGCGGGCGTAGTACCAGGACGGGCGCGGCGGGTGGCCGGGGAGCGGGGCGGGCGAGCCGGCGCGCAGGCCGGTCAGCGCGAGGGCGAGCAGGCGGCCGACGGCGTTGGCGTGCTCGGGATCCGGGTCGGTGGCGGCGTGCCGGCCGAGCCATTCGATCAGGACGGCGATGTCCAGGGCGGTGGCGTCGGGGCGCAGGACACCGGCTTGGTGCGCGCGGGCGACGACGGCGTCGGCGTGCCGGCGGGCGCGGGTGGCGACCTCCCACATCTCGCGGGTGGTGGCGATCAGGTCGGCGGCCGGGGCGAGCACGCCAGAGCCGAAGCCCACGCAGGCCCGGATGTACGACTCCAGCGCGGCCCACGGATCGGGCAGCGCGGCGGCCTCCTCGGCGGCGGCGATGGCCTGCTCCATGGCGAGTACGCACAGCCGCTGGAGCAGCTGCTCCTTCGTACCGTAGCGGCGGTAGAGGCTGCCCACGCCCACGCCGGCGCGGGCGGCGACCGCGGCGACCGGGGCGTCGAAACCGTCGCGGGTGAAGACCTCGCGGGCCGCGTCGAGGATCAGCCGGTCGTTGCGGGCGGCCTCGATGTGCCGGCCGCGTGGCTTGGCGTCCACGCGTCCAGAGCGTACTCAGCTTTCCGGAACGTAGCGCTCCGTTCTAGGATAACGGAACAGATCATTCCGATAAGGAGCCGTGACGTGCGCGCTGTGGTGATGCGGGAGTTCGGACCGCCCGAGGTGCTGGCCGGGGCCGAGGTCCCCGACCCGGTCCCCGGCCCCGGGCAGGTGCTGATCGAGGTCGAGGCGGCCGGGATCACCTTTGTGGAGACGCAGGTACGGGCCGGGCGCGCGCCGAATCCGGCGATGTTGCCGGCGCTGCCGGCGATCCTCGGCAACGGGGTGGCCGGATGGCTCGACGGGTCGCGGGTGGTGAGTACGACCGGCGGCGGCGGCGGCGGGTACGCGGAGGCGGTCGCGGTCGGCGGCGACCTGCCGATCGCGGTGCCGGACGGGGTGTCCTCGCTCGATGCGCTGGCGCTGCTGGCCGACGGGCGTACCGCGCTGGGTGTGCTGCGCCGCATCGAGCCGCGGCCCGGGGAGCGGGTGCTGGTGCACGCGGCCGGCGGCGGGGTGGGCAACCTGCTGGTGCAGTTGGTGACCGCGGCCGGCGCTCACGCTGTCGGAGCGGCCTCCGCCGCGGCGAAGCTGGAGCTGGCCCGGCGGGCCGGCGCGGTGCAGACCGTCGACTACGGCGCGGACGGCTGGGCCGGGGGGATCGAGCCGGTGGACGTGGTGATCGACGGGGTCGGCGGCGCCGTCGGGCGGGCCGCGATCGGGGCGCTGCGGGACGGGGGCCGGCTGTACGTGCTGGGCATGGCCTCGGGCGAGTACGCGGTGCCGCAGCCCGAGCGGGGGATCCGCGTGGCCGGGCTGTGGGACGCGCCGTTCACACCGCAGGAGCTGCGCGAGTTGTCGACGCTGGCGCTGGCGGAGGCCGCGGCGGGACGGCTGCGGCCCACCATCGGGCAGACGTACCCGCTGGAGCGGGCGGCCGAGGCGCACGCGGCGATCGAGGCGCGTACGACGGTCGGGAAGACGGTCCTGCTCACTCGGCGGGGATAGCCCGGCCACCGGCGCGGACGACCAGGGCGATACCGAGGAGCAGCAGGGCCAGGCCGGGGTAGGCGGCGGCGGGCGGCACCTGGTGCAGCCAGAGCGCGGCGATCAGCGACGCGCCGGGGACCTCGAAGAGGATGGCGAGGCTGAGGGCCGTCGGGCTGACCGAGCGGAGCACGACGTTGGCGAGCGAGTGGCCGAGGAGTTGGGCGCCGCCGGCCAGGGCGGCGAGCTTGAGCCAGGTGGAGGCGTCGTAGCCGGCCAGGCGCTGGTGGCCGAGGGCGCAGGTCAGCAGCAGGGCCAGGGCACAGCAGGCGTAGCAGACGGCCGTGTACGTGGTGGTCGACACCGAGCTGCGGACCTCGCTGCCGGCGACGAAGTAGGCGGCGGCCAGGACGCCGCCGAGCAGAGCGAGCAGGTCGCCGGCCAGCGCGCGGCCGGACAGGCGTACGTCGATGCCGGTGAGCAGCGCAGCGCCCAGGACGGCGAGCGCGATGCCGAGCCAGACCGCGCGGGACACGTACCGGCCGCGGGCGCGGGCGATCAGGGCGGTCCAGACCGGCTGGGTGCAGACCAGGGCCGTCGAGGTGGCCACCGTGGTCAGCGTGACCGACGGGATCCAGGTGCCGAAGTGGCCGGCGAGCAGAAGCCCGGCGAGTACGGACAGCAGCCACTGGCGGCGGTTCAGGCCGCGCAGCTCGCGGGCCCGGCGGATCAGGGCCCACGGCACCAGCACGCCGCTGGCCAGCGCGTTGCGCCAGAACGCCACCGCCAGAGCGGGCGCGGCAGCAGCAGCCACCAGCGGCCCCGAGGTCGACACCGCCACCAGCGCCACCACCAGCAACGCCAGATCCCGCGGCGGCGGCAACGCCACCCGCTCGACGTGCGGCGGGGCAAGCCCGGCGGGTGGGGCCGGGTCGGGGGCCACGTGGGTTAGTGGCGGACGGGGGTGAGGCTGAGGGAGCGGCCGGCCAGGCCGCGCTGGCGGGCGGCGAGGCGGTCGGCGACCGCGGTGAGGGCCTGGGCGGCGGGGGTGTCGGGGGCGGTGAGGACCAGGGGCGCGCCCGCGTCGCCGGCTTCGCGCAGGCGGGTGTCGAGCGGGATCTGGCCGAGCAGCGGCACGCTGGTGCCCAGCGCCGTACTCAGCGCCTGCGCCACGGCCGTACCCCCGCCCGTGCCGAAGACCTCCATCCGCGACCCGTCCGGCAGCTCCAGCCAGGACATGTTCTCCACCACGCCGACCACCTGCTGGTGGGTCTGCAACGCGATCGCGCCGGCCCGCTCGGCCACCTCGGCCGCGGCCTGCTGCGGCGTGGTCACCACCAGGATCTCCGCGCCCGGCACCAGCTGCGCCACCGAGATCGCGATGTCGCCCGTGCCCGGCGGCAGGTCCATGAGCAGCACGTCCAGGTCGCCCCACCACACGTCGGCCAGGAACTGCTGGAGCGCCCGGTGCAGCATCGGCCCGCGCCACACCACCGGGGTGTTGCCGGCGGTGAACATCCCGATCGAGATCAGCTTCACCCCGTACGCGACCGGCGGCATGATCATCTGCTCGACCGGGGTGGGCCGCTGGCCGGTCGCCCCCAGCATCCGCGGCACCGAGTGCCCGTAGATGTCGGCGTCCACCACCCCGACCGCGAGCCCGCGGGCGGCGAGCGCGGCGGCCAGGTTGACGGTGACCGAGGACTTGCCGACCCCGCCCTTGCCGGAGGCCACCGCGTACACCCGGGTCAGGGAGGTGGGCTGGGCGAACGGGATCTCGTTGGCCGGCGCGCCCCCGCGCAGCGACTCCTGCAGGGCACGCCGCTGCTCGTCGCCCATCACGTCCAGCTCGACGGCGACCGAGCGTACGCCCGGCAGGTCGGCGACCGCGGCGGTCACGTCCCGGATGATCGTGTCCCGCAGCGGGCAGCCGGCCACGGTCAACCACACCTGTACGGTGACCGCGCCGTCGGCGCCGACCAGCACGCCCTTCACCATGCCGAGCTCGGTGATCGGCCGGCGGATCTCGGGGTCCTGCACCCCGGCGAGCGCGGCGCGGACCTGATCTTCGATGTTCGGCATGGGACCCCATCGTGCACGAACGGGCAACGGCTGATGACACCTCATGCTATGCCGCGCTACTTAGCATGGGTTCGTGACCACTGATGCGCTGCCCGCACCCAGGCTGAGCGCTCGCGAGCTATCGGTCTGGCGCACCTTCCTGCGGGCGTACGCGATCATCAACGCCCGTCTCGAGCACGACCTGTTCGACGCGCACGAGCTGCCCCTGCCCTGGTACGAGGTGCTGGTACACCTCGCCGAAGCCCCTGCCCAGCGGATGCGGATGACCGACCTGGCCGACCGGGTTCTGCTGTCCCGGTCCGGGCTCACCCGGTTGGTCGACCGGCTGGAGTCGGAGGGCCTGGTGAAGCGGGCCGCCTGCCCGAGCGATGCCCGCGGCACGTTCACCGTCCTCACCGCGGCCGGGCAACACCGGCTCCGCCAGGCCGCGCCCACCTACCTGCACGGCGTCGGCGAGTACGTCGCGACGCCGCTGTCCGGCGCCGAGCTGGGCGTGCTGCACGAACTGCTGGTCCGGTTGCTGGACGCCGCGGGCGGCGACCCCCGCCCGGCCGTCGCCCCCTGACCGGACCGCCCACAGAGCCGCCACGCGGCCGACGCGAACCCGCCGGCGTTGGGGGACGGGCTAGCCGACGGTCCGCACGCTCACCCCGCCGAGCAGGGTGAACACCCGCAGCGCGATGACCGGGGCGCCCGGGGGGACCGCCGCCTCGTCCACCCTGATGTCCTTGCCGCCGATGAGGGTCACGCCGCCCACCTCGATCCGTACGCCGCGCGGCACCTTCAGCTGCACGCCGCCGATCAGCGAGTAGCGGGTGATCTCCACCCGCGGCGCCGACAGCTCGGCGTCGCGCATGTTGAGGTCGGCGCCGCCCACGATCGACACGCCGATCGACCGCTCCGGCACCCGCCAGCGCCCGGTCCGCCTGGTGCCGCCGACCAGCGCCACCGACCACTGCGCCTTCGGCCGTTCCGCCGCGGCACCGGCGGGAGCCGCGACCGGCGCCGGGATCCTCCTCGGGC
>Ga0081455_10000437_pt1 | contig 54721 bp, 72 predicted proteins | sample TabmetS3T2R1_FD_70207 | JGI IMG/M metagenome (GOLD analysis project Ga0081455, IMG submission 70207) | Tabebuia heterophylla rhizosphere microbial communities from the University of Puerto Rico - S3T2R1 | ecosystem: Host-associated > Plants > Roots > Rhizosphere ...
CGTTTTCTGACTAAACCATTTCGCGACGCGTGGCGGCTTTTCCTTGATCGTAGCTTTGACTAACACCTTACCAGTGAATGCAATCTGATCCTCTGAATCTCAATTGGCTCACAAGGAACATCTCCAATATAAAAGCATTAACTAATATTACTTTATAAACATCCCTATTTGATCTACCTATACGTCCGCCTCACCGGCATCATTCTTGCCCCTCCCTACATGTTAGTAGGGAGCACAACGAATGAATGCACGGCACATTCTCCAGACATGCTCCATTGCTGTTTGCTGCGCGGTAGCCTGCTCCAGTCCAGTGCAAGCGGAGTTCGTGGCAGAGCTTTACGGCGGCGGATCATTCACTCAGAACGCTGACGTCGACATCGATGGGACTACCATAACCTTCCACCGGGTCAAATTTAATACGTCGTGGACCGCCGGCGGCCGCCTCGGGTATTGGTTCAGGGAGATCGGCGAATTAGGCGCATTCGGAATGGGGCTCGATGTATTTGCTTTCCAACCGGAAGCGGAGCGGCAAACTGTTCAATTCAGTATAGGCGGGGTAAATTTAGGCCCTTTCCAAATGGGCGCCATGAACATGTCGACGATCGCAATCGCGTTTGACGTACTACGATTTCGGTTGCACCTGGCGAAGAGCGGTGAATACCAACAAGGGCGCATACAGCCTTATGTGAGCGTAGGGCCTGCTCTATTTATCACCAAGACTTCCGACGAAAATATTTTTCCAATAAATCAAAGCTCGACCAAGACATCGGTGGGCGTTAAGGCTGGTGCTGGACTCAATGTGCATCTCACAGCAGCATGGTCATTGTTTGGTGAATACCGCTTTACCCACTTCACTTCCGAAGCAACATCCATGATCACATCATTTGGAGGCGGGCTCACAGAGTTCACAACAAAAACCGACCTGAATACACATCATGTCGTGGGCGGAATATCATTCCACTTCTAGAAAACACAAACGTTGCCAGGAACCATTTCGCGGTGCTGGCGAACCCCGATATTTGGGTTCGTCGCAACCTCCCAATCCGCTGTTTGCACTTCCTCCGAATTGGCCTATGGCCCTAGACTCCAAGCAATGGAACTGAATCTGAAAGTGCACTCCCTGCTCGGATTGATTTCGATTCACTCATAGGTTCGATAGCCTCTGCCGGAGTTGCTCACCTGAGCAATAAATTCATTCCAACCCGAGGTATTCATGCATCTTTTGATCCCTTGGCCGCACAACCAGGGCGCGCGCACTAACTATGCATTCCCCTAGGTATGACCATGATAAGGCCAAATCGCCAGGCATTTACTTTTGGACTGCTCGTCCTCTTCTTGACACTCGCATTGTCGGCCTGTGCCGGTGGTGGCAGCGATGGTGGCGGTGGGAGCCTTCCCCCCAGCCAGCAACAGACAGGGACAGTAGTCTGCGGACCTGTCATTGATATTACTCCGGTCAGCTCAACAAACGATGCCTTGACGACGTCCGACTGCACTGTCGAGGCGTTGTTTCCTGGTTCTGGTGATGGGACATTTGTCGACCAGTACCGTATCACATTGCCTTCTGGAGGAAGACTTACTGTACGGATGACTTCAATGCAGTTTGACACCTTGCTGGTACTGCTCCCGTCTCCTTTGCAATTGTCCATCATCGCGATTGATGACGACGGAGGTGGAGGCACAGATTCTTTAATCACCATGGAGCTAGACAAAGGCGCCTATATCATCCTGGCCAATTCAGCGCTAGTAAATCCAGTCACGGGCTCGTACACGTTGACCACTACCTTCGATCCTGCATGGACTCCAACCTCCTTAACATCGTCACCAGACGCCAGGAACCAGCATACGGCCGTGTGGACCGGTTCTGAAATGATCATATGGGGTGGGTTTGACCCATTCTCGGGTGTTAAGAACACAGGCGCTCGCTTTGATCCGGTCAGCAATACCTGGACGCCCATTACAACGACAGGTGCCCCATCAGCTCGCATGCTTCATACAGCGGTCTGGACCGGAACCGAAATGATTGTCTGGGGAGGATTCGACGGGGCTACCTTGAACGACGGAGCTAAATACGATCCAAAAAAGGACACTTGGACACCGCTAGCGAATGTTGCCCAACCATCAGTCCGTGTGAGCCACACCGCAGTGTGGACCGGCAAAGAAATGATTGTTTGGGGAGGATGGTCCTGTTTGGCTTGCACCAATGGTCAGCTGCAAACTGGGGCTCGATACAATCCAGCCACTGATGCTTGGACACCGACGGCAACCAAAGGTACGCCTGCGGCACGTGCTAATCACACCGCGATTTGGACTGGATCAAAGATGGTTGTATGGGGAGGAGAAAATGACCCAGTTCCCCTTGTCATATTGGGAGATGGAGGTAGTTATGATCCGGTGACGGACAATTGGGTTGCGACCAATCTCGTTGGTGCGCCTCCTCCAACAAGATGTCATAGCGCGGCGTGGACTGGCAGCGAGATGATCATTTTTGGCGGACAACTCGACGCCAATCTCGCGTGTGATATTTCCAGCACCAGCTCTGGTAGGCGCTACGATCCAAGCAAGGATAGTTGGAGTCCCATGAGTACAGCTCCGATCTCATCCAGTATAGCGGGTCCTCGCATAGCGTGGGCCGGTAACCAGCTAGTTGCATGGTTCGAGAGTAGCGGTGCTCGTTATAACCCTACCACTGATTCCTGGAGTGGAGTCACTTCACTCAAAGCGCCATCTTCACGAAGAAGGCATTCTTTAGTATGGACTGGGGCAAACGTAATCGTATGGGGCGGCGATTGGGCAGGAACTCTAGACACGGGCGGGATGTACGATCCCGCAAATGATTCGACCCCGTGAGCCAAAGAAAGGTTTCAGGAACCATTTCGCGGTGCATGGTGGGCGAGTTTAGAAGTGAAGCGGGCTACTGACGAAAGGGGGCAGTGATGGTTCTTTATCTTGGTATCCTAACCCTCGTTGCCCTTCTTGGATGTTCTCCCAACTCGATCTTCATGGACCAACAAGCCAAAGAGTCCCTTAGCGCAATAAAAGAGGTAAAGGTAATGTACTATGAGTCTCCCGCGCCCGTTGTGCCTATCCCCGGGGGGGGTGGAGTGTTGGATATCGTTGCTGCGGCGGCTGAAACTCATCGTGAACGCCTAGACAAAATGGGACTAGAAGATCCGATCTTTCAGGTGAAAAAAGGATTCCTCGCATCGATGCAAAGCTCCCTACCTAAAATGACCTTGTCCGAGGTCCCCCATCCCCTGCCGGACGATGATCTCGAAAAACTAAAGAGAGAGTTGGGCCAAGGCTATTTGCTTGATTTCAAGACAACCAAGTGGGGCATCCTCAACAATGCCATGCAAGGCTATAGCTTTGCTGTGTACCATAGTCGAGCACGCCTCCTGAATCTCTCTGAGGAGAAAATCATTTGGCAAGGCGTTTGCTATTTATCTGAAAATGATCCCGTTGGGAGGCCCAGCATCCATGATTTTGAGGCTGACAATGGGGCTCTGTTCAAACAGTATCTCGCTAAATTAGGGACCTCATGCGTAACGGAATTGAACAGACAGTTCACCGACACTACTGCATCGAAATAGTGAGATAGGCCGAACGGGAGTCAGAGACCATTTCGCGGCGCGTGGCGGGCTGGTCTTATCGCCTGAATCCTCTTTAAAATCTCGCATATATAGTCAAACGGTGGGATAACCCGCTGACTCTTAATCAGCGGCTGACACATTGAATTGCTCTTGAGTTTGTAGCCGGTCCGCGAAAAAGCAAATAGCGGGTGTCCTCCGAAATCTCACTTGACACTGTCTCCTAATGGGTTCAGCCTACTATTCCACTCCGACCCACACCTGCCGACGGCCTCTTGGAAGGCCACGACCGCCGACTCTTGTGAGAAAGGCGGTTGTCCAATGTCGGACGCCATTTCAATCCTTCTCATTGATGGGAATGACCGCGACTGTGATTACTATGCTTGGCGCCTCCACGGGTCCCCTTTAAGGTTCGATCTAGCTCGTGCGACAACGGGGCGTGCTGGGTTAGATCACTGTGCACGACAACCGATCGATTGTGTCGTGCTCGAAATTGATTTACCCGACATGTCTGGGTTTGAAGTGTTAGCAAAGTTGGTCCGAAGTTCATCTCGTCCCGAGATCGCCGTCGTCATGCTTACAGGCCATCCAAATCCATATTTGTTAGAACTGGCTCTTAAGAACGGTGCAAAGGCCGCCTTACAGAAAGAAGAGCCAAGTGGGCGCACGCTCGAAAAAAGCATCCTAAACGCCATTGCGAGCGTGAAAAGGGATCGGGCGCTGGGCAGTGTGAAGGAGTGCATAGGAAGTCACAATTTTTTCCATCAGTAGTTCAGAAGAATCAAATACCACGCTGCTACTAGGCCAGAGCAAACCAGGCCCATTTGCACCCCATTAAGCAGGCGCTTTGTAGCGCTTTTGACAGTTTCGGTTAATGCGCCCATAATTCGTACTACAACTCGCCCCTATACCCGACGGCCTTAACTGCTGCTATTGCACGAGGTCCGTTTCATGGATATTTCACGGGCTGTTAATGAGTACGTGATTAAAGGCACAGAATTGTTCTACCGCCTGCGTTCAGAAGAATCTGATACCTTGTCAGATACTGAACTTGTGATGCTTCGCACTCAAATGCAGGTAATCGAAGTTGAAGCGGCCCGAATCCAAAACCGCAGACGCTATGAACCGAAAGATGAATCCGGCTTGAACCCTCCAGAAAAGTAAGCCGCCAACCACTCACCTCACCTTTTCTGCTACTACGCTGCTACCAGGACACGACAAACCAGGCAGCAAATAGGCAAATCGTGGGTCATAGGGGCCGACGACTTGACTGATCTCTCACCTGCCTACCATACTCATCAGCATTCACTGATCAGCTCGATGAAACTTCTATGACTATTGCCTCCGATCTTTTGCAGCGGCATTTCCAGACACTCGTGAATGACAACATGCGATGGCAGATGCTCATCGACGATAATGTTGTATGGGAACTCGCTTACGCGGCGGCCATCGGCCACCCCACTAGGCTCTCGGGGCGGGAAGAAGTCGTCCGTCACGTCACCTGGTTCTTGGGAGCGGTGGAGAATTTCCGCTTCTTTGATCTCAAGGTGTATCCCTTGGCTGATCCTGAAGGAGCCGTAGGCCAAGTCATGGCGGAGGGGACTATTAAGTCCACTGGCCGAATCTATCAACAGGAATATGTGCTGTTCTTGCGTGCAACCGGTGGCAAGATTATCTCCCTGCGAGAGTATTTTGATCCTACACGTGCGGCAAAGGCCCTCAATACGCCAATTCTTGGTCTGGAAGCCTGATAAGAGCGGACAAGCGGCGTCAGGAACCTTTTCGCAGCGCCGTGGCGGCTGGCATCCAACTTGGCTCTCCCCTACCGAAGTGTCATGTAACCGGCTCTCCTCGTGAGAGACAATAAGATACAGTCCACTCACGAGCGGAGATCAGTATGAGTCGGCACATGCTGTTCATCGGCGTTCTGGCGATGTTCGTCCCCTCCCTCTCCCTTGCATCCGATCAACCCGATTTCGTGTATCGATGTCAGGATCCTTCCGGGACGGATCTGTACACTGATACAGAGCGACCTGGTTGTGAGGTGATTAAACTCCCCGCACTGACGATCGCGCCAGATCACGGTGTGACAAAACAATCACGCTACACGCCGCCATACGGCTTGCGCTCGTTTCCATCTGATTGGTTCGACTACGCTGGATCGGTCGGTTCCTTGCGAAACCGCCTGACATATGGTGGGCTGTACGGCATGCAGGACTGGCTTGATTACGATGCGCCCGTGGGCTCCATGCGAAATTCGCCGGCCAATTGGCCAAGTCCTTACTTGCTTTACGGATGGTGAAAAACAAGATTTGCGGTGTCGGAATTGTCTCTCGGTGGGCGACGGCAGGCCAGCGTCAGAAATAAGAACCGGTGCCTGGAACCATTTCGCGGCGCGTGGCGGGGTAACTGCTTGTAGAATCTCTCACTTCAAGCTAACCTTCCGACCTGAGTACCCACCGCATGAAAGAAAAGAAACACATTCCCACGAATGATGAGCTGTTCGCATGGAAGAGTCCGTTCCCTGCGCTCAAAGATGTGACACTGCCGTCGACGGGAACCCAACCACCTGCTCGCGATCTAGCTGAGAAGACACCAGCCCGCACAAAAAAGAAATCGCGGGCGGGTGGATATCCTTCGTTCGACCGCGCACCGGGGAGGGAAGACAGTGACAGTGGTCAAAGGATTTGTCGGGATCAGTCAGGCCGAGAAAGAGCGGCTGGCGAAGGAAATGCAAAAGGCTTGTGGTGCTGGAGGCACCGTAAAAGAAGGACGGATCGAGATTCAAGGTGATCACCGTGACACTGTCGCACGCATCTTGACCAACGCGGGCTTCCGTCCCGTCTTCGCCGGTGGCTAAACCACTTTCCTTTCATCCTATGTCCCTAGGGCCAAAGGTTCTTCACCATCACGAGGGCAGACCCTGCACCTAATCGCACTGTCAGGACGAGCAGATAATCAAGTAGGTTTCTCATGGCTTCTATCCATTGCCCCCGTTGCTGACCTATGAGCAACTGTCGGACCACTGAATAGATCGAAAGCTTTCAGTGAACAAGAAACTGAGAGCAGTAACTATATCAAGGCCTTGAATGGTGAAGACCGATTAGGGACGCACCGTCACCCCGTGGACCTTTAACGATGGAGCGTTATTTCCGGATGGAAATAGATACACCGGGCGAAACAGATACACGGAGAACTGGAACTGAAGGGATTTGGAGAAAGAAGACACAGAAAGGGGTCGGGTGTCTTTTTTTCAGAAACCATTTCGCGGCGCGTGGCGAAAAAAAGCTAAATCAACAGTGGAGGCCAGTTATGGAATTGGAGATTAAAAATCAGTCGGACCACATCACCCATCTGGCCCTCCGAGGGCGGCTAGACAGCGCTGGAGTGGGGCAGGTCGATTTAGGGTTTACGGCTCACACGGTCCCAAGAGCCAAGCCGCTCCTTTTGGACATGTCAGAAGTCACTTACCTCGCCTCCCTAGGCTTGCGGATGCTCTTAACCGTTGCCAAGGCGTTGAGTAGCCGTGGGGCCAAAATGGTTCTCCTGAATCCGCAGCCGGCTGTGCGGGACATCCTAAACCTTTCCGGATTCGATCAGCTGATACCCGTCTACAAGGACGAGGGAACTGCGCTGGCATTCCTTGCAGGGGACGAAGGACGATAATATGTGAAAAAAGAAAAGGAGACAGCCTACTTTCCTAAATGCTTGGTGATTGGAAACCTGCCGGGAACCGTTTCGCGGCGCATGGCAGGCCGGTCAATGTTGCAGTGAACGATCGATGATCCGTTCTCGCTTAGCCATTATTTTTCGGCATTGCGGCAATGAAGGAATCGGCCTCTTGTATGGATGCGTTTAGATCCTTAATGAGTGAATTGATGTTCCCTTCTACCGAGACTAGTTCGCCTTTTAATGACGCGATGGCTTGTGCGTTCAGATTATGCTTGAGGAAGAGAACCTGATCTTTGAACTTTGCCAATACCGGATCCATTTTAGCTTCCGCCCGTTTCATGGCTTTGATCAACTGCGCATAGTGAGTGCGCGTTTGTGTCAGCTGCTCTTGGCTCTTCTTACGTAAGGTCGAGCTAGAATACTCCTTAAGTTCGGCATTCCACTCCGTAAATAACGCTTCAGACACCTCTTCCACAGACGCAATTCGCTTTCGAACCGAATTCGCCTTGGCTTCGCTCCGCTCGTATTCGGTATTCAGCGCCTCGTACTTCTCTTGCAACTCACCGCCTTGGACATCCAAAGTTTTGGTGAAGCGGTCAAGAGCCGATTTGAATTGTTCTTTGGCTTCCTGCTGAGCGTCACGGGCTTTTTCTACATCGCGGACCATTAGGTCGCGTTTGTGATAGCCAAACTTCTCCATCGTTTCATAATAGGCTGTCTGGCAACTCAATCCAGTAAAACTGAAGAGAACAATCATATATGTCAGCAGAAAGGACGGTCTGCAAACTTGGGAAGAAGAATATCGAAGATACGTCATGTAGCCTGTGCTAACGGTGTATGGTCACGAGAGCACCCTATCACAACCCTAAAGGCCTTATAGCTAGCACTTTCCCTTAGACACCGATCTGGCAAGCTCTCCATTTCGCGGTGCGTGGCGGACTAGCGCATTTGTCGGCCTCTCAGTCCCCTCACCCGTCCTACCCAGCGATAGATACACCACCGATCTTGCGCTAGACTGTTGCCCCAGATCTCGCTTTTCTAGGTAATGCGGTAACATTTCCCTTGCCAGAAAAAGGATGATGATAAATGCCCCTGTTCATACTCGTTGGGATACTCGCTCTTCTGGCCGGCTGCGTAAGAGATGCCGTCATCCTGATTCATCCTCAAACTGGAAAAGAAGCGCAGTGTGGCCCTTATTATTTTACGGGCATGTCGTCTGGCATCTTCTCAAAAGGTGCCGCGGAGGAACGCGAGCGTGACTGCATTAGTGATTACCAACGGCAGGGATATGAACGAAAATAGTCACTAGATTCTCAGACGCAGGGAAGAGCAAACGGTGTCGCGAACCATTTCGCGGCGCGTGGCGGGTCAGATGGTCCGTCTGTGTGCGCTCGCTGACGAGGAATCCCTACTGCTCATAATTCTCGACGACCTGCGGCGTGCGAACCTGCGCGTCGTCCGGGTCGAGCCCGACATCACGAAGGGCACGTCGTTGGCGCAAGAGGTCCCAGCACTGATCCAGTTCGACTTGGACTTGTGCGAGCCGCTTACGATCGGCTTGGGGAAGTTTCCCTTGGTGGTGCAATCGGTGTTCCTCTGCGACAAGGCGCTGAATATAATTGAGGACCGGCTGATCGCCGACTTGATTCTCCACGAGAGTCTCCTCTCATGCGGATATGATCGGAACGGGCACAATTTTATGTTACGCCCAACCGAAACTGGGGTCAACGGAACCTCTCAACGACATGATGTTCCCAGTGGACAGGAACACGGAGATATTTTGAGAACAGAGAAAAGGGGTCGGAAGTCTTTTCTCATTTAGAACGGCGTCAGGAACCCTTTCGCGGCGCGTGGCGGGCGGGTCCTCTTAAGGGGTGATATTTGTATATTCCTCGTACGGGTCGGGATTTCTCTCGCCGCGTCCCACAACCCAGATAATCGCACTTTTGTCCCCGAGTGCGCTGGCAGGGTTTTGGTTCAGGCGTACTTGATAATTGTATTTTCCCTGACTCGCGAAACAGAGGCTGGCTGAAGCCTTCGGCTCGACAAAAGCAGAAAGGCCGATGTGCTCTACTGTTTTGAACCCTGTGTTACATGAAATGCGGTTGAAAGCCGACGCAGGGAAACTGATGACAACGGGTTCAGTCAATGTGTTATGCCATCGCACCTCATTCCCGGGCCCAACGAGGACTTGGCGAGGCTCCACCTCATGTGCCACATCGACATGGTGTATGGTGCTTTCCCCCGTTGAAGGAGATCCAGCACTGCATCCCATCAAGAGCAGTCCGAGCACGATATGAAGCACCCCATTGGGCATTGCGGTAGGGAAGTATGCTCTTTTCTACGAAGAAAGAGTAGCTTCTGGTCCATCAGGAAACATCTCGCAGCGCATGAATATCGCCTATGCCTGGTTTATTCCAACCACTGTCATTGTTGACAGTTCCCCCCTACTCCAAGAGATGGTACTCACATCACCCTAATAGCGTTGGTCTAGGCGCAAGGGCAGTTCGTCTAACTGGGAGGTCTCGCTATGGATGCCACAAGTCTCATCATCGATCTGATTTCTGGCGCCGTGGGCGGTAACGCAGCGGGAGCGGCTATGCCGGACAAGAGTCTCGGAACACTGGGCAATACGATTGCCGGGCTTGTTGGTGGTGGCCTCGGGGGTCAAATTCTTCAAGCCCTCTTGCCAGCTCTCGCCGGCGGAGGCTCTGACCTTGGCGGGATCCTCGGCAACATTGCTGGTTCCGGAATAGGCGGCGGTTTGTTGATGATGGTCGTTTCGCTACTCAAAAACGCACTCACGGCGAAAGCATAGCAAAACAAAAAGGTGTCAGGAACCATTTCGCGGCGGGTGGCCGGGACTTGTCGTGTGCCGTCGTCGCGAGACTATATGTGGGCGGGACAAAGGGGACAGGCTGCTTTGCTGAGTGCTTGGCTTGTCGACCTCGGCTCCTTAGGGTCGATTCCAGCCCCAATGCCGCCCCGATAGTTGCTGCCGTCCTCACGGTTTCCACCCGGACAGAACGCAGCGCTGAGCGACTAGAGGTACGAAGCTCGGGGCATCCTCCGATACTGCTGTCATGACCTTATCAGCCAGTCTGGGGTCCTCAAAGCACTCATACACGTCGTCGAGAAACCCTCCGCGCAACAACGGATCATGCAAAAGAGCCTGTCCGTGACCGGCCGCGACTTCCAAGGGATATTCGCTGACGACAACGCGGTTGAAGCCGAGCTTGTGCAGCCAGCCACGGCCTTCTTCAGCAGACGGTCGTTCAGCGATATACGCTTCAAGCCGACGTCGTTCGGCATGTAATTGTCGTACTGCCATTTCCTGATCAACTCGTCGCCACAGAGAATCGAACGTGCCCAGCGATGGAAACGTCAGTACGATTTGTCCGCCCGGTGCCAGGTGTGCTGACAAACCCTCTAGCGTCGCGAAGCGATCGGGACGGAAGAACATGACCGACAGGTTCCCAGTGATTCGATCGAAACTGGGCAGGTCGGGTGGTAGCGAGCGCGCATCAAGACACTCGAACCGTAACCACGGGAGTTGCTGCCCTTGAATCATCCTGGCACTCTCCACCTGATGCGCATTGACATCGATACCCAACACCTGTCCGGAAGGACCTACCTGCTCGGCAAGATAGAAGGCAGGAATTCCATGCCCCGAAGCCACATCCAAAATCGTCGCTCCTGGAAACAGATCCAGGTGCTTGAGTAATGATTCGGCGAACGGCGTCGACCAGTGATCATGCGTGGGAAGAGGCCAGGACGGCATGGCAGGCCTTTCATAATGATCCGGCTAGATGAGATCCGGCTCGTAACGTAGGTTTCAACTATATGCAGAGGATGATGCGCCTCGACATGCCTGCGATGCAACACATTCGCAGAGACCTTTTTCGAACGCTTTCCTCTATATGAGAAGATGATGAAACATTCCGAATTTCGCGGTGCGTGGCGCCTCGGTCTTGGGGCAGGACAATAACTAAAAAGAATTCTAGCTGCCTATTCTGGCGGGGCTAAGTCAGCCACCAAAAGGCGGGTGTATGTGAGGGATTGTGTCAGCGCCTGGTCGACCTCATTGAGAAGACCGAGACAACTAGGTGTGAGACCTGGCAGCCGTCTTGCGTCAGAGACCTTCCTTCTACCGCGATTTAATTCAGTCGCCAAGGCTCCAAGGCGCGCTTGGGATTGTGTGAGTGCCCGAGTTCGTTCCTGCGCCAATTCAGCGCGTTTCGCATGTTCAAACAGCCTGGCCTTTTCAATCGCCATGGCAGATAACGCGCACATGATCGTCAAGATTCTGACGTCCTGCTCATCGAGCTGGCCATGCCGCTTGTTCATGACCTGAACCACCCCAATGGAATCACCATGCCACTTTTTGAGCGGAATAGTGATCATGTCGTGTGTGACTGATCCGCACAGTAAATCGATGTCGGCCAAATACCGGGGGTCTTTCTGGGCATCGCTCACCACTTCTGCTTTGCGCGACTGAAAGACCGCCCCAGCGATTCCTCGCCTCCAGGGGATCGCTGTTCCATTTGGCACCCGCTTGTCTCCAATGGAATGACAGAACACGAGCTGTTCTCTGTTCGCATCAGCCAAGAGAAGCGAGCCATTTTCAGCATCCAACACGTCTAGTGTCGTGCGGAGCGCATGCTCGATCAAATCCTGCAATCCCATGCGTTGAGACAACGCCTCTGAAATCCACTGTGTTGCGGCAAGCTCCCTTTCGGATTGCAAATACAACCTCTTGAGGATGCGTACACGCTCAGCAGCCGGTATTGAGGAAGGTTCAGGCATACGGTTCTCTTTGGCTAATCTCGTATCGGGATACTTCTTAGAGACTCTCTAGGCGTGGCAGGCTAATTCGCGTAATTTTTAGATAACCGCAGAACCAGTTAGTTTGGACAGTCGTTGATCGACAGGGAATTTTCTGCGACGACCTGTTCTCTTTGGAACCGCTTGGACGAAACCGGAGCATCTACTCGGATGAGAATCGGGCAAGCAGGATCCACCGCCCTCTGGATTGCATCATATAATTCATCCACCGCCTTTTCCTTCGTAAGCACCTCACATGCCCCCGCTTTGATCATCGTGTCGATCGGATAACTTTGTGCGAGGACCGACAACCCTATGACCGCCGTGTATGGATAATACGTCTTGATGAGACGAGTGCTCGTCACTCCGTCCATTTTTGGCATGGTAATGTCCATCACGACGACGCTTGGTTGGAGCTTTCTCACTTGGAGAAGCCCTTCCTCACCGTCGCCCGCTTCACCCACCACCTCGATATTCGGATAGGTCTCTAGGAGTGATCGTATACCCTGGCGAACCATGACATGGTCATCGATGAGAAGAACCCTAATGAGCCTGGCTATCGCCATAAGCCACCATTTCAAGTATCGTTACGCTGATTTTGTAATGTCAAGGAAGTGATTCCAGGCTTCACACAATCGCACAGAGTTGTAGGCAGTCGCCGACACCGGGCATTTTGGAGGACAAAGAAAAAGGGGACATTCTGCTTCTTGAGAAAGATTCACCGCGCCCGGACGCCGACGCCTCAACACGTTTCACGAACCGCCGAAGCGCATGAATGATCGCCTGATTCCAGGGATTCTGGTCTTTCAGGTAATCATCGAAGCTCGCATATTTCTTCATTCTTGTCATCGCTAGATCCTCAAATAGAGAAACGAACAAGCAGTTCCAGAGGTCCGTTTCGTTGCGTCCTTTGGGGGCTCGGTCGACGTGTTTTCATGTCGCTCGAATCTTCGCTTTTGTTTTCTTATTTAGGGTACTTCTCGAACTTTGGCAGCACGGGATTCATTTGATCCCATGGATGCGCGTCTGATGTCCACACATCCACTTGCGGAGTGAACCAGCTCGGATCATCCAAGCTCGCAGTTCTGATCGCAACAATATGAGGCTGCGAGTCGGTATAGACTTCAGTCGGCGAGCCACATTCGGGGCAAAACCCCCGATGGGTCTCGCCACCTGCCTCACTGGGCGAGGCATGGAAGCGTAGCGAGCCTTGCAAGAGCTTGAATGCCTCCGTCGGCACGATGACGAACGACGAAAACGGACCACCGCTGGATCGCTGGCAATTTCGACAGTGACAGTGAAGCATCATCATCGGTGCAGCCGTGGATTCGTAACGAATCGCGCCGCAGGCGCATCCGCCTGAGAAGGGTGTGGGTATTGTAGTCGTCATCGTTGTTGTCTCCTTCCTGGGGTTAAAGGTCAAGTCTCAAGCAGGCTCCCCTGCCTTCTACCCCTTAGTCGAACGTGATTCCCGAAATCGACACACCGATCGAAAATGCTAGTCAGCCGGCAAGCAGATCATCGGCACGAAACGACTTGATTCTGCATGGTTAATGAAATGCTTGTGGCGTGAGAACAGAAAAAGGGGTCAGGAGTCTTTTCTGGACGTCGACGCGAGGATTCAGCGCATGAAAACGCCCATGGACGATACTCGCCAGACCGCAGAGCTCCTTAAAGCCTCTGCCGACCGCCCCCCGCCAGCAGTATGATCAGAGAAGGCCATAGACCTCCTCGGCTCTCGGGATACCCCTTGTACGAAGGCGTATTCTTCTGCACTAGACTATATCGATGTTTTTACCAAAGGAGGAACGCCATGATGCCTACCTCATTATTACTTACTCTGGTCTTCGTCCTTCTCAACGTGACTATCGGGTGTGACTCAGGTCAGAGCGGGTATGGGTCGAAAAAATCCGGAAAGACAGCTGATGCTCCGTTGGTCGCTCTTCCGAGTTCGGCTGCGCGGATGGAGAATGATGAAGGACTGGGCCATTACCAGCAAGGCCATTGGGATGTGGCAATGGAACACTATCAAAAAGGGGTCAAGGCCGATCCCAACTCCGCGGTCGTGCACTATAACATTGCACTCACCTTGGACAAAATGGGTAAACATGACGACGCCACGGCTTCCTTCAAGAAGGCACTGGAGTTGGCCCCGAACGACCCGGCAATTAGGGATTCCGAGATCTTGAAGAAGCACCTGGGCATGTAAAGAAGCACGCGCGCATTCGCATTAAGATCCGCGATCAACGCAGGCAGGAGAGAAACAGGAACATTCTGCTTTTCTTAGGCCGCGCTCGGACGCCGACGCGATGATTCAGCACAGGAAGACGCCCATGGACGATGCTCGCCGCACCGAAGCTCTCCTCAAACCCGCCGCCGACCGCCCCCGCCCCCACACGAGCTGGTAATCCTGTTGCGAGACGCCCGAGCTCAATCTAACACTGATTCAAATATAAGAATGTGCGCCATGAACACATGGTTTGTGGTGGAAGGCGAAGATATTGAACACTGCATAACCACTCGTGAGCGGTAGACTCAACTGTGTTTCGGTAATACCACACTGCGCTGCCATGCTGTTTTCCACAACCTTCACAAAAGCGTTCCAGGTTCATCTGACTCCTTTCTGAACGGCCTTGATAGTGGACGGTGAAGTAGAAGCGGAAAGTGAAGAGGAGAATGGGGGCGGATAATCAAGAAGTGCCTTTAAGATCACGGCGCTCGGCGACGTCCCAAGAGTCGTCCAGTTGCGGACGCATCGAAGATGGTTGTGCGTGCCCGACTTGGTTCAGGAAGGACGGCAAGCTTTCGGTGATAGAGGATTAGCGGATCGACCCACTCTCCGCAGACGATGCAATGCAGCGCCTGCAAAGGCACTCCCACTTCCTCCAGAACATCCTGAAGCAGGACCCCACCACAGCGGCGACACTTCTGCATAGGACTGGTCTTAGCATAATCATTGAGTGGGCGTGCCCACCAACATGGTAAAAGTTTTGTTAATTTCTGACTTCAGGACATTTCGCGGCGCGTGGCAGGCCGGCGCGTTCCTCGCCTCCACGCCACTCATTGCTGCCCTCGGGTCACCGCTCATCGCACCTCGCACCGCGATAGTACAGGAGTAGAATGGCCTGATGGTGAGAGAGACAGCCTCAAGAGATGGTCATCGCGAGTCGATACACCCGAATTGCTGTTGCACCAAGAATATGATTCTTCTCATCCTGTGAAAGTCCCGCAAGCGCCGCTTGGGTCTCCAGCCAGATTTTTGCGTAGCCCCCGCGAACGACGGCCACTGGCCAATCGCTTCCGAACATCAGCCGTTCTGGACCGAACAACTCGAGCGCATGTTTGACATACGGGGTAAGTTCGTCAGCGGACCAACAGTCGCCCTCGCCAGCATCGAACCCCGAAAGCTTGGCGCAGACATTCGGCGCCTGCGCGGCACGCCTCAAGAGCGTGGCCCATGGTTCAAATGTGCGAGATGCAATCGGCGGTTTGCCGAGGTGATCGATGACGATGCGCAGATCGGGAATACGCTCTGCCAGGAACGGCACATGCTCGAGATGGCGTGGCAAAATGCCCACATAGTCGAAGACGAGACCGTGGCTTGCCACAATCTTGAGGCCTTCGATCACGTTCTCACGCAGAACCCAGTCGGGATCCGGCTCGACATTGACCAGATGCCGAACACCGACGAACCTTGGATTGTGAGCGAGGACCTCGAGCATCCGTGCGGCCTCATCCGGGCGCTCGAGCGGGATCCAGCCGACAACACCGGCGATCCACTTATGTGTCTGCGCCTGGGTGAGAAGAGTCTGGTTCTCCTCCACCGCGTCCGCCGCTTCGACAGTGATTGTTGCGCACACGCCTACGGCTTGCATCTCAAGCCACAGGTCGTGAGGCTGAAAAGTGCGCCTGATTGGTGTGATGCTGGGATCCCCAGCATACGGCGGGACTTCCATCCACGAGGTTTGATATGTCCCGTAGTTCCAGAAATGTTGGTGTGCATCGACGATGACTGTCATGGACTTGGCTCCGATGGGCCTTGCCGGGCAAGAACTACATCGAGAGCAAGAAGCGGAGAGCCCTTCATGAGTGCATGGAAAAAGGGGAAATTCTGCTTTTTGAAAACGATACACCGCGTCCGGACGCCGAAGCGATGATTCCGCCTATGAAGACGCCCAGGGAGAATGCTCGACCGACCGAAGATTTCCTGACAGCCGCCGCCGACCGCCCCCGCCAGCACTGAACACATGACCGCTCCCTCTACATTCAAACGCCGTTTCTTTTGACACACCTGGCGTATCCACCACGGGTTGTCCTCATACAATCTGGGTGGTAAGCTGATTTCGAAAGGAGGAGGCATCATGAAATTGTCCCTTCAAATCCTCAGTGTGTTGTTGTTCCCGATACTGGCAATTCATGTGGCGTTAGTGGCGGCAGTTTCGCCGAAACTCGCCAAGTTGGTAGCCTAGTCATTGAAAAAAGAAAAGGGGTCGGGAGTCTTTTTTTGAGCACGTGAAAAAGGACTCTCGACCCCTTATTCTTTCCTTAATTCCTTCTTGTTGCGTCCACAGTCCGTTGCCGAATCCGCGCTTTTTTGCCAATTTGTATTACGACAACCCGGGTGTCGTGTCGAGGAGTTCTGTCAAGCCGCTCGCTTATACACACGAACCGTTCCCCTCCCGACTTCCCGCTGACCGCCTTGAAGTTCCTCTTCGACCATTGGTATGGCCTGCTCAATAGCTCCCTGTTCCGACAGGATTTCCGCAGCTTGATTCAATTGTTCGTCATTAATGCGAACGCTGATCACAGTTTCCCCGCGGCGCATGCCTTCTTCATAGAAGCTGCGGTCCCCTTCGAACCCCAAAGCATCTTTATGCGACTCCCAAAGGCTTCGTTCCGATTCCCTTGAGGAGTCTGCCGAACGATCATAAAGAACAATGTTCGGACTGGCGATATGGGCGCGAATTAGTGCACCCTTTGCCCGTCGTGCCTTAGCACGACTTTCAAATAAACCAACCATTGTGTGCATTAGTTTTTCTCCCTTTGTGATACCGGTCCTTGCGAGAACTGTCTTGGAGATTACGCCTGGGATTACTGGCTGGCTATCAGGGAAACCGCTAGAGACGACCCAGGGATGAGATGAGCGGGACATTCGACTTTTTGAAAAAACTACACCGCGGCCAGCACGCCGACGCGAGGATTCAGCCCATGACGACGCCCATGGTGAATAGGCGACAGACCGAAGCCCTACCCAACGCCGCCGCCGGCCGCACCCGCGGGCTGAACCACCCTCCCACCTATACTGAACACGATTCGCCGGTCTCAGTCTTTCAGTCTCGTCAGGAATTCACGAAACCGGCCATTTTGTAGAATGCCTGCTCCTCGATGGACCAGTACGATGCTGCCTTGTCCATCTAACAACACATACGTTGGTGTCGCATTGATCTTGAAAGCCTGAGCCAACCAGCGGTCTTCGTCATACGCGGTGGGGAAGATAAACGTGCTGGCTCGCTCGTTCACGAATCGTTCGACGTTTGACCTGCTGTCGGCAAATCCAATCGAGACAATACCAAACTGGGCAGGCTTCTCATGTTGAGAAAATGCACTGAGAAGCGGTAATTCACGTTGACAGACATTGCACCAGGGCGCCCAAAACACTAAAAGGACCGGCTGCCCTTTCAGCGACTCGTTACTGTACAACTCGCCGCCGAAGGTCACCAATTCAAAAGCCGGTGCCGGCTGACCAGTTTGGGTCGCTCGCAGTTGCGTCGGGTCAGTGAATAGGAAGAGTGACAGTCCGAGACTCAGAGTGGTAAGGAACCGGCTCATGAACACTCCCTCCCCCTATGGCTTGATATAGAGATACCCTTCCTTCTGTAAGTCCGCGATGCGCTTCACAGCCACCGGATGCAATGTGGCGACAAATCCCTTTGCCAAATTCTCAATGGTCTTTCCGAATGCCTTCATCGAGACCTGGCACATTTCGGCCTTCACACCCTTCTCCATGATCTGATCGAAACGTTTCGTCATTTCCGGATCCATCTTGTCCTTCTCGAATAACTCCAGGGCAGGTCCATGAACGACCAGTTCGACATCGATCTTGTCTGGTCCGCCCTCTGCATCGATATGCTTATTGATAAGGGCCAGTGCATATTTGGCCACCTCCGGATCCTTTCCATCGACATGGTAGAGGACCTTCACTTTGTCTTTTCCATCAGCCGCTATAGCTGGACTTTGGCTCATAGGCAATGTCAAGGCGGCCGCGACCGCCAACGTGCCTACCAACAATCGCACACATCTTGATTTCCTCATCATGGCATCCTCCTTGGTGAGATGATCGTAACGCGCATCGCATACCTCACCGTACGCACGTTGGAGAAGAAGTTGTAGGGGAAGCTGCTCCGCTAACGGGCGTATTTTTCCCCTATGCGGTAGGGGAAAATGCCCCTACTGCCTGGGATGCTGTTGGGTGAAATAGACGGCCGCCTGAGCACGGCGGGAGACTTGGAGCTTCTGGAAGATATTTTCGAGGTAGTGGCCCACGGTCTTGTCGCTCAAATTCAGAGACACTGCGATTTCTTTATTGGTTTTTCCTTCCGCGACCAATGCCAGCACGCGTTCTTCTTGATTGGACAATGGCTCACGCTTCTCAGTAGGGGCTGAGATCGAGAGGGACCGCACCTTGGCAAGGACGCGCTGAGTGACGGAAGGATCCAGGATGGAACGCCCCGACGAGACCGTTTTCACTGCATCGATCAACTGTTCCCCGCTTACTTCCTTCAAAAGAAAGCCATCGGCTCCCGCTAAAATGGTGGACAGCACCGCATCATCATCGGCGAAGGAGGTCAAGAACAGCACTCGTGTGTCTGGATGCGCGGTACGGATGGTGCGGCAGGCCTCGATGCCGCTTCCATCCGGGAGCCGGACGTCCATCAGAATGACCTTGGGTTTGAGTCGGAGGGCTTCGGTGACCGCGGCAGCCATCGTGCCGGCCTCGCCAACGACCAGGAATCCTCCGGCTTCTGTAAACAGCGTCCGCAGCCCGAGGCGCAGCACCTCGTGATCATCGACGAGCAAGAGCCGGATCGGCTTTGAGTCAGATCGCGGCATGATCACGCTCTTGCGGAAGGTCACAGATGACCCGTGTTCCACGACCCGCCTCTGAGGAGACTTCAAGGCGGCCGGCCAGGTCTCTCACCCGCCTGGCCATGTTCTTCAGGCCATGGCCGGAGCTTGCAACGGTCGCAGCATCGAAACCTATTCCATCATCTTCGACGACGAGGCGGACGAAGCCGCCGTGGATTTGAAGGGATACGATGCCTGCTTGCGCAGCGGAATGACGAATACTATTGCTAATGGCCTCTCGCGCGATCGGCACAACCTGCGTCGCCTGATCAGCCGTCAGTCGGTCTGCAGCCAAAGTGTCCATATGTAAGCGAAAATGAAGCGGAGATGAACGGTTCATGTCGTCGACCAGCGAGGTGAGCATCTTTTCGAGTGCCAGGCCGTTTGAGACGGAAGGCCGCACCCCAAGAATATATCCGCGCAGGTCTCGGATGACCGCTTTGAGGCCACTCACGGCCGCGCTCAGTTGGGTGTCGACCTCCTGATGAGTGGACGAAACAAGACGTTGGCATCGTTCGAGATTGAGACCGATGGCAAAGAGGGACTGGATCGTGCTGTCATGTAAATCTTCCGCCATACGCTCGCGCTCGACAAGCATTTGGCGAAGCCGTCCCTCGCTCTGACGCAACGTCTCCTGAACTTTCAGCGTCTGTGCAAGAGATGTCTGGACAGCCGAGGTCATCTGTAAATACCTGCGACTGATATACGTCAACGCAAGCAGGCTCGCCACCAGGCGTAGGAAATGCCAGAACCACCACCGGTTGTCCCAAGGAGTCGAGTATAAGAACACACCCTCGGCCAGGCCGAACAGGAGTGCCAAACTCGCGAACAGCCCCTCGTCCGACCGGCCTGAACGCCGATAGTCCCACAGGAAGCGGATGGCCGCGGCCAAAAACAACAGACAGGCCAAGCTTTGTGGTGCGATCGCTGTCGCGGTGAATTCGCCATTCCGAACCATTTCAGGGATGAGACCGGGGAACATCAGAAACCAGACACCGAGAGTCAAGGCTCCGGTCCCGAACAACCAGGGTTCCCAACGCCGCTCTTGTTTGTGAACGGCATGTGACCTCCAGGCCAGCACAAATCCGATACTGCCGGCGAAGCTGGCCATATTGCGAAACAGGACAAAGCCATCGCCGGGCCGTACGATCGCGTGAAATACTTCGAGGATTCCCATCCCAAGAAAGCCAGCGGCGAGCGCTCCATACTTCGCCGAGCCGGAATCGTCATGCGTCTGAAGCAGCACGACGGCCATCGCCATGGCCACGAGACCTCCGACGGCCTCCATTGCAGAGTGGAGTGGCTCGTGGTGCCAATGCCAATCAGGCCAGAGGGCATGCATGGTGGCGCCGGCAACTAGGCCTCCGGCTGTCACGGTTAGATACAGTACAAGCGGTCTGTCCCAGCCTGGTCGAGTCATCGCAGCGACTCCGCCTGTCCACATTCAGGCCACAAACATGCGCAAAGATCAAGGTGGGTATAGTCAGAACACGGAGGCAGGTTATTTATTCGGGGCATAAAAAGAGACATTCTGCTTTTTAAGAAAGATGCACCGCGCCGGACGCCGACGCGATGGTTCAGCACATAGGCATTTAACGGACCTTCATTCTTGACAGCCATATGCCAGAGTCCGACAATCACGGAACTGTGAGAACGCTCACGTAATGGTGAGGTCTGCCATGAATGAAGTGATGCGAAGTCGAATAGAGGCGCAAGGGTTTCTTGGGCTGGATGACCAGACGGTCGGTCGCCTCAATTACTCTTTACGTTTGTCGCCTGCGATTTGCATGATTTGGGCTGCAATTGGCACGGCGCTTGAGTCCGCTCCGGTGCTCTGGGCATTGGCTCCGTTCGCCTTGTTAGGGGGCTTGCTACCTGGCCATCCCTTCGACCTTCTCTACAGATTCGGAGTACAACCATTGACCAGCGGGCCGTCTATTCCGTGCTATCCGCTCCCTCGAAGATTTGCCTGCCTACTAGCTACGGTCATGATTGTCGCAGCCGCATGGAGTTTTCAATCAGGATGGACGTTTTCCGGTCAGATTCTTGGGTGGGCACTGGTGTGCGCAGCGTTCGTGAACGTAAGCACCGGATTCTGTATTCCTTCGTTTCTCTATGGGCTTATTTTCGGAAAACCCACCGCCTGCAACGTCAGATAGGGAAAGAAAAAGGGAACATTCCACTAAAGGATCAGCGCGTCCGGATGCCCACGCGATGATTCCTCAAATGAAGACGCCCGTGGAGGAGGCTCGCCAGACCGAAGATCTCTTCAAAGCCGCCACCGACCGCACCCGCCGGCAGCCCGATCATCAAAAGCGCTTTTCTTCCAGATCATACACGTCGAACCAGACATACACCGGACGATGGTTCGGAACGAATTGGGGAATGTACTCTTCCAGATACTGCTGGGCAGGGAGGCTCATGTCACTGAGTTTCATGTCGCGCATGCGATTGTTCCACTTCAGCACTTCGTCGGGATCCGCGATTTTGGAGTGCTTGCCGATCCATCGGGAGAGTTCCTCGTCCGTCGCACCCGTCGCCACCACATCCTTAAATTGATCGGGCGTGATACCCGTGAACGAAAACCACTGACTCGCTAATGAACAGGGCCAATAGTTGTACTCCCCGTTCATGTCTAACAGGAACGCCCGGCACTTATCCGCGCAGCGGGCCGCAATCACGTACCCTCCCATCTTTTCCCTTGGACTGCGCGGGTACCCTTTCCGAAGATCCTTCGCCAACCGCTTCACCTTCTCAAGATCGACCTTCATGCTCGCCTCCTCATCTGAGCGGACTGTTAGTGTCCGTCAAGCTTGCCCTTTCGGATTCAAACTTTCAATTAGTCTGCGACCATCAAGTCTGATCCAAGGATCCCAGGCGGCCACTCATTACTATTCCAAAGCGGCCGCCTGTTCCAGTGTTGCGCTTACAGTGCCACAGTTCGATCACTTTCCCAGATCAAAATCTCTGCACCATTGCGCTCCGCGGTCAGCGACCGGGAACCCGCTCCGGTGAGCCTGGCTTCATCGCCGGCATTCAGCACACCGGCCTCTTCAAGTCGAGCCGATCCCTTTGCCACGAACACATGGACATACGGCGCATCCGGTACCTTGACTGTTTCACTGGCACTCAGTCTCCCGCCCCAGAGCACAGCGCTCTTCTGTCTGATTGAGATCGCGGACTCATGCCCGCGACCGGATGCAATCGGAACCAATCCGCCTTTGTTCAGTTGGCCGTTGATATCCAATTGTTCATAGCCGGGCGTAATCCGTTCCGTATCCGGTGGGACCCACATCTGGATGAAGTGAACCGGCTTGTCGCTCTTGGGATTCATTTCGGAGTGCCAGATGCCAGTTCCCGCGCTCATGCGCTGCGCGAGCCCCGGGTAGATGATGCCGTGATTCCCTTCCGAGTCCTTATGTTCCAGCTCCCCGTCTAATACCCATGTCACAATCTCCATGTCCTGGTGAGGATGCGTCCGAAATCCCGTGTTCGGTTTTACCAGATCATCATTGTGGACCAGCAATAAGCCGTGGTGGGTATTCTTCGGGTCATAATGATTCGCAAAGCTGAAACTGTGTCGGGACTCGAGCCAACCTGCATACGTCTGAAAGCGGTCTTCCTTCCTCCGAATCTCAAGAGTGTTTCTTTGTTGAAGTGTCATGATGGCTTCTCCTTTCTCCTCTCCCCGCCCGGGAGAAATGGGCCTTTGCTTTGTTCACCGCTTTCTGTATAAGGCGGGGGGCAGCGAAAACAAGAGCGCACCGTGTGGTACCCTAGGCACCGATTGGATACTTAATGTCGGAGCGGAAATCCAACGCGAACCACCTCGCCTGTCCTGCCGAGTTCACGGCAGACCTGATTGGCGGTCGGTGGAAGGTAGTGCTGTTGTGGTATCTGTTTCAAGGGGTGCAACGCTTCTCCGACTTGCAACGGTCTGTTCCCGGCATTACGCAGAAAGTCCTGACGCATCAGCTGCGCGACATGGAGAAAAGCGGCCTCCTCAAACGGACGGTGTATCCCGAAGTTCCGCCGAAGGTGGAATATCAAATTACCCCTCTTGGCTCGACTCTAAAACCCGTCGTCGACGCCATGCATCACTGGGGTGCCGAACACGCCTCAAAACAATAGGCGATTGAAATCACAGCGAGGTCGCGCCTACATGACCTCACAAATAGCGCGAGGAGAAGAAAAATGGGACAGTCGGCTTTTTAGGTGTGAGGGAAACCATTTCGCGGCGCGTGGCGGAGACGGATTAGGCCCGGTCAGCCCAGCACTGCGGTCTCTTCAAATTGAGGTTGGGAAAAGCCCTTTTCATCATCGTACTCTGTTATGAGAGAGCGTCTAACTTCTGAATCTCTCGATCAGAGATCGTCCGAGATGAAGTAGATCGACCGATTTGAGTGGCCGACTCCACACGCTTCCGCGCGCGCCACACAAATTTTTAATCCTCGTATCCACATCCAAAAACCGTGCATCTTCCTGTCGGACCCAATTGTAGGCCTCAATGGCTTCCGCACAGCGGCCAAGCGATTCGAGGCTTTGTCCTAACAGATAGAGCACATGCATGGATTCGTTCGGTGAGAGACTCGATGCGTTGAGGGCCTGCCGGAGCGCCGTAACCGCCTCTTCATGCCGGCCTAGCGCCCGTAAGCACAAGGCCGTTTGCGTATAAGCTTGGCCTCGATAATTCGGATCTTCGAGTGCTGCTTGTAAGTCTGTGAGCGCTTGTTTGTACATCTTATTTTGCCGCAGCGTCCGTCCTCGCTCGTACCATTCTCGTGCCGATACTCGGGTGTCCATATCAGCCTCCCTTTTGTGTTGGTGAAGGAAGAGCAAAAGTGAGACCTGGCGCTCACTACCTAACAACTCAGTCACTTGCGCGACAAGTGCACTACGAAGGCTTGTACATCTTCGTTCCTAGTGCATTAGCGCAGGCGTTATTCGCACACGTGTTCCCTACTAAAGAAAAAGCTTATTAAGGCTTAGGGCTCCTAGTCAGTTGTGAGCATCACGGCAATTGTTCGTAAGAGGTAGCGAAATTCCTAGCTTTGAAATAGAAGAAAAAGAGGACATTCTGCTTTTTGAAAAAGATGCACCGCGCCGGACGCCGACGCGATGATTCAGCCCATGAAGTCGCCCATTGAGGATGCTCGCCGGACCGAAGATCCCATCAACGCCGCCGCCGAGCGCACTCGCCAATAGTCTGACTCGACGACCCCCCATAGCTGTCTCAATTCGGTTTCGCCGCGCGTGGCCAAACGGTTTGGCATCAAACCCACCTCTTTTATTCAGTAATGCAATTCTGCCACAATACACCTCCCACCGCCCTACAAAAAACTTCAGATTGAACACTGTAGTGGGTGGGCCGAGCATCGAGATTCCTTTGGGGTAATTGCGGAACAGAATTCCTTCACTCACGAACCCACCATGAAATTATCGGTTTACGACCCCGGCGAATTCTATGATGAGCTGTATGAGGGGCAAGGTCAGCCACGACCTGGAAGCACGGTTTTGCTACGGAAGCTTGCGTCACTGACGGAAGGAGAACTCAAAAAACGTCAGGAAGCAGCGGAACGCGTGATTCTCAACATGGGCATGACGTTTGGCGTCTATGGAAGCAATGATGGACACGAGCAGATCTTTCCCTTCGATATCGTCCCGCGTATCGTCATGTCATCAGAATGGGAGCACATCGAATCGGGGCTTCGCCAGCGCATGCGCGCGTTGAACTTTTTTATCGACGACGTGTACCACGATCAAAAGATCATCAAGGATGGGGTGGTCCCCAGCGAACTGCTCCATTCCGGCAAGGGCTTCTTGCCACCCTGCATGGGTCTCAACCCGCCGCGAGGGATTTGGTGCCATATTGCCGGGATCGATCTGGTCCGTATCGGCGATGGCCGGTACTACGTCCTCGAGGACAATGCCCGTTGCCCGTCCGGAGTGGCGTATGTATTGGAGGCGAGGCAGGTCATGAAACGGACGTTCCCAGAGCTGTTCGAGACCTATCGCGTGCGACCGGTCGACGGGTATCCGAGCCAACTTTTGGAAACACTTCGTTCCCTCTCGGACCTTCCCGATCCAACAATCGTGATTCTCACACCTGGCATCTTCAATTCTGCTTATTACGAGCATTCTCTGCTTGCCCAAAAGATGGGGATTGAACTGGTCGAGGCCAGTGATCTGGTCGTCGTCGATGGATTTGTGCACATGCGCACCACCAGGGGGTCTCAACGAGTAGATGTCATCTACCGACGGATCAATGACGACTACCTCGACCCACTCGCGTTTCGTCCCGATTCCGTGCTTGGAGTCCCAGGTCTCATGGAATCCTACAAGAGAGGCAGAGTCGCGCTCGCCAACGCCCCAGGCACCGGTGTCTCGGACGATAAGGCCATATACGCCTACGTCCCCAAGATCATCAATTACTACTTGGCTGAGGAACCAATCCTCCCAAACGTGCCTACCTATGTGTGTGCTGACCGACGGGACCGAACCTACGTCTTGGAGCACTTAGAACAACTGGTCGTGAAAGCCACCAATGAAGCCGGCGGCTATGGAATGATGATTGGTCCTCATGCGTCGAAGCTGGAGCGTGAAGACTGTGCCCGCCGTATCGAAGCAGACCCGCGCAACTACATCGCCCAACCAACCCTGGCGCTCTCGCGAGTGCCTACCTTAGTTGAGGATCATCTGGAAGGACGCCATGTCGATCTACGCCCATACGTCCTCTATGGCCGGGACATCTACGTGCTACCGGGAGGCATGACGCGTGTGGCATTGCGGAAAGGGTCTCTCGTGGTGAATTCATCTCAAGGTGGTGGGAATAAGGATACGTGGGTCCTTTCATGAACGACGCTTTTCGCGCTGAGTCACCGACCAGAAGTGGGCTCGCACCAGGTCAATGATGCTAAGCCGAGTCGCCAGCTCGATCTATTGGTTGAACCGTTACATCGAGCGGGCGGAGAATTACGCTCGATTCGTCGAGGTCAACTTGAACCTAAACCTCGACCTTCCCAGAGGGACCGCAGAGCAATGGGAACCGTTGGTGGCCACGACGGGAGATCATGAGAGTTTTCTGCATCGCTATGAAAAGGCGACGAAGGAAACCGTGATCCAGTTTCTCTTGGCCGATGCCGCGAACGCCAACTCGATTCTGTCCTGCCTCGTGGCCGCTCGGGAGAACGCTCGGTCGGTCCGGGAGGTGATTTCCTCCGACATGTGGGAGCAGGTCAACCGGTTCTATCTGATGGTGAGAGACGCTGTCTCGAAAGGCTTATCCAGCCACAATCTCCACCCATTTCTGTTGGACGTGAAAGCAAACAGCCATCTCTTTCTGGGCATTACCGATGCCACGATGTCGCACAGCGAAGGCTGGCATTTTGCCCGACTCGGCCGTCTCCTTGAACGAGCGGACAAGACCTCCCGCATTCTCGATGTGAAATACTTCATGCTGCTCCCGACCGTGACTGAAGTCGGCACACCGTTCGATATCATTCAGTGGTCCGCTTTGTTGAAATCGGCCAGTGCCCTCGAGATGTATTACCGGCGCTTCGGTCGAATCTCCCCCGATGATGTTGCGGCATTTCTGGTTCTGGATTCTTCGTTTCCTCGAGCGATACGATACTGCCTCATCAAAAGCGAGGATTCGCTTCACGCCATTTCCGGGTCCGAGCACGGAGCCTATCAGAACCAGGCGGAGAAACGACTGGGCCGGTTGCGCGCAGGGCTGGATTTTGCCGACGTCGAAGATTGCATCGCAGACGGTCTCCACGAGTTTGTGGATCACTTTCAGGCTCAACTCAATGATGTCGGGGACTCCATTTTTGAAACCTTCTTTGCTCCTCGTCCCATCCACAGTACAATCCCGGTGATGGAGACACAATGACCTTTTGCTTAGGCATGAAAGTCGAGGACGGACTCGTCGGCATCGCCGACACCAGAGTCACGACGGGTGCTGAGTGCATTACGGCGGGTAAGGTGTCCATCCATCAGCATGGACGTCACTCGATGTTCCTCATGACGTCGGGATTGCGTTCGGTGCGAGACAAGGCCGTCACGTATTTCGACGAGGCCATCGGTGAAAGCGATCAGACCTTCGACAAGCTCTTTAAGGCGGTCAATGTGTTCGCAACCCAGATCCGTCGCGTTGCTGAGGAAGACAAGGAATCGTTCGACAAGATAGGACTGATCTTTAACCTCCACGCTCTGGTGGGAGGACAGTTGGAAAATGACCACGAACATAAGCTCTTTCTTATCTATCCACAAGGGAACTGGGTAGAGGTGAGCGAGGGCACGCCGTACTGCATCATCGGCGAGACAGGATACGGTAAACCATTGCTCGACCGCGTCCTGCGGTACAACTCCAGCATGGACCTCGCGTTGAAGGTGGGATTTCTCGCGTTCGATGCGACGCGCACGAGTTCGACAAGTGTCGAATATCCGCTCGACGTCGTACTCTATCGACACGATACCTTTGATGTCGTCGAACACCGTTTTCAGAAAGAGGATCTCGCCGACATTTCTTCCTGGTGGCAGTCTCGCATTTACGAGTCGGTCGAAAAATTGCCGTCGAACTGGGTCGATCGCCTGCTAAACTTACTCCCTCAGGACACGAGGCCAATCTCCGGAAACTCCGGCGGTCCCACTTCGTGAGACAAGCCTGGCACGTACTGAACTTCTCTCCGAAATCCCTGCAGGGATTCGCGATGATTCAGCCCATGAAGACGCCCATGGAGGAGGCTCGACAGACCGAAGATCTCTTCTAAAGCCGCCGCCGACCGCAGACTCTTCATCAACAGATAAATAACCGGCCGGCCCGTTCCCCTCCCCACTCCGATGCATGTCATTGGTGTACGGCATGCCCAACCATCGTGCCAATGCTGACTTTCCCGGTCGGCAATTTGGCGTCCACGGGCCATAGCGAAAAGATGAGCCCGTCGGTCTTGGCAACCATGTCCGCGAACTCCTTGGCCTTATCGGGAGACATATCCAGTATCTTGATGTTCCCTATGACGCCCTCCACGGAATGATCATGCCAACCCTTTTTCCAAGCCTTTTTGGCTAGGACCTTCTCGTCGCGAGTCACAGTCGTGGCGACAATGTACTCCACCCCGACGAGTTTCGCGTTCTTGTCCTCCGTCTCGTATAGAAGACACTCAATAAAGGGCTCAGGAGAGACGACCTTGCAATAGTGATGGAATGGTCCCCGTACCTTTCCATCGATCAAGTGCGGTGCCGTGACGTGGATCACATGCCCGTCCGCGGGAGTCATTTTCGCAGCACTTTCCGGTGCAGCTGGCGAAGCAGGAGGTGCCTCTTGGGCTTGTGAAAGCGCAGCCGCGACCGTAAGGATGAAACAAGGGCCTAGAACGCTCAGTGGCTTTAGCATCGTGCCCTCCTTTCCTAAGACCGTTTACTCCAGCTTATGTCCCTTGGCGAAGCCGCCGCAATGGGTTTCGGCAGAATGGAAAGAAAAAGGCCAGCGGTTCGAGCTGACTAACCCAGAGCTCTCACCATGGCCTTTTACGTCGCCTGGCGGGCCGGCTCGTTCTTCGCCTCCACCGCCACTCACCGCTCCCCTCCGGTCAACGCTCATCGCACCTTACAGCGCGCGGTAGATCCCCGCTCTTTTTCGACAGAAATTGCTTCAGACAATTATCTCTGTTAATACATTCCCCGATTGTTGCGAGTCTCTTCGGCAATACATGAAAACAGCTATCATTCTGATGAGTATTGTTCTCACAGCGTGTTCTGCAACAGTTCCTGCGACTATGAGGATCGAAAGAAATCAAATCCTGCGAGGATCTGCGAGCGGGAAGGTAGGGAGCGATGGGGTTATTTCCGTGAAAAATATGGAGGGTCTCTCCTGTACAGGGAAGATGTTTATTCCTGTCACCGAGACTACTACTGAAGGCACAATCCAATGTAACGACAAACGGAAAGGGAATTTTATTGCGAATGGTAAGGGTGACTCGTGGGCAGCAGAAGGGAAACTCAATGATGGATCAAAATTCTTGATTTTGCTTGGAACGAAAAGGACACCGCTGCAGTACTAAGACGAATCAATCGGGTTTTGTGGACGGCGCGTTTGTTGCGTGCTTCACGTATGTGTAGCCCATCCGTTCCATGCAGTTTTTTTCGATCTGGGGTCCTTTGAACGGCTCGTCCGTCTTGTTGCGTTGAGAATCCAGATAGGCCACGTGCTCACAATGGGCAAAATCATCCTTGGTTTCCTGCTCAGTTCGTCCCGCCTGCTCCCAATGTCCCGTAGGGGTCGTCGCACAGCCTGACAATAGTCCAATGAGCACGGCTATACAGAAAGTTTTCATGGATGAATCCTCCTTCCTGTTGCTCTTAGGTCGGATCACAAGAATTCGCAAGCCGTACTGTACCCTCACTAGGGAAAAGCTGCAACAGTCCGCATGGAGTGAACGAGGATGCGCTGTGGATGGTTCATGTAATGTCGTGAAAGGAAAATGTGGGGTGTGAGAAAGATACACCGCGTCCGGACGCCGACGCGATGATTCAGCACATCAAGACGCCGATAGTGTAAGGAAGCTCTCCTCAAAGGTTCCGCCGACCGGCCCCGCCAGCAGCAGACCGCCGTTGTCTCCCCTGCACTCACGGACGTTCCTGGCAAGCCGTAGATAGACCTTCGAGTTTGCGCCAGACTTGCTCCCACTCCGCTCCCTGTAGCAGCGGTTGGGCAAATGAAACCGGACGCCGAAAAACACCTCATCGCAGCCTAGCCGGTGCCTCTGCTAAGAGATTCAGACTCACGGATAAGACATCAATTTAAATACCCTTTATAGTGCGAAGCGTCATTGGCCACTGACGCGATAGCCATCGCACGCACAAAGGAGAACAGACATGAAAACTCACCTCATCGGATTAGCGGCGGCTGTACTCCTCGCCAACGCTGCCTGCAGTTCTGGCACAGGGTCGACGGTGGCGCCAGTGCCACAGACGAGCCTTTCGAAAACCGTCCCCCTCTACACCGACCTCGGCTCCCATCACAAATCCATCTCCACCACAGTTCCGGCCACACAGCAGTACTTCGACCAGGGCCTAAGATTCGTGTATGGATTCAATCACGCAGAAGCGATCCGGTCCTTCAAGCAAGCCACAGAACTCGATTCCAGCTGTGCTATGTGCTACTGGGGAATCGCACTCGCCTACGGCCCGCACGTCAACGCTCCAATGGACTCGGCGAGCGGAGTTGCCGCGTACGCGGCGGTACAGAAGGCGCTGTCGCTGAAGTCCCACGCCACGGCTCCTGAGCGCGCGTACATCGAAGCCCTCGCGCAGCGGTATGAGGCGAATCCGCCGACCGATCGTGCCCGGTTGGACACCGCATACTCTCGCGCGATGGAGCAGGTCGCCAATACATATGCCGATGACCTCGACGCTGCGACCTTATACGCCGAGTCACTGATGGATCTCCGCCCCTGGAACTATTGGCAACCGGACGGAACTCCCTACCCCGGTACCAATGAAATCGTACGCCAGCTCGAGCGTGTACTCTCGCGCAACACGAACCATCCTGGAGCATGCCATTACTACATCCATGCGGTCGAAGCGGTGAATCCTGAAGCCGCGGTGCCATGCGCCGAGCGCCTCGCTGGTCTCATGCCGGGCGAAGGACACATGGTCCACATGCCCGCACATATCTATATTCGTGTCGGACGATGGAACGACGCCGTGCGGGCCAATCAACATGCCATCCATAATGACGAGGCGTTCATCGAAGGGCAGCACCCGGTGGGCGTGTATCCGCTCGCGTACTACCCGCACAACATCCACTTCCTGGCCTTTGCCTCCACGATGGCCGGCCGCAGTGCACAGGCGATTGAGGCCTCCAATACACTCACCTCCAAGGTAAACCTCGACGCCGCGCGCCAGGTGGGGTTGCTACAGGAGATGCTGCCTTACCACGCGCTTACGCTCACGACGTTCGGGAAATGGGACGAGGTGCTTGCCGAACCGCTTCCGCCGGCTGACCTTCGCTTCTCGTATGCCATGGCGCATTACGCCCGCGGTGTGGCACACGCCGCCAAGGCACAGTGGCCTGAGGCCCAAACCGCGCTCGACACAGTGAAGCAGATCAATGCCGCGACGCCCGAAGGCGCCGATGGCAAGACGGCACTCTCGATCGCCGTGCATGCGCTGTCGGGTGAGATCGCCACTCGCCGAGGTGACCTCGGCGCGGGCACCACCCACTTCCGGGAGGCGGCCAAGCTTGAGGATGCGGGACTCTACTTCGAACCGCCCAAGTGGTACTACCCCATTCGCCACTCTCTCGGCGCCGCGCTGTTGAAGGCAGGACAACACGCTGAGGCCGAGCAGGTGTATCGCGAGGACCTCAAACGGTTCCCTGAGAACGGCTGGTCTCTGTTTGGGCTGGCTCAAGCGCTTCGGGCGCAGAGCAAGAATACCGAAGCAGCCGAAGTGGAATCGCGCTTCCATCGTGCCTGGTCCAGCACGGATGTGACTTTGGCGGCATCGAGATTCTAGCGATGGGTGACCTTTTGTTCCCAGCCGGACCAGTATGCGATAACAGAATGCTACGAAAGGGAGGCCTCCCATGACACCGCGCGAACATTGTGACGATCAATCGGAGACCCTTGCAGAGACACATGACGCTGTTTCCGCGTTTTCACGACGCGATTTCCTGATTCGTGGAACCTCCATGCTCGCCGCGCTGGCCTTGTCGGATTCTCCGTTGTTTGCCGAAATCTGGCGTATCAGCGAAGGCGAAAAGGCGATCCCGTTTTTGGATCAAGCTCCGGCGCCCCCTGATGCGGCCGTTCGGCAATACGGCGACTTGAACACGCGACATTGGGAACAATTGAGCTCATGGATTACTCCTAATGATGACTTTTTCACCGTCAGCCACTATAACCGTCCTGTCCTCAAGGCCGAAGACTGGCGGCTGCAGATCGGTGGCCTGGTTGAAAGGCCGACCATCCTCACCCTGGAACAGATCCAAGCGCGGCCGCGGAAGGAAGTCACGTTTACGCTCGAGTGCGGCGGCAATCACGGCTTCGACTGGTTCACCGGTGGCGTTGGGAATGCGAAATGGGGAGGTACGCCGCTCGCGCCGATTTTACAGGCTGCCGGCATCAAGAAAAGCGGGATTGAGGTCGTATTCTTCGGGAGCGACGAAGGCGAGGAGGAGGTTCGTGACATCAAAATGAAGCAGAACTTCAGCCGAAGCATGTCGTTGGAGGATGCGTTGGCGCCAGAGCATCTCCTCTGCTACGAGATGAACGGTGCGCCGCTGTCTCCGCTCCACGGATTTCCGCTCCGCCTCATTGCGCCCGGGTGGTACGGGGTCGCCAATGTGAAATGGCTCAAACGCATTGAGGTTGTCGACAAGCGCTGGGCAGGTCGGTTCATGGCCAAGGACTATGTCACGATTCGTGAAGAACCGCGGGAGAATGGGGAAGTTATTTGGACGCAGAAAGTGGTCGGGCCCGCTTTGCTGAAATCTGCGACTGTGAAGGTCACGATGAAGGACGGAGCGCATCGAATCTATGGTGCGGCGTGGGGAAGACCGATCCAGCGTGTGGAGGTCCGCATCGATGACGGCCCGTGGCGCCCGGCCACTATCGATCGTGGGCAGGAGCATGATTTTGCATGGAAGTTCTGGCACTTGGATTGGAACGGTGCCGCAGCAGGCGAGCATACCATCACATCGCGGGCCATCGACAGAACCGGACAGGTTCAACCAGCCATGAATGATCCCGTCATTGCGAACAAGCGCACCTATTGGGAAAGCAACGGGCAGATCACGCGCCGAATTCGAACTGCGTAATTCGCTCTGACCTAGCCACACCCAGAGGATTCAGCCGGAATCGGTGGCGGCCTGTTGATGATTGCCGTTTCCCTCCTCAAGAACGCGCTCGCAGCGAAAGCGTAGCAAAACGATCTAGCCCGCTGCGAAAGCACGCAAAGGAGACACTCATAACTCGCGGCGCGTGGCGGGTTGACCATAGATGTCCAACGCAATGGTTATGCAAGGTCCCGTGGCAGCAACATGGCCAAATGGGATGATTGCTGCCGGTAATAGCTCTTGTGCTTGAGATCCTCAGCGGCTTCCGAGTCAAGAATCACGACGGCATTTTGATGTAATTGAATGGAAGAGGCGGGGATTGCAGACGTTAATGGTCCTTCTAAAGCCTGGGCAATCACCTTTGCCTTTTGTTTACCGAATGCCAGCATCAATAGAGTCCGGGCCTCGGCAATCGTACCAAGGCCCATCGTGACAGCCCATTCAGGCACCTCCGTTTCCTTAAAAGTCCGGGAAAGGTTGTCTCTTGTCTCGGTACTCAGCAGGCACATCCTTGTGCGCGAGTTGAAACTCGACATCGGCTCATTGAATGCCAGATGACCGTTTGTCCCAATGCCGAGCAGCTGGACATCGATACCGCCACGATCATGAATCAGCCGCTCATAGGAGTGACAATAAGACACGATGTCTCCTTGAGTCTCGCTCGTTAACAGATGAATATGAGCAAGATCAGCATTGACATGTCGGAACAACTGTCGATGGAAATAGGCGTCATAACTCATGGCACTGCCGGAGGGCAGCCCAAGGAATTCATCGAGACTGAAGAATTCCACACCCGAGAAATCAAGCGGCGTCGACCGGTGGAGCTGTATCAAGTTCTGATAGCAACCGATCGGTGTATCCCCCGCAGCTAATCCGAGCCGCAAGGTCGAATTCCTCTTGATCGCCTGACCAACCAGCGACGCCGCTATTTGATGACCTTGCTGAATTGTGTCTGTAATCACTACGAGCATGAGACCGCTTTCCGAACAGAGAACCTACTACATGGCTCAACGATGTCACAAACGTCTCATGTCGGAAAGAAAAAACGTGACCAGCCCATAGCTCTAACCATCGCAGTCGCGACGACAAATTGTTCGCAGACAGCTTGGTTGACACGATTGAGAATGTGGGAAAAGATCTGACCAGGCACTAAGCGAGCAGTACGCTAACGTCATTCAAGATCGACGACCACCGAACTGATCCGGGTAAAGTGAAACAAATTCCCGGACGCTCATTGCCGGCTGACCGGTGATCCGCTGTACGCCGTCTGCCATCCGGTCATACCGACCCGCTCGGTGTAACTCGGCCATCGTCAGTAGATGCTGGGCCAGATGCTCAGGCACCTGCGCCCTTTTTAAATTTCGCTCCCAATCTTCGTGGGGGATGTCACGGTAGGTAACCTCCCGATTCAGGGCGTCTGAAAATTCTTTGGCAACCCCATGCAAATCCTGCGACCGCGGCCCAGTGAGTTCGTATATTTGGCCGACATGCGGCCTAGGGTCGGCGAGAACGGCAGCGACTACCCGAGCCACGTCAGATGCAGCAACCGGAGAAGTCTTTCCCTGCCCGAACGGCAGCTCGATGCGATTATGGTCGCGGACCGTCGGACCGGCCAGAGGGAAAAAGCTCTCCAGAAACATCGTCGGCCGGATGGTGACCACCGCCACGCCGGACCAGGTAAACGCCTGCTCACTCAGCCAGTGCTGCCGCTGCTGGTGGCTCGGAGTGGTGTTCTGAATATTCATCTGCGAAACGGTCATCTGGGACATGTTCACCAAGGCGCTCACCCCGACTTCGCGAGCGACTGTCGCCATGGTCACGGCGGCCTCCAGGTAGCCGGTCGACACGGACATGCCGAAATACACGGACCGGCAACCCTTCAGGACCCGATACACGTCCGCCGGTTCGAGTAAGTCTCCAACAACCAGCTCGGCACCATCGTCCCGCAATGCCACAGCCCGGTCGTCCTGTCGGCGGACCATGGCGCGAACCGGTAGACCGCGAGCGAGGAGCAGGCCGGTCACGGTTCGGCCAACTGCCCCGAGCTGACCGGCTGCCCCCGTTACAAGTATCGGTCCGTTATCTGCCATGCACTTCGCCTTTTTGCCCACCCGGCTCTAGATGTACTGAAAGCCTCCGTGACCTTCAGTGAGGTGACGCTCCCTCAGGTATGGTGAACGCCACTGTCTTGGACTGTTCGACGACGCCCTGGTGGACAGCGTTAACCAATTCGATCTTGATCTTGTGCGGGCCGGGCGGCAACAAGGCCACGTCGATCGGGGCATTACTCATGTGCGCCCACAACCAAGGCAGGTCGTCCACTTGTATATGCAGATGTCCAACCGGTGGAGATGCGTTGAGGTGCTCCTTGCCGGACATCGATCCGATGTTCACGTTCTCCACCCGCCAGGTGATCCAGACGATGCCCTTAGCCAGCAAATCAGGAACTGGGGGGTCTACGATGAGTTTGGCTGGAGGCTGGTTAGTCGGCCCAGATTTTTGGGCCTCGGCGGTGACAACGCCGGATACCATTGCAACGGCACACAGCAATAAAGCGATCCGTTTCATAGAGTCTCTCCTTTCATTCATCGCACATGAGTTGCGACATTGCAGTGGGTTTCGTGTCACTACTGTGACACTCTGCTTCTAGAAGCATCACCTCTCGCGGTCTGACGGTTTCATCGGCTGTTTGAGCGACTCGCCTTCCTGTGAAAGCAGAAACACCAAGAGCCTGGCCGGTTCGGTCTTGCTTGCATTCTTGGACACGACATGCGGTTTCTTGGGAGATTCATACCAGCTCTGACCTTTTGTATAGGTCACAGCCTTCTCTCCCTCCAATTGGGAGACCACGGCTCCCTCTAAGACGTAGGCGAACACCGATCCTGGATGGACGTGCGACTCGGACTCGGCGCCCGGCGCATAGTCCACGGTAATCAGGGTACCCTCTTTCCCTGTCATGTCGGCCAATTGCCGCTTCATCAGCACCGACACCGCGTCTTCTGCCAGTGCTGACTGTCCCAGAACCAGAGTCGTCCCGAGCACTGCCGCCCACCGCAGTGTCTGTCTCGCTACCGTGCGAAGAAAAGATGTGGTCGTCATCATTGGCAGGTTCCTTTCTCGCGTATCGTGCGGGTCCATCATTCCTCCGCGATGCGGAGGACATTCTTGCCGCGCACAGGTTTTTGTTCGTAAGCCTGCCGGAAGTGCTCCATAGAGAGGACGGCGCCCACGACCGGTCGGATCACGCCGGCATCGATCAATGCTGAAATGTCCATGAGTTGCTTGCGGTTTGGTTCGACGATGAAAAAAGCATCGTGGACCCGCTGTTCCTTCAACCCTTCGGCATCCGCTGCAATGGTTATCAAGCGGCCACCCTTTTTAAGAACTCCCCACGATCGGTCTCTTGTGTCTCCTCCGACAGTATCGAGCACCACATCCACGCCACCCACTACCGTTTCAAACGCAGTTGCCCGGTAATCGATGACTTCATCGGCGCCGAGCGCTTTGACAAAGTCGATGTTCTCTGCCGAAGCCGTTGCGATGACGTGCGCTTTGTGACACCGGGCCAACTGCACGGCACAGCTGCCAACACCACCGGCTGAGCCATGAATCAATACCCGTTGTCCCGCAGAAACGTGTGCGCGGTCTATCAGGGCTTGCCAAGCGGTTAGAGCTGAGATCGGTACAGACGCGGCTTGAGCATGGTCAAGCGTGACAGGCTTTGGTGCGATATTGGCAGGAACGGTCAAACAATATTCCGCCTGAGCACCGTCGATGAACCAATCGCTGAGTCCATAGAGGGGGTCTCCCACCTGTACGTCCCTGCACTCCGACCCCACCGCTTCGACAACACCCGAGAATTCGTGACCCAGAATAATCGGAAGAGGTCTTATGTTGCCTTCAGGCGTATGGGATGTGGGATACCAGTCGAACTCCGTTGGTGTGATCGCTGCGGCATAGACCCGGACACACACCTGATTGTCCGTCGGAATCGGTTTCGGCGCCTCTTCATAGAGAAGGGATTTTGGACCATCAAGGTGATGCAAACGTATCGCTTTCATGAGAACGACCACTGCGCTGGATGGTTTTCAGTTCGTACGAGGAAAGCACATTGTACGTAAGTATATCCACCAGAAATACTGTTAGAATTGACAGGGACTACATTCGGCTTTTTAAAGAAGAGAAACCGCGCTCAGACGCCGAAGCGATGATTCAGCACATGAAGACGTCTATGGACGATGTTCGCCGGACGGAAGATCTCCGCAAAGCCACCGTCGACCGCGCCGCCAGCAGGCGAATCCGACCACCTCAGCTAACGTCTGTTTCTTTTGACTCAGAGTTCGCTTCCAGCTACCTTGACTGGGGGGAGCTGAGAAAAGACGCCCCACCCTTGTGATGGCCTCGAGGCGATGTCAGAAGAATCAGTGATGAGGGATCAAGCGCAGGCCCGGATGAAGAACCGCCTCGAGCGTTGGGCTAAACTTTCATTGTTGCCTCCAGTCGGCGCGGCGCTGATTTGGGCCATCGCGGCAACCATACGTGCGGAGACACGCGGCCACGAAGAAGTCGATGCCCTCTATCGGAGCGGAGCCAACATTATCCTCGCCTTCTGGCATTCCCAGCAACTCATGATTCCGGCGGGGTATCGCGGAACGGGGGCGCATGTTCTGATCAGTCAGCACGGCGACGGCGAGATCATTGCTCGCATCATTGCGCGTTTCGGTCATCAGGCGGTTCGAGGCTCGAGTACTCGAGGTGGAGCTGGTGCTCTCCGAGCGCTGATCAAGTTGGGTCGCGCCGGCCAGGACCTGGCGGTGACTCCAGATGGACCGAAGGGGCCACGACAGGTAGCCAAGCTCGGTGTCGTCCAACTGGCGAAGGCCACCGGACTTCCGATTATCCCCTTAGCCTTTGCCTGTTCGGCAAAACAACTTTTCTCGAGCTGGGACCACTTCATGGTCCCCTATCCCTTCTCACGGGGTCTGTTTCTTTATGGAAAGTCGATCTTCGTATCGCGTGAAAGCGACGATCTCGCGCTCGAAGCACACCGGCTTGTGCTCGAGACGGAACTCAATCGGCTGACGGAGGAGGCTGAACGAGCGGTGTTAGAGTGAAGAGGAAATGGTGTCACCGCACCTCACACCGCGATAGACCGCGCGCAATGCATGGCACGTCGCGAAATGGGGTCTGTGCACAAAAAAAGGGTGCCATACTTTCATGGCACCCTTTCGCGTATTCGATCAGCGGGAGCTGCTTACCAGCGATCGCGCTTTCCGCCGGGGCCACGGCCACTGCCGCCGCCGCCGGAACGCTGTTCCATCGGCTTCGCTTCATTGACCGTTAACGAGCGGCCACCCATGTCCGAGCCATTGAGCGCCGTAATCGCGGCCTTGGCCTCAGAATCCGAGGACATCTCCACGAAGCCAAATCCGCGGGACTGTCCCGTGAACTTGTCTGCGATGATTCTCGCAGAAGCCACTGTGCCATGCGCCCCAAACAAATCGCTCAATTGCTGCTCGGTCGCCGAATAGGGCAACCCACCGACATAAAGCTTCGAACCCATGTGGGGTTCCTCCTTTTAATGTGACATTGTCTTGAACTCGAGGAACGGGGGAAGGAGCGGGCCGAAGACGCGGACAATGCGGCGACTTAGGTCTGACTTCCGACAAGATTCTCGGACAAGGCAACATCGATATTGCGGGTCTTCATCTTGGATCAGCTTCGTCGCGAGACCCGTACGACGACAGAACAACCGTAACATAGGGGGTGGTGGTTTACAACCCTTACATATGGTGAAAGAGCAAGAAGGGACATTCTGCTCTCCGAGAAAGATACACCGCGCCAGAACGCCGACGCGAGGACTCAGCACATGAAGAGCCGTGGACGATTCTGCGACCTTAGCCATGCACACTCGGCACTGGTCGTCGAATCAAGTTCTTTCAACCCTCATTGAGCGGGAGTGAACTTCATATCGTCAAAGGTGTCCTTGATGGTCTGCCACACGGCCGCTTCGGATTCATGAATCTGATCTGCAGCGGTGGGTGGCTCCTGGGCTCCCTTCATCTCCCCCAATCGAGGATCCGCATATTTCCACCGTCGCGCGATGCCGTTCGCGTCGTACAGATACCGCACCGTACCTCCTTCGATCCGCCATTCGCAGATTTCACTCCCTCCGCCCTGCGCGATGCAGCGGTCCGGCGGACCTCTCTCAATGATCCGATGGTCTTTATATTGCCCGAGCCCTTTGTCAAACTCCTCGGACAACGCCCGGCGCTCACGGTCTTGTGTTGAGGCGCATCCCATGACGGCGACGAGGATACCCACTCCGATGATCAGCCTAGAGAAGCCTCGGTAAGAGGAGGATAGAGGAGTCATCAACAACCAACAGCCCCCGCCGTCATAACGCTTGTGTGCTGTTCACCGTTTCCGCACGTTTCTCCTCGAGCTCCGTCCAGCGAGTATAGAGCCGGTCGACCTCGACCTGCGCCGCATGAAGCGCGGCGAATCGTTCTTGAAGCATCTCCGCAGCGGACGCAATAGCCGGATCGTCCGCTGCCGTCCGGCAAGCGATGACCCTCTCCTCAGCTTTGAGAATTTTTCCTTCGATCGTCTCCCATTCCTGCCGCTCTTTGTACGACAGGCCTTTCCTTTTCGGAGACGGCGCCTGGTCGCCTTTTGCTCTCGTCGGCTGTTCACGCTGCTCGTTCTCGCCCTTCCGGGATTGCGCGGCCTCCCATTGCGCATAATCGGCAAACCACTCGGCATGGCCGGCGCCGTCCAGCGCCAGCAGTTTTGTCGACACACGGTCGAGCAGCCACCGGTCGTGGGTGACAAAGATCAACGCCCCGGAGAATTCCACCAAACTGTCTTCCAGGACGTCCAGCGTCGGAATATCGAGATCGTTGGTGGGCTCGTCGAGAATCAGCAGATCGGCTGGTTGCAGCATGAGTTGTGCGATGAGCAGCCGCGCCTGCTCTCCACCTGACAGGCGCGACACCGGCAAATCGAGCTGTTCGGGGCGAAAGAGAAAGCGCTTGGACCAGGACATTAGATGGACAGCCCTGTCCTGGTATATGACCGTCTCGCCACCGGACGGCGCGAGCGCTCGCCGCAACGTCGTCTGTTGATCCAACGACTCCCGATGTTGTTCGAATGCGACGACCCGCAGCCGGTCGGCCCGCGTGATCGTCCCGGCGTCCGGCTTCAGTGTGCCGGCCAGCACTTTAAGTAGCGTCGACTTTCCACTCCCGTTCGGCCCCAAGAGGCCGATTCGATCCCCTGGACCGATGTGCAGATCGAGATGTCGGAGCAGCGGGCGCCCGCCGATCGATTTGGCCAGGCCCGTTGTCACCAGCAGTTGCTTCGATTTCCGCCCGGAGGCGGTGAAGTCGATACCGGCCGAGGCCGACGACTGCCTGGATTCGATCTCGTCCAACTCCTCGATCATCCGGCCGGCGGCATCGATCCGCGCCTTGGCTTTCGTGGTTCGCGCCTTGGGTCCCCGGCGCAGCCATTCCACTTCGCGCCGCACGCGGTTCGCGAGGGATGCCTGGTACTCTGTCTGCGTCTGCAGCGCAACGTCCCGCTGTTCGAGAAAGTCGCTGTAGCGGCCCGTGACCTGAAACATGCCGTCGGGATAGCTGCGGTTCAACTCCCAGATGCGCGTCGCTACGGACTCCAGGAATCGACGATCATGGCTGATGACGAGAAAGGCATGGGGTTCGGATTTAAGGAGGGCTTCCAGCCAGAGAATACCCTCGACATCCAAATGGTTCGTCGGCTCGTCGAGCAAGATCATGTCGGGTTCAAGCATCAGCGCCCTGGCAATCGCCAGCCGTTTCTTCCACCCGCCTGAGAATGTCGCGACCGGTTGATCGGCACGAATGAAGTTTCCGAGGCTGAGTGCCTTCGCAATTCGCCCACCTTCCTCATGCGGATCGAGCCCTTCATCGAGTAGGACCTGCGCCAACAGGGCTTCGACGGTCTGCTCCTCTGCAAACACGGGGTCCTGTGGCACATACAGAACCCGGGTATGCCGCCGGACCGATCTGGTCCCGCTGTCAGGCGTTTCCACACCGGCCAACACCTTCAGCAGTGTGGACTTTCCTGACCCGTTGGGTCCGATCAACCCGACATGATCTCCTTCACTGATGTTCAGAGAGAGATCGCGGAAGAGCGGTTTCACCCCGAAACTCTTGCTGATCGACTCGCAACTGAGCAGTAAAGATGGTGGCATGACCCGGCAGTGTACCCGATCCGCGCTTCGGAACGGTAGTGATCTTGATCCCAGGAATCACGAGGATATTCTTCGCATCTGATACGCCGCTCCCCTAACCGCCCGGACGCCGACGCGAGGATTCAGCACATGAAGATTCCCATAGAGGATGCTCGAGAGGATGCTCGCCAGACTGAAGTACTTTGATAGGTGATGCAGGACGCAGATTCGTGGCAGCAAATGCCATCAAAATTTGTCATGAGGCAACGTTTTTGTTCGCACAATATACGTGTAATTGTTTCAATTGCTGAATTTGTCAGGATCTTCTGCATATGGAGATCAATTAGGTTCAGGCTCGAAGCTTGCTGATGAGGTGGCGGAAGGCTGTAAGTGTAAGTAAACACCAACACCATTTTGTGGATGGGCTTTCCCCATCAAGGAGGAATCGTATGGAGCATCGTAGGAGCATCACAGTGTTAACTCTTGTATGTACGGCTCTCATGTTCATGGGGGTCGCCCACGCCCTCATGGATGGGGGGAGTGCCGCACAAATGGATACCGCGCCAGGACCGGCCTTTACCACCGTTGATGGCAAGATCACAAAAATCGAAGGGTCGGTGTACACGATTCAAAGCGAATCGACAGGTTATCAGAACTATGGCAGCACGACGAACGTCAGTGAGATGAAGATCTATGTCGGCCAGCAAACCAAGAAGCTCCATGGGGAGAAGAAAGTAGGAGATAAGGTGCGGGCCGAAATCACACGCGGTGGCTTTGCCAATTCCCTTCAGTAAGTTCACCGTTCACTTCGCCGCCTGATTCGCGGGCTGACTTGAGGTGTGGTCGGCCCGCGGAGAGATTTTCCATCTTGGCTCGTCTCCCCCCTCACCACTCACAATTCACTGTCATGGCTGCTGCGCGCTTCGAGTTGTGTTCAGGACGAAAGAAGCTGCTCCTCTCGAATATACAACCGTGAATCAATACACGCCAAAACCCCAGAGGTTGCGGAGTAATTCCCTGATTCCTTATGTGGAACGTACGATTCCACATTCGAAGGTGTTAGACTGGACTGGTGGAAAATGCAGATCGAAAACCAGTCTCCATAAAGTCGGCCATCGAGCGTGAGACCAAGCTGACTGTTGGTGCAGATTTCCATCTGCCTCCCTTAAGAGGATCACGTCTTCCCTCAACGACTCTCACATCAGTCTATTACGATACGTCGGATCTGCAGCTAGCTCGAGCTCGGATTACCTTTCGCCACCGCACACAGGGAAGGAAGAGTGCATGGCAACTCAAGTTACCGCTCGACTGCGGCCGTCGCGAAGTGGAGATGCCGGGGAAATCCTCCACACCACCGCCCCAGATCCTTGATCTACTTTTCATTCATTTACAAGGCGGTACAGTACGACCAGTAGCGACGTTGCGCACGAGACGAACAGGCATGCGCGTTGGCGGATCGAGGGGAGCAGAGGTGGTGTTAGATGAGGTGGCTGTCCTCAAGCAGTCAACCGAAGTCCTTATGTTTCGCGAAGTCGAAATTGAGCGGCTCGATGGCAATGCCTCCCTAGTCGACAAACTGGAAAAAACGTTGCGCGAAGCTGGCGCAACGGACCACGATGGCCGGCCGAAAATCTTTCGGGCACTGGATCTGCCCGCACCTCAACGACTGGCGCCTCCCAATCGCGAGGACGCCGCCGTCGCTCATTTTCGATACCTTCTCGGTCGACAGCTCGACACAATTTTGAGCCGGGATCCCGGTGTGCGTCTGGGCGGCGAAAGCGAGGACGTACATCAGATGCGAGTCGCGACGCGTCGGATGAGGTCCGTGCTCCGAGTGGCGCGGTCGCTGTTGAAACCGGAATGGGAAAAACCGCTGCGGGACAGGCTGGGGTGGTTAGGCCGCCAGTTGGGCGCGGCACGCGATCTGGATGTGCAGATCGCCTACTTTAGAGACCAGTCCAACGGCATCAAACCGGAGGACCGCACGGCGTACGGACGATTCCTCGAATATCTGGAACAGAAACGGAGCAAGGTCCAAGAGCACGTCGTGAGCCAACTTCGGCGCCGACGCTATGTGCAATTAGTCAACCAGCTTATCTCAGCAGTCCGTGAGCCGGCGATGGGACCAAATGTGGATGTCACCATCCCCGATCTCGCCAGAAAGGCTTTCCGTAAGCTGTGTAAGGCAGTCAAGGGACTTGACGATTCCGCCTCCAGTGCCAAGTGGCACTGTGTGCGCATCCGGGCAAAACGAGCCCGCTACGCCGCCGAATTGTCTGAGTGGTGTTCAGGCCGATCGGTCACGCGGTTCATTGAAAAGATGAAACTCATCCAGGACCAGTTGGGCGATATGCAGGATGCCGTCATGGCGGAAGACCATCTCCGGCGGTTCACGTCAAAAAAAGCGGGAAGACAATCAGCATTGCTGGTAGGTCAGATGATCGAGCGGCAACGCCAACGCCGGCGCCAAGCCAAACAGGCATTCCCCTCAACCTGGAAGCAGGTCAAGAAGTGTGGAAAAGTGGCGTGGTGTTGAGCCCCCTACTTTCTGGCTCCTCTCATCCCCATCGGGAATAATTGGCTTCGCTGCTGAAACCCATCGCGATCGTCTGAATAAGTTGTCAGGAATCATTTCGCGGCGCGGTCGGCGGGGGGGGCCTTGACCCATGACCCTTCCTCCACTTCGTGGCCTACTGGACAGACCCTACCAAGCCGTCGAGTATGCGCGTCAGGTCCTCGGGTTGTGAGTGGTGTTTCGTCGCCTGGGTGACGTCATCAAGTAGCGGACCTGCCTCGGGATGGAGGTCTCGTAACTTCTGTTCGAGATTGCCTGACATCAGTTCATGCTGTATTTGTGCTTCAGTCAGCTTTCCTTCATTCAGATCTTGCTGGAGGAGCTTGCCCAGTTGCTCAATATTCTTCCTCGTCTCAGGCGGGAGCTCGTTCATGAGTTTGAGAATGTTGGATTGGCTTGGTCCGCTCATCGGCATTTGCGCGAGAGCAGCACTCTGCCCAATGCACCAGAGCGTGAGAAACATCAGCATCGTCCAGCTCTTCATGAGCACCTCCGTTACCGTGCGGGGGTGATTACTGGAACCCACAGGACTTGCAGAAGTCTCTCAACGACTGCGGTGATTGTCATCTTATTCTCACAATTTAAGACATCGGATGGTGAGCGCGGGCAGAAGAAAAAGGGGTCGGCAACTGAAAGGGGTCGAAAAACAAGAAAAAGGGCCATTCTGTTTTGAGAAAGATACACCTCGCCCGACGGCTTTCTCCGCTTCAGCCGCCTAATCCCTCTTGCCATTTTTGACGAAGAGAATCGCCCTCGACTTTCCAGTACACTTTCCGCCGCCCTCTACGTTATGCTCGTCAGTGCTTTCCCATCGGTTGCGAATGCGTGATGGTCTTCCATTTAAGGCCTGTGCTGGTCGCAGCAGTAACAGAAGATCTATAGTGATGGAAACTATGCACATCCAATCACGCTCCGCGCTCAAGGTCTTAGTCGTACTCGGTGCCATCGCATGTCTGACATTCGGTATGAATTTGGCCTCGGCAGGGGATGCAGACGAGGGTCCGCTGCAACGCGCGCTGGAGCGCTTTGTGTCCCGCGAAGGTGGCCCGCCCGGTATCATCGTAGTTGTGGCTCGAGGAAAATCCATCGATGTGCACACCGCGGGGTACGCGAACCTCGAATCGAGGAGGTCAATCCACATCCACGATCACATGCGTCTCGCGAGCGTCGCGAAAGCGTTCAGTGGAGCCGCTGCGCTCTCGCTCGTCGCGAGCGGACAACTCTCCCTTGACGATACCATCCGTCAATGGTTGCCCGAGCTACCGCAGACCTGGTGGCCTGTGACGCTCGCCCAACTCCTCAACCATACCAGCGGCATCCGTGATTTCAGCCTGGAGGATGGGTTCCTCCCCGCTCTCATCGCGTCCCTACAGGTCCCTCCGTCACCGCACGAACTGCTTGCGTTCATCGGCGGCAAGCCCCCTTCTTTCGTACCAGGCACGCAGTATCGCTATTCCAACTCCGACAATATTATTGTTGGTCTCATGGTCGAGGCCGCAACCAGCCAGCCGTACGAAGAAGTGCTCAAGTCGCGTGTCTACCAACCGCTCAAGATGAAGCGCACCAGCCTGCCGAACGGCTCTGACATGCCACGGCCCTACGTTCCGGGGTACGAGGTGAAAGACAATCCGCCGGCAGATGTGACCAGGTTTTTCGCCGCAGGATGGACGTGGGCCTCCGGTGGGATCGTATCGACACCGGCTGACGTGATCCTCTTCGTGCGCGGGTATGTGGGTGGTGCACTCACAGACCAGAAGACACGCGCGGCACAGTTTCAGTTCCAGCAAGGCGCCAAGTCGGAACCGCCGGGACCCGGCGTGAATTCAGCGGGCCTCGCGTTGTTCCGGTACGAGACCACCTGCGGCACAGTTTATGGCCATACCGGTAACACATCGGGCTATACGCAGTTTATTGCGGCCACAGCCGATGGAAGGCGGGCTGTCGTCGTATCGATCAACGGGCAAATCACGCCTGAGCGGGACGAGCAGGGCTTCGCGGAGCTACGCAGCATCTACGAACTCGCGGTCTGTGCTGCGCTTCGCCGGGGAGAAAACAATGGAGACATTCTGGGGCAGGACAACGGGGGCATCCTGAATTTGCCATGAGGGACAAGTACGTTTAAGAGAGAGGTCTCGCCCTCCACACTCCCAGGGGACGCCACGCCCTTCGGCGTTCTCTCCGCGCAAAGTGATACGGGGGTCAGGTTTTGCATTCAAGCATCTTCCCTTCCCTTCTCGTACCATCTTCAGTATGGCTGAAGAGGATTTACAGTTAACACCAGGCACCTTGCAGGCCGCTCTGTTAGAACGCACGGCCGATGCCCGTCGGTGTGGCGCCATACAATCCCTTCCAACCACCATGGAAGTGGTCGAGCAGAACGGCATTCCTTTTCAGGTGCGGCTTCTAGAAGCCTTGACGAATAAAGAGAGAGCCAAAGCCACTCCGTCGAAGGTCAATCCATTTCTTCCGTACGATCCCGAACTTTTCGTCGCGCCGATTTCGCCAACCCACATCGCCTTGTTGAACAAGTTCAACGTTGTCGAGCATCACCTGTTGATCGTCACTCGCGCGTTTGAAGATCAACATTGCCAACTCACCCAAAAAGATTGCGAGGCGCTTCTGATCGGTCTCACCGAAATCGACGGACTCGCGTTCTATAATGCGGGACCCGAGGCCGGAGCCAGCCAGTCACACAAACACTTGCAATTGGTGCCGTTCAACCCGACAATCGCCCCGCTGCCAATCGACCCGCTCTTGCGTTTCCCTCAGGCCGACAGCATGGTCGATACCCTACCAAGCCTCCCCTTCCGGCATGTCGGTGCGCCGATGGATCCAGACTGGACTAATCCGGGGAAAAACAGCGGTGCTTCCTTGCACGCCACCTATCGCAAGTTGCTTCGCGCGGCCAGCCTGTCCGTGGATGCCACTACCGGTAGTCACATGCCTACCGCTCCGTACAACCTGCTCGTGACTCGAAAGTGGATGCTCCTTGTGCCACGGTCGAAGGAATGCTTTGAGGGCATTTCGATCAATGCCTTGGGCTTTGCTGGCGCACTCCTCGTTAGAGACAAGCAGCAACTCGCGACGCTTCGAAGGTTCGGTCCCGTAGCCGCCCTTCAACATGTGACAGCTCCATCCGAACAGTGAGTGTCAAGAGAACGGGGGACATTCTGAGTTCGAGTTGTAAGAGCAATACATCTGCATTTCGATGCTCCTGCCCGATTTGACTGCAACTTATGCTGTAACGCGTGACAGACCACCACCATGGGAGCATATTTGTATGGTACCGATGGCCAATTGGTAACCTTCCCTCGCAGGGTGGAATATGGCCGCAACCGAGAAGGTATGGAAGGAGAGATGCGTACCCCGTATCCCTCTCCAGGCTTCGATCAGCTATCTCACCCCTGAGATAATGGCCAAGGGACTGGTCATCGATGTCTCACGAGAAGGGCTTCGAATCGAAAGCCAGGATCCGGTTCATGTCGGGATGCGACTGGCCCTAGTCCTCTATCTCTCTCACGACCAAGATCCGGTCATGATTGAGGACGCCACAGTACAGTGGGCTAGCGGAACACACTTTGGTGTAAAGTTTATCAAATGGAGTAAGAACGCTGAAGTCAGACTTTACAACTTCTTTTGGACAGGGATTCAGGAGAAATGCCAATCCCTATTGCATCTTCTGACCGAGTCGACCAAGGCATCGCCTCTCAACTATGGTATCGACCTCCAACGCCCACCCCTGGAAGATGTCCAGCGCAACCTGATCCGTCGGACCCTCGAAGAATGTCGATGGGTCATTGGTGGCGCATCCGGTGCCGCCACAAAGCTCGGCATGAAGCGCACATCTCTTCAATACAGGATGAAGAAGCTCGGCATTACTCGGACTAGACTCAATCGGCACTCGTAGTCTCTCCGAGACTGGAAAGCAGAAAACGGGGACATTCTGAGTTTCGCGGCGCGTGGCGGTCCGGCTTATTCCTTGCCTCGCCGCCCCTCACCGCTCATCGCACGTCGCACCGCGATAGACCCCGCTCACGTGAAAATGTAGAATGGCCGGGTTGATTTGGCGGGCAATCTCCTCATGACCGAATTATTCGAACGCTATCCGTTTCTTCGCGTGCTTTCAAAGTGCACGCACCTTGACTATTCCTCCTTGCTGGTACCACAAGAGCCACTGTCAGCATCACTGGGACATTTCGATAGCCTTCATTGCTGTCATTCCATTGTCTATCAGACCTGTAAAGATGCTCGCATCCCGCTTCGCGCGCAGTTGTGCCGCTTCCTTCAACCTGCTTTCTTGAAGGCGGAGGCTTTACAGGCACTCCAAGAACTCGAATCGTCGTTGGCCAACGACACAGCTATTGTCGCGTACGCAGCACCACTGCAGCTCAGAGCGAGGAAAGAAAAGAGGGGCATTCTCCTTTTTGAACAAATACACCACGCCGGACGCCGACGAAATGATTCAGCAGACGAAGACATCAATGGACGATGCTCGCCAGACTAACACCTCAGGGTTACAGTCTATGCCACGAGTGTCTGCCGTACTGACTAGTTTTCCCCTGTTTCCCGTCGCGACGCACAAGTTCATTGTCCTCTCGCTGGTCAGTTTTACCGCCTACACCTTTTACTGGTTCTATCAGAACTGGAAGCGCATCAAAACCGCCTCCCAAGCAACCCTGAGCCCTTTTTGGCGGACGGCCTTTGCGCCACTGTGGGCATTTTCTCTGTTCAGCCACATTCGAACCATGGCCTCTACACAGGGAATTGCAGCCGGCTGGAGCCCCGCTCTGCTCGGCACCTTCTTCCTCGTGCTGAACTTCTTATGGAACCTGCCAGGTGCATGGTGGTTGATCAGCCTTGCTGTTTTCGTCCCGGTGATCCCTGTTCAACAGACGGCGCAGAGTGTAAATGAAATATGCGCCGAGTCCGTCATGGAAGCTCGGAATGATAGCTATAGTTTTGGCAATGTCGCCATGATCATCATCGGCGGTCTACTCCTTGCGCTGGCCATCATGGGATCGTTCATGCCGGATTCTTCACCCCTGCCACTCTTACTCACCGTGATGCGTTAGGCCTCCGCCGCCCGCACCCGCCGGTAGCCTGAACATACGACCTCAACCTTGTTACGGCGCAACTAGCAAGCAATAGATACACCTTTGACATTGCGCTAAACTGGCCGACCTGAGCATATAAATGTGGCTGAAACCGTTAAACCGGAGATCACCATGCCAGATAATCCAGCCAGTCATATCGAACTTCCGCCTCATGCCCAACTGGTTCAAATGGGCACGGCGCATTGGGTGTCTCACATCCTCTACGTTGCTGCCAAGCTGAGTCTCGCCGACCATCTGGCCAGCGGCCCGAAGCGGTCTGACGAACTGGCGGCGGCCACGAAAACCCATGCGCCTTCTCTCAGCCGCTTCATGCGGACACTCGCACACCTCGGACTCGTTACGGAACACGGAGGCCAATTCGCCTCGACACGGCTCGGTGAGGCGCTCAAGGCCGGTGCCCACGGCGCAGCTCGTTCAGCGATTCTGACGCTGGCGAGTCCGTGGATCACGAGCGGATGGGAATGCTTGCTAGAGTCGGTCCAGACCGGGAGACCGGGCTTGGAAAAAGCCTTGGGCATGCCTATTTTCGATTGGCTCGCTCAACACCCGGAGGAGGCATCGCTCTTCAGCGAGACAATGGTCAGTTTCCATGGCGCTGAACCTGCGGCCGTGGCGGCTGCATACGACTTCTCCAGCATGACGACGATCGTCGATATCGGAGGAGCGACAGGCAATCTGTTAGCGGCCATTTTGGACAAGCAGCCCGAAGCACGGGGTATTCTGTACGACCTTCCACACGTCGTGCGCGATGCCCCTAAACTGATTCAGGGGCGAGGCCTGACTGATCGTGTCACAATTGTGTCCGGCAGTTTCTTTGAGCGAGTGCCTGAAGGAGGAGATGCGTACCTGCTCTCGCACATCATTCACGATTGGAGTGAGGAGCAGTGCCTCACGATTCTAGGCCACTGTAGGCGCGTCATGAAGCCGACCACTCGTGTGCTGATTATCGAGATGGTGCTGCCGGCCGGCGACGTACCACACCCTGGAAAGATGCTCGACATGATGATGCTCGTCGGGCCCGGCGGGCAGGAGCGAACTGAACCGGAATATGGCGCGCTCCTCAACAAGGCCGGACTTCGACTTACCAAGGTCGTCCCTACAAATTCAGCGGTGAGTGTCGTGGAGGCGATGATCAAATAAAGGAAAAAAGAAAGGTATCAGGAACCATTCCGGCGCGCGGCGGGCTGTCTTAACGTCTCACGAGATCCGGGCGCGATGGCGAGGCAAAGCCCGCTGATCATGAATCAACGGGATCACTTCTGAGTTGGCGAATCTACAATCCGTCGTTTTACTGACCTACTCGTGAATCTTCCCAGCGATGGGAATACGATGAAATTCGATCCGTGGGCAGGTGAACTCGCTGTTGGCGATCGGAATGGCTTCGGGGTGGAACGGGTCCACGCCAGGAGGAAAAATCCGCCCCTGACAGGTCAAAGTCCCTGTCTGAAACTTTTGGTCAAACTTTATGACATAGGTGGTGGCGGCCACCCCGAAGAATAGAGTTCCGTTGTGGAAAGACAGATTAACGGTCCCGGCGGTGATCTCTCGTTGTCCGGTCTTCTTCCATGAGCCAAGGGTATCACTGAACGATTCACCGAGGACCCCGCTGTTGGAGAACTGGATTGAGAAAATGAAGCTCAAATTGCCATCCTGACTGATTTGCAGAATCTGCGCCCCATCCACCAGGACCGCTAGGTACGTGCCGGCAATCTTCTCCCCGAGGCCGCCTTCCTCGGCTAAGGCCCGCCCCGCATGTCCTGACACCAAGAAGGCGGCCACAGCGACCAATGCCACAGCAGCGACGACTATCGACCTTCTGTAGGTGCCTTTCATATGATTGTTCTCAGCGTGCGTCGGTTATGAATGTCCTCCCCCGTCTGGGCCGCCATCGTCCCGCAAGCCCTCGCGCGCGGACCTAGTAACACTTCTGGGCCTATTTCGAAACTGTCAGAAGTGACAGATAGATACGCCTCTGACCTTGCGCTAGACTTACTTGGCGTGAAGACAAAAGACTACTGTCTAAGCGAGTGGGGAAGGCCGGCGAAGCGCGTGAAATCAGAGGATGGTGGGGAGGTATGGACGTGGGAGTTCTCCGGTATGGAGGAGCGCAGGGTTGGAAAAGACGTTGATTTTCACACAAGATGGAGTCTTAAAGGACTTTCGTCGAGACTACTGGCCGAAGGAATCATGGTTATCCGCGATCGCAGGTGCAGACTTCATAGATTCGTGTCCTAATGGGAGTTACTAGTTGCCTTTTATCGAACCGGTATGACTAGGATCACGATGGCTATGACGAATTCCTCTCCTGACCAGCCTCAGACTTCCGACACAGCGGCCGATCTCGATCGTCCAGGCTTATTCTTGAACCGCGAACTCAGCTGGCTTCAATTCAACTTGCGTGTGTTGGAGGAAGCCGAAAACACGAGACATCCGCTTCTGGAGCGGGTCAAGTTCTTGGCGATCTTCGCGACGAATCTCGACGAATTCTTCATGGTCAGAGTATCTGGTCTCCGTCGCCAAATCGCGGGAGGAGCGGGTGAGACTCCTCCCGACGCCATGACGCCTTCGGAACAAATGTTGGCGATATGCCGCGACCTGACGGTACATCTTGAGCGGCATCAAACCTGTTGGAAGCACGATCTCTCACCCAAACTGCGTGTGGCGGGCGTTCACGTCCTCCATATGAATGAAGTGGGCCAGCAGGAACGGGATGTCCTGCGCCAGCATTTCGTACGGGAAATCTTTCCCACGCTGACTCCACTGGCCTTCGACCCTACCCACCCCTTTCCGCATATCTCAAACCTCAGTTTCAACCTCGCGGTCGTCGTCAAGGATCCTGAACGAGGTGAATGCTTTGCTCGCGTCAAATTACCTGACGGGTTCCGGCGTCTCGTATCCATTCCCAGTCAGGACGAGGCTGCTCCAAAGACAAAAGAACTGGAAGGAAGTCACAAAATCCAGCGCTTTGTCTGGCTGGAAGAGATTGTGGCGGATAATCTTGATCTGCTTTTTCCCGGTCTCGAAATCGTCGCTTCCTATCCGTTTCGCGTGACGCGCGACGCTGAGGTGCCGATCAAGGAAGACGAATCTCCGGATCTGATCACTGCGGTTGAGGAGCAGCTCGAATTGCAAGACTTTAGCCCTACCGTGCGACTGGAACTTGACGTGATGACTCCAAAGCATATTGCGGAAATCCTCACAAAAAACCTCCAGTTGTCATCCTACTTAGTGTATACGGGGGACGATCCAATCGGTATGGCCGGGCTTATGGAACTGACCTCACTCGAACGCCCCGATCTAAAAGATTCGCCCTTTCAGCCTTCCGTTCCCGCTGTACTAAACAAACCAGGCGGCATCCTGAACGCCGTGCAACAACAGGATCTGCTGCTCTATCATCCCTATGAGAGTTTCATGCCGGTCGTGGATTTCATCCGGGAAGCGGCCAGTGATCCCAATGTCCTCGCGATCAAACAGACGCTCTATCGCGTCAATCCACGGTCGCCCATCGTCGACGCGTTGATGGAAGCCCGCGTCAACGGGAAGCAGGTGGCCGTCCTTGTGGAGCTCAAAGCCCGGTTTGATGAAGAAAACAATATCGAGTGGGCTCGCAAGCTTGAAGACGAAGGCGTGCACGTCATCTATGGAGTGCGGGGGCTCAAGACCCATACCAAAATGTGTCTGGTTGTCAGGCGTGATGCCGATGGACTCCGGCGCTATGTCCATCTCGGCACTGGAAACTATAACGTCGTGTCGAGCCGTATCTACACCGACCTGAGCTATTTCACCTGTGATCCCGTTATCGGGGCTGATGTGTCAGACCTCTTCAATGCCCTGACAGGGTATTCGCGCAAGAAATCCTACGAGCGATTGCTGGTAGCCCCAACGGCATTGAGGCAGGACCTGATCGAGCGAATCGATCGGGAAATCCACCATCACCGCCAACATGGCGATGGCTACATCTCATTCAAGATGAATGCGCTCGTCGACAAGACATGCATCCAAGCTCTCTATCGTGCGTCGCGAGCCGGTGTGAAAATCGACTTACAGGTACGAGGCATCTGTTGCTTACGACCCGGCGTCCCCGGAGTGAGTGACACCATTACAGTGCGCTCCGTGGTCGGTCGCTTCCTGGAACATGCCAGGATTTACTACTTTCACAACGCGGGAAAACACGAAGTGCTCTTAGGAAGCGCGGATCTCATGCCGCGCAATCTCGATCGCAGGGTCGAGATTCTCTTTCCCGTGCTTCATCCGCAATGGCGCGATATCATCATGAACGAGATCCTCGCCGTGGGACTTCAAGATAACGTTCAGGCCAGACGTTTGCTGCAGGACGGCACTTACGAACGTGTGCACCCTCTCGATGGCGCTCCGGTGATGAATTCTCAAGAATGGCTGCTCACAAGATGGAAGTCCGATCCGAAGAAAGATCCCCTTCTCACCAAGTAATGCGCAACCATCGCCGAATGGCTTAACCCACCCATCAGTACCCTTTTCCTAGCACTCATCACGCCTGTGTTTGCCTTGTAACACCGACGGAAGCGTGTCAGTAAGCCATTTCGCGGCGCGTGACATTGTTGACTCCACCGCATCAAGCGCCTAGAATTTTGCCCCTACATGTCATTCACGAAAGGAGTGATTCATGACGCGACGGAACTTTTGGGTGCAGGGATTGGGGTTGGTAGCGACAGTGTTTGCGATGTCTGCTCTGGTGATCACGGATGGCCTGCAATGGATGTCGGCACCGGCCTATGCCAACGAGGAACGGAGAGATCGGCGGGATGACCGGCAAGATGACCGGAGAGATGCGCGCGATACACGGCAAGAGGGCCGAGAGGCAGCCAAGGAGGCGAAGCACGAATGCAAGAAAGCAGACGATAAAAGTAATAGGGAATGTCGGCAGGAAAAGCGCGACGTCAAGGACGATGCGCGCGACGCTGCCAAGGACATCAAGAGGAATTGATTTATTCCCGTAGCCCCAAGGTATCCGGAAGAGGACGGCCGACCTCCGAGGCTTTCTAGGTCGCGCGGGCCGGTCGTCTCCCTTTCACTCATCCGGATCGCTTACCGTTTCAGGTTAATAGACGGCAGACCCCCTCGGGCAATATCCACTCACTAGTCGTGCAGAGACGCTCCATCCAGCGACGCCGCGATAGTCTGTCGACAACCTGTTGTGATACGGTTGCCAGAAGGTTCTATCAACCACGGAGGGCTACCATGGTGCATGTGCTGTTTCTCTTGATCGGTCTGTGGGGCGCTAGCGAGGTTCTTGCCGAAGAACAGTCTTGTGGGTCGCAAGCCATGATGACGATGACGAAGGCGGACGGTTCGAAGATCGGTCTGTTCATCCTCCCAACACAGATCTCCAATTCGCCGGCATGGTCCCCTGAAGCAGGTGAGCCTCCCCTACCGGTATCAAAGGCCGTACAACTTGCGACCGAGTGGGGAAAGAAGGAACATAAACGGTTCGACGGTGTCCAGGTACGTGGGATCAATCTCGGAACATACGGTTGCCCGACTCCAAAGGACCGCTGGTATTACACCGTACACTTCGTTCCCGTCGTGGAGACTATTCCTTTGATGGTTCCGGGTTATTTTGTCGCAGTGCTGATGGACGGCACCATTATTGGGCCGACGCCTGTTAAGTAGCCAACGTTACGTTATCGAGGGGTTCAACGAGGCAGAGACGGCGACAAATTCGATCGGGTCGTGCGTCCCACGGGCGGCAAGGGCGCGTCGAATCCGTATTTTTCCAGCAGTCTGATG
>Ga0081455_10000438_pt1 | contig 54690 bp, 41 predicted proteins | sample TabmetS3T2R1_FD_70207 | JGI IMG/M metagenome (GOLD analysis project Ga0081455, IMG submission 70207) | Tabebuia heterophylla rhizosphere microbial communities from the University of Puerto Rico - S3T2R1 | ecosystem: Host-associated > Plants > Roots > Rhizosphere ...
AAATCACCCCCTCCGGCCGGCCGCCGAACCAGCGACCATCGGCATCGAAGCCGTTGACGCGGATCGGATTGCCCCACGCAGTGTAATCATATCGCGTGTAAGACGGCGCGTTCGGTTCCTTGATCACGATCCAGCTGTGGACGGCAAAGATACCGCGCCAGCGCACCGTCCGCGCGGCAAACACACGCACCAACGCGTCGCGATGGGTCGCAGGATCCGGCAACAGACCGATGCTGCCGCGGTCGGCAATGCGCCAGTCGACCGCAGCGGTCGTCATCCAGTACCGCGCCGCCGAAATCCCGATCGGAACCACAATTAGCAACAGGATGAACGTCAAAATCTTTCTCAACGTGATGCTCGCGCGCAAATGCACATGCGGATGCCGGCGATCGGACCGCGCAAAACCGAGCCTGCTGGGCGTCTCACGCCTGATCATGGATCAGAGATTGATGTGCCGGAGAGTGCCCCTACCCGCGCCATGCAAGTTAATGGTTCGACGAATAAAATGATAGGCCGTCGATCTGCGAAATCGACGGCCGAAACAAGGGGATTGGCCTGCCGCGACTCCAGCTCAGGGCCAGATCGAAAGCGGCACTATAATCATAGGCTTGCGAGCGCCTGTTGGCTTTCAACGCCCGTCAACCTGACGCCATCGCGCTCTAAACAGATAAAATCTTTTCCAGCCGAATCGGCAGATCCCGGACCCGCACGCCGGTCGCGTGATAGACCGCATTCGCAACCGCAGCCGCCGTGCCGACATTGCCGAGCTCGCCCAGTCCCTTCACGCCCGCGGGGTTGACCTTGTCGTCCGTCTCCGAAACCAGCAGCACGTCGATCTCGTTGATATCGGCGTTCACGGGAACGAGATAGTCGGCCAGATTGTCGTTGATGTAGCGGGCGTTCCGAGGATCAATCTCCGTTGCCTCGTGCAAAGCGGACGACACGCCCCAAACCATGCCGCCCATCAGCTGGCTGCGCGCGGTGCGTGTGTTGACGATGCGGCCGCCGGCAAATGCGCCGACCATTCGCGGCACGCGAATCTCGCGCGTCAGAGCGTGAATCCGCACTTCGACGAATTCGGCGCCGAACGCGTACATCAGACTGTCGCCCTTCGAGCCGCCCGTCAGAAAGGGCTTGCCTTCATATAAGTCCTTCATGGCGCCGTCCGGAGCTCCAGGCGGCACGAACTCCGCATATTCCTCCACGGCGCCGACATTCAGGCGCTTCAGGCCCTGCTCGATCTGGGCCCAATCAGCGCCGGGCCGCGCGGCCCCAACGGTGACGCCCGGGGCTGGACGCGTCAGTTTGGCCAGGATTGCATCGCAAGCCTTCAGCACGGCTGAGCCTGCGCTGGCCGTGGTGCTCGATCCGCCGGCTACAATGGCGGGCGGCAACGAACTGTCGCCAAGCTCGACCTTCACCTTGGCCAAGGGAATGCCGAGGCGTTCGGCCGCGATCTGGCCGAGCACTGTGTAGGCGCCGGTGCCGATATCATGGGCCGCGACTTCCACCTGCGCTTCGCCGCTCGCGAACAGGCGAACGCGCGCCGCATTGGTGCCGACATGGGTCGGATAGACCGCTGTCGCGCAACCCCAGCCAATCAACCAGTCGCCATCGCGCATCGAGCCCGGCCGCGGCGTTCTCCGCTCCCAGCCAAACCGCGCCGCGGCCTGCTCATAACATGGCTTCAGCGACCGGCTCGACCACGGCTTGCCGGTCGTATCCTTGTCTGAATCATTGGCTAGCCGTAGCGCAACCGGATCCATTTCAAGCTTCACGGCCAGTTCGTCCATCGCGCTTTCCAGCGCGTAGACATAGGGCACGACTGATGGCGAACGCATGAAACCGGGTGTGTTGCGGTCGGCATGCAGCATGGTAACGGCTGTCTTCAACGTGCCGAAGTTATAAAGCCGGCCGCTGTCGTCGACGCCCGACACCGAATAAGCATCCGGGCGCGAGGTCACCTCCCAGCCTTCATGGATCAGGCTGGCAATCCGGCCGGAGCGCTCGGCGCCCATGCGGATGTGATGCCTGGTCTCGGCGCGATAGGTGTTGATCGTAAAGCCCTGGTCGCGGCTCGCGACCAGCTTCACCGGTCGATTCAGCCGTTTCGCAGCGAGCGCGACGAGGCCTGTGCGCGGCGTCATTTGCGCCTTCGAACCGAACGCGCCGCCGACGAACGGGCTCAGGATGCGAATCTTGGCCGGATCCGTTCCGACCCGCGATGCCAGGCTGTTTTTCAGGCCGTAGACGAACTGGCTTGGCTCATAAACCGTCAACTCATCGCCACGCCAGAGGCACGTCGTGGTGAACAGCTCGATCGGATTGTGGTGCTGCGGCGGCGTGACGTAGGTGGCGTCAAGCTTGACTGCGGCGGCTTCAAAGGCAGCGTCGGCATCGCCAGCACTCGGCAGGTCTTTCTTCACCGGCTCGTCGGAGAGACCTTTCGCATCGAAAGTCGCGCTCGGCGTCTCCGCCCGATAATCAACGCGAACGCGATAGGCGGCTTCGCGAGCGGCTTCGAACGTCTCGGCCACCACCATCGCGACGATCTGGCCATCATGGCGAATGTCCGGTCCGAGATCCTGGATCGACGTCGAGGGCCCACCCCCGCTCGGCGCGTAAGGTAGCGATTTCAGATCACCGGCATTTTCGTGCGTGAGAACCAGCAGGACGCCCGGCACCGCTTTGGCGTCGGCCACGTCCATCGACTGGATGCGTCCTTTCGAGATCGAGCTCGTCACGAGGAAGGCGAAGGCCGGCTCCTCGAGCATGAAGTCGGACGGGTAGCGCGCAGCCCCCGTGACTTTCAGCGCGCCGTCAATGCGCGGCTCGGGGCGACCCATATTCTGCAGCGGCTCTGGCGCGGCACGTGGCATGCTGGTCTCCAAATCTCAAATATGCAGGGTCGATGCGTCTTGCAGGGCGCGCACCAGCGTCCGTTTGCCGAGTTCGATCTTGAACGCGTTGTGCTGATAAGGCTTCGCCGTGACAAAAGCGGCGTCTGCGGCGGCCTTGAAGGCCTGCTGATTCGGCTGCTTGCCCTGCAAAGCCTTTTCGGCCTCATGGGCGCGCCAGGGCACGGTCGCCACACCGCCGAGCGCGATCCGTGCATCACGAATGCGTCCGTCATCCAGATCAAGCGCGACCGCGGCTGACGCCAGCGCGAACTCGTAGGATTGCCGGTCGCGGATCTTCAGATAGACCGAGCGGCGCGCGGCGGCGCTCGCCGGCACCACGAACTCCGTGATCAACTCGCCGGGCTTGAGTGTGGTCTCGATATTTGGCGTCTGCCCGGGCCTGCGGTGCAGATCGGAAAATGCCATCTCGCGAGCTCCCTCCGGCCCGGCCAGCGCCACCCGCGCATCCAGCGCGATGAGGGCCTGGGCGAAATCGCCGGGATAGGTTGCGATGCATTGCTCGCTGGCGCCAAGCACGGCGTGACTCCGGTTGACGCCCTCCAGGGCCGCGCAGCCGGAGCCCGGCGCGCGCTTGTTGCATTGGGCATAGGAGACGTCGCGGAAATAATTGCAGCGCGTCCGCTGCAGCACGTTGCCCGCCAGCGACGCCATGTTGCGCAGCTGCTGGCTGGCCGCGAGCTTCAGGGATTGCGACAGCAGCGGATAGTCGGTCGCGACATCGGCGTGCTCGGCCGCTTCGGACATCCGCACCAGAGCCCCAAGCCGCAGGCCGCGCTGGTCTTTTGCGATCCGGCGATAGGGACCGTCGCTCAAGGCGTTGATGTCGACGATTCGCGGCGGCGTCATCACTTCGATCTTCATCAGATCGAGCAAGGTTGTGCCGCCGGCCAGATAATTTGGCGGCCGCGCATCCGCGGCGGCGGGTCCGGTCTCGGCAATCGCCTGCAGGGCGCCGCGCTCGGTCTCGGCGCGGACGAACTCGAACGGCAGCATGTCAGGTTTCCCTCATCTGAGGCTTGGCCTGCTTGATGGCATCGACAATGTTGGGATAGGCGCCGCAGCGGCAGAGATTGCCGCTCATATACTCCCGGATCTGGTCGTCGGTTTCAGCATGCCCTTCACGAACGCAGGCCACCGCCGACATGATCTGCCCCGGCGTGCAGTAGCCGCATTGGAATGCGTCATGATCGACGAAGGCCTGCTGCATCGGATGCAGCTTGCCATTGGCCTCGGCGAGCCCTTCGATCGTGGTGACCTCGCGATCCTGCACACCGACCGCGAGCGTCAGGCAGGACAGCACGCGCCGTCCATCGACCATGACGGTGCAAGCGCCGCATTGCCCCTGATCGCAGCCCTTTTTCGTTCCGGTCAACCCGGCATGTTCGCGCAGCGTGTCGAGCAAGGTCGTGCGAACATCCAGCGCGAACTGGCGGTCGGACCCGTTGATCCTCAAGGTGACGGGCAGCGGCTGGTCCGCTGGCGCCGCCGGGGGCTGCTGCGCATGCGCCATGGAGTGGTCAAGCAATGTCGCCGAGACCGATGTCATGACGGAGGTCGCGAGAAAATTGCGTCGGCTCCATCCGCTCGAACTTGTCTTCGGGTCCGATGCCTTTTTGTTGCCTTGGTCCGGCTCGGCCTCGTTGGAAGCCGGTCCATCCGGTGGAACGGAGATGCGGGTCATCGGGACGGACCTCCTTCGGCATGCAAATCTCGGGCGAGTTGAAATGGCGTCGCGTGACGTCACGCGATTCACGACACAACCCGTCGCCTGTGGGGACGTTCCTGCAGCGCGACATCACGGATACGTGTTTCTGTGAAAGCAACGATCAGTCGCGCAGTGTCACCCAGACCGGCGCATGATCGCTGGCATTGGGGGCAGCCCTGACGTCCCGATCGACACCGGCCTTGTGCAGCCGCGGCGCGAGATTCGGGCTGAGCAGGATGTGATCGAGGCGCAGTCCGGCGTCGCGCTCAAAGCGCTGCCGCATATAATGCCAGAAGGTGAACATCGGCGCTTGCGGATGCAAGTCACGCAAACAGTCGGTCCAGCCTTGCTTCACCAGCTTCGCATAGGCAGCGCGGCTCGCCGGCTGCACCAGCGCGTCTTTGGCCCATGATTTCGACGGGTAAATATCGAGCGGGGTTGGGGCGACGTTGAAATCACCGGCCAGAACCACCGGGACATCCTGTGCGATCAACGCCTTCGCATGGGCGTTCAGCCGTGCGAACCATTTCAGCTTGTAATCGAATTTGGGCCCCGGCTGCGGATTGCCATTCGGCAGGTAGACACAGCCGATCAACACGCCCTTGACGGCGGCCTCGATATAGCGGCTCTGCCGGTCGGCAGGATCTCCAGGCAGGCGCATCCGGGTCACGACCGGCTCGGCCCGCCGCGCCAGAATGGCGACGCCGTTCCAGCTTCGCTCGCCATTCCAAACGGCGCGATAGCCGGCCTTTTCGATCGCGACGCGCGGAAACTCGGACCCGGCCGCTTTCAACTCCTGCAGGCATACAACCTCAGGCTTCGCCCGCGTCAGCCAGGCGAGCAGGTTCGGCAGCCGCTTGTTGATGTTGTTGATATTGAAGGTTGCGATTTTCATCATGCCATCGGGCGCCCAGGCGGGCGGCGCGCGTTCCATCCACCCGGCGCGGTCGCGCAACCGCATTTACCTTGCAGCTTAACGAACGAACCAGGTTCCGGCAGGAATTCCGGCCTTCGGAGTTGGACTTATCTCCAATTGTTCTATGACTTGGTCAGGTTATCACTTCGTCAGGAGGGCTGGCGAAAGAGCCATCTTTAAGCCGGGCGAACGCATTCGCGCGGCACGAACATCAACATGGACGGACAGATGCCTTCTGCAAACCACACGATCAAACGATTCCTGGCCGCCGCGACGGTCGCTGGCCTGGCCTTGGCTGTCTCCGCCACCGCCCATGCGGAGCAATTCATCAATATCCTGACCGGCGGCACGGCCGGCGTCTATTATCCGCTCGGGGTGGCGCTTGGCAAAATCTATGGCGAGAAGATCGCGGGTGCGAAGACCCAGGTCCAGGCTACCAAGGGATCGGTCGAGAACCTGATCCTGCTTGAGCAGAGCCGCGGCGAGATCGCCTTCACGCTCGGCGATTCCCTGAAATCGGCCTGGGACGGCGAGGAGGACGCGGGGTTCAAGGCCAAGCTCGGAAAACTGCGCGGCATCGCCGCGATCTATCCAAATTACATCCAGCTGGTCGCCACCAAGGACAGCGGCATCAAGACGCTCACGGATTTGCGGGGCAAGAGCCTGTCGGTCGGCGCGCCGAAATCGGGCACCGAGCTGAACACGCGCGCGATCCTCAAAGCCGCGGGCATGAGCTATTCCGACATTAAGAAGGTCGAGTATCTCCCCTTCGCCGAATCCGTCGACCTGATGAAGAACCGCCAGCTCGATTCGACGCTGCAGTCGGCCGGACTCGGCGTCGCATCGTTGCGCGACCTGTCCAATTCCATGGACGTCACTGTCGTGGCAGTGCCGAAGGCGATCACGGACAAGATCGGAGCGCCCTTCATCGCGACCAGGATTCCCGCAGGCACCTATAAGGGACAGGACAACGATGTCGAAACGGCCGCCGTGGTGAACTATCTCGTCACCAGCTCGGCCGTGCCCGATGACGTGGTCTATCAGATGACGAAATGGGTGTTCGAATCGCTACCGGAGCTGGCCTCCGCCCATGCGGCGGCCAAGGACATCAAACTCGAAACGGCGGCGACGGGGATGCCGATCCCGATGCATCCGGGCGCCGAACGTTACTTCAAGGAAAAAGGCCTGCTGAAGTAGCGCGACATCGTTATGGTCGTCATTGCACGGAGCGACGGCGACGAAGCTCGCTTCGACAGGTCTGTCATTCCGGGGCGGGCCGATCGGCACGAACCTCAGGCGCGCAACTTGCGCGCCGGAGAATCCCGAAATGGCCAGTCACGACAATCTCTGGATTCCGGATCGGCGTTATCACGCCGTCCGGAATGACGACCAAAGCGTAGCCAGTGCGGCGATGAGCTCACGCTCATAGCGACTGCGGTAACTCAAACGATTCAGGCATGCTGCAAAAAACTGACGACGCACCCACTCCGTCCGTGCTTGAGAAGAATTTCGAGCATGGCTTTCCGCCGGGCTTCGGCCCTGGCCTATGGGGCCACCTCGCCTACACCGTCAGCATCGCCTTTGCGGTGTTCCAGCTGATCATGGCGGCCTGGAGCATTCTGCCGACGCAGGTCGTGCGCGGCGTCCATGTCGGATTCATCCTGCTGCTCTCGTTCGGGCTGATGGGAAACTTCACCGCGAAGGGCCATGCCGGCCGCGCCGCGGCCTGGATCACAGGCGCGCTCGGCTTCCTGATCGGCGCCTACCAATGGATTTTCTACAAGGATCTCATCATCCGCGACGGCGACCCGACCACGCTCGATCTCGTGGTCGGCACGCTGCTGGTCGTGCTGATCTTCGAAGGCACGCGGCGAATGATGGGGCTCGCCTTGCCGATCATGTGCGGCGTCTGCCTGCTCTATTGGTCGTTCGGACAATACCTGCCCTCGCCGCTCAACCATCGCGGCTACGGCTACGACCAGATCATCACGCATCTCTCGTTTGGCACCGAAGGCTTCTACGGCGTGCCGATCTATGTCTCGGCGACCTACATCTTCCTCTTCATCCTGTTTGGCTCTTTTCTCGAGCGCGCGGGGATGATCCAGCTTTTCAACGATGTTTCGCTGGCAGTTTTCGGGCGCTCGCGCGGTGGGCCGGCCAAGGTGGCGGTCGCGTCTTCCGGCTTGATGGGCATGATCTCGGGCTCCGGCGTCGCCAATGTCGTGACGGTCGGCCAGTTCACCATTCCGCTGATGATCCGGTTCGGTTATCGCCGCGCGTTTGCCGCGGGGGTCGAGGCCACCGCGTCGATGGGCGGTCAGATCATGCCGCCGGTCATGGGCGCGGTCGCCTTCATCATGGCCGAAACGCTTGGCGTCGATTATTCTGTCGTCGTCAAGGCCGCGACGATCCCGGCCATCCTGTATTTCGCCTCCGCCTTCTGGATGGTGCATCTGGAGGCCGGGAAATACGGCCTCCTGGGCCTCGGCCGCGACGAGATCCCGCACGTCATCACGACACTGGCGCGCAAGTGGTATCTCGTGCTGCCGCTGGTGGCGCTCGTCTACATGCTGTTTGAAGGCTTCACGCCGCTCTATGCCGGGACGATGGGGCTGGCCCTGACGGTGGCGCTGATCCTCGGCGCCAGCATCGCGCTCGGACTGTCCAACGGCATGCAGCGGATGATCTTCTGGATCGGCCTCGCGCTCGTCGCCGCCGCGCTGCTGCAGCAAGGCCTCGGCATCGCCCCGGTCGCCACCGCGGTCGCCGCCCTGATGCTGATCTGCCTGTTCAGCAAGGGCGGTCGCACGACGCTGGTGCTCTGTCGTGACTCGCTTGCCGAAAGCGCAAAGTCCGCCCTCACCGTCGGCATGGCCTGCGCCATCGTCGGCACCATCATCGGCATGATGACGCAGACCGGCGTCGGCACGATCTTCGGCAGTTGGGTGATCGGGCTCGGACAGAGCAGCCTGTTCCTCGCGCTGGTGCTGACCATGGTGCTTTCGATTTTGCTCGGCACCGGCATCCCGACCATCCCGACCTACATCATCACGGCGGCGCTCGCCGCGCCGGCGCTGGCCAAACTCGGCGTGCCGTTGATCGTCAGCCACATGTTTGCGTTCTACTACGGCATCATGGCCGACCTCTCGCCGCCGGTCGCACTGGCGGCACTGGCGGCAGCGCCGATCGCCAAGGAAAATCCCGACAAGATCGGTTGGGAGGCGATGCGGATCGCGCTCGCCGGTTACGTCATCCCGTTTGTCGCGGTGTATTCTCCAGCCTTGATGCTGCAATCGGGCGATCCGATGGAGCCCTTGCTGGGGTTCTACGGCGCGGTCGCCTATGCGGTCGCAAAGGCCTGCCTCGCGATCGGTCTGTTCGGCGTCGTCGCAATCGGCTTCCTGTTCACGCGATTGACGCTGGTCGAGCGGATCGTTGCCCTGGCAGGCTCGCTGTGCCTGCTCGGAGAGTTCCAGCACTCCGATCAGATCGGCTTCGTGCTCACGATCGTCGTTGCGCTCTGGCAACTGCGCCAGCGCGCAGCTCACACCCCCACGACCGCGGGATAAACGTCTGGAAAAGACCCGGCTGTCCCGGGCCGGGGTTCTTTCGTCGGCCGCATTTTTGCTTCCGCTCGATGAACTTTCCGGCCGCCTGCAGCGACAAAACCCCGTTCCACGCGGATTCCCGCTGCAAGTTCGAGACAGGCCAAATTCCGAGACAAGCCAAATTCCGAGACAGGCCATGAGTGCCCGGTATCTACGCATCCATCAGGTTCAGGCCGATCCAATTCCGTGGATCAAATATACGTTCGCAGTCGGCGGGGTCCTGATCGGCCTGATGTTCGTGGCTGATGCCTATCTGCCGAAGCCTGAGCCGCGATCACAACACGACATCGATCGCACGGTGCTGCGTGTCCATGGACCGAACCAACAGGCCTCGCTGGCTCCCATGTCGCTCGCCCAGGCCGACAACTCCGGCCGCGCGACGCGGTGAGACCTAGTTTCCAGTTCGCTCGAAGACGCGCTTAAAGCGTCTCAACCCCCTCGCGAACGCGGCCTGACCGTGTTTGCGGCTGCCGCTCTTGCGACTTCTTGAGGAACCTGACGCCGATCTCATCGCCCTGAACGCGGACCAACTCGCAACGTCGATAGGCGAGCCCCGTGGCCGACAACAGCAAGAAGAACTCTTTCAGGTTCAAGCCCTCGATCGAGCCCTCGACCACCAATCGCGCGCCGGAAGCTGATACATCGAGCATGGTGCAGCTGCGCCGCCAGGTGCCGTCGATCCCCATGATGTGGACGCCGTACCCGCGTTCGAGATTGATGCGATCGGACTTCCGTTGTCCCCAGCTCATGGCTCTCGCCCCTCGCAAGACCCGTCCGTCATTTACGCGGCTCCGGTCGCAAGCGGGAGCGGCACGAACTCCAGAATGTTATCTGCGTCAGGCTTCTTCGCCGTGCTGCGCGTGGCCCAGAAGCGGATGGTGCGCTGGGCCGCCGACAATGACAGGGCCTCGAAGATATTTCTGGCTTCTGCAAGCTGTTCGGCTGATAGCCCGACATACGGCCGCCGGTTGCGCAGGATCATATTGACGGTCGGCCAACTCAGATTGGCGGCCTTGCATGCTATTACCAGCCCTTGCGGCTTCGGATTCTGCATCAGCGGCAGGATCGCATCGATGCTGACTGACGCCAGCAGCGCGATCGAAGCCACAACGTTGGCGTCGTGAAATTCCAAGGCAAAGCGATTGACCGTGGTGTCCTTCAGGTCACCCGCCCGGTTGAGCGCCAGCACCGCGTTCTCCGCCGCTGCATAGTCCAACATCTTCTGCGGCTTGTTGCCGAGCGAACCGGCGACACTGTCTATCGCCGCCTTGATCGTATCGCGTCGTTCGGGCGGGGCCGCTTTCAGCAGTCGCGCCCGAACCGCCTCGGTCGCCTTGAGCAACAACTGGCGAAACACATCGGACGGAATGTCGAGCCGCAGGCCGAGCTTTTCCGCCAGCGAATCGTCGCGCTCGGCGCCGTCGAGAAGCGTCGCGTACCCGCCCTCTGAAAAGCGGGCGCCGCCATTTCCGGCCAATGCGTGGGACACGCTGGAATCGCCGCGTTTCAGCAGCACGTCGGTGAGGTCTTCATTTAGCGTGGTCCGGGCTGAAATCGCCAGCAGATGGCCCTGCCCCCGCGTGCTCGCGATTGCGATGAGATCGCTTTCAGCAAGACGCGTGGAATTCGTCAGCACCGGGGCCGCGACTGCAGCTTCCTCATGATAGGCCAGTTGCCGAACCACTTCGCGCGGCGCGGAATTGAGATGCGACAGCGTGGTACTAAGCTGCACCAGCGCCCGCGATTCGATCCGCTCGATCAGCCGAACAAGGACATCGTCGAAGACGCCGATCTGCTGCTCTGTGAGACGGTCGGCATCGGATAAAAACAAATCAGTCACACGCCGCAGCATCTCGACCCTGCGTGCCGAGGAGCCTGCATTCATGGCCTCGACAAGATCGCTGATCAGCGGCGCTGAAATATCCGCAATCATGCTTCCCCCTACGGGAGCAATGTCACCTGCTGGCGTCGGCCTCTGGTTTGCCAACCACCCGCGGGCAGGAACCCCAATGTTCCCGTTGCGGAACTTTCGACCAAAAAGTGCAATTCAACCTTAACGCGACCCGCGCTACTCGAATGGCTTCCATGCAACCTAAGCAGGTCACCGGTATTTTTTTCCGGAAAAAGGTAGCGCAGCACCGGATTGTCCCGGTGAAGAGGTGTTATTTTTTGTTGCAGGCAACATTCGAGGAGCAGCCGAGTGCACGACATTATTCAGACGCGCGTCGTGCATAAGGGGTGGGCCACCGTCCGCGTTGCAACCGTTCGTATGCCGGACGGCCGATCGGTGATGCGGGAGATCGAGGACCACGGCTCAGCGGTCTGCGTGCTGCCTTACAATCCGGACCGCAAGACGGCGGTGTTGGTGCGGCAGTTTCGGGCGCCGGTCCTGTTTGCGGCCGGTGAGCAGGAGACGCTCGAGGCGATTGCAGGAATTCTGGACGAATCCGATCCGGCGCTGACAGCGCGACGCGAAGCCATGGAGGAAGCCGGGCTTGTGCTGGCGTCGCTGCGGCCGATCGCCGTGACGTGGTCGATGCCGGGGATTTCCACCGAGCGAATGCACTTCTTCCTCGCCACCTATCAGAACCCGCCGCGAGAAGGCGACCATGGTCTTGCGACCGAGGCGGAGGTGACCAGACCCGTGGAAATGGCCCTGCCGGAGCTCGCCGCCCGCGCCGATGCGGGCGCGATCCAGGATTTGAAGACACTGCTGATCCTGCAAACCCTGCGACTCCGCGAGCCCACGCTGTTTGTCGCCTGATCCGCCTGCTATGAAGCAGGGCGCTCTCCGAGGACGAAGCCCTTTACATGGCCGACGCAGACCCCGAGCTTTTGTCCTTTGAGGTGAGCGAGAACGCCAGCGTGTCTGGCCTGCTGCAGATCCCGCGGCAGCCGGCCGGCGTGCTGGTTCTGGCACATGGCGCCGGCGCAGGCATGAGCCACAAATTCATGGCGGCGATGGCCACCGGCCTTGCCGCACGCGACATCGCCACGCTGCGCTATCAATTTCTTTACATGGAGCGCGGCAGCAAGCGGCCGGATCCGCCGGCGCTCGCGCACGCAGCCGTCCGCGCCGCCGTCGCCGAGGCAGGACGACGACTGCCGCGATTGCCGCTGTTTGCCGGCGGCAAATCCTTCGGCGGCCGGATGACATCGCAAGCCCAGGCCAAGGCCGCCCTGCCCGGCATTCGCGGGCTGGTTTTCGTTGGATTCCCGCTCCACCCCGCCGGCAAGCCGTCGCAAGAGCGGGCCGCCCATCTCCAGGGCGTCAAAATCCCGATGCTGTTCCTGCAGGGCACCCGCGACACGCTGGCGGCGCCTGACCAGATCGAACCGGTTTGCGCGGCGCTCGGTTCTCGCGCCACGCTGAAGTCCTTCCGCGACGCGGACCACTCATTCCATGTGCCGGCAAAGAGCGGACAGACCGACGCGGCGGTGTTCGACCAGTTGCTGGATACGATCGCAGGCTGGATGACGGACTTGTCCGGATGAACGAAGCCGCGTCGCGAACGATCGTGATCGGTGGCGGCATCGTCGGTCTGTCCACCGCGATCTGGCTGCTGCGCGCCGGTCGCGCCGTCACGCTGATCGACCCGGCGGACGCGAAACGGCGCGCAAGCTTCGGCAATGCCGGCGTTCTCGCCGCCTGCTCGGTGGCGCCGGTGACCATGCCGGGGTTGACGGGCAACGTGCTCAGACACGCGTTCGATCCGGATTTTCCCTTGTACATCCGCCCCACCTACCTGCCGCGGCTCGTGCCCTGGCTTGTGCGCTATCTCAAACATTGCAACGCGATGGATGCGGCGCGGATCTCGCGCGCGCTTGCGCCCTTGTTGCGCGACACGCTAGCGCAGCACAAGGCGCTCGCCGACGGCACGCCTGCGATGCGCTGGATCAAGTCATCGGATTACCTGTTCGCCTATCCCTCGCGCGCCGCGTTCGAACAGGAAGCGGCGGTGTGGCAGCTGCGGCGAGACGCGGGATTCGCCTGGACCGAGTTGACAGGCGGCGACCTGCGGGAGCTCGATCCGGCGCTCGGCCCGGCGATCCAGTTCGGACTCCTGCTTGGGGATCACGGCATGATCCTGAACCCCGGAGCATACCTCGATGATTTGCACGATCATGCGATCGCCCTCGGCGCAGAGGTCAAGCGCGGCCGTGTCCTAGCATTCGGCCAAAGCGCGGATGGAGTGACGACGCGTGTCATCTGCGAGGACGGCGAACACGCAGCGGAGACGATCGTCATCGCGACCGGCGCATGGTCCAAGCCGCTCGTGGCGCAGCTTGGCCTCAATGTCCCGCTCGAAACCGAACGAGGCTATCATGTGATGCTGCGTGGCGCCTCGCTGGCGCCCCGGCAACCCACGATGGTCGCGTCAGGCAAATTCGTCGTCACTCCAATGGCCGACGGCGTCCGTTGTGCCGGGGTGATCGAATTCGGCGGCCTCCAGGCACAGCCGAGCCCCGCGCCCCCAGCGCTTATCATGCGCAAGCTGCACGAAGCCTTTCCCACGCTTGAATTCAACGACCACGAGGAATGGCTCGGTCACCGCCCCGCGCCGGCCGACAGCCTGCCGTTGATCGGGGCGGTGCCGGGCCACCCCGGCACATACCTCGCCTTTGGTCATCACCACATTGGTATGACGTCGGGACCCAAGACGGGACGCCTCCTCGCCGCTATGATCACCCGCGGCCAGACCGATCTGGACATGACGCCCTATAGCCCGTCGCGTTTCGCGCCGCGGGCAGCGGGATAGGAGGGATGGGGCGATGACGCAGAGAGCGGACGGCGCCGCAGCAGGTCCGGTCCGTCTCGCGCTGGACTGGCTTTACCTGGCGGCAGGAATTCTTGCCGGAGCGTTGCTGGTAGCGATCTTCGCCATCATGATGATCATGTCGGTCGGCCGGCAGTTTTCGCTGAACATTCCGGCCGGCGACGATTTCGCATCCTGGTGTATGGCGGCGATGGCGTTTCTCGGCCTCGCCCATACGTTCCGGCGCGGCGAGATGATCCGCGTCGGCCTGCTCCTGGAAAAGCTGAATGGCCGAGCGCGGTGGATCGCCGAGATCGTAGCCCTCGCCGTCGCCACCGCATTCACGCTCTACTATACGCGCCATGCCGCGCAGATGACTTACGACTCCTTCCGCTTTCACGACATGGCGCAGGGGGTGGTGGCCGTTCCTCTCTGGATTCCGCAGCTTGGTTTCGCCGGCGGTCTCGTGATTCTTTCGATCGCGCTGATCGACGAGCTTGTCAGCGTGATCCGCGGCAACCGACCCAGTTATGAACGCGGCAGCCCCGACGAAAGCCCGGAAGAATTCGTCGAACGGATATCCCAGGGCGGCGGCTGACCATGGCGCATCTCAGCATGATCGAGCTGTCCTTCGTGCTGCTGGGCGTCATGCTGGTGTTCCTGGCGAGCGGCGTCTGGATCGCAGTCTCGCTCGGGCTGGTCGGCCTCGTTGCGATGGCGCTGACGACGACGGTCCCGTTCGGCAACGTATTGGCGACCACGACCTGGAGCGCCAGCGCGCAATGGACGCTGGCGGCGCTGCCCCTGTTCATCTGGATGGGAGAGATCCTGTTCCGCACCAAGCTCTCGGAGGAGATGTTTCGCGGCCTGTCGCCCTGGGTGCAATGGTTGCCGGGACGGTTGACCCATGTGAACGTCATCGGCTGCGGTATCTTCGCAGCCGTCTCCGGCTCCTCGGCCGCAACCTGCGCGACGATCGGCAAGATTGCACTGCCGGAGCTCGACAAGCGAGGCTACGACAAGGGATTGACGCTCGGCTCGCTCGCCGGCTCGGGTACGCTCGGGCTGCTGATCCCGCCGTCGATTCCCATGGTGGTCTATGCCGTCACGGCCAACGTGTCGGTGCTGCAGGTCTTCCTCGGCGGATTCCTGCCTGGCGCGCTGGTGATGGCGCTGTATTCCGGCTACATCGCTGCATGGTCGCTGCTGCACCCCGACAGGGTGCCGCCGCGCGATCCGCCGATGGCGTTGCGCGCCAAGTTCCGCGCATCCGCCAAGCTGCTGCCCTGCCTGCTGCTGATCCTCGCGGTATTCCTGTCCCTCGTGCTCGGTTTTGCGACCGCCACCGAGTGCGCGGCCTGGGGCGTCACGGGGGCGCTGCTGCTCGCCTGGTGGAGCGGCACGCTGACGCGCAAAAATTTCGTCGAAAGCGTGATGAGTGCGACGCGGCTGACCTGCATGATCATGCTGATCCTCGCAGGCGCCGCCTACACCACGGCCGCGATGGCCTATACGGGGATTCCGGCGGCGCTCGCCGAATGGGTGAAGGGCCAGGAGCTGACGCCTGGCCTGCTCGCGCTGTATCTCAGCATCATGTACATCATCCTCGGCTGCCTGATCGACGGCATTTCGATGATCGTTCTGACGGCGGTTGTCGTCTTGCCGATGGTCAAGCAGGCGGGCCTCGATCTCGTCTGGTTCGGCGTCTATCTCGTCATCCATGTCGAGATGGCGCAGATCACCCCGCCCGTGGGCTTCAATCTGTTCGTGCTGCAGAACATGAGCGGCCGCGACACCTTCACCGTGGCGCGCGCGGCATTTCCGTTTTTCGTATTGCTGGTGGTCGCGGTGTTTATCATAACCGAGTATCCGCAGATCGTTTTGTACCTGCCGCGGCTGGCTTTTCCGAACTGAGGTGATTTGCCCGCAAGGGGTCTCGTTGCAACATAAAAGGAGTTCGAAGATGCTGATGAGCTACCGAACCGCAGTTGCCGCCGTGTTTTTTCTGGCTGCCGGATTTTCCGCAGCTCAGGCCCAGACCGCGTGGAATCTGCCTGCGGCCTATCCCGCCGATAATCCGCACTCGGTCAATCTGGTCGACTTTGCCAAGGACGTGGAGACCGCAACCGGCGGCAAACTCAAGATCACCGTCCACCCCAATGCTTCCCTGTTCAAGGCGCCGGACATCAAGCGTGCGGTGGCAACCGGACAGGCTCAGATGGGCGAGGTCCTGCTGTCGCTGCACGAAAACGAAGATCCGGTGTTCGGCCTCGACGTCGTGCCGTTCCTCGCGACCTCGTTCCCGGAGGCGATGAAGCTCTACCAGGCCTCGAAAAGCGCCATCGCCAAGAAGCTCGAAGCGCAGGGCTTGATGCTGCTGTTCGCGGTGCCCTGGGCACCGCAGGGTATCTATGTCAACAAACCGCTCGCGACGATCGACGACATGAAGGGACTGAAATGGCGCGCCTATAATGTCGGCACCGGCCGGATCGGCGAACTCGTCGGCGCACAATCCGTGACGATCCAGGCCGCCGAATTGCCCCAGGCGCTCGCAACCGGCGTCGTGAATTCATTCATGTCGTCAGGTGGCACCGGCTACGACAGCAAGGTCTGGGAGTCGCTGAAGTACTTCTATGACGTGCAGGCCTGGATCCCGAAAGACGTCACCTTCGTCAACAAGGCGGCGTTCGACGCGCTCGACCAGCCGACCAGGGATGCGATCCTGAAGGCGGCCACCGCGGCCGAAACGCGCGGCTGGAAAGCCTGGGAAGACAAGGCCGGCTGGTATCTCGACCAGCTCAGGGCCAAAGGCATGACCGTCGAGCCGCCGTCGCCGGCGCTGAAGGCTGGATTTCAGAAAGTCGGCGAACAGCTCACCGCAGACTGGCTGAAAAAGGCCGGCAGCGAGGGCCAGGCCCTGGTCGACGCCTATAAGAAGATGTAGCGGGTCGATAGCGTCACAACAAACTGATGCGGTCGTCCGCAATCGCGCTGGCGGCCGCCCTTCTGGCGCGCATCCGACCAAAGCCTAATGGTGTCGTCCATGAGTGGAGGCGAATATCATTTCGGATTCCACCCGAAGCCCTGCCCGTCGAGGAACTGAGAGCAGCCGGATCATGCCCGACAACATCGCGCTGTTTGCCATAGTCATCCTGCTGCTTCCGATGATCTATTTCCTGCTGGCCGCGCCGGCTTTCCTGCTCGTCAGGCTTGATATCGCGCCCGTTGCCCGACTGTTGCGCGGCATGTTCAATGGCTATTTCCTGGCGCTGGCCGTTGCCGGGGCGATCGGAACGATCGCCACCGCCGTCGATGGACGCATGACGCTAGCCATTGGCATCGGCTTGATCGCGGCTTGCGCGGCCTGGTCGCGCCGCTGGTTTTTGCGGCAGATGGATGCTCAGCTTGATGACCGTGATGACCGGGACGTGGGCGATGCCAATGCGGCGCACCGCCTGCGGCGGCTGCATTGGGGTGGCATGCTGAGCAATGCGGTCCAGGTTGTCGGCGTCGTGGCCAGCATTCCCTATATCGCTGTCGCGCCGTAGCGCGAGCGGACGTTCGAGTCTGGCGCTCCTGTTACCGCCTTCGAAACTCGCAATCCCGCGCATTTGGCAAGTCATTGGTCCGAAGGCTGGCGCGTGTAGCAATGCTCCGCCGCGGGAAACCGCCTCGCGCGGACGTCAGCCGCGTACTCCTCAACAGCACGCGAGATATCCGTTGCAAGCTCCGCATAGCGACGGACGAAACGCGGCTTGAACTCGGTGAACAGGCCCAGCATGTCGTCGAGCACGAGCACCTGGCCGTCGCAGGCGGCCGACGCGCCGATGCCGATGGTCGGTACCGGCAACTCGCTGGTGATTTTGCGCGCGACGTCTTCGTAGGTGCCCTCGACGACGACCGCAAACGCGCCCGCCGCCGCGATCGCGCGCGCATCCGCCACGACCTTGTTCGCCTCCTCGGCCTCGCGCCCTTTGGCCTGCAGGCCGGAGATGTTCACCGATTGCGGCATCAACCCGACATGCCCGCATACGGCAATGCCGCGCCGGGTCAGGAATTCCACGGTATCACCCATCTCAACGCCGCCCTCGAGCTTCACCGCGCTGCAGCCGGTACGCTGAAGGATGGCCGCCGCATTGCGATAGGCTTGTTCGGGCGATTCCTGATAACTGCCGAATGGCATATCGACGACGACACAGGCGCGTTGCGAACCGCGCATCACGGCGGCGCCGTGCGCGATCATGATGTCGAGCGAGACCGGAATGGTGGTGTCAAAGCCATAAACCACCATGCCGACGGAATCGCCGACCAGCAGCAGATCAACATGCGGGTCGAGCAACCGCGCCATCGGGGCCGAATAAGCCGTCAGGCACACATAAGGCTCTCCGCCCTTGCGGAAATTCTTCGGCGCCAGGCGGCGGGCTTTGACCTGTGTGCTCATGCCCCGGCTCCCGGCGAAATGGCCAGATTGTCGATCAGCCGCGTCGTACCGAGGAAAGCCGCGACCAGAACCCGGGCGGGGCCGGCGACGCGATCGAGCGAGATGAGCGTCTGCGCATCGCAGACGTCCAGGTAATCGATTCGGTCGAAGCCGCTCTCGATCAGGCATTGCCGCCCGTGCGCGATGGCGGCCGCCACCGCCTCGCCATCCGACTGCAGCTTCCGCGAAATCTCCTGCAACGTGCGGTAAAGCACGGGAGCCACCTTCCGCTGAGCGGGGTCGAGGTAGGCGTTGCGGGAGGACATCGCGAGGCCATCGGCTTCGCGAACCGTGGCGCCTGCTTTTACTGTCACCGGAATATCGAGATCGCGCACCATGCGGCGGATCAACTGGAGCTGCTGAAAGTCTTTCTCACCGAAGATCGCGACATCCGGTTGCACCTGCAGCAGGAGCTTGCTCACGACGGTTGCGACGCCGTCGAAATGACCGGGACGAAACCGCCCGCAAAGCAGCGAACTCAAGCTCGGAACTGACACCGCGGTGTTGTAGCCGTCGGGATACATCTCGCCGACGGCAGGAATGAAAATGCCATGCGCGCCGGCGCCGGTGGCCTTGTCGACGTCAAAACGTTCCTGCCGCGGATATTTCTCGAAATCCTCATGCGGCCCGAACTGCCTGGGATTGACGAAGATCGACACGACCACACGCTCGCAATGTCGCGACATGGTCTTGATCAGCGTCAGATGCCCCTCGTGAAGGGCGCCCATCGTCGGCACGAGGCCGATCTTGAGACCTTGGCGACGCCAGTCAGCGACCGCGGCGCGGATGCCGGCAACATTCCGGTAGACGCTCATGTCAATTATATCCGTTGTCAGCGCGGGCCCATGGCGGCGCGGGGCCCGGCCAGGACCGGGTGCGCCCGATCGCGCGGAGCGATCCAGGCGCGTTCCGGCTCGCGTGTCATCGAACCGTTGCAATTGATGCTCGATACCGCCCCACGCATGCCGGGCGAGTTCGCGGCGGCCACTGTCGTCATGCTGTCCCTTACGCGCCCGGCCGGGGTGTCCCGCCCAGCAAAATCCGTGCCCGCATACAGGTTTACGGCCGCCCGGGCAACGGCCTGAGGAGCAGCTCCAGGCAATAACGTCCGGCGCATGAGGCTGCCGTGCGACCTCCCGCTACATAGCCCGGGCCGCACCGGACGTTGGCGAATTTTCAGCCCCGCGGACGATCGGTGAGGCGATGCAATGTGTCGGGTTCTGCGCGCTCCGATTGAGAACTTATCCACCGTGACTAATCAGCCACCACCTCCGGTTGCCGCCCCGATATCTTCATAAATTCTACCTGTTTTAGCCACTTTTTGCATTGGGGAAACACATGCGCATGCGTTCTAGAATGAGTTGTCTTGTCACCGCAGCCGCGGCCATCGCCGCAGCCTGGGCATCGCCTGCCGCCGCAGTCGACGGCATCTTGGCCCGAGCATCGGCCTCGCAGACCGTCGGATCCTGGACCGGATTCTATATCGGCGCTCATGGTGGATGGGGATGGGCCACCAGCGAATGGACGGACCCGGTTATCTTCAACCCGACATTCGATCCCAACGAAGCCAGTTTCAACGGACCCCTGGCCGGCGGTCAGTTGGGCGCGAACAAGCAAATCGGCAATCTGGTGTTCGGCGCGGAAATCGATGGCGACTGGAGCTTCGTTCGCGGCAATAGCAACCGCGACCAGACCATCGTCTCGTCGTCCGCCAACAACGCGATCCAATTCCGGGCGTTTGCGACCGCAACGGGACGCATTGGTTATGCGATGGGACCGTGGCTGGCCTATGTGAAGGCTGGCGGCGCCTGGGCCGACATGAGGTTGCTGGCACCCATTCAGGCGCAGCCTCTGCTTTATCATCGACAGCCATTTGGCGCCACCGGCGGCGCGGGCATGGAAGTCGCGCTGATGCGCAACGTCTCGGCCAAGGTCGAGTACAACCTGCTCTACTTCCCGCACGAGCAGTTTCCATTCGTCTACTACCAGTCGGACGCGACCCTCAACCACCTCGTGCAGGTGGTGAAGGCAGGCATCAACCTGCACTTCGGCGGTGACGCTCTTCCCGCGCGCTGATCGTCCGCAACTCAGCAACAACATCAATCGAAAATTCAGTGAGGCAAATCATGTCCCGTATCAAAGCCGTTCTTGCAGGCCACAAGGTCGCACGCGCATTCGTCGTGGCGTTTGTCGCCGTGGTTACCAGCCTGATCGCGACTCCAAGTCACGCCCAGGTCGAATACACCCGCATCTGCTCGCTCTACGGCGCAGGCTTCTTCTACATCCCCGGCACCGACACTTGCACCAGCGCTTACCAGATCGTGAACAACCAGTATTCGATCGCGCGACTGGAAACAAAGAGCGACACCGGCACCGCGATGGCCGCATCGCTGGTTGCGCCGTGGTTGCCGACCGCCACCAATTACGCGGTGTCAGCGCATTGGGCGGGCTTCAATGGCCAGAACGCCGCAGGCTTCTCAGGCCTGATGCGACTTTACGGCAATCTGGTTTTCTCGGCGGGATTTTCGCTCGGTCTTGATCGCGGCAAGCTGCTGTCATTGCAGGATCGGACGCAGACCGAATTCGGTACCTCAGTGCCACAACAGAACTGGAGCAACGTCCGCGGACTTGGTCGCGCGGGCTTGATGTACGCGTGGTGACGCGGCGCTCCCTCACTCATCCCAACCCAATGCATTGCATCGTTTTTCGAAAGGTCACTGACATGACACGTACAACCTCCCGCTCGGCGCGCCGCGTTTTCGCATCAGCCGCCGTCCTCGCCGCAGGCGTTGCACTCTCGCTGACGCTGTCGCCGGCTCACGCCGCCGACATGGCCGTCAAATCGCCTGTCGTGGTCGCAGCTCCCTTGTGGTCCGGTTTCTACATCGGCGCCCATGGCGGCGGCGGTCTCGCCAACAGCCGACTGCAGGACCCGGATTTTCAGATCACCTATTTCCCAGCCAACATCCGCGCAACCGGCTATCTCGCCGGCGGGCAGCTCGGCGCCAACTGGCAGATGGGCAACATCGTTGTCGGCGGTGAGCTTGATGCGTCATGGGCCAATCTGAACGGCACCACGGTCGGCGACGCCTTCACGATCCTGTCCGGCCTCTCGGCGCAATACAAGGCGCTGGCGACCGGCACCGCACGCGTCGGCTATGCCTTCGGCAACGTGCTTGGTTATGCCAAGGGGGGTGTCGCGTGGGCCAACATTGACTACACGAGCGCGACCCTCACGCCGTTCCCGATCGACGTCAATCACCAGCGGACCGGCCTGACCGCAGGCGCCGGCGTCGAGGTCATGGTGTACCGCAACATCATCTCGGCCAAGGCCGAGTATGACTACATCTATTTCGGTCCCGACTCGATCAATCTCGGCGCGCGACGCACACCCAGCAACCTCAGTCATCAACTCCATCTCGGCAAGATCGGCCTCAACTGGCACTTCGGCAACGACTCTGTCGTCGCCGGCTTTTGAGCACCGTCCCTGTCATGATTGATTGGAGACAAACAATGTGGATGTTGATCAAGGCGGTGCAGCTTGCTGTCCCGCGCAAGATCCGCGCACTCGTCGCCGTCGCGGCGTTTGCAATCTTGCCGGCGGCACCGAGTCACGCCGTCGAGTATGTGAAGGTGTGCAGCCTCTATGGTGCCGGCTTTTTCTATATTCCCGGCACCGACACCTGCACGAATGCGACGCAGATCGTGGCGAACCAGTTCGCGATCGCACGCGAAGCGACCAGGGCAGCGACGGGGACGGCAATGGCGACAGCCCTTGTCAATCCGTGGCTGCCTGACGGGACCAACTACGCGGTCTCGGCACACTGGGCCACGTTCGACGGGCAACATGCTGTCGGCTTCGCCGGCATGATGCGGCTCATCGGCAACGTGTCGTTTTCGGCGGGCGTCGCTCTCGGGCTCGACCGCGGCAAACTGATCTCAGTGTCCGATCGGACCCAGACCGAGTTTGGAACGTCAGTACCGTCGCAGAACTGGAGTACCGTGCGCGTGCTGGGACGCCTCGGCCTGCAGTACTCGTGGTGAGGCGAAGCGGGTTCGCCCGCTTCGCCCAATCTTCAACAGGCTTCATCCGGACGGCGACACGCCGTCCGGATGCAAAGCGCTGTCCGCCGGACAAGCCGGCCTGCAGGCCCGGTGTCGCAGTCGAGTCTATTTGGTGAGCAAGGCGAAGGAGCCGTTCCAGTCATCCGGCGGCGGGGTCTCCATGTAGCCATGGATCCGCTCTTCATAGAGATCGTAGAGCAAGGCAAGCACCTTTGCTTCATCGGTGGTGCGGCCCTTGGCGATCGAGGCCAGCGCGCCCGGCCAGTTGCGGCTGCGATAGTTGGCGAGCATGTCGATCGTCAGATTGCGCAAGATCTGGAATCGACCGGAGAGCGCCACGTCGTCACGGCCGAGAATGGCGTAGATGACCTCGGGCTCCTTCTTGCCCTTCACCATGATGAAATCGATCTCGAGAATCGCGAATTTGTCCTTCACGGCCATGGCGGTGCTCGAGCCGGCGATGATCTGGAATCCGTAAGTCTTCGACTGGCTTTCCAGGCGCGACGCCAGGTTGACGCTGTCTCCCAACACCGAATAATCGAAGCGCAGGTTCGAGCCCATGTTGCCGACCACGCAAAGACCGGTGTTGAGCCCGATGCCGACGTTCAACGGGATAAATGGCCGCTCGGCCGCCCGCGCCTCGATCTCACGCTCGCCATTGACGATCTCGATCTGGCTGAGCATATCGAGCGCCGCATTGACGGCATTGACGGGATGCTCGGCATCGTCGAGCGGCGCGTTCCAGAACGCCATGATGGCGTCGCCCATATACTTGTCGATCGTCCCCTTGCGGTTCAGGATCGCGTTGGTCAGCGGCGTCAGGAAGCGATTCATCAGCGCGGTCAGCCCCTGCGGGTCGCTCTTGTAGCTTTCCGAGATCGTCGTGAAGCCGCGGACGTCGCTGAACATGATGGTCATGACGCGCTCTTCGCCGCCAAGCACAAGCTTCTCCGGCGATTGCGCAAGCTGCGCCACCAGCGCCGGCGACAGATACTGGCCGAACGCGGAGCGAATGCGCCGCCGCTGCGACTGCTCGTTGACGAAGCTCGAAAACACCAGCGCGAAATAGATCGACGCGCTTGAGATCAAAGGATAGGTCGCGTCGATCAGCAGCCGTTGCTGGGCGTAGAAATACCAGGCGGTGCCGGCGATTGCGGCAACGATCAGCGAACCGAACACGAACAGCACCGCCGGGCTGAACAGCGGCGCGACTGCGATGATGATGAGGCCGAGCAGAACGGCCGCGATCAATTCGGCGCCGATTCCCCAGTTCGGCTCTGACAGCACCGATTTCGTCAGTGCGCTTTCCAGGACCTGGGCATGAACTTCGACTCCGGGGAGCACCGGATCGAGCGGCGTGGTTTTGGTATCGAGCAGACCAACCGCCGAGGTCCCGATCAAGATGAGCTTGCGACCGATCCGTTCGGGCGACACCGTGTTGTCGAGCACGTCCGCGGCCGACACATAGATTGCGGGGTCATGCTTGGCGAAATGCACCCAGAGCTGACCATTGCGGTCGGTCGGAAGCTCGAACCCACGTACCCCTATGCTCTTGATGCCGGCCCGATCGGACTTCACCAGGATGGTGTCGCTGCCGGTGATCACGCGCAGCATCTCAAAGGAGAGCGACGGCATGGTCAGATTCTGTGCCTGCATGATAACGGGAACCCGACGAACAATGCCATCCCGTTCGTTTTTGATGGTGAGAACGCCACGGCCGGCCGACGCCGCCTCGAGCTGTGGGATATTGCGTACGACGCCCGGAAAATTGATCAGGAACGGATAAGGCTCGCCGCCCAGCATCGCCAGTCCGGTCACCGGAAGCGATTTGTCGGGAATGGCGGTTGCGTAAGGCAATCCGGATTCGCCGAGCACGACGCGGGATTTCCGGATCGCATCGGCAAAGATCTGATCGTTGCTGGGGAGCTCGCGCAACTTGCCCTTGACATCCTCATCGAGATCGCGACGGGCATCGGCCAGAACGGATGGCGTGGTACGATCGGCTTCCGGAAACAGCACGTCGAAGCCGATCGCGACCGCGCCAGCTCTCGTGAGCTTGTCGACGAGTTCAGCAACCAGCGTTCGCGGCCACGGCCACTGGCCGTATTTGGCGAGGCTCTTTTCGTCGATGTCGACGATGGTGACCGGCGTGACCGTCTTCTTGCGTGGATCGATCACCTGGAACATGTCGAAGGTGCGCAGGCGAAACTCTTCGAGCAACGGCGGATCGGCGACGCGCAGCGCCGCCAGCGAGAACAGCAGCACCAGACACAACAGTCTGGCCATGCCGAATTTTCGTCCATAGCGGCGCAGCCGTCGCCAGACGCGATTCATGAAATAGAACCCCCTGCCGCCATCCCCGCGCCAGACTGTTTTCGCTTTTCTTTGAATCGCGAAAACCGTCTAGATTCTTGTTTGGTCGCGTTTTCTCAACGCGAACCAGAAAGGCCCGGATGGCTTCGTTGCGAGCGCTTCGCAGCGACCATCCTAACAGCTATTTTTCCCGGAAGGCACGCATGAACTGATCGTGCAGCGGCTTGACGAGGTACGAGAGCATGGTGCGGTCGCCGGTCTGCACGAAGGCCTCGACCGGCATGCCCGGGATCAGCCGGACATCGCCCAGCCTGGCGATCTCCTCGGCCGGCATCGAGATCCGAATGGTATAATAGCTCTGCCCGGTGCGTTGATCGGTGGTGGCGTCCGGGGAGACACGGGTGACGATGCCGTTCAGCTCGGGCGTGGTGCGCTGATTGAAAGCCGATAGCCGCAGCAGCGTCTGGTGCCCGATCCTGACCTGATCGATGTCCTGCGGATTGACCCGCGCTTCCACCGACAGATTGTCGGCCTGCGGCACGATCAGCATGATCGTATCGCCCGCGGTGACAACGCCGCCGACGGTGTGGACGTTGGACTGCAGCACCATGCCATCCTGTGGGGCGCGGATGTCGACGCGTTTCAGCTGGTCTTCCGCGGTGATCTTGCGTTCGACGAATTCGCCGATCTTGTCATTGGTCTCGCGCAAATCCTTCGACACCTCGGTGTTGAGGTCCTTGTCGATCTGGATGATCTGCAACTCGGTCTCGGTGATCTTGCCCTTGGTTTGCGCCGAGGCGGCGATCAGCTGGCCGCGATCGCCGTCGAGCCGCGCGGCATCCCGCTCGAGCTGGGTGACGCGCGAGAGCTGGACCAGCTTTTTTTCGTAAAGCTCGCGCACGCCGGCGAGCTCCTTGCGGATCAATTCGATCTCCTGGGTCTTGGCGGCTTCCTGAGCCGACAAGCCCGTCAGCTCCTCGCGCAGCTGACCGATGCGCTGGTTGAGCTGCGCCTTTTGACCGAGCCGCGCCGTCCTGCGGAACTCGAACAAGCGGGTTTCGCTCTCGGTCACCGCCTTGATATCGGCGTCCTCGAACCGATCCGTGAGCATCAGCGGAAAGGTGATCTGTTCCGCGCCGGAGCGTTCGGCTTCGAGCCGCGCCGCGCGCGCCCAGAGGCCGTTGAGGCCTTTGGTGACAATCGCAAGACCCGCGCGCGTGACGGTGTCGTCCAGGCGCACCAGCACATCGCCGGCCTTGACTGTGTCACCGTCGCGAACCTTGACCTGGCCAACCACGCCGCCGGTCGGGTGCTGCACCTTCTTGACGTTGGAATCCACGACGATGGCGCCCGGCGCAATCAGCGCGCCGGAGATCTGCGCGGTGGACGCCCAGCCGCCGAGGCCGCCAGCAAGCACCAGCACGACCGCGAGGCCGACAACCAGGTGAGCCTTGATGGAACGGCGGGCTCGCGAAGCCTTCTCGGCCATCATGATTTTGCTCCGGAATCCGCCACGATCTTGATCGGCGGCGCGCCGGCCGCGCGTTGCAGCACCTGGCCCAGCACCTCGTCCTTCGGGCCGAAAGCCTGCAACTGGCCTTCGCGCATCACCAGCAAGGTGTCGACGCCCTCGATGCCGACCGGGCGATGGGCGACGATGATGACGATGCCATGCCGCTGCCGGACCGAACGAACCGCGCGGGTAAGCGCTGCATCGCCCTCGGAATCGAGGTTCGAATTCGGCTCATCCAGAACCAGCAGGAACGGCGATTTGTACAACGCCCGCGCCAGGCCAATGCGCTGAGCTTGCCCGGCGGAGAGCACGCTGCCCTGATCGCCGATCTGGGTGTCATAGCCCTCGCGCATCTTCACGATCATCTCGTGCACGCCGGCCTCGGTCGCCGCGGCGATGACATCGTCGGCCTCAGCGTCGGGATCGAACCGCGCGATGTTCTGCGCGATCGTGCCCGCCAGCAATTCGACATCTTGCGGAAGATAGCCGACATGGACCCCGAGCGTCTCAGGCGTCCACTGATCAAGCGAGGCGCCATCCAGCCGCACATAGCCTCGCAGCGGCGTCCAGACGCCGACCAACGCGCGCACCAGCGAGGACTTGCCGGACCCGCTCGGCCCGATAATGCCGACGCCTTGGCCTGCTTCGACCGCGAACGAAACGCCCTGCACCACCAGCTTCTGCTCGCCGGGCGGCGAGACGCTGAGGCCCTCGACCGACAGGCGGCGCGTCGGCTTCTGCAATTGCGTCGGCTGCGGGCGCGCCGACACCGTCGCAAACACACGATTGAGGCGGCGCCAGCTCTGTCGCGCCGTGACGAAATTCTTCCAGTGCGCGATCGCGAGATCGACCGGCGCCAGAGCACGGGCACTCAGGATCGAACCAGCGATGATGATGCCAGCGGTCGCCTGCTGATTGATGACAAGCCAGGCGCCGACCGCAAGCACCGCCGATTGCAGCACCATGCGCATGACCTTGGCGACCGCACCGATGCCGCCGGCGAGATCGCTCGCGCGCTGCTGGCCGGCGAGATATTCCGTATTGACCGTGTTCCAGCGCTCGCCCATCCGCTGCGCCATCCCCATCGCGGCCAGCACCTCGGCATTGCGGCGGCTGGCGGCGGCGAGATCGGCGCGGCGCGCGGCCAGATGCGTGGCCCGCAGCGCCGGCTTCACTGTCAGCACCTCGGTCAGCACCGTCAGCGCGATCAGGATGATGGCGCCCGCCAGCGCCGTGAATCCGATCAGGGGATGAAACACGAAACAGATCGCGAGATAGAGCGGCAGCCAGGGCAGATCGAACAATGCGCTCGGGCCCATGCTCGACAGAAAGCCGCGGATGCTGTCGAGATCGCGCAACGGCTGCAGGCCTTCATTCCGCCCGCCGACAATCAGCGGCAACTGCACCACCGCGCGATAGACCCGCGCGCTCAAACTCTCGTCGAGGCTCGCGCCGATCCGCGCCAGAATGCGGCCGCGGATCAGATCGAGAAAGCCCTGCGCGATGTAAAGGCCGCCGGCCAGCACCGACAGGCCGACCAGCGTCGGCACGCTGCGGCCCGGCAGCACGCGATCGTACACCTCCAGCATGAAGAAGGAGCCGGTGAGGTACAGCAGGTTGATCATGAAGCTCATGGCCCCGACGCCAAGAAAGGCGCTGCGGCAGGCGCGCAGCGCCTCGCTGAGTTCCGAGCTATGGGACGCCGGAGGCGTCGAAGAATGGCCGCGTTGCATGATGCAGAATCCGGGTCCGGGGTCGTCCCCGGCAAGATAGTCCAGAACCGGTTAATTAATTGAAGTCGTTCCGCTTTCGCCGCGGGCGGTCTCGCGCTGCGGGTTCACAGAATGACCCGCGGAATGGCGTGTTGCGGACCGCCGATGCAGCGATTGTAAGACAGATTGATGGCGTCGGCCACGGCTTAGGCGTGCAGGCGTGGCGCAGGATGACGTTGGTCTCGATCGCTCAGGCGTGAACAATGAAGTCGCTCACACTGACCGAGGCGACGTTCTTGAGCAAAATGCTGTTATTCGCATCAAGGGTGATAAGGGTGTCGGTCGAAACCGGATGGCTGACATTCCCGCCGTCCGCAAGCCATGAGCTGAGATTGGTGGCCGTCACTGCCGCGAATTGCCGAATATCTATCCTGTCGAGGCCGGTTTCGAAGTCAGTGACTGTGTCATGGCTGGTGCCGCCTTGCGGCGAGAAGATGAAATTGTCCAGACCTCCGTTACCGGTGAGCGTATCACTGCCGCCGGTGGCAAAGATAAGGTCTTTGCCAGAGGTGCCATCCAAGGTCGCGCCGCCGGCGCCAGATTGCTGAAACACGAAGTGCAACTGATCGCTCAGGCCCTGACTGTCCGATACGGTCAGCGTTACGACGTCATTTAGGGCAACTTGGCCATCATAGGCCGTCGGTGTGTAGACGACCCCGGTGGTGAACTGGTTGTTGATCGCGCCAACCGTACCGTTGATGGAGGACGGTGACACCGAGCCGTGCAAGGCCGTCGCGGTGACAAAAAGGCTGGACGGATCGTCGCTCGTCAGACTGACGTTGAACACCGTTGTCACGCCATCGCTCTGTCCGCTCTCCGCGACGGAAACGCTATCGCCGCTGAGCGTTGGTCCGCCGCCCGAGACATTCACGCCCTGCTGGACATACAGCGCCGCGAGCGTCCCCGATGCATCCTCATAATCGAACTGGTCGAACGTGACGTCGGAGGTAAAAGCCGCGCCGTTACCGGTATAGGAGACGCCCGACGTCTCGACCCAATGGCCATCCGGATGTCCATCAAAATTGTTCCTGAGATTGACGGTGTCATCACCGTTTCCCAGAATTCGCAGCGTGTGATCACTGTTGACCTGCGCGATCCCATGCGGGTCGAGGCGAACGCTGTCTGCAGCATTCGTATTGAGATCGAGGATCTGGATGTTGGCGACGCTCTGGTCGCCGTGATTGCTGCCACCGAGATCGGCCGAACCGACGACGCGGATCGTATTGATGCCGTCGCCGCCATCGATCGACTGCCACGCGTCATCATGGACCAGAATCAGATCATTGCCGGCACCGGCATGGACGACGTCGGCCCCACCATTGGTGTCGATCCGGTCGTTGAAATCGCCACCATTGAGCGTGTCTGCCCCTGACGTACCGACAATGTCGTACGCGCGCGGCTTGAACAATTCATCGAATGCGGATTGTGTGGCGGAAAGCCCAGGCCCAACCGCGTTGTAGATGTCGACCGCTGAAATTTCAATGTTGGTCAGATCGGCCAGATCGGGACCGCTGTCTCCGTCGAGCACGTGAATGGCATCGATCGTGCCACCATCGAGAATATATTCGTTGCCGGATTGCGTCCAGTGCAGATCAGTACCGTCAACCACAATCGTCCGCAGGATCGTCAGATTGTTTTCGTTGTCATCCTGATGAACTTGCAGCGTAAAGCTCGTATTGCCGTTTTGCGGCACGCCAACCAGGTATCCGTCTTTCAAATCATGCCAGAGATTGGTGGTGTCGTAGCCGGCGCCATGCAGCGTTTCGACGATCGGTGACAGGTCATAGGCCACATTGACCGTCGCGGGAGCGCTCGTGGCGCCCTGACTGTCCGTGATCGTATAGCTAAACGCATCGGTCAGCGGAGCATCGCCCGGCAGAAGCCTTTCGATTGGATTGTCGACAATCGCATTTCCGTTGGCGTCGATCCCGACCATGAACAAATAGTCGCCGGCCTTCATATTTCCCGGTGTTTGGATCGAACCGAGCGTAATCCCGCTGGCATTGGCTTGCGGGAATAGCACCAGCGTGCCGAATGCTCCGGTGATTGCAATCGCGCCATCAATCACCGTGCCGGTATCGCCGCCGCGCGACGCTCCTGAAATCGCAAAGGTTGCGCCGCCGAAGGCACTGTCGTTTCCAGTCAGCGAACTGGCGATAGCGGCGGCCAGATTCGAGTTGCCGGTGATGTCAATCGCATCCGCACCGGCGACAGGCGGCTGGTTGCCCGGGTCGCCGATCTCGACCGCCACCGTGTCGGCTGCAGTTGAAAACGCCGTCGTTCCACCAGTGCCGCCGTTTGCGGTGATATTGTACTGGCTTCCGGCCTGCCCGGCCGTCTGGTCCCACGCGTGGAAGGTGATCGCGTCGGAGATGGTTCCGCTTGCGTCGGCGCTCGGCTGGAAATAGAGCCGCGAGTTCGCCGGGATCAGGATCGCGTTGGAATCCGACACCGTCGCCGTTTCGTAGCTCACCCAGGTCGTGCCGTTGTCGGCGGAATACCACAGCGTGCCGTCGGCATTGACGCCGGTAATCGCTATTCCGACGCTGGTGTTGTCGACGTCGGTGACGTTGGCGATGCCGGTCAGATCCGCAAGACTCGACACCAGGACACCGACCTGGCCGGACGGCGCCGTGGCACCGGCCTCAATTGTCCCGAAGCTCGGCGATGCCGATGCATCGAGCACAGGCGCGTCGTTGGCGCCATTGATGGTGATGACCAGCGGCTGATTGCCGGTCGTGACCGTGCCATCGCTGACTTTCGCAGTGTAAGTGATGGTCAGAACGTCGCCGGCCTGCAGGAAGTCGAGGTTCGCGGCGGCCGGGTCATAGGTGTAGGTCAGCGTCTGCGCGCCGCCATTCGACGCCGCTGTTCCGTTGAAAGTCAGCGCGGACGCTGCGATCAGCGCCGACACGTCGACGCCGTTCGGCAGCGTGGTCGAGCCGTTCAGCCGGGCCACCGCGTCGCCCGTCACCGAGCCGGTGAGCGTATCGCCGACGTCGAGATCGCTCACCGTCATGGTGCCGGTGATCGCCGAAATATCCTGCGCGTGGGCATCGGCCGCTTCGCTCTGCGCCGTCGGATTGGTCGCGACGGTGATGACCGGCGCATCGTTGTTGCCGGTGACCGTGAATGTCGCGGTCGTGGTGTCGGTGCCACCCTGACCGTCGCTGACCTGGATCGTGAAGGTGTCTTGAGCCTGCTGACCGCCACGCAGGTGCTGCACGGCGTTCGAGCCGTTCTGAATTGCGTAGGTGTAGGCACCCGTCGGGTCGATGCTCAGCGCGCCGTAGGTGCCGAGCTTGAACGAGCTGTCCGTGGTCGGCGCGAAAGAGTGAATCTGAACCTGAGTAAAGTCCTCGTCCGAGAACAGGTTGTCGGTGGAACCGAAGTTGACGGTCGAACCGATATGATTGCCGTGGACGTCGTAGAGATCGTAGCTGGCGCTGACAGCGGTCGAATCCGCGACGTGCGTGAAGTGCAGCACGATCTGCTCGCCGGTCTGGACACTGCCCGGCGAAATGCCGAACGATTGCAGCACCGTGGCGGTCCCGAGCGGCACGCCGTTGACGATATTGTTGGTGAAGTCGATGTCGCGCAACTGAACGGCGTATCCGCCATTCTGGCCCTTGACGAAGCGCAGTTCGGCAACGTCGTCGCCATTTGCACCGACCGTCGCGCCCGGCTGCCGATCTGTCAGTCGGATTCCATAACCTTGGTTCAGATCGTCCGGCAGGATGAGGTCAAACTTCGCGTCGATCGAGAAGCTCGATTCTTTTGTCAGCGTCGTTGAGCCATTCGGGTCGGTGCCCGTCAAGACGTAGGCATTGGCCGTCACATAGGACGCGGTCGAACCAATTCCCGTGGTCGGGACCGCATCGTTGTCGCTGAGAATGGCGCGACCGTTGGCCTGATCCAGCGTGGTGTGCAGAGCGGAGCCACCGTCAACATAATACGCGAACGGCGAGCTCTGCGATCCCGGCGCGGAGTCGAACGGATCGTTCAGGATCGCCTGGCTATTGCGCGTGATCGTGAGGTTATCGATCGCGAAAGCGAAATCGGCAGGATGGCTCGAGGTGCCGTTGACCACCTTCCAGGTCGGCGCCGTCGCGGTGTCCGGATCGGTCGAGGTCAGCTGACCCGTGACGGTTTGTTGCGACGGAGTGTCATCCTCGGCGAGTTGCCCGGTGACAGGACCGCCATGGACAACGGGGGGATCGTTGACCGGCGTGACGTCGACGAACGCCGTCGCGGTGCCGAGATTGTTCTGCGCGGCGCCATCGTCGAGCGTGAAGGTAATCGTTCGCGTCTGCGAGGACGGATCATCGCTGCTGTTGAAATAGGTCACCGCATCGAGCGCACTCTGCCATTGCGCCACGCTGGCCGTCGCTCCCGCCGAAGTCAGCGTCAGCAGTCCGTTCGCAGCGTCATAGGCGGAGGCGGCAATGTTGCCGAAGGCGGCGGCGTTGTTATTGATAAAGCCAAGCACGTCCTCCGACGCATGGAGGTTGCCGGCGATCTTCACGGTTGCGCTGGCAAGAGTCGAGCTGTCGATGTCGGACACCGTCAGGGCCGGCGCGATCGCGGTCGCCGCCTGATTCTCGACATATTGCAGAACGGCAGGCCCGCCGGTGATCGAGACGTTGTCGATTGTCGAGGTATGGATGCCGTCATTGGCTTCCCGGTCGCTAAAGGTAACGAGATTGCCGGCCGCCGGATTCGAAAAATCGCTGCTCAGCGACGCGACGACGGCACTGGTGCTGTCGTCCCTCACGATAAAGGTCTGGTGCGAGCCGTTGTCGGTGACGGTGACGTCGTAACGTGCGCCTTGAGTAAAGCTCGCGGAGGTCTGCACGCTGTTGCCGGCATTGTCGGTGATCAGAAGCAGGCCGCCCCAAACCGATATGAAGCTGATGCCATTGGCAGGCCCGCCATAGGTGTTATCGGTGGTGCCGTCGGTGCGGTCAGTGACCTCGATATATTCGTAACTGCCGCTGTTCCAGACGAAGCTGAAGGTCATCGCCAGCGGGGTTGCCGCGCTCGGCGTGAACCCGGTGACGGTCTGCAGGTAGCCGTGATCGTGCAGCACGACGCCATCAGCAGTCGGCGTGACCGACGCATCGGCCGGGCCGGAGTTGTGGTTGTCGACCTCCGGCAGATACACGGCCCATTTCGTCGTATCGAGCGAGGTCGCGTGGAGGGTATCGGCGACGGTGTATTGAGAGGTAATGACCGGCGCGTCATTGATGGGATTGATGGTCTCGCCGAGCGAGACGGTCGCAGTGGAATAATGCGTGACGCCGCCGGTTGCGCCGGTCAAATCGACCGTATCGCCATCGGTGATGTCGGCGCCGCCAGTTTCGATCAGATTGGCGCTCAGCGCCGTTGCCGCGCCATTGTAATTCGCGGCCGGCACAAACCGCAGCGAGGCGGCGTCCGACAGCGTGATGGCTGCGCTCAGGGTCGCAGCGCCAAGGGTATGCCAGCCGACGCCATCGAAATATTGCCAATCGCCCTTGGCCGCGTTCGGCGTATAGGCGCTGATCGCGATACCGGCAAAGGTGTCGGCCGCGGAACCGTTTGCGGCAGTTCCGGTCTGATTGTCTGCAGCGTCGGAGAAATAAGCGCTGAAAAGATTGACGACGGTGTCGCCGGGGGGGGCGAGCGTATCTTCATCGATCGCGGCTAGCGTCGCCGAACCGGAGGCGACGGGCGCGTCATTGACTGCGGTGATCGAGGTCGAGATATCAGCCGAGAGCGCGGAGATCGCCGTCGCGTCGCCGCGCACCGTCGCGTCGAGATAAACCGGGTCGGGCGTGCCGGCCAAGGCATAGGTGAAACCGCCGGCATAAGTGTCGTCCAGACCATAGACGGTCAGCGCCGGCGGCGTGCCGTTGAAGTCGGTCGCCGGCACGAAACGCAGCAGGCTGTCGGCCTCCAGCACCAGCGCATGGTCGGCCGACACCGTGCCGACCGGTATCCAGTCATTGACGCCGTCGCAGAAATACTCCCAGACGCCTTGGGTCTGTGCGTCGGCGGTGTTGCCGGCGATCGCGATGCCGGCGAATGACGAGCCGTGATCGACGTCGGTGACCTTGTTGGCGAACAGCGTCGCGATGCTCGCACCGGCCGGGTCTGTCGCCCCTTCGGAGACCGGGCCGAGCGCCGCAGCCGAGATCACCGGCGCGTCATTCTGGCCATTGATCGTAACGACGATCTGCTGAACCGCGCTGTTGTTCGCAGCGCCGCTGTCGTCGGTCACGGTAACCTTGTAGGTCGCCGTGATGCTTTCGCCGGCCGCGAGATACTGCACAAGGCCGTCGTCGAGCGCGAAGCTCCAGTTTACCGTGCCGGCATTGCTGTTGGTCGTGTAGGAGAGCTTGATAGCGTCTGCCAGCGCCGTTTCCACATTGGACGGCAGCGGGATAACAGAGGTGCTTGTGGCATCAAACAGGGAGACGGTGGCAGTCTCGTGGTCGAGCAAATCAACATCGGCAAAACTCGCCGATCCGGCGCCGACCAGGTACGCACCAGTCTCGTTCGCCGGCGTGTTCGGATTGTCGGCGGCAGTCGTGTCCTCGGTCACTCCGATCGCGGCCGACACGATATTGGATATCACCGGCGTATCGTTCTTGCCGGTGATCGTCACCGTGACGTCCTGCGTCACCGGCGCGTTGTTGTTGTCCTTGATCGTGACCGTATAAATCTGAGTCAGCGTTTGGCCTTCGGCCAGCGACTGCAGCACCGGGTCGTTGTCATCAAGCGTGAAGGTCCAGCCCAGCGTCCCGGTGTCGACCGTGTCGGTCGTGGTCTCCGTCACCGCCGCATCGATCGCAAACGTCCCGATCGGAGCCAGCGTCCCGCTCTCCGGATAGCCCGGCAGGTCCGCCGTCGCATTCACCGACTTCAGTGCAAACGTCGCCGTATGCGTGTCGATCAGGTCGAGGTCTTGGAACGTGATCGTGCCATTGGTCGACAGCGACCCGGGTGGCAGCGTCGAGTCTTCCACCAGCGCCGCAGGGTCAGGCGTCGAGGACACAATGGTCGGGGTATCGTTGGTCCCCTTCAGCGTGATCGTGACGTCCTTGCTGACCGGGGCGCCGTTGTTGTCGGTGACCGTGACCGTATAGACCTGCGTCAGGGTCTGGTCCTTCGCCAGCGATTGCAGCACGCTGTTGCTGTCGGCAAGCGTGAAGCTCCAGCCGACATCGGCGGTGTTGGTGGTGTCGGACGTGGTCTCCGTCACCGCATGGCTGGTGGGATCCACCGTCGCCGCCGTCAGCGCGAAGGTGCCGAGCGTGGTGTTGTCGGTGAAGCCCGGCAGCGAGGCGCTCGAGGTCGACGACTTCAGCGCAAACGTCGCCGTGTGCGTGTCGGTCAGGTCGACGTCCTGGAAGGTGATGGTGCCACCCGCCTTCAGGGAGGCGGACTGCGCAACCGAGTCCTCCACCAGCGCCGCCGGATCAGGCGTCGCGGCCACGATCGCCGGCGCGTCATTCGTGCCGGTGACGACGATGGTGACCGTCTGCTTCGGCGAAGTCGCGTTGCCTTGGCCGCTATCGTCGGTCACGGTCACATCGTAGGTGATCGTGAGCGTCTCGCCCTTCGCCAGAAAATCGAACGTCGAATCCCAGGCCTTGTAGGAGAAGTCGAGCGAATTGGTCTTGTTGTCCGTGCTGTCATTGACCGTCAGCGCCATCGAACTCGCCAAATTCAGCGCGGTCACCTGTGCCGCCGTCAGCGTTCCCGCGGACCAGACAAAGCCGGGCGCCGCCGCGGTCTGGGCGTGAATCGTCGCAAGCGCAGTGTGCGTATCGGTGAAGTCGGCATCGGAGAACAGGAGCGTACCCGTGACCGGGATGATGTCGCTGTTGTGATCGGTGGTGGCGGGCAGCTCTGCATAGGTGTGCGGACCGGACGCATCGACGCTGATGACCGGCTGATCGTTGCTGCTGCCGAGCAGGACCGTGACATCGAAAGGCTGCGATGCCGCGTTGGGATCGCCGCTGCTGTCGGTCACGATGATGCGATAGGTCAGCGCCAGCGTCTCGCCCTCGGCGAGGAAGTCGAGATCCTTGTCTTCCAGGCTGAAGTCCCAGTTGATCGCGGAGGTGCCCGTATGCTGGTCGTGCACGAGATGGGTGACGAAGGCGGTCGCGGCATCCAGCAGCGTCTGGTTCGGAATTCCCGTTGCCCCGTCAGTCCGCGACCAGACCGACGCCACCAGCGTCGTCGTCGTGATCGTGTGGGTATCGGACAGATCGGGATCGGTCAGGACGAGCGTCCCGCTGGTCTTGTCCTCAACCGCCTGCCCCGTCTGATCCGCAACTTCCTCGGCGGTCGCGTTCGCATTGCCCGAAATCACCGGCTGATCATTGATGCCGTTGATCGTCAGCTTCAGCGTCTCGGGCAGCGTGTCGGGGCCGGAGCTGCTCTTGAAGGTGAGCGTGAAGGTCGCCTTCTCGCCTTTCGCGAGGAAGGCGAAGTCCGACATGTTGTAGGTGACCTGGCCGGTCGACTCATCGATGTGAATGAAGCTTTTGAGCGTGGCCTCGTCATAGGTGACGTTGCCTGTGGAATCGACATGGATGAGGCCACCGAGTTCGGCGGCCGCAACGGCGTCAGCCGAACTCAGGATGGCTTCGGCCGTTGCGACAATGCCGGTGTTCGGATTGAAGGGCGAGGGAATGTCGTTGAACAGTCCGTCGCCGATATCCGGATCGAAGATCGTGACCTTGTCGCCGATCTTGAAGCTCGGCTCGTCCACCACGTCGACGACCGTGATCAGCGGCTTGGTGTTGACGTGCGGGATATCGACGACCTTTTCGATGGTCGTGGTTTTTCCGTTGGCGTCCGTTGTCGTGACGGTTGTGGTGACATGCTCGATGATCAACCCCGGGCTGACGCGTTCAATCGTAGTCCCGGTGGGGGTCGAGGAGCCGTGCTCCGAGTCCGATTTCGGGTTGGCGTCGGTCGGCGGCACGTAGTTCGGGAAGAACTCCTTCAGCGCGGTCTCGATGACCTGCTTGGCCGCGTCAGTCATTGCCGGCGCGGGCTGGGTGCCGAGCACGCCGGAGAAATTCACCAGCGTCACCGTGCCGGCGGCATTGACCGTGCCCATCGGCAGGCCGGTGCCCTTGTTATAGAGAATGTAGGAGCCGACCTTGTCGCCGGGCTCGACCAGCACCTGGAACTTCACCGGCGGCGCGGTCTGCACCTGCACGTTCGGCTGCGTGCTCGGCAAGAGCGGCCCGAGCAACTCAAAGCCGATCTCGACCAGCACCGCAGTGCCGCGGATGCCCATGGTGGCGACCGGCGTGTCCACCTTCATGTCGCCGTGCTTGGCGGTCTCGCCGGCGACGAAGCTGATGGTGCCGGCGACGAGGCTGAGCAGCGAGGAGTTCTGCGATCCATTGGGATCGTAGACCATCTCATTCAGCACCATTCGCGCATTCGACGACAACGCGAACACGGTGCCGTCGATGAAGGTCAAGCCAAGCGAGGAATCAGCGCCGGCCTGGATCACGTCGCCCTTGTAGACGTTGTCGCCGGAATTGAGCGTCACGGCGACGCCATTGCGGATCGCGGTCGCGGTGCCCGTCAGTTTCGAGACGTGGCCGATGACCTTCGGCGGCTCCGCACTGCCGGCGGCCTGCGCATATTGGGTGTAGCCGGCCAAAGCGTCGACAAGCGCATGCGTCAGCCGCGCGCCATCGACCGACGCCAGATCCTTGTGCTTGGACTCCCGGAAATAATCGTGGATGACATGCTCGTGGCCGTCTTTTGACAGCACGAGATCGAAACCGCTGCGGCTGAAATTGGCGGTGAACAGCAGGTTGGCATCGGGGACAACGATGGCATCGGCCGTGCTGCCATGCGCGGTCATTTCAAAGGGATGTGACGACGCGGCGGCCAAAGAGCCCACCCCGTCCAAAGAGCCGACGCCCGGTTTAACGAAAGCGTTCAACGGCCTGCCCCGTAGTTAAAAAACCTTTAAATATCCAATACTAGCCTCATACCATCGTCGCCGCGGGTGCGATAGAGAGCGCTGCCGCATTGATGCGCAAATCGTGGGCCCCCCGCGGCATTTTAAGGGAGCCTAGCAGCGGCCGGTCCGGCCCGCCACAACCGGTACAACGCATTGAAATTAAAATGATTTTTACAAAATCCGGCAAGCTCTGTGGTAACGGATTATGGCGCTGGCGCGTTATCCCTAATTGGAACCAATGGCACGGACGCCCGGTTGATCGCGCGGTTTCAAGCACTTCCGGCGCATTTCCTAAAAGTTGAATGAAATCGTTCCCGCCACGTTTAGGCCAGAAATGAACTTCGGCGCGCGGCTGCCCGCGCGTAAGCAAAATGGCAAACCCGGTCCGCCATCCTCGCCCGCAATGATCCGGACACACGCAGGCCATGCCTCGTCGATGCCCGGACGAAGGGGTGTCAGATGGGTATCGTCGGTCTTGTCCGCGGTGGACGACAGTTGCGGGGTGTTGTTTTTGTTTGCGGCGTCTTGCTGATGCTGTGTCCGGTGCGAGCGAATGCCGGGTCGATCAGTTCGCCCGCGGTGATCGCGCCGCTGGTCCACGCGCTCTCCAGCGAACCGTTCGGGAGCAAGGTCGCGCTGTTGATGGACGGCGGCCTGCGCCAGAAATGGCTTACGCTCGAGGAGAAGATCGAGCAAGAAAACCGCACGCTCGAGGCCTGCCGCGATGACCGCGCGCATTGCAGTTCGCCCGAAGCGTTGCAGTTCCTCGCCATCATCGACAGCGCCGCCAGCCGCGACGGTCTTGCCCGGCTTGGTGAGGTGAACCGCGCCATCAACCTCGCGATCCGGCCGGGAAGCGATCTCGCCAATTATGGCGTCGAAGATTATTGGAGCCCGCCGCTGGCGACTCTGGCGAAAGGCTCGGGCGACTGCGAAGATTATGCCATCGCCAAATTCGTTGCCTTGCGCAACGCCGGCGTCGCCGCGGATGACCTCAGGCTGGTGATCGTGCGGGATGTTGCCCGCGCCGAAGATCACGCCGTGGTCGCAGCCCGGCTGGAGGATCATTGGGTCATGCTCGACAATCGCCGCATGATCATGCCCCGCGACACCGATTTCGCCGGATACCGACCAACATTCGTGATCAGCGAGAGTGGCGTCGGTGCTGTCCGACCGGACACGACCACACCTGGGCCGGCGCCGGTTCCGGCCTCCGATATGGTGGTCGCCTCGATCGCGTTCACGATGCTCGGCTTCGATGCGGCGGACTGATCGGCAAAGTCCCGCTTGCGCCGCGACCCTTGATTCAGGCAAACCGTCGGATAGTGTTGCGTCGCTGCGATTTGTTCACCGGCGTCGCGCAGGGGGTTCCGATGAAATCAATCATTGCTGTCGCGGCACTGCTCGCCTGCTGCCAGGCCGCGTTCGGCCAAACGACCGAATGCCGCGGCATCAGCGACTCCACCCAGCGGCTTGCCTGCTATGACAAGATATCGCCGCCGGCGACCACCGCAGCCAGCGGCAGTCAGTCAGCCAATAAGAGCAAGGCCTCCAATTTTGTCGATCCGACCCTGGTGGACGACAAGATGCTGGACAGCCGGATCAAGGGAATTTGCCGCGGCTGCTGAGTCGTCAGACGGCCAAGGCCGCCGCGCGCGACGGCTCTCCCGGCCCCGACAGATCAAGCCGTTGAATTTGCTGTCGATTTTTATCGGAAATCTGGTCGGAGTGGCAGGATTTGAACCTGCGACCCCCTCGTCCCGAACGAGGTGCTCTACCAGGCTGAGCCACACTCCGTAACCAGAGGCGGGCCTTATAGCGGGCAGTGTTGCGCGCCGCAAGGCAAGTGCAGCCTGCACGGCGGACGATCTTTCATGTGCCAGCGATGGCGGCGGATGGGCGTCGAAAACAGTTGTCCGCTCGCACAAATTGACCTTTAAGCGGCTGGGCAAGTGCCAGATTTTAAAGGCCCCGCCGCAGACTCAAATCCCAGGGCCGAATCGAATGCGGCACGAGCCGACCCTGCACGGACTTCGGATCCATGAGCGCTCTGCTCACCCTTGACCTCGCCAGCCACGATCCAGCCGCGGCCGCGCAGGCCGCGCGCCACCTTGCGCTCGGCGGCCTCGTGGCATTTCCAACCGAAACGGTTTACGGCCTCGGCGCCGACGCCACCAATGCGGAGGCCGTTGCGCGGCTCTACGCCGCCAAAGGGCGGCCGTCCTTCAATCCGCTGATCGCTCATGTCGGCGACATCGCCGCGGCACGACGCATCGCCCGCCTCGACACGCGTGCCGAACGGCTTGCCGCGCGATTCTGGCCGGGACCCTTGACGCTGGTGTTGCCGAAGGCACCCCGCTGCGAGGTCGCCGACCTTGCGACCGCAGGCCTCGACACGATCGCGGTGCGGATTCCGGCCCATCCGTTCGCGCTGCGCATGATGGAGCAATTCGGCGGGCCCGTCGTCGCGCCCTCGGCCAACCAGTCCGGCCATGTGTCTCCGACGACGGCCGCCCATGTTCGGGCCGACCTCCGCGGCCGGATCGACCTCATCATCGACGGTGGACCGTCCGCCGTCGGCCTGGAATCGACCATCATCGGGTGCTTCGAGACGCCGCTGCTGCTGCGACCGGGCGGCGTGGGACGCGCCGAGATTGAGGCGGCCCTCGGCGAAAAGCTCTCCGATCTCCCCGCGGAGCAGCCCGGTGACCAGCCGCTGGCTCCCGGCCTGCTGGCATCGCATTATGCACCGCGAACGCCGGTGCGCCTGCAGGCAACGGAGCTCGCGGATGGCGAGGCGCTGCTGGCGTTTGGCCCGGCCGTGCTGCCCGGTGCCGACAAGGCGGTGGCGCTGGCGAACCTGTCCGAACGCGGCGATCTCGTCGAAGCGGCCGCGCATCTGTTCGGCCATCTGCGGACGCTGGATGCGGTGGGCGCAAGCCGGATCGCCGTGATGGCGGTTCCTGAGATGGGACTTGGCGAGGCCATCAACGACCGGCTTCGGCGCGCCGCGATCTAAAGCGCGATCGCGTTAGGTTGAATCGCCATCGCGCTTCAAGTTTTTGTTTGAGCATGATCTTTTCGGAAAACCGCTACACACTTTTCCGGATCATGCTCTAGAATCGACCAGACCATGAACAAAATCGACAAATCGCCGCCGGACCTGCCGCTCGACCTGGTTGCGCGTTTCGCCGAGATCGTCGGCCGTACCAATGCTCTGACCGACCCTCAGGACCTCGCGCCTTACCTGATCGAGGACCGCAATCTCTATCATGGCCGCTCCTCGCTGGTGCTGCGCCCGGGGACCACGGCGGAAGTGGCGGCGATCTGCAAGCTCGCCAACGCGACCCGCACCGCGCTCGTGCCTCAAGGCGGCAACACCGGTCTCGTCGGCGGACAGATCGCGATGAATGGCGAGGTCGTGCTGTCGATGCGCCGGCTCGACAAGGTCCGCGACATCGATCCGCAATCCAACACCATGACGGTCGACGCCGGTGTCGTGCTCGCGACCGCGCAGCAGAAGGCAATTGCTGTCGATCGGCTGTTTCCCCTGGCGCTCGGCTCGGAGGCCAGTTGCACCATCGGCGGCAATCTGTCGACCAATGCCGGCGGCACGTCCGCGATGGCGTTCGGAGTCGCGCGCGATCTCGTGCTTGGCCTCGAGGTCGTGCTGGCGGATGGCCGCGTGCTCAACGGCCTGTCCAAGCTGAAGAAGGACAACACCGGCTACGATTTGCGCGACCTGTTCATCGGCGCGGAGGGCACCCTTGGCGTGATCACAGCGGCGGTGGTGAAGCTGTTTCCGCGGCCGCGCGCGGTCGAGACCGCCTTCATCGGGCTCAATTCGCCGGATGACGCGCTGAAGCTGCTCGGTCTGGCCCAGGCGGACGCGCTCGGCAGCGTGACGAGCTTCGAACTGATCACCGGCCTCGCAATCGATTTCTATGTCCGCCACATTGTCGGCGCCCGCGATCCGTTGCCGGCCCGCCATCCCTGGTATGTGCTGATCGAACTGTCGTCATCGACGACGCACCTGCGGGAGACCATCGAAGGCATCTTGTCCGGGGCGCTGGACGCCGGCCTCATCAACGACGCTGTGATCGCCGAAAGCCTGGAACACCGCCAGGCGTTCTGGCGGCTGCGCGATTCCATCACGCCGTCGCAGAAACCGGAAGGCGGATCGGTCAAGCACGACGTCAGCGTGCCGGTCGCGGCGGTGCCGGCCTTCATCGCCGAGGCAAGCGAGGCTGTCCGCAAGCTGATCCCGGGAGCGCGCCCGTTCCCGTTCGGCCATCTCGGCGACGGCAACATCCATTTCAACATCAGCCAGCCGGTTGGCGGCGACAAGGACGCATTTCTCGCCCGCTGGTACGAGATCAGCGATCTCGTCCACGGCATCACCAGACGCTACGGCGGCTCGATCTCGGCCGAACACGGCATCGGCGTGATGAAGCGGGACGAGCTGCCGCATGTGAAAGATCCGGTCGCGATGGAGCTGATGCGCACGCTGAAAGCGACCCTCGACCCGCACAACATTCTCAACCCCGGCAAGGTGCTGTAGGGCTCAACGCAGTTGCGTGCGGCGGGCAAAGAAGGTGTTGAAATCGGCGGCCGCCGGCAACGCCGCGTCGGCGGTGCGGACGGCGCTCACGGCATCGGCGTCGCGCGAGAATGGCAGGCCGAACCGGACGCCGAGCCCAGCGATCGCGAGCAGCATCACCGCGAAGATGATCGCCGAGAGCTCCTGGTCCATATCCGGCGGAGCATCGATCCGCCGTTCAGGCGGAAGCTCTTCGAAGTCTTGTCGAATGGCGGGCATGGCGATCGGTCCTCATCCAGGCGCGAGGCGACCCGGCCTGCGTGGCCGAGGAGCGAGCGGATTGTTCGCAAGGACGTTCCGCCGGCTCACGCGGTCCTGTTGTGACCGGCAACCCATGAACGAAGTTCACCCGCCGCGGGCGTCGGCCGCTGGAACCTGAAAGCGCGGTAAATCGCTGCCGCGCGCGCCGCGTCGAATTGCGCCGGTCTCGTTAAGGAGTTGGGAAGAGAGCCGCTGATGCGATGCGCGATCAGCTGCGGGCCGGAACCACATCCTCGTCGGCCGAACGCATCATGCCAAGCTGTCGCTCACGCCACACAACGACGAGACCTGCGGCGGCAATCATCACCGCGCCGATCACGACGAGGACAGCCGGCACTTCGCCAAACAGGAAATAGCCCAGCAGGAACGCCCAGATCATCGACGAATAATCGAATGGTGCGAGGGAGGACGCATCCGCATGTCGATAGCTCGTGGTGGTCAAGAGATGGGCGACGCCACCGCACAATCCGATGGTGATCAGAGCGGCCAGTTGCAGCGTGGTCGGCATGGCCCAGCCCAGCGGCAACGTGGTGAGACCGCCGATCGCCACGAAAGCAGAGAAGTAAATTACGATCGATGTCGTCTTTTCCGTCGTCATCAGCCGCCTGATCTGGATCACGGCAAATGCGGACGTCACTGCATTCAAAAGCGCCAGCACGACGCCGGTCAGCAGCTCGTCGGAAAGAGCCGCATGGTGCGCCAGGTCGAAATACGGCACCAGCATGATGATCACGCCGAGAAAGCCGGCGATCACCGCGGACCAGCGATAGAGGTGGACGATCTCACCAAGGAACATCGCCGCGAGCGCGACCGTGATCAGCGGCGTGAGAAATGAAATCGCCGTGGTGTCGGCGACCGGCAAACGCGTGAGCGCGCCGAAATAGGAAAAGCTCCCGATGATGCTGATCGAGCCGCGAAGGAAATGCGCACCCAAGCGCTTGGTCTGCAGCGCGGCCAACAATTCACGCCGCAGAGCAAAAAACACGACGAGTGGAAACATGGCGAAAAAGCCGCGAAAGAAGATCATCTCGCCCACGGGAATCCAGCTGCCGAGATAGCGCACCAGCACCGCCATCATCGCAAACAGCAGTGACGCGCCAAGCCTGTATATGATCGCCTTGGGGAGATTTTTTGGTTGATCGATCATCGGCGGGAATTCGCGTGTGACCGGGCCGGACACGACGCTCGACTCGATATGAATAGGTTGACCATGCGCCGAAATGAGCGAGAAGGGCGGAAATTTGCATATGCCCATGCGGTCACAGGCACGATGCACCGCAGAACGACCACGCGCGAGCACGCATGGCGATGCTCTCACCGTTTCGCCGGCGGCCTGGGTCCTTCCACTGGCGGCAGGGATTTCAGGTAGACAGCCATCGCCTTGCGATCTTCGTCCGAGAGCTGCGAGGTGTTCTTGATGACGCGCCGCATCGAACCGCTGACGGAGCCCGTCGGCGTGCCGCCGTCTTTCAGGAAATCCTCGAAATCCTGCGCGCTCCAGTCCTTTAGGTGCGCCTGGGTGATGTTGGGCACGAAGCCGTCGCTTTCCATGTCCGGACCGCCGGCAAATCGTTGCGACGCAACAATTCCTCCCAGAACATTGCGCGGACTGTGACACTCCGCGCAGTGGCCTGGTCCGTTGATGAGGTAGGCGCCGCGATTCCATTCAGCCGACTGGGCCGGATCGGGAACAAGGGGCCTGCCGTCGAGAAAAAGGAATTTCCAGCCGCCGACCAGCCGGCGGATGTTGAAGGGAAAACCGACGTCGTGGTCGCGCACCCTGCCCTCGACCTGCGGCAGCGTCTTCAGATAAGCAAAGAGATCGCGGACATCGGGCAGCGACATGCGCTGATAGGACGTATACGGGAAGGCGGGAAAATAGTGCGTGTCGCGCGGTGAGGTCCCTTTCCACATCGCGGTGACGAAATCGGCCTCCGACCAGCGCCCGATCCCATCAGATGGATGCGGGGAGATATTCGGCGGGTAGAATGTGCCAAAGGGGGACGGAATTGCGAGGCCGCCACCAAGCCGCGTCCGGTCGTCCTGCCCTGGCGTTGCATGGCAGGAGGCGCATCCCCCCGCATTGAACACGGCGTTGCCTCGGCCGGAATCGGCGTCATAGGCCGGAAGCGCACTCGTCGAAACCGTTTGCGGTTTAGTCAACCACCAGAACGCGGCGCAACCGCCGACCACGACCAGCGCGCCAACGCCGAAAAGCCTACGCCACATTTGGGCCGCACCTTCCGCGGAATAAAACGCGCCACAGTTTGTTTTCTGTTTGCAACCGTGCACAAGTTAAGGGAGACAGGGCATGATCAGCAAGACATTGGCGGTTTCGGCATTCGCGCTCGCGGGGACGCTGGCGCTTGGTGCGCCAGCTTCCGCCGAAATGGTCAAGATGAAGGCGACGCTGAATACGGCGTCGGAGGTCCCGCCAACAGCCGGCTCGGGCGCCGGCACCGCGGACGTCACCTTCGATACCGCGAGCAAGAAGGTGAGCTGGAAGCTGAATTATACGGGTCTCAGTGGCCCCGCGACCATGGCGCATTTCCATGGGCCTGGCGAAGTCGGCAAGAATGCCGGAGTTGCCGTGCCGATTCCGGATCCGAAATCCGGCACCGAAGGCAGCGCGACGCTGACCGACGCGCAGGCGGCCGACCTGCTGGCCGGGAAATATTACATCAACGTCCATACCGACACCAACAAGGGTGGCGAAATCCGCGGCATGGTCACGAAGTAAGCCCATCATCGTCTTCGGCATCCGTCGACGAGCAAACGGGGTGAACGACAGACCGTCGTTCACCCCGTTTTATTCCCTGCTTTATTCCGTAGCCTCAGGAAGGGCTATTTCAGCTTGAGCCGGTAATCGTCATGGCACGCGTTACATTTGGCGTCGATGTTCTGATAGGCCACCTTCAGGCTCTCGACGTCTTTCACGGAGCCCTTGGCATCGGCGATCGCCTTCAGCACCGCCGGGATCTTGGAATCGAAATCGGCCTTGTTCTGCCAGATCTTCTGTGACGATCCATACTCTGCGCCCGGGAGATTTTCCTTCGGATTGGTCTCGAAGGTTTTCGGGATGGTGCCAACCTGTTTCTCAAGCTCAATCAGCGCCGCATCGATCGCGGCCTGATCATATGGTGAGCGGCCCCGGGCCGTGCGCGACAGCACGCTGTAAAACGGCTTGCCGATCCCGCTTCGCATCAGCTCATCCTGCTGCTTGGCGTATTCCTGCAATTTCGCCGCATCCTGCGCTATCGCAGCTGACGCAAGCAACCCAACCGCACCGATCGCGATTACCACTCGTCTCATCGTCACGTTTCTCCATGGCATTCCAGGCCGAAGGCCCATGCTCGAGCCGAAACCGTGTTACCGACAGCATGGCACCCTGGCAATTTTAGGGGCAGCGACACGAAGCCGCGCGAGGTTGCGCCGGCTGAGCGACTGGCACCCGGCCGCACGAACGATGTTCTGAGGCGGATTGCATGGATCGCAGATACCGGACGCGCCTCGCGAGCGACGCCTGTGAACCAACACCAGGGCGCGAGGCTTATTCCGGGTTCCGGGCCGCCCCGCGTCTCAAAGCGTGTGCCGCCGCCGGTGCTCGCTGATCGCAACCCAAAGGCGCTCCGGTGTCACGGGCATGTCGACATGATCGAGACCATACTCACGGTTGAGCCCTTCAACGATCGCGTTCATGATCGCCGGGCACGCTCCGATCGTTCCGGCTTCGCCCGCCCCCTTCATGCCGAGCGGATTGGTCACGCAGGGCACGTTGTGGGTTTCGAACTCGAATCGCGGCATGTCGGAGGCACGCGGCAACGCGTAGTCCATCAGGGTGCCGGTCACGAGCTGACCGCTCTCGTCATAGACGGCGTGTTCCATCATCGCCTGCCCGATCCCCTGCGCCGCGCCGCCGTGGATCTGTCCCGCCAGCAGCAGTGGGTTGAGGGTGACGCCGAAATCATCGACGACGACATAATTCACGACGCGCGTGATCCCGGTCGACGGGTCGATCTCCACCTCGGCGATATGGGTTCCATTGGGATAGGTACCGCCATGGGGCGCGAACGCCTCGCTGGCCTTCAGCTTGTCGGTATCGCCATTGGCGCGCTTGGCGAGATCGGCAAAGGAGACCGCGCGGTCGGTGCCGGCGATACGCAGCCTGCCGTCATTGATCTCGATATCCTTGGGACTTGCTTCCAGAGCCTGGGCCGCAAGCTCCTTCAGATTTTCTCCAAGCTTAAGGGTGGCTCGCTGCACCGACACGCCCCCGATCGGAATCGAACTCGATCCTCCCGTGCCGGCGCCGGTCGCGATCCGATCGGTGTCGCCCTGGATCACGCGCACGCGGTCCATCGCGACGCCGAACTGCTCGGACACAAGTTGCGCATAGGCGGTCTGGTGTCCCTGCCCTGTCGCTTGCGATCCGATCGCAACCGTGATGCCGCCATCCTCGTCCAGCTGCACTTCGGCGGTCTCCGGGCCGACCACGCCGCAGATCTCGATATAAGACGCAAGGCCGATGCCGCGGATCAGACCGTGCTTCTTGGCGGCCTTGGCGCGCTTCGGGAAGCCCTTCCAATCGATCCGGTCCTGCGCCAGTTTGAGGTGGGCGGCAAAATCACCGGAATCGTAGACCTTGTCGGTCTGCGTCCGGTACGGCATCGCTTTCGGCGGAATGAAGTTCTTCCGGCGGATCGAATCGGGGGTCATACCGAGCTTGCGCGCGCAGGCATCGACCAGCCGCTCAATGACATAGGCGGCTTCAGGCCGCCCCGCGCCGCGATAGGCATCAACCGGAACGGTATTGGTGATCACGGCGCGTATCCGGCAGTGGAACGCCTGGATGTCGTAAAGACCCGGCAGCATCGACGAACCGATGATCGGAATGTTGGCGCCGAACAGCGACAGATAGGCGCCCATATCGGCGAGCGTGTCGACATCCATGCCGAGAAACCTGCCGTTTTCGTCCAGCGCCATCCGCGCGACCGTGAGATTGTCGCGACCATGGGCATCGCTGACAAAATGATCGGACCGATCGGACGTCCATTTCACATTGGCCTTGAGCTTCCGCGCCGCGAACACGGCCAGATAATACTCCCGGTAGGGAAAAATCTTGGTGCCGAAACCGCCGCCGACATCCGGTGTGATGACGCGCACCTTCTCGCGCGGCAGGTTCATGATCTGGCACAGAATATCGCGCTGACGGTGGCTGCCCTGGCTGCCAAGCGTCAGTGTCACGTGGTCGCGCTTGGCGTCATATTCCACAACCACGCTGCGCGTTTCCATGTAATTGGCCACGACGCGCTGATTGACGATCTTCACCTCGGCGACCGCGTGAGCCTTGGCGAACGCGGCATCCGTCTTGGATTTGTCGCCAAGCGAATGTTCGTACAGGACGTTACCCGCTATATGCGGCCAGACCTGCGGCGCGCCGGACCTGGTCGCCGCGGCCACTCCGGCCACGGCCGGCAACGGCTCCCAATCCACGTGAACCGCTTCCAGCGCATCGCGCGCCTGATCGACGGATCCGGCCACCACGAACGCAATGGCGTCGCCGACATGACGCACCTCATTGATCGGCAGAACCGGATACTCCGGCGCCTTGGCCGGATTTTTGGGCCCGACAATGAAGCTCGGCAGCGTACCGAGTCCCGCCACATCGGCACCGGTGAAGATCGCGGCGACGCCGGGCATCGCGCTCGCGGCCGTGGTATCGATCTTGAACCGCGCATGCGCGTGCGGCGATCGCAGCACCAAGGCATGCAACGTCTTGGCCGGGTTGACGTCGCCCGTATACCGGCCCTTGCCGCGAATGAGCGTGTCGTCCTCTTTGCGGACAACGCTTTGGCCGATACCGAATTTCATGGGGGACAAAGACGGAGACATGGGCGGACACCTGGTTTTCGGAAGCGTAAAAAATGAGCCGTGATCGCGGCGGTTGCATATATTGCAGCGGCCCATTGAAAATCGCAAACGCGTCTTCCTGACGCGGCCGCTCTTGACATCGACAAACCGGTGACAAGTGGTTGATTTGCGGACTCGCGCTCCGAGGCGATCATGGTATCCGGCGACGTTCGACCTGGCGTCGGCTGCCGATCCTCGAGGGATTCCTCCTAACCGCGGGCCAGCGCCCCCAGCCAGCGCCGGCCGAACACAGCCAGAATCAGGGCGGCATAGACGACGGCGCCCGTTATCACGAGCAGAGCAAACAGCGCCTCGTCGCGAACGCCCGGCACGACCGTCAGTGCCGCTGGCGCGGCCCGCGCGACCGCCCAGAGTGCGATGGCAAGCACCAGTCCGACAAGGGCGAATTTCGCAAAGGACAGGCGCATGGTGCGATCCAGCACCAGAAATTCCCTGCGAGCCGCAAACCACATCACCAGCAGCAGATTGACCCAGGCTCCGGCCGCCGTGGCCAGTGCCAGGCCGACCTGGGCGAACGACGCCATCAAGGCAATCTTCAGCGCGACATTGACGGCGACACCGGCGAGAGCCGCTTTCACCGGTGTCGCCGTATCCTTGCGCGCGTAGAACGTCGCAACCGCACTGCGAATGAGCACGAAGGGAATGAGTCCGATGGCGTAGGCGGCCAGCGTGACCGCGGCACTCGCGGCATCGGCCCGGGTGAAAGCACCACGCGCGAACATCGCGCGCATGATGACGTCGGGGACCACCAGGAACGCCGCAAGGCACGGAACAGAAAGCAGGAGGGTCAGGTCGAAGGCCCGACGCTGCACCGCCATCGCGCCGTCATGATCGGCCGCAGCAAGCCGACGCGCCATTTCCGGCAACAACACCGTCCCCACCGCAATGCCGATCACACCGATGGGCAACTGGTTGAGCCGGTCGGCATAATAGAGCGCCGACAGCGCGCCGGCCGGCAGAAAGGTCGCAATGATGGTGTCGGCGAACAGCGCGAGCTGGGTACCCATCGAGCCCAAGGTCGCCGGTCCGAGCGCGCGGAAGAAGGCGCGCACGTCTTCGTCAAGCCGCAACGGCGCGAAGCGCGGCAGCCCGCCATTGCGCGCGAGGTCGCCGGCGAGCAGCAGATATTGCAGCAGGCCTGAAATCAGCACGCCCCAGGCGGCGGCATGCCCCGCGGTCGGAAACAACCCAGCCAGCGCCAGCGTCACCATCATCGCAAGGTTGAGAAAAATCGGCGCGGCAGCCGCGCTGGCGAAGCGCTGCATCACATTCAGCATGCCGCCATAGAGCGTGACCAGCGTGATCAGCAACAGATAGGGAAAGGTGATGCGCGTCAGCTCGATCGCGAGCGCACGTTGCTGCAGGTCGTCGGAGAAGCCCGGCGCCAGGATGCGCATCGCCTGCGGCATGAACAGGAGGGCCAGCAGCAGCAAAACGAGTTGCGACACGAACAGGAGGGTGAAGATCCGGTCGGCAAACAACCGCGCCGACCCCTCGCCTTCCCGTCCATGAACGTGGGCGTAAGCCGGCACGAAAGCCGCATTGAAAGCGCCCTCGGCGAAGATGGCTCGAAAATGGTTCGGCAGCCGCAAGGCGACGAAGAACGCGTCGGCCATGGGACCAGCGCCGAGGATCGCGGCCAGCATGATGTCGCGGGCGAACCCCGTAAGGCGCGACAGCAGCGTGTAGCCGCCGACGGTGAAGATTCGTCCGAGCATGCGCGGCTTTTACAGGAACCGAACGATGCCGTCAGGCTGTTTGACGGCGCATCGCGGCAGCATCCACCGCTCTTCCGGCGGACCGACGCGGGCCTGCCTCAACCCACCGCCTCGCGAACCGCACTGATGATTCGGTCCTGTGTCGGCTCATCGAGATAAGGATGCATCGGCAGGCTGAGGACATCCTGCGACAGCTGCTCGCTGATCGGCGCGCCGCCTTCAGCGAGCGGATAATCCCGGTACGCGGTCTGCTGATGCAGCGATTTTTGATAATAGATCGCGGTCGGGACGCCCTTTGCCTTCAAGTCAGCCGCCACCTGGTCGCGGCGCCCGGCCGGAACGCGGACGGTATATTGCGCCCACACCGAGGTGCGATCGTCGGCAACATGCGGCACAGTGACGATATTGCCGAGCACGTTGGCATAGCGCTGCGCGATCCGATCGCGCGCTGCGATCTCATCCTCGAAGATTTTCAATTTCTCCAAAAGGATTGCCGCCTGCAGCGTGTCGAGCCGCCCGGTGAGGCCAAGGCGGATGTTGTCGTATTTGTCGGTGCCCTGCCCGTGGATGCGGATGCTGCGCAAGCGGTCGGCGAGGTCGGCATCATCGGTGAAGATCGCGCCGCCGTCGCCGTAACATCCCAACGGCTTCGCCGGAAAAAAGCTGGTGGCGGTCGCAAGGCCGAAGGTCCCAAGCCGTTTGCCGCGATACTGTGCGCCAAATCCTTGCGCCGCGTCATCGAGCACGAACAGCTCCTCAGCGGAGGCAAGCGCCAGGATGACATCGAGATCGGAGGGCTGGCCGAACAGATCGACGGGAATGATCGCCCTCGGCTTCAGGCCCCGCTTGCGCGCGGTCGCGATGCCGCGGGCGCACGAAGCCTGATCGATATTGAACGTCACGGGCTCGACATCGACCAGCACGGGCGTCGCGCCGGTGAGCGCGACCGCCTCGGCGGTGGCGCAAAAGGTAAAGCTCGGGCAGATCACGGCGTCACCGGGACCAATGCCCTCGGCCATCAGCACCATCAACAAGGCGTCGGTGCCGCTGGCGCAGCTCACGACGTGCTTCGCGCCGGTAAAGGCGGCAAGCTCGGTTTCGAGCTGGGCGACTTCGGGACCATTGACGAACTGGCAATGGGTGGTGACGCGCGCGAGCGCTTCATCGATGCGGCCGCCGAGCCGTTGGCGCTGCGCGGCGAGGTCAATGAACGGAATGGGATCGAGGCGAAGGTGCTGGTTCATGGCGGCGGTGTCGCGAACCAAGGTCAAGCCGACCCGGCCGCGACGCGCAGCGGGCTCTGCTGGGCGGTGCGGTCGGTCTTGGTGGCGTTGGTCAAACAGCGGATCGCGATCTCGAGGCTCGCGACGCCCTGCTCGCCGGTGACGACCGGCGGCTGACCGCTGCGCACCGCGGCGATGAAGGCCAGCAGCTCGCTGCGCAAGGGCTCGTCATAGCCGACAGACAGATGCCGCATCGAATAGCTGCCATCGGGCTGGAAGCCGAAACACTCGGTCACCTGGCGGGTCAAGAGATCGCCCATAATGTATTTGCCGCGCGTCGCCACCGTGACGTTGCGGGCCTTGAAAGGCGTCAGCCAGTTCGTATTGATGTGCGCCAGCACGCCCGACGCGGTGCGGAACTGCAGCAAGGCGATATCTTCCCGCTCGGCGACGGCATTCGCCAGTTGCGGCTGGACTTCGACAATGTCGGATTCGGTGAACCAGCGAATCAGGTCGATATCGTGGACGGCGAGATCGATCACCACGCCGACATTCGACATCCGCGGCGGAAACGGCCCCACCCGCGTGATCGCAATGGACAGGATGTCCTCGTCCTTGATCGCGTCCTTGATGGTTGCGACCGCCGGATTGAATCGCTCGACATGGCCGACCATCAAGGTGACATCGGCGCGATGCGCGGCCTCGACGATCGAGTTGCCTTCCGCGACGGTTGACGCAATCGGCTTTTCCACCAGCACATGGATCTTGCGGCCGATACATTCCAGCGCGATCTCGTGATGCAGATGGGTTGGCGCCGCGATGGTGACGGCATCGACACCTTCGGCCAGCATCTGCTCCATGGTCGAGAAGGTGCGGCAGCCGATCAGGTTGATGGCACGCTGCCGGTGCGCCTCGAGCGGATCGGCGATGCCGACCAGCGTCACGTCCGGCAAGGTCTTGAACACTCTTGCGTGATTGCTGCCCATCACACCGGCGCCAATCACGCCGACGCGCAGCTTTTCGCCGACCTTCGGAGCTTTGGCTCCGGATGTCTTCACCCCTGCAGGCATCCCTCGTCCTTAAGAAACAAGTCCCCATACAGCGGCCCACCGACCGGCCGCTTCATTCCACCCAATCAATCGGATCAATCGGGCGCCCCGGTTTCGACCCGAGGCCGAACCGACGCTGTCCTAGCACGCTCCGTGAGGGAAGCGAATACCGGCCAGAATCCGTCCAAACACGTTTTAAGTCAAAGAATTGCATCGGATCGGAACCGGCCGACCCTGCAAGGACGCGATCTCAGGCCTGCGCCGTGAGATGCCGATGGCCGCGATACCATTCCGCGAATTGCTTGATCCCCGACTCCAGCGAGGTCGTCGGACGAAAGCCGATGTCGCGGGCGAGATCATCGGTGTCGGCGTAGGTTTCGACGACGTCGCCGGGCTGCATCGGATAAAGTTCGATCTGCGCCTTGCGGCCGAGTTCCTGTTCCAACAGCGCCACCACGCGCGTCAACTCCTCCGGGCGGTTGTTGCCGATGTTGTAGACGCGCCACGGCGCATGGCTCGTCGCGGCATCCCGCACAGACGTGCCAAGCGCCTGGGCAACGGGGGGGCGCTCGATCAGGCGGATGACAGCTTCGGCGACGTCGTCGATGAACGTGAAATCACGACGCATGCGGCCCTGGTTGAACAGGCGGATTGGATGTCCGTCCAGGATCGCGCGCGCAAAGATGAACATCGCCATGTCCGGACGGCCCCACGGACCATAGACCGTAAAGAAACGCAGACCCGTGGCCGGCAGCGCGTAGAGATGGCTGTAGGCATGAGCCATCAACTCATTGGCCTTCTTCGTCGCCGCATAGAGGCTGACTGGATGATCGACATTGTCATGGACCGAGAACGGCATCTTGCTGTTGGCGCCGTACACCGACGATGACGACGCATAGAGCAGATGACGACAGCCATGGTGGCGGCAGCCTTCGAGGATGTTGAGAAAACCCTCGAGATTGGCCGACGCGTAATCATGGGGATGATCGATCGAATGACGCACGCCAGCCTGTGCGGCGAGATGAATGACGGTCGCAAACCTGAATTCGGCGAACAGCGTCGCGATCGCCTTGCGATCGGCAAGGTCTGCCTTGACGAAACTGAACGCCGGATGAGCCTTCAGGAGCGCGAGCCTGGCTTCTTTCAGCCGGGGATCGTAGTAATTGTTAACATTGTCGAGACCGAGCACCCGACGGCCCTGTTGCAGAAGCTGGCGCGCGACGTGAAAGCCGATGAAACCGGCCGCACCGGTGACCAAAATCGTGTCACGCGCATCGTTGGAAGCCGCGGTCATCGTTCCTGATCCGTTATCCTGTTCCCGTGCCGGATGTGCCGTGTCCGAAAAGACGCGCCGGCGCACCGGCGGGGCTTATCAAGGTTTAGCGCAGGCGAATTGCTATTGCCATCGCTACCCTGAGGCCATACCAAGGCCCGCAATAAGGGAAGCGACCGCCTCAAGCGGACGTTTCCCCGCGCAAAACGCGTTGCGGACCATGCGAAAAACCCTGCTCCTGATCGCCAAGATTGTTGCCTCCGTCGCGCTGTTCTATTTCGCGGTGCGCGGCATCGATTTTTCGCATGTGACCGAGCGGCTGACGCAGATCAATCTCGGCTGGATCGCACTCACACTCGCGACAGCTTTGTTCCAGCTCTGGCTGGGCGCGGTCCGCTGGCGCATCGTGACGACCGCCTGCGGCGCGGAATTGTCGCTCGGCCGGGCATTCCGTTACAATTTCATCGGCACGTTCTTCAATCAGACGCTGCCCTCTGCCATCGGCGGGGACGCCATGCGCGTGGTCCTGCTCGGCCGCGGTGGCGCCGGCTGGCGTATCGCGACGTATTCGGTATTCATCGATCGCGCGATCGGCTT
>Ga0081455_10000439_pt1 | contig 54636 bp, 56 predicted proteins | sample TabmetS3T2R1_FD_70207 | JGI IMG/M metagenome (GOLD analysis project Ga0081455, IMG submission 70207) | Tabebuia heterophylla rhizosphere microbial communities from the University of Puerto Rico - S3T2R1 | ecosystem: Host-associated > Plants > Roots > Rhizosphere ...
TGGGTCCGAGTTGGAAGGTCCAGGCGCCCATCTTTTGGTCGACGACGACCGACCAGTCGGTCGGCACGCCGGTGTCGAGGTCGAACGATGCGAGGCGTAGCCGGACCAGTTTGAGTTGGTTGAACGAGCCGAAGTGGCCGCCGATGTAGACCTGGCCCTGGTGTTCGAGGATGCACTGCACGTCGCCGCTGGTCTTCAGCTCGTAGACGGGGGCGTTGGATACCGCCGGGTCGTAGGCGCGGGTGATGTTGTCGCTGGTGCTGAACAGCAGCCGGCTGTCGTCGCTGCTGAGTTCGACGGCGATGACGGCGCCGCCTTCGGCGGGGTTGAACGGCGTCGCGTCGCCGGTGGCGGCGTTTAGTTCGGCGGCGCCCTTGCGGGCCACGCCGGCGATGCTGGCGAACCCGCCTCCGGCGTAGAGCCTGGCGCCGTCGGATGACACGGTGAGCCCACGCACCCGCGCGGTGGGGGCCGGCCGGAACGCGGTGTCGACCGCGCCGGTCGCCGCATTCAGCTTGGCCAGGTTCGGAAGATCGTTGCCGCCGACGGTGCCGAAGACGCCGCCGACATACAGCCGGCCCTGCGAGATCGCCAGCGACCACACCGGCCCGGCCACCCGCGTCTTCCATGCCCCCAGCACCGCACCGGTGGTCGCGTCGACTGCCGCCAGGTGGGCCCGGCTGGTCGTGCCGACCATGGTGAACTTGCCACCCAGATAGATGACCGACCCGTCGCCCGAGGCGGTCATCGCCAGCACCCGACCATTGACCTGCGGATCCCACGACGGGTCGATCTTCCCGTTGGCCAACACCGCCGCCGCGTTGAGTCGGGCGTACTGGCCGGCCTCGGTGAACTCGCCACCGACGAAGGTGCGGTCCCCGACCTGCACACTGGCATAGACGACGCCCTCGATACTCGCCCCCGGCATCGCCGTCGTCGCCGGGCTCCCAGACGCCGGAGCGGTCGTCAACCCCACCAGCAGACAGGCCACCACCGCGACCCCTCCGGCCAGGCGACTAAGCGGCCAAGCAATGGCCACGGGACCTATTTCCCCCGTGGCCGCACCGCTCGGTGTTCTGCTCAAACCCGCCATCGTGCCGTCCCGTCTGCATCTTGGCATCCGATCGGATGCGGAAGACCCAGACGCTACTGCACCGGCGCAGCGAGCGGGCACGGGCCCGAGGTCCCGTCTCAACTTGGACGGCTCGTCAGGCGTCCAGCCTGTTGCCCTCCGTTAAGCGTCCGGCGAGGCGAGGACCGACGATGAACCGGAGTGACGACGGCGTTACGGATCGGGCCAGGTCGCTCCAGGCGGGCGTACGGGTCGACGGCCCGGACGACCTCGGATGGACAGATGTCGTCGGAGTGTTCGATGTCGACCATGCGGGTCTAGTCGTATCCGAGCGGACGGGTCGCTCGGAACGCCTCGTCGAGATCGAAGAGTCGCCGCAGAATCTCGGCCCGCTCCGGGCCGCTCATGCGATACCGCTGACTGGTCATACAGTCAACCGCGCGTCGGCGACCCGTAAGGTCCAACCATCCCAAGCCCGCCAAGAAATGGCAGCCTGGCGCGGGAGTTTCAGTAGACGGTGAGGTTGTACCGCAGCGGGTACGCCGTGTCGAGATCACGAGTGGCTCCGGCAGCGCGGAACTTCAGCGGAGCGGCCGGTATGGATCAGATCAGGTCCTCAGCGCTATCGGAGCATGAACTTCGGGGTGTGGTATTGGATTCGGTTGAGTCCGGCCGCGAGCTTCATTCGGTTGGCGTCGGTGTGCCAGTTGAAGTCCATCGCGTTGGCGATCCGGTTGATCGTGTTGAAGAGGAAGCAGAGGTGGAGTGCGTCGGCGATGGCGGCGTCTGACACCCCCGTGGCCCGAACTTTTTCGATGTCGGCGGGGCCGACGGTGTTCGGGCTGAGCGTGACCTTTTCGAGGAGTTCGAATATTGCGGTGATTCGCGGCTCGAATCCTCTTTCGCGCCAGTCCGATAGGCCCTCGACACCGGAGTCGGGGCCGAGCAGCAGGCTGGTGGTTCCTTCGTGGATGCCGGAGCAGAAGCGGCAGGCGTTGAGGCGGGATACGAACGCGCCCATGAGTTCGCGTTCGCCTGGGCTCCAGTCGGACGGTCCTCGCATGACCGATTCGCCGAGACGTAGGAAATGCCGACCGAACAGCTCAGGTCGGTAGAGCGAGAGCTTGACGACCGGATCTGCGTCGGTGCGACTCATCAGCCCGATTGCCCTCAATGCGAGCCGTTGGCGCAACCGGTGACCGCGTTCGAGGATTGGTAGCCGCATGTCAGCCGCTGCCCCTCAACGCGCGCATGCCGGCGTCCAGCCGATGGCTTGCCGCTCCGAGCGCCGCCGCTAAGGTCATCTCGAGCACCGCGTCCTCGGAGCGGCCCGCAGCCAGTAGATCCTCGATGTCGTCGTCGGTGAGGCGGTACGAAGCGTGCCTGACCTTGGCGATGTAGGCGTTCCACGGACCTGCAACCTCGGTGCCGTCGAACGCGGCTCGTCGATCCTCGGGCGTGGTCACGCCTCCCGCTGTGAGCACCGCCCGACACAATTCGGCGACCTCATCTTCGTGCCGACCCATCGCCGGTCGACTTGACGTAGTTCGTTCGAACACCGCTGTTCTCCTTCCTAGCCGGCGCCCGAGACTCCGCCCACCCAACGACACCAGGTACTACGGATCATCGGTCGACGCGGATTGCGAGACCGCGGCGTGGCATATCCACGGGCGCGGCCGGGAAATCCGTGCCGACGTGCTGGCCGTATCACCGGCATGGCCGGTGTCCCTCCCGCGATGGTCTTGGCCGCGCTTCGGCGCACGCCGAATCGGACGGCGTTCGAGGCGGGTCCGCGCTTGGTTTCGTACGGTGAGCTGCTCGCTATGGCGCGTCGACTCACCGCGAGTATGCAGTTGGCCGGTCTAGGTCCGGCATGAGTGTCGGCATGGTTCTCTCGCCGTCGCCGGAGGCTTATGCCGCGCAGCTTGCGGCGCACTGCCTCGGGTGTGTCGTGGCGCCGACCCGGCCGGGTTGGAGTGCGCAGCAACGAGTCGCTGTCGTGGAGCGGCTTGACGTCGTAGTCGCGGACCAGTCCGTCGACCGGGATGCACTTGGGTTGGAGGAGCTGCTGCCCGGTGCTCCCGTGGAGACCTTCCGGAGAAGGGCGAGCCCGATAGAGTCGCTCGACTGACCTTTACCAGCGGGAGCACCGGGCAGCCTAAGGCCTGCGCGCACACCTATCGGGCGATCGGCCTCGCCTACCGACCGGACCGGTGGGCCCCGACCTTGGCGCGGCTGTTGACGCACTTCGAGCGCTGCCTGATCCGGGAGAGTTTCGCAAGCCCGGTGATGTTCACCTACCTGGGCGCTGTCTCGTCGCCGGCGGTACAGCGGTCCTGCCGGCAGGGCGCGCCATGGAAGATGTCATCGAGCGCTGCCGGGTCACCGCGACTCTCATGCCGCCGACCCTCTTGCAGCGACTGCTCGAGACCGATGCCGACCGGAGCAGCCTGCAAGCGGTGGTTCTCGGCGGTTCGCCGGCGAGCCCGAACCTGCTCCGCGCGGCGACCGACCGGCTCGGTCCGATCGTGTGGCAGGGGTACGGACAGGCGAGTCCGGGGGTGATCGCGATGCTCACCCCCGACGACATCGTCGCCGGGCACGAGGCGTCGGTCGGTCGACCGCCGCCGGCGGTCCGGGTCGCTATCCGGGAGGGCGAGATCTACGTTCGCAGCCCACACCAGATGATCGGCTACTGGAACGATCCGGAGCAGACTCGCGAGGTCTTGTCCAACGGCTGGATCCGCACGCGCGACCTCGGCTATGTCGATGGGCAGGGATACCTCCATCTGACCGGACAGGCCCGCGACGTGATCATGGTCAATGCAGAGGTCTGCTACGCGGGCGCCATCGAACGGGCCCTGGCCGAGCATCCCGCCGTCGCGCAGGCGTACGTCGTCGGCGCACCGGATCCGGAGACGGGCGAGGCCTTCCACGCATTCGTGGTACCGATCGGCGACGAGCCGCCCGACCTCCAGGAGCTGGCGCGCCTGGTACGCCGACAGTTGAGCCGCAACAACCTGCCCAGCTCGATCACCGTGACGCGAGACGTATCTCTGAGCGCAAGCGGTAAGCCGGACAAGGATGCCCTCATTGCTGCGATTCGCTGATCCGAGCCTCTACGCGGTTCCAGAACATGCCGGGGTCGTTGAGATGCGGATACGGCTCGTCCGGAACCGGCACGCCGAGGAAGCCGCACAGCGGCTCCCACCCGCCATCGGGAGTCGTCACGAGCAGCCGATCGGGTGACACCTCGCGGATCACGGCGGCGTTGTGGGTTTCGTAGACGCTAATCGCGTAGTCGCGGTCGGCGAAGCGCCCGCCGAAGAAGCCGTCCCAGATCATCCGGCGATGGAACGCGGTGAACACGTCGAGCCCGGGCACGATCCGACGGGCCCGCGTCACCCGCTCGTCAGGCGGGCCGTGGCCGAACATCGTGAAGATCGTGTTGCAGACGCTGTCGTACCATGCTTGCGCGTCGCGGACAGTCAGAATGACCGGTGCCTCCTGGAAGGCAATCGTGAGCTGGCGCCAGAAGGCGGCACCGGGCCAGTCGACGGTCGACGCGTACCCGTCGAACAGCGCGGCCCAATCGATCTGGTCGCCGGCGGCGGCCGCCTCCCACATCGTCAGCCGCTCCGGATGGTCGAGGACGTGCCGGCCGTGGAAGCACGGGCCGAAGCCGAGCCGTTCCAGCGCGGCTTTCAGCGACAGTGTTCCGGTGCGCCCGACGCCGGCTCCGATGACCTTCACGGCTCGACCTGGTCCCGGGTCAGGCCAGCCGGTGAGTCGGCGCCGAGCAGCGTGAGCGCGTTGGTGAGCTCGGTGCGCAGCAGCTCGAGAACCCGCCGTACGCCGGCCTCGCCCGCGGTGGCCAGGCCCCAAAGGACCGGGCGGCCGATCGCCACGGCGTTGGCGCCCAACGCCATCGCTTTCGTCACGTCGGTGCCGCGTCGGACACCCCCGTCGACAAGCAGCGGGACCCGCCCTTGCACGGCGTCGGCGACCAGGGGTAACCGGTCGAGCGTCGCCGGTGTCGTGTCGAGCTGGCGGCCGCCGTGGTTGGACACGATCAGCCCGTCGACACCGTGCTCGACGGCGAGCCGGGCGTCGGCGGGATGCAGCACGCCCTTGAGCAGGACCGGAATCCGAGTCGTCTCGCGGAGCCAGTCCAGGTGCTTCCAGGAGATCTCCGGGGAGAGCACGACGTTGCGTACGTTGCCGTCCCCGCCCATGTTGGGGCAGATGATGCCCGGTGGCAGGTCGTGGAAGTCGTTGCGGTCGCCCCGTTCGTTGCGACCGAGAGCTGGCGAGTCCACCGTGACCACGAGGGCACGGCAGCCGACTGCCTCGGCCCGGCGCACCAGCGACTCGGTGAAGGTCAGGTCGGGTTGGATGTAGAGCTGGAACCACAGCTTCGCCCCGGTGGCGGCGATGTCTTCGATCGTGACTGTCGAAAGCATCGCTGCGATCATGAGGACGTCGGCCGCTGCCGCCGCTCGGCCGGTGGCGATCTCGCCCTCGACGCAGGTGAGCCGGTGAAACGCGGTGGGTGCAATGACGACCGGCATCGACACGGCGGTCTCCAGAACGGTCGTGTCGAGCTTTGGCGATGCGCAACCACGCAGGATCCGGGGGATCAGCGTCCGGCGCCCGAAGGCGGCCTCGTTGGCGTCGACGGTGACCTCGTCCTGCGCTCCGCTGGCGAAGTAGTCGTAGTAGACCGGGTCGAGCCGCTCCCGGGCGGCCGCCTCGAACTCTCGTAGGTTGACCAGACCAAGCTCCGGCTCGGGCTCGGTTCGGGCTGACGTAGCGCCGTCCACTTGGCTCACAGCGAGTCCTTGACGAAGGTCCGCAGCGGTTCGCGGTAGGTCGCCTCGTCGACCCAGTCGTTGCAGATGTCCTCGGGCATTCGGCAGGTGGCGACGACCCGACCCTTGCTGCGCCGGCGGATCACCGGATGCAGGTAGCGGTCGTCGTGCGACGGGTCGGCCTCCCAAGTCCGGCCGGCGTCGATGTCGAACGGGTCGATCGCGTCGTGGCCGGCGCCGTACTCGAGGCTGACGGTGAGGCATTCGTCGAACGGCACATAGTCCAGCGGCATCTCCTCGTAGTAGCGACCGTCGGGTGTGATCACGTCGCAGAGGAATCCGAACTGCTGAAACAGGGCGGACGTGCGGTTGATCCGCGCCAGAACGGCGTCGGCGATCTCGTCGATCGGCACGATGCGGTGCGGCCATTCGGCGCCGTGGTACTTCTGCTGGAGCATCCGGACCAGGGCGCGAATGCCGTAGCGGAAGCCGTGGATGAAGGCGCTCGTGTACTTCTTGAAGTCGCGGGACTGGGTGAGAGTGCCGGCGAAGTAGAGTCCGGGCACGTTGACCGACTCCCACTCGGGGGTGAGCGCCGGGAACCGGTCGTCGATCATCAGCTCGGGGCGGCAGTCGCCGTCGAAGATGGAAGCGTCCATCCGGAAGCCGGTGCAGCAGATGACCCGGTCGTAGGCGAGCTGGACGACGCGATCCCGCCGGGCGTACGCGAACGTGATCAGAAAGTAGTCGGGGCGGCGCTCGATCTTCACGATGTCGCCGTCCAGGACCATGTTCTGGGTCTTGAGCTGGTAGGTGTCGAGGAAGTTGTTGTTGACCGCGCGGAGGTGGCCGATGAAGTGCGTACGCCAGGCGAGCTTGAGCGAGCTGGGACCGGCCACATGGATCACCGCAGACCGCTCGACGAGGTTGTCGGCGGTCTCGAAGGCCGAGTTGCCCTTGCCGATGATGAAGACCCGCTGGTCGGTGAAGTCATCGGGATCGATGGACACGTCCGCGTAGCGCTCGGTGGTCTCGATGCCGGGGATCGACGGAATCCGGGCGGCGCCGAACCCGGTCGCGACGACGACCCGCTTCGCCTCGATCGTCTCGCCGTTCTCACAGTGCACCCGAAATCCCTGGTCGATCCGACGGACCCGGCAGCCGTAGCGGATGTTCAGCCCCTGCGCGAAGTCGGCGAGGTAGCCCAGGTAGTCGTCGGCGTCGGGGAAGTAGCGATCGGTGTAGCGGGTGAAGCGCAGGTCCGGATCGTCGGAGAGCAGCGAGTTCCAGTCGACCCGCAGATCCTTGTCCGGGTCGTGCCAGCCGGTGTGCGGCTTGTTGATCGAGATCATCCGCCGATGGCGCGGATACGTCCGGAAGAAATTGCCGGGCGAATCTCCGCCCTCGAGGACCACGTAGTCCAGCCCCGCCTTGCCAAGGAAGTACGCCAGTTGGAGCCCGGCCGGGCCGGCTCCGATAACCACATAGTCCACGACATGTTCTACGGACGACGCAGGCCGGGAGATTGCGGCGAAATCCCTCCGGCCCCCGTCGACGTACAACGGACGTGACCGCCGCCGTCATAGTCGCCACGATCGCCGTGCTGGCCAGCCTGCCCTTCTGGCTGCCTCGCGTCGTCGTCGCCCTGCGGATGCGGGTGTTTGCCCGGGTCAACGGCTCCGAGGGGATCGCGATCCCTGGTGAGCTCGTCGACACGTCGCGTTTTCTGGAGCTCTACTCCCACCCGGCGGCGAACGGGCGCAGTCGAGGGGCGGCGCTGTCTGACCTGTTCTGGTACTGGTTGTCGCCCGGGCCCGAGGTGCACCAGGAGCATCTCGAGCCGGGGCCTCGCTACGATCAGGTCGCCCACTGCACCAGGCGCATCCTCACCATGCGCAGCCGGGCCGCCGATCAGCTCGCTAGCGAGAGCGTTCTCGCCGCCCTGCCGCCCGAGGCCGGCCTCGTACGTCTCCGCGACCTGGTGATGCCGGTGTGGGCCGAGTTCTACCACCGGGTCGTCTTCGACAAGCCCGCCACCGACGAGGTTCGGGCCCTGATCGTCGGCAACGCCCGGGACGTGATCACGGCACTCAAGTGCTGCGGCGTTCGGCACATGGACCGCCGGCTTCGCCTGACTCGCCACCTCGAGGCCGTCCTCGACACCGTGCCGCACGAGCTGCCTGCGGTGTTGAACCGCCGCGAGCAGGCGTTCTATCTGCAAGGCACGTTCTTCAACACCGCGGTCGTGCAGAGCAGCGAAGCGACCGCCCACCTCCTGATGGCACTGGCCGCCGACGAGGCGATGCAGCAGGCTGTGGGCGGCGACGAGGTGCTGGACCACGCCCTTGAGCAGACCCTGCGTCGCTACCCGCTGTTCGGCGTGGCCCATCGGATCACTAGCGCGGACATCTCACTGTCGGCCGAGGTCGCGATCCCCGCCGGATCCGTCCTGTGCTTCAGCTATCCGGAGTTCCATCACTCCGGCGGTTACATCCCGTTCGGCGTCGCCGCCAACCGCCCCTGTCCGGCCTGGCATCTGGCACCGGTGACCATCAAGGCGGTGGCCCGCGATCTCGTCGTTCGCTACGCCTTCGCCACAACGGCGGCACACACCCGGGCTCTGCCCAACCGCGGGCCATGCCTCATGACCCCGCGCGGCGGCCGGGTACCTAGGCGACGCCTGCGCCTTGGTTACCTCTGGCTGCGTGACCGATGGGAGGACGTAGGGCGCAGCGTCGTACAGCTCGTTCTCGGCAGCTACATGGTCTGGCACGCTCGGCGACTGCGGCTGTGCCAGACGTACTTCGAGAAGAAGAGCACGTCGTGACCCTGTTCCCCCTGGTGGTCAGGCAGCGGAAGCGCAGGTACAGCGACGTGGTCCCGCCGCTCCGACGGTGGCGTTGCCATCCTCGGATACTTAGCACCGACCGGATCAACACCCAGCTGATGACCGGCGCACTCAGCGACCGCGATTACTCGTGCCGTGGTGCGGGTCGTGGTGCGAAATGGCGTCAACCAGGGTTCTAGGACGTCGTCAGTAAGGTCCATCGAAGCACGTCTGCCGCCTGAAGCTGGCCCGAGTCGGCGGCGAATGGTGCGCTACGGATCAAGATTGGCGTTCGGATCCTTCCGAGCGCGCTTCTGACCTGCATAAACGCCAATCATGCGGGCTCCGGGCGTTACGACTGCGACGCGGTTCATGACACGAAACCGTGTATCGTGACGCGATCCAACGGCGCCTGCAGCGAGAGACGGCAGCCGTACCCTGTTCGCGACGTGATGGTCCCGGTTCAGTTCCGCGAGCGAGCGTTCGTGACGTGCAACTCCCGCAGCCCAGAGCCAGCCAGGCCAGCTGGCGTGCGAGGGCTTGGACCCAGACTTGTGCGGTCGGTTCGCTCGACGAGACCGCTGGGCGGGGGGAGCGAAGAGCGGAGTGGACTTTTCGGCTGGCTGCTTATCGGTCGAAGTGGCGGCCGATCTCGGAGGCGTAGTGGCTGCCGAGATCCGGCGCCTGCTCGGCGAGCCAGTCGGAGAAGGCGATGCGACCCGTCGCCGGGCCGTCTGTGGCGACCAGGCCGGCCATCAGTCCGGCGAGCTCCTCACGGGTGAGTAGGACGTCCCCGACAACGTGGCCGAGGACGCCGGTGACGGGCGAGACGAGCGCGGCCGGCACATGCACGAGCCATGACCGGGCACCGACGGCGTCGCGAACCAGCGCAACCCATTCACCGAATGTGAAGGTCTCCGGCCCGACGGCGTCCACGGAACCGTTGCCGTCCCGCCCTGCGGCCTCGACGCAGAGTCGGGCCACATCGTCGACGTGCACCGGCCGCACCGCGTAGCCACCCGAGCCGGGGATTGCGAAGACCGGGAAACGCCGGAGCAGCCAGGCCAGATTGTTGACCAGGACATCACCGCGGCCGAACACGACTGTGGGACGGACGATGGAATGCGCGATCTCCGCCGACGCGAGCTCCTGCTCCACCTGAGCCTTCCCCGCGAAATAGGGCAGGGTCGGTGCTGCGTCGGCGTTCGCGATGCTGATGTGGACGATCCGGCGGACCCCGGCCTCGTGCGCTGCTTCGAAGAGGATGCGGGAGTTACCCACCGCCTGCGCGAAGGTGGTTCGTCCCCGTTCGAACCGGACCCAGTAGGTGTTGTAGAGGGTGGTCACGCCATCCAAGGCACCAACCAGCCGCTCTGGCTCGTCGAAGGCGTACGGTTCCGTCTGGATCGGGGCGGATAACCGGGGCGAGCGATCCGGGTGAGCGGTCAGCGTCTTCACCCGCCGCCCGGCCTCTAGCAGCCTGCGCGCGATGGCGCGTCCCGTGTAGCTGAAAGCTCCGGTGACCAGATCAACACCAGCGTCATCCGGCATCGTCACAAGCGCCCGCAAGCTCGGTCATGAGCCACCCATCGAGTCTACGCAGATCAAGTCCGGCCAGCTCACGCCACGCACGTAGGTGTTATCGGTCTTGGTGATTCGGCGCGCCTGGACCCGAGACGCCCCCTAGTAGTACGCCGACGGGACCACCGAACCGACGTATATCGCGGAGCTCAAGTGCGAGCTCGAGTACGAGAACTACCGCTACCTGCGGCTGTCGCACCGCAAGCAGCTCCGAGCCGACCAGCGGTCGGCGGCGTTCGCTGCCTCTCCGCGCGAGGCGCTGCCCTCGCCCCCGGCAACCCGGGCGGCTGGTACAACGGGGCGCTAGGTGATGGGGCCAGTAATTTCGCCGCGGGCACCGGCGTCTTCTTCTGAGCAGCGAGATGGCTCACGGGATCAGCAGTAGCTTGCCGGTCGTCCGGCGCGCCTCCAGGTCCTCATGGGCGCGGGCCGCGTCGGCGAGCGGATACCGGCCGCCGATGCGCACCGAGAGCCGGCCGGCGCCGATCCACTCGAACAGGTCCCGGGCACGCGAGACTAGCTCGTCGCGGGTGGCTATGTGGTGGGACAGGGTGGGCCGGGTCAGGAAGAGCGAGCCTGCGGCGTTGAGCCGCTGCGGATCTACCGGTGGCACCGGGCCACTGGAGGCGCCGTACAGCACGAGCAGCCCGCGGGGCCGCAGGCAGGCCAGGCTGCCATCGAAGGTGTTCTCTCCGACGCTGTCGTAGACCACGTCCACCCGGCCGGTGAGGCGCAGGACGTCGTCGACGAAGTTCTCGTACCGCACGACCTCGTCGGCTCCGGCCTCGCGGGCGAGCCGCTCCTTGCCCGCCGTCGAGACAGTGGCGATCACCCGGCCGCCGCGCAGCTTGACCAGCTGGGTGAGCAGCAGACCGACGCCGCCTGCCGCCGCGTGCACTAGCGCCGTGTCGCCAGCATTGATCTCGAAGGTCGAATGGGTCAGGTAGTGGGCGGTGAGCCCCTGGAGGAGGACGGCCGCAGCCAGTTCCGGTTCGACGCCGTCCGGCACCGGTACTGTCCGATCGGCGGATGCGGCTGCCTGTTCGGCGTAGGCGCCTTGCATCTCGGACGAGACGACCAGGTCGCCTTCGCGTACGCCGGTCACGCCCGCGCCGACGGCGACCACCCGGCCTGCGCCCTCGATGCCGGGGATGGCGGGCAGCTGGCTCGGGTACGAACCGGTGCGTTCGTACACGTCGCGGTAATTCACACCGCTCGCCGCGAGCCGTACCACGACCTCGCTCGGGCCGGGTCGGGGATCCTCGTGCTCGATGAGATTCAGCACGTCGGGCCCGCCGTGTCGGGTCGCGACGATCGCACGCATGGAAGCCTCCTAGTCCGGCAGCTCGGTCAGGAGCCGGACGGGGTGATGGTGCCGGTGGCAACGACTGTGGTGTAACCGCCGACGGTGACGCGCGTCAGGTGGCCATGGCGCGCGTGGGCGCTGGTGTCGATCCGGCTAGGGCGGCCCATCCGGACGCCCTGGTCGATGCGAAGGCGGAGGTCCGAGCTGGCCGCGGTCGAGCGCTGTACAAGGCTGGCGACGAGGCCGGCGGCGGCCGACCCGGTGGCGGGATCCTCTTCGACCCCGAGGTCGGGAGCGAAGCCGCGGGCCTGGAGGCGGCCGTTGTCGCGGAGGTCACCGGCGAACACGTACAGATGGGGTGACCAGCCACCGGCGATGCTGGTCGACCACTCGGCCTTGTCGATGTCGACGCGGTCGACGGCCTCAGCGCCGGTCAGCTGGACGTAGCAGAATCCGAGCCCGACGCCGCCGTACCAGCAATCGACGACATCGTCCTCGGACAGGGACAAGGCCGCCGCGACCGCCTTGGGCGATGGCCGGTCCAGGGGTGCCTCGAAGGGCGTGGTGGAGGTCAGGCGGCTATACGCGCCGTCGATCTCCACTGTGATCGGTCCTATGTTCTCCTCGAGGATCAGCGTTGCGTTCGGTGCCGCCAGGTCGAGGTACCCGGTGGCGAGGATCGACGCGGTGCCGACCGTGGGGTGTCCGGCAAAGGCCAGCTCGTCGGTCGGGGTGAAGATCCGCACCCGGCGGGTATGTGCGGAGTCCTCGGGTGGAAACACGAACGTGGTCTCGGAGAAGCCGAACTCCCTGGCGATCTCCTGCATCGGCCGCTCGGACAGTCCACGTGCGTCCGGAACCACGGCGAGCTGGTTCCCGCCGAACGGTTTCTGTGTGAACACGTCCGCGATGAGGAACTCGTACTCCCTCTTCATCCCTCTGGCCTCCTTCGTGCTCAGCCGACGATCGCGTCCATCTCGACGGCCGCGCCCAGGGGCAACGCCGCCACAGCGATGGCGGTACGAGCCGGATAGGGATCAGCGAAGAAGTCGGCGTATACCTTGTTCACAGCTGCGAAGTCGTTCATGTCGGTCAGAAACACGCCGACCCGAACGACATCGTCGAGGCTCTTGCCAGCGGCCTCGACGACGGCCGTCAAGTTCTGGAGGATCTGCTCAGCCTGCACGGCGGCGTCTCCCACAATCAGCGCACCAGTGGCCGGATCCTGGGCCACCTGGCCACTCAGGAACGTCAAACCGTCCCGGTGGACGGCCACCGAGAACGGGCCGACCGGCTGGGCAACGCTCCGAGTCGTGATTGCCTGGCGCGTCATGGACATGCTCCTCGTCTGGGTTGGTTAGGCGTTTGTTCAGGTGCTCGTCTTCGGCGGACGGGTGTTTGGGCAGACCGCTGACTCCGCGGATCCGACCCGGCGACGAAATCCCAGGAGACACTGGCCCAGCGAGACTCGATCAGGCGGCACATCTTCCCCTCGCGTTCACTGCTCGGCGAGTTCGATCGATGCCCGGAGCAGCGTGCGCAGGCGCTCGAGCAGATCGTCGGTGTCTTGCGTCCCGAACGTGTCCACGAGCCTGCCCTGCACCGCGTGCCAGTTCGTACGGGCCTGTGCGAGCCTCTTGGTGCCTTCACGAGACAGTCGCACCACGCGCTGCCGGCGGTCGCCGCCCGTCTCGATCGTCAGGAGCCCGGCGTCGACGAGCGCCGCCACCTCCCGTGAGCAGGTCGTTCGTTCCAGGACGAGCCGATCCGCCAGATCGCTGATCGTAAACGGGCCCTCGGCATCCAACCGGGACAGAATCGAATACCCGGCCTGCCTGAGGCCCGCCTCCCCCAGGGCACGGTCGTAGAGGCGCGCGACCGAGCGCGTCGTCATCCGCAGCGTTGTGCACACGCACGTGCTCTGCACAGGTTCCACGTAGTGAGTGTATATACACTCTTTGTGGATCGTCAAAGACCGCACCTGCTGTCGTAGTTTCGGTTGGCTCCGTCGGCACGCTTGGCGGCGTCGATGAGCCGCTCCATCGCGGGTGGTCGAGGTCGTCGCCGAGAGGGTTTAGCAACACGTCCAAGAGATCGGCGTGCGTGACCGAGGCTCGAGGCAACGCCTCCGTCCGCACCGGGACGATCAGGTATCTGTGACCGGTTGACACGATCTCGAGCGGCAGGGTGTTGTTGTCGAGGTCGGACTCCTCGAGGCCGAAGGCGGCGGCCACCGCCGTCGGGTCGACAGCGGCGGCTTGAGGGATCCAGTCGGTTCGCCCGTGGTCTAACAGCGCGAACACCTGGCCGCCGGCCGGGTCTCGACGTGTCGTCACGCGTACCGTTCGGGCGCGGAGCGCGATCGTCCACGGGTGCTCCTCGTCCGTTGGCGTCTCGGCAAGATCGTGTCGCACGGCCGCCGCGCCGAGCACCGGGTGGCCGGCGAAAGTCGAGCTCCTGCGTCAGTCGACGACCCTGGCCTCGACCGCCGACGCGGCAGCCCTGATGACGGAGATGGTTGCGAAGTGTCGGAGCTCTTGGATGGGTCGGGCGGACGTCGACGCGTTCCGGGAGCTCCGCGACGCGCTGCGGCGCTTGGCGGCCCTGGTCACCGACGACACGCGGGCGCTGGCCGCCACCGACATCGACGTCCGGCCGGCGGTCACGAAGATCAACGACGCTGTCACCGCCGGCAGCCACTGGCCACAACTCGACCTCCGCGGCGGCCGGCTGGAGCGGCGGTCGGCCGGCACGGCGACCGCGGCGAGGCGGTCGTTGTCGACCGTCGCCACGGAGGCCATCGACCTGTTCGCAGGCGACGACGCGCTTCGGCTGCGAGCCTGCTACGCCCCCGGATGCGTCTTGTACTTCGTGCAAAACCCCCTGCGGCGGCAATGGTGCTCAACTGCGTGCGGCAACCGCGCGGGCGCCGCACGCCACTACCGCCGCCACCACACCTGATCGCTCCGCCTGTACGGTCACCGCCGAGCGTGTCTCGCAGCGTATGCCGGGCGTGACGTCTGGTCGCTCGGTCGGATTGCGCGCATGAGAGTTCTGGTTGGCTGCTCGACGGGTCCCGGGAGAACCAGGCACAATCGCGCCGCGGAATCCCGTCGATCACGCCGGAGTCTGGATACCCGGTGGCAGGGGGAATGCGTCCCTCGCGTCCTGCGCGTTGACGGCGAGCTGCCGGACCGGGCTGTTCGTCGGAGACGTCCAGCCCGCAGCCAGTAGATCCTCGATGTCGGCGTCGGTGAGGCGGTACGAAGCGCCCCTGACGCTGGCGATGTAGCCGGCCCACGGGCCCGCAACCTCGTGCCGTCGAATGCGGCTCGTCGGTCCTCGGGAGTGGTCACATCCTGCGTCGTCAGCACGGCCCGGCACAACTCGGCTTTATCTTCGTGCCGACCCTTCGGCGGTCGACGTGACGCAGTCCGTCCGAACACCGTTTCTCCTCCCTAGCCGGCGCCCGAGACTCCCGCCCACCCGACGACACCAGGTATTACGAGCCATCAGTCGACGCGGATTGCCAACCGGCGGCGTAGCAGCTATCCAGGCCCGTTCCTGGGATCTTCGTGGAATCACCGCGGGTCGAGCGTGGCGCACAGCTGCTGGATGGTGGCCAGGTCGAAGCCTGTGGCTTCCATGAGGAACGCGATCTCGTCGGTCGATCCCACGTGGACGCTGGGGTTGAACGACTGGCTGAAGCCGTCCGGGACTGTGAGGTTGCCGACCTGTACGCCGTCGAGTGCTCCGCTGGCGATCATGCTCCGGAGTGGGCCGGCGCAGCCGTGGTACCCGGTTGCGAAGTCGCTGACGGGGACGCCGGCGCTGGTCGGCTCGTCGGCCTGGGCGGTGGGGTGGGGGCCGAGGATGGCGATGGCAACAATGGCGGTGGTGCCGAGCAGCTTGGTGATGGTGTTCATGGGGTTTCTCCTTCGGGATGTGATGTAACCGGCCGGGGAAGCCCCCGGGCAGCAAGTGCTGTTGCGGTGTCGATGCAGTCGTACGGTCCTGCCGCCGTTTCGTTGGCGGTTCGCAGGTCGCGGGCGGTCCGGGCCTTGCGACGGACGGCGCGGGCGATACGGCGTGCCTCGGCGTCGCGGATCCGGTCGTCGATTCGCTGCCGGGCGATACGCATAGCGATTGTGGGGTGGCCGATCGTGTGCACGGTGTCCTCCGGGTGGCCGCGATTGGTGGTTGCCGACACCGCGACCGTGTCTCGTGTGTCGTCTGGTGACGTGTCGAGGTTAGGAACGGGCCGGGCCGTGCGGCTTCGGGGAAATCCCTACGGCTCTTCGTGGATCGGCAGGATTCGCGCTAGCTCGGTCCGCGAACGGAGTCCGAGCTTGCGGAAGACCCGGCCGAGATGTGCCTCGACGGTCTTCTCGCTGACGAACAACTGTCCCGCGATCTCGCGGTTGCGGTGACCTGAGCCTGCGAGCATGGCGACCTGCAGCTCTTGTGGGGTGAGGGACTCGGCTCCTGGTGTATTCGGGCCGAGCCTGGCCCCGGTGGCTCGTACCTCGCTGGCCGCCCGCTCCGCCCAGGCCGTGGCACCGGCGGCGCGCAGCGTTTCGTGTGCGGCGGTCAGCTCGACACGGGCGTCGACGATCCGGCGGGTGCGGCGCATCCACTCGCCGTACATCAGCCGAGCCCGTCCGACCGCGTAGGGGTTGTCGGCGGCTAGCTCGACTGCCTGCGCGAAACTGGCCCCGTCTGCCGGGTCGACGAGTGCCCGACCGAGCGCAACTGTCGCGAGAAGGCCCGCCCGTCCGCGTGGTTCGGCGAATCCCTCGACCGTCTCCGCGAACGAGAGCGCCTCGGAGGCATTTCCGTCGACGGCGTGGGCCAGTATGAGTTCGACCACGGACGGGCAGGCGCCGAGTTCGACGAAGCCGCCGGCGTCGAGCACTGCGCGTATTCGCTGCAGCTGATGGACTCCGTCGGCGTATCTGCCTCGCACTAGGGCGATGGATGCGAGTGCGCTGCGAGCGGCCGTCTCGTACTCCGTGGAACCGAGCCGCATCTGTGCCGCGAACGCGAGCACTTGCTCGGCGTGGGTCTGCGCCTCTTCGAGTCGTCCCGCCAGTGCCTCCGCCGGCGCGAGTGCGGCGAGCGCCTCGACGCGGGTGCCGGGGATCTGCAGGTGCTCGGCCAGGTCGAGCGCCTCGGCCGCGTCCGCGACCGCGAGGAGCAGGCGGCCCGTCCGGCGGTGGAGTTCGGACCGGTGGCACAGGGCGTTGACCAGGAGCCATTCACCGCCCGACGACCGGCAGAGCGTGATCCCGGCTTCCAGCAGGCCGGCCGCCTCGTCGTGGCGCTCCGCCCAGGTGAACAGGTGGCCGATCTGAATCAGTGTCGTCGGGTCGCCCCGCTCGGTCGCGACCGAGGCGCACTCGGCGGCCAGTGCGATGGCCGAGTCGGTGTCGCCAGCCGCGAGTCTGGCCAGTGCCACCTTGAACGCGGCGTCGAGCGGATCCGGGCTGCCGTCCATCAGTGACCAGACCTCGCCCGCGGCGTCGGCAAGCGCTGGGCCGTCGAAGTCCGACAGCAGACCCACGATCCGATAGGACAGCAGCCGGGCGGCGCGTCTCGGGTCGCGATCGGCCACCTGTCGAGCGACCTCCTGCAGGTCAGGTGTGTCGACCGCGTCGTGCCAGAGGGCCAGCCGGGCTCGTTCGAAGGCGATGTCGGCTGCGAGTACGGGGTCGCCCGGATCGGTCTCGTGGGCGCGGTCGAGTAGTGCCGACGTGCGCGAGTGGGCGCCGGCGAGGAACTCCGCTGTGGCGGCGGCGAAGTACCGTCGCCCGGCGAGTAGGGGCGTCGTGGTCAACTGAGCCGCTCGTTCCAGAGCCAGCGCCTCGGCATGGAAGCCGCCGCGCCGGCGGGCTGCGTGCGCGGTGTCTGCCAGCTGTGCGGCGACCGTCGCATCGGGGCCGGTCGCCGCGAGCGCGCGGTGCCACGCGCGGCGGTCGGGCTGGTCGTGGTATGCCTCGGCGGCCGCTCGGTGGCCCGCACGTCGCGCGCTCGGTGTCGCTGCTCCATAGACGGCGGTGCGCAGCAGCGGGTGCCGGAACCGGATGACGCCCGGCTCGCTTCGAAGCACCGTGCCGTACGCCGGTGTCAGCGTCTCGTCTCCGCCAACCGACTGCCGTGCCGCCTCCTCGATGCGAAGTGCCTCGGTGGTGTCGCAGGCGGCCACCGCAACCAGCGCGTGGCGAGTACGTTCCGGCAACTCCGAGACTTCGTCGAGGAACCGGCTCACAACCGGGCCGTTCGGTCCGATCGTGACGGCGCGTCGACCCGCCGCGGAAAGCTCGACCAGAGCCAGCGGATTGCCGACCGAGTCGTGCACCACCCGCTCCATCTGCTGTGGGTCCACGACCCCACAGTCGCCGACGACAAGCTGAGCCGAGCTCTTGTCGAGGGGTCTGAGCTCCGTTGCGGACATGCCCCGACTGGACAGCACTGCGGCGAACTGAGAACGGGCCGTGATGAGTACGCCGACCGGCTCTTCAGCGAGCCGTCGTATGGCGAACAACAGCGCAGCCAGCGTCGCGTCGTCGACCCAGTGCGCATCGTCGACCGTGCAGAGAAGGGGCGCTTGGCTGGACAGCAGGCCGAGCATGGACAGCACCCCGGCTCCGACGTCGAGTGCCGGCACGTCGTGGTCGGACTGGGCGAGCGCTCCGGACACGGCCAGGGCCTGCGGGTCGGGCAGCTCCTCGAGCAACGCGAGGTGCGCTCCGAACAGATCGAGCAGACCGCCGTACCCGATCTCGCTCTCGGACTCCACGCCGGTCAGCGTGAGCTGCGCGAAGCCGTCGGCCCGGCCGCGCGCCCACTCAAGGAGCGCCGACTTGCCGATGCCCGGCTCGCCCACGTAGACCAGCACGCCGGCCCGCCCCGCCCGCGCATCGGTCAGTAGCCGGTCGACCCGTACGAGCTCGTCCTCGCGGCCACGCAGATGCACGCCCCCATCTCACGCCGCGCCGATCCGACAGCGCAATAGCCCCCGAGCCCACCGACCTGGCAACCGGTGAGGCGGCGTGACGGTCGCGGTACCGGTCAGGTCTCGCCTCCGACGTCGATCTGGAAGGCCTCGTAGACCAGATCCGAGCCGCGTTAGCGGCGGCGGAGGAGTGTTCCGAGCAGCGACGAGCCAAGGGTCGCCAGAGCCAGCGCCCGGAGCCGGCTAGCCGACTCGGCGGCGGGTCAGCCGGTGACCTCGCGTAGCACTTGGTCGGCGAAGTCGCGTACCGGGGCGAGATCGGCGAGCTGGCGAATCGCAGTTTCTGCGGCTTCTCGCACCAGCCGGACCTGGAACGCGACGGCCTCGCGGTCGGCGTCGGTCTGGCAGAACGTGCTTGTGTTGCGTAGCACGCGCAGCAGTGCCCGGATGACGCGTGGCTCGGCCGCTCCGTAGCGACGCATCTGTCCGGTCGCGAGGTCCAGGTAGTAGGTGAGGTCTCGACCTGGTATGGCGACCCGGACGGCACCGTCGGCGTCGTGCAGCTGCTGATTCCCCAAGCGACGCTGCGCCAGTGCGGCGAGCAGGACGGCGATGTGCTCGACCGCCTGGATCGAGGTGTACGGATCGTTGATCGCCGGCGACAGCGCCTTGACGCCGATGTCGGCGAGTTGCCGGATGCCGAAGGCTACGTCCTGCTCGGCGGTCCGCTCGAACCCGACGCGGATCGCGTCATGGGCCGCTCCGGCGAACTCCTCTGGAGCGGGCGGCGGCTGCTCCGGCGACGACCGCCAGGCCCACAAGAGTGGGGACTCGGCGATCACGTGTTCGCCGAGCATCGGGACGACGTGTACCACGGCGTCGAGCCCGGTCGCGACGTCCCGCAGCACCTCCGGATGCATGGTCTGGACGTATCCGGAGCGGTATGCGGGCACCAGGACGGCCCAGGCCGGCGGGTCCGGCAGCGGAGCGGTGGTGGCGTCCGGCGGCAGGTCGCGCTCGATGACGGTCAGCGTGGTTCGCTCGACCTTCGACATGATCTCGTCGATCTGGATCGAGTGTGCGACGTGATGGAGGAAGTACACCAGCGTCACGAGGCTGACGAAGAGCAGGAACAACGCTCCGGTGACCGCAAGGCGCGCGTAATCCTCGGTCCGGGTGCCCTGGGAGATGCCGACGGTGTACAGCCCCGCGGTGCTGTAGGCGAACGTTGCGACGAAGACACTGATCACGACCTGGTTGTGGCGATCCCGCAGGAAGTTGCGCAACAGTCGGGGCGAGAACTGGGTCGACGACAGCTGCAAAGCCACCACGCTGAGTCCGAGCACCAGCGCGATCACCGTGGCCATCGTGCTGGCGATCGCGATCAACAGCGTCCGCGCGTCGTCGGCGGTGCCCTGGAAGAGCAGATGACCGAACGTCGAGTCCGGCGACACCTCGACGAGCGTCAGCAGCGACCCCGCGAGCAGGGCAAGCACGACGGCCAGCGACGGCAACGCCCACAGCGCGCCCCGCAGATATTCCCAGATCGCTTCGCGCCGCATCGCCAATCACCGAGACCAGCGTGACCCCGGCCGGCTCGGCCGTCAATCCGCGCCAATCGTGCTCAGCTGCCGGTGACGTGCTCAGGCCGGATCGCGACGCGATGCACCGGCAGCCCGGTCGCTGCCGGGTCGCGGCCGCGATCGCGGGGCCGGACGAGATCGTGGGCGGCTCGCCGACGCCGCGTACTCCATAGGGCGCATGCGGTCGGCCTACTCCAGCACCTCGAGCTGCATCGGCGGCATGTCGAGGATCGTCGGGATCAGGTAGTCGGTGAACGGGTTCGCGATCCTTGCCGTCGCGCACGACAATCTCCTCCATCAGCGCCGGGCTGGGGGCACGAGCCGCATGACGTCGCCTTGGCTCACGCCGTGGTGATCCGCGGAACTGAACACCTACATGGCCGCGGAAGACAGGCATCCGCAGAGCGACGCCGCGCGCGACAGAGGTTCATGCGGTGCTGAGGCGGGTTCCGATCAGCCCAGTAGAACTGGAGGCGGTCTCAGCGGGCTGCTGCGTCGGAGCGGCTGAGCGATGCCATCGCGGATTGATACCCCACAGCACGCCGACCGCGACCGCGATCGGGTTCACCGCGGCGGGTAGGGGTGCTTCTGGACAGCTCACCTCAGGTCCTCGAGGGTGGATCCTCTGGGCGCTCGACCAGTGCGAGCACGTTCCCGGACCGTACTCTGATTGCGGCCAGCGATCGGTGCGGCTCCAGGGGAGTTCCATCCCGCTTGAGCCAGTAGCTCCCGTCGTCCTGTAACTAGCCCGGTAACCGTGCGCACAGCGCTCGGCGCTGACCTGCCCCTTTCGCAGGTTGGCGCAGCGTTCAACCCGCGGGGACCCCAGGCTGCCGCGCGGGGCCCACGATTGGCAGATGAGGGACTCGAACCACCAGCTTGGAGGATGAGAGGCCGTCGCGTTTCCCGACGTCGCCGTTTCGCGACACGACCTGGGCCGTGACGGCATCTTTCCCGTCGGGGTGGACGGTCAGAGCAGGTAGCGGAGGTATAGGTAGGGCGCGCACAGCAGAACGGTGACCAGGGCGACGACAGCGCCGTACTTGGTGAACTCCCAGAACGAGATCGGGTATCCGTCGCGTTTGGCGATGCCGAGGATGACGACGTTGGCGCTGGCGCCGACGGCGGTGGCGTTGCCGCCGAGGTCGGCGCCGAGGAGGAGCGCCCACCACAGGACCGTCTGGCCGGTGAGCGGACCGTGTGGTGCGGTCAGCTGGGCCACCACCGGCGCCATGGTGGCGACGTAGGGGATGTTATCCACGAACGCGGACAGGATCGCGGAGGCGAACAGCAGCGTCATGGTGGCGAGGACGACGTCGTCGCCGACCGCGTCGGCGAGGCCGTCGGCCAACTTGTCGATCGCGCCGACCTCGACGAGCGCCCCGACCAGGACGAACAGACCCACGAAGAACAGGAGGGTCTCCCATTCGATGTCGACGAGGTACTCGTCGGGTCCGAGGCCGCTGAGCAGGACGAGCACGCCGGCGCCGAGCAGCGCGACCAGCGAGGGTTCGATGACGGCCGGCGGCAGCACGAAGCCGACCAGTACGGCGGCGAGGACGACGAGGCTGCGGGCCAGCAGCCGCGAATCTTGGATCGCCTCCCGCTCGATCAGGGTCATGACGTCGGAGACCTTGCCCGGGTCGGCGACGAAGGTGGATCTGAACAGCACTCGACACATCACGACGAAGACGACCAACAAGACGACGATGATCGGGGCCAGGTGGATGACGAAGTCGTTGAACGTCAGGCCGGAGCGGCTGCCGACGATCAGGTTGGGCGGATCGCCGATCAGGGTGGCGGTGCCGCCGATGTTGGATGCGAGTGCCTCAGCGATGAGGTACGGCACCGGGTTGACCCCGATCCGTTCACAGACGAGCAACGTCACCGGTGCCACCAGCAAAACGACCGTCACGTTGTTGAGGAACGCCGACGAGGTCGCCGTCATCACCACCAGCAAAACCATGACCAGGTACGGGTCGCCCCTCGCCCGCTTGGCGGCCCAGATCGCGACGTACTCGAAGACCCCGGTGTGGCGCAGCACGCCGACGATCACCATCATGCCGAACAGCAAGAAGATGACGTTCCAGTCGATCGCGGTCGCTTCGTCATAGAACAGCGCGTGTGCGTCCAGGATCCCGGCCGCCACCACGATCCCCGCGCCGCCCAACGCCGCCGCAACCCGATGGATCCGCTCGGTCGCGATCAGGACATAGGCACCCGCGAAGACCGCGACCGCCAGCCACAACGCCATCAGACTGACGTCACAGTGGGGCGCCCAGAATACTGAGCAGCCGGGAGGCCGTGACAACGCCGATGATCGCGTCGTCGTCGAGCACAGCCACCAGCGGCGACCGCATCCGGGCCATGATCGCCGCCAGCTCCAACATGGTGTCGTCCCCATGGACTGTCGGCAGCTCGGCCGGATGCTCCGGCAGCAGATCCCGCACCGTCTTCCCGGCCAGCTGAGCGGCGATCCGATCGGCCGCCGACTCGTCGATCACCCCAGCCAGCGACGGATCGTCCTGGATGTAGCGCGGCACCACGAACCTGACCACCTGCGACGCCGGCAGGATCGCATACGGACGGCCGGACTCCTCGGTCACCACAAGGCCAGGCAGCCGCCGCACCGCCAGAATCCGGGCCGCATCAAGCGCATCCGAATCAATCCCGACCAGCGGATACTCCTCCACAAGGTCGCTCGCACGCACCACCCGACACTACCGGCACGCGGCGCACAGCGTTCAGCGCTGACCTGCGCCTTCCCAGGTCGCACCGCGTTCAACCCGTGGGGTAGCCCAGGATGCCTGGCGGGCCACTGGCATATTCAGTATCAGAACTGCGGGGCGCTGATCCTAGCTCCAGGCGTACGAACGTATGTTGCTCTCGCCCGATTCGTGTCGCCCGATGTCATCCTGCGCCATCGCACCCGGGGTTTCTGGCGCCATGTCGGAGTACGCACGCCGCCCGGGCGCCAGGGCTGTGGAATGACTTGTTGGAATGAAACGGCGTCTACCGCCGTGGTTCGAGGCAGTCAGAGTGCCCTTCGGAAGGACTGGGTGCGCCTGGAGTGGGCCGGAGTTGCCGGTGACGGACCCCCTACGGATCCGATAATCTGCGGAAGCTACGTGGGGGGACCGGTCACGAACCATCGAGCCGAACCCAGGCTGGAACACGTTCGACGTGTTCTCGGACTGGTCGTCGTCCGTCTGCGGTGCGCCAGCGCCCCTGGGCTTCGCGGCGTTCGCGGCACGCCGCCGCCCGGGTCGACCGCTGCCAACTACTCGGGACGAGCGGGACCTGTGTCGTCCCCTGGCGACGGTCTGTCACTAGGGGAGCTGGAAGTGGGCGTAGCCGCGGTGTCGGATGCCGTCGATGTGGGCGAAGGCGCCACCGACGGAGAGGTAGTTGGGTCCGAGTTGGAAGGTCCAGGCGCCCATCTTTTGGTCGACGACGACCGACCAGTCGGTCGGCACGCCGGTGTCGAGGTCGAACGATGCGAGGCGTAGCCGGATGAGTTTGAGCTGGTTGAACGAGCCGAAGTGGCCGCCGATGTAGACCTCGCCCTGGTGTTCGAGGATGCACTGCACGTCCCCGCTGGTCTTCAACTCATAGACGGGGGCGTTGGACACCGCCGGGTCGTAGGCGCAGGTGATGTTGTCGCTGGTGCTGAACAGCAGCCGGCTGTCGTCGCTGCTGAGTTCGACGGCGATGACGGCGCCGCCCTCGGCCGGGTTGAACGACGTGGCGTCGCCGGTCGCGGCGCTTCGTTCGGCGGCGCCCTTGCGGGCCACGCCGCCGATGCTGCCGAAGCCGCCTCCGGCGTAGAGCTTGGTGCCGTCCGATGACACGGTGAGCCCGCGCACCCGCGCGGTCGGGGCCGGCCGGAAGTCGCTTCGTTCGTGGTGGTGCCGCCGGCGGAGTTAGGTCATGTTCTGGCTTGGGTCGAACTGGTCGCCGAGGAGAACGCCTTTGGCGGTGATCTCGTACTGGCGTGTGGTGGGCTCGTGGGCGCTGCCTCGGGTCTTGAGGATCGTCAGTGCGCGCTTGAGCTGGGACTCTCCTCTGAGGAACTGGAGCAGGATCACGTTGTCGGACAGGTGGGAGATGCCGTACTCGGACAGTTGGGAGACGCCAAAAAGCTCGGAGACTTCCTGGGTCATGACGATGCCGATGTTGGCCCGGGCGCAGCGCTGCAAGAGCGAGTAGACGTACTCGCGGAAGCGGATCTCTTCGTCGGCGGAGGCCCGCAAGTCGCCAAGGCTGTCGATGGCGATCCTGGTGGCGCCGGTGCGCTGCACGGTGTCGAGCAGGTCGTAGACCCATTCGTCGAGATACAGATCGACCGGGGAGCGGTACATGAGCTCGATGCCCGGATCGTCCAGCGACCACGAGAACCCGTTCAGGATCCGCTCCAGCTGGCTGGGGTTTTCCTGGAAGGTGGCGATCACGCCGGTTTCGCCGTCTTGTGCGCCGGCGAAGATGAAGTGAAGCGCGAGCAGGGTCTTGCCGATGCCGGACGGTCCGGCCAGCAGCGTCGAGGCACCGCGGTAGAGACCTTCGGAGAGCATGGCATCCAGTGCGGGGACGCCGGAGGAGATCCGGTCTGGGGTGCTGCCGTAGCGGTCGAGTTCGACCAGGTCGGCCATACGTGGAAAGACGTCGAGGCCGGCGGAGGAGATCCGGTAGGCGTGTTTGCCCGACAGGGAGCTGCTGCCGCGGAGTTTGGTGACCGACAGCACCCGCCGGTCTCGGTCGGCGTCGCGCCTGGTGCCGAGCGACACGATCGCATCGGCTACCGCGAACTCGGGGTCGTCGCTGGTGTCGGTGCTGTCGTACTCGCCGACCCAGAACGTGGTCATCGGCATCACCGACAGCCGCGCCGCCAGCTCGTGCAGGAATCCCCGGAACGCCTCTGGTTGCGCCGCGTAGGTCTGCAGCGCGCGGAAGCTGTCGATGACCACCAGGCCGGGGCGATGCCGCTTGAGGAGTTCGGTGATCAGCGCCAGCGCACCGTCCAACCCGACCTCGTTCAGCGTCTGGCCGAGATCTTCATAGATCACCTTGGTGCCGAGCGCGGCCGGGTCGAAGAAGTCCAGCGATTGGCCGTAGCGCAGGATCTTGTCGAGCGGTTCGGACACCGTGGACAGATAGATCGCCGGGCTGTCGGCGGTGGCGTTGTGGAACACGAACTGCTGGGCCAGGATCGTCTTGCCCGAGCCCGGCTTCCCGCCGATCAAAACGATGCCGTTGCGGGGCAGGCCGCCGCCGAGGACGGAGTCCAGTCGGTCGGAGCCGCTCGGTAGCCGGTCGGTCATCGCCGGCTCTTCCCGTGTCGTAGATAGGCGCTCGTCCCAGCCAGGTCACGAACGGCGGACACGAACTGCAAGGGGTCTAGTGGTTTGACCAAGAAGGCCTCGGCTCCGGCCGCCAGCGCCTGATCTTGCAGGTCGACCGACGAGATGGCAAGGACCGGGACCGAAGCGATGTCGTGTGCGGTCTGGCACAGTGCGAGGCCGGCGCCACCCGAGATCAGCAACTCCACGACAAGGACGCTTGGCGGCTCGTCACGCAGGATCTCGCCGGCCAGGTCAGGGTCGAGCACAACCTGAACGGCGTAGCCCTCGGTGCGTAGGAAGTACTCGGCGAACTCGGCCGCCCATTGGTCGCGCTCGGCGATCATTACGGTGATGGTCGTATCCCGGCCTGTTCGAGCCGTACCCCGGCGCAGCCCGTCGCGAGGGGCCCCCGCATCCTTGTCACGTTGCCGCTGGGCGAGGAGCCGGTGGGCGTCCGCCGGTTGCAGGCCATGGTCGATCTGATCGCGGATGAAGCTGAGCTGATCCACCTGGTCGCGGCTGAACAGCCGCTGCCCGCCGTCACTTCGAGCCGGCACGATCTGCTGATACCGGTCCTCCCAGGCCCGCAACGTCTGCGGCGCCACACCGAGCATGCGAGCCACGGCCCCGATGCTGTAGATACCATTGGTACTGTCAGCGCCGTCCTCCACCCGGGCGCCCCCGTCCGGTAGTGAGCCTGTATCAGGTGAGGCCATCGTCCATCACCGCCCGTCAACCTCGTCACGATCTAAACAGTAGTTGACCAGTTTCTGAGTGAGCTGCCGCGGCGTGACAGGCGAACAGGTCCCTCCGCGACCGGGGCCGCTGCGCCGACCGATGGAGTCACGGCGTCCAGCCGCTCGCTCCCCAACCGGTGCTCCCTCTTCTTGGACGCGGTACCCGGGCGGGCACGAGCTATGCCGGCAACTGTAGACGACCGGGAGTGGGTGCGTTGTCGGCCGCTGCGGTGCCGTTGGTGAGTTGCATTCTGAGGTTGCTGAGGATGCGACTGAGGAGTCGGGAGACCTGCATTTGGGTGACGCCGAGGTCGGTGGCGATTTGGGATTGGGTCCAGCCGCGGAAGAATCGGAGGGCGAGGATCTTGCGGTCCCGGTCGGGCAGGTCCTCGATCAGTGGTGCGAGGGCGACCCGGATCTCGGCCCGGTCGAGGTCGCGGTCGTCGGTGCCGAGCCGGTCGGCGAGGGCGTAGCCGTCGCCGGTGGGGCCGCGGCCGTCGATCGAGGTCGGGGTGAAGCAGCCGTCGGCGGAGAGGGCTTCGTTGACCTCGGTCTCGGACACGCCGAGCCGGTCGGCCAGCTCGGCCGGCCGCGGTGGCCGGCGGAGTTCTTGGGTCATGGGTTCGGAGATGGCGGAGATGTCGGCCTGCAGTTCCTGGATCCAGCGGGGTGCCTTGACCGTCCAGCTCTTGTCCCGGAAGTGTCGCTTGACCTCACCGGCGATGGTGGGGACGGCGTAGGAGCGGAAGTCGTCGCCACGGTGCGGGTCGTAGCCGTGGATCGCCTTCATCAATCCCACATACGCCACCTGCGTGAGGTCGTCCGACGACTCGCCACGACCCCAGTACCGCGCCGCCACCGACCGCGCCATATCCATGTTCAACAGCGCAGCCTCGGTCTGGAGTCGCTTCCGCCACTCTCCGCTACACCTACTTGCTCTGGCCAGCAGGCGATTCGTGCGGATCATTGTTTGGCGGCGTCGTGACCGTTGATCGGATGGGCCCTCTGAGATGTTCGATGTTTTGCGCGGTGCAGACACTGCTACCACCGTCATTCGCAAGCGAAGGGCAAGTGGCAGGGGGTCTCGACCACTGAGCTTCTGTGTAGCAATTTCGCAGCCAGTGTGCAACATCAACTGCTCGGCACAGGCCTACGGTCTCAAGAACTGGACTGATTCGTCTCAAACTGCGGCCTGATGGTTCCAAAGCCGGATCGGGCGAGGCCGCGTCTAAGCGCTCCTAGGAGGGGTTCCCAGGAACCTCCGCATCAGCCCAATGGGTGGACAAGGTGTGGAGGTTCGCTCAACGCCGGCGGGTCTTGGACTTGTCGGTGTTGCTCTGTTCGGCATCGGACTCGTCGAAGACCGGGGAAGCATCTGGCCCGCGATCGGCTTCGTCGTCTGCGTCGCTGTGGTCGCCGTGTCAGGATCCAACCTCATGCCATCCACTACAAGCGAGAGAACCGGCGGCGAATAACGTCGGACCGAGACGACCGAACTCCTGCAGCCACTCCGCATTAGGCGCTTCCTGTCCACCGCGGGCACAAGTCGGCTCGTCATGAGGTGGGCGGCGACGTCGCGGGCCTTGAAGTAGCGGTGCGGACCGCGAGCTCGCGGGCCGCTTCGAGGTAGTGGCGCCCATTAGGACTCCCTGGCCTTGCCCCTGGCCACCGCGTGTTGCCATGGTCCGCCTTTAGTTCACAGCCTTCCCGGCGTCCAGATCCGGCCCTGGGACGCTGATCCGGTGGTGCCGGAGGGTCGACGGCGAGCCTCGACCGCGAAGCGCCGCGCCGCGACCCCTCCACCAGCGGTCTGGAGGACGAATTCTGGCCGATCCGCCATTCCTCAGCCGAATCACCCGAAGTTTCACAGACGCGTCGGCAGGATCGCGGTCGAACGCCGGAAACACCGTCCCCTGGCCGACGACCGCAGTGGCTCACCAGGCCGCTGAGTATTAGATCCCGCTGTGGTGGGTACCAACATCTCGTGGACAGCACCTCGAGAACGATGCAGGAACTGCGCTCGGAAGTGCAGTCGGTGATGCGTACCCAAGGTGAGCTCGAGGGCGTGGTCGACGAGAAACTGATGGCGGCCTTCTCCGAGCGAGTCGCCGCGATCGTCGCCGCCCGGCTGCGGGAGCTCGAAGCCGAGCGGCAGGTGGCCGAGCAGGACGTCCGTGAACGCAATCAGGTCCGCGCCCTGACCGGCCTCGCCTCCCTGGCTATCGGCATCCCCACGACAGCGATCCTGTGGCACACCGACGGCCCTGCCGCTTGCGCGTTCATGTGGCTCGCCATCATCTTGGTGAACGTCGTCGCATTCGTACGCGCCCGACCGCTGGGCTGACCCGGCTCACCGGGCCAGTCGCGCCACCCTCCTCTCGGATGACCAACGGGGTCGCATGTCGAACCTGTGCATACGCTGCGGAGGGTAACGGTTCGCCGCCGCCGATGAAACTCCTCTAACTGGGTACCTATCAACTGAGCGCGGCACATGGTTTGCGTTCCTGCCACTCTTTGAGCCCTCCCGAGGAGAACATATGAGCAATCCGTCAAGCTCGATCAGCTCCGACAAGTCGTCAGACAAACTCAGCGCTCGAGAGTCCACCGGAACCTCCGAGTTGCAGACGACGAAGGGGAACACCACGATCGCCGACAGCGTCGTTCAGAAGATCGCCGGTGTCTCGGCCGGAGAGATCTCCGGGGTGCATGCGCTCGGCGGTGGCGCGGCGAGGGCTTTCGGTGCGATACGGGAGCGGATCCCGGGCTCGTCCCAGTCCGTTGGTCAGGGTGTCGCGGTGGAGGTCGGCGAGCGGCAGGCGGCGGTTGACCTCGAGGTGGTGGCCGAGTATGGCGTCTCCATCGTCGAGCTCAGCCGCGCCGTGCGGCGCAACGTGATCTCGGCCGTTGAGGGGATGACCGGTCTGGAGGTGACGGAGGTGAATGTCGCCGTGAACGACATCCACCTGCCCAGCGATGACCAGGACGCCCAGGAACCTCGGGTCCAGTGATCGACTCCGGCAGCGCGTCAGCGCAGAGCACCTGCGATGTCGACGCGATCGCCGCGGCGACGCTGGCGTGTACTTCGGTGGCCGGGCTGCGCGAGGGCGGTACTCATGCGGTGGCTACGTATCTTCCGGGACGTCGCGTGGCTGGTGTGCGAGTCGACGACCGGCGGGTCGTCGTATCGGTCTTGCTCGCCTCAAGGTTTTCGGTGCGGCTGCTGGACGCACAGGTCCGCAGCGCCTTGGCGCCGCTCGTCGGGGGTCGTGAGGTCGACGTGTACGTGGCCGACGTGCAGACCGCGGCGGACCTTCCGTGAGGAGTTTGATGGGCATGCCTGCGCAGAGTGAGACGGAAGCAGAGCGTCGTCGGCGCCGACGTGCGCTGATTCGTGCCCACCATCCCGACAGAGGCGGGGACGCGGCCGAGTTCATTCGACTCCTCGCCTACATCGACCAAGAGCCTCCGCTGAGCGAGTGCTATTCGGAGATGAGGTTCATCCGCCGACGCCGCTGGTGGCACGCGACGGCGTCGATTCGACTGTTCCGGCGCACCTCACGGCGCCCGAAACGCGTCGTCTGACAGAGCTGGACGTGGGTCCGTCTCGGCCCGTTTCCTTTTGGAGGTTGTCATGCATCCCACAGTGATCGGGCTCTTCTGCGGTCTGTTCTTAGGGGTCGCCTGGGCGGCAGGTGGGTTCGAAGGCCTCGTCGTCACCGCCGCGCTGGGCATCATCGGCTTCGTCGTCGGCAAGGTGATCGTCGGTGACGTCGACCTTAATCAGTACTTCGGCGGGTCCGGCCGCTCACCGCGATGAACGCCGCCACCTTCGGTGAATCCGTATCGGACAGGGACATCGTGGCTGGCGACGAGCATCCCGCCCTGGTGCCGCCGGACGAGCGCGGGCAGTTGACGGTGGACGACCGCGTCGTCGAGAAGGTCGCCGGCTATGCCGTCACGCTGGTGACCGACGCCGCCGCCGCACCGCGCCGGGTACTTGGCCTGAGGATCGGGGAGGGCAGGCCCAAGGCCGTTGCGAGCGTTCAGGCGCAGGTCCAAGGCGACATCGCCAGCGTGCAGGCTGCCATCGCGGTGCGCTGGCCAAGGTCGGTTCAACAGGTTGCGGACGAGGCGCGGCAACGCATCCGCTCGGAGGTTGCTGGCATCACTGGCGTGCGCGTAGACCATGTCGACGTGGAAGTGGTCTCGATGACTATGCCGTCGGCAGAACCGAGGGTCAGATGACAGCCACGAACTGGGTGACCCGAGTCGTCTCCGCGCTGCTTGCGCTGGCGCTGCTTTTCTGCTCACTGCTAGCCGTCGTGGAGCTTGCGGCCGCTGCGCTGGGTCGTGACTCGGTGCTGGTTCCCTACCACGAGTGGACCGATTGGCTGCGCACGCACAGCTGGAACGACCGGATCGTGCAGGCGCTGCTGGTCGGGCTCGTCGTGCTCGCGCTGCTGCTTCTGCTGCTCGCCTTCCGTCGCGGCAAGCCGGCGGCGCTTACCCTCAGGAATCGCACCGATGGCGTGGACGTCACCGCCTCCCGCCGCAGCGTGGAGAAGTCACTGGCGGCTGCCGCCGCCCGCACGTCCGGCATCGCCGGCGCGAGCGCTTCGGTGAGCCGTCGTACCGCACGCGTGGAGGCGCGAACGGTAGCCCTATCCGAGCCCGGGATCCGTGACGAGGTGCAGTCTGCCGTGAGAGGGCGACTGGATTCCCTCGGCACCGAGCGCCGCCTGCGCACTCGGGTTGCTCTCACCACGAAGGACAGCCGATGAGCAGCCGTGCCAACGTCATCAACCGGGTCGTGCTGACCGTGCTCGGCCTGCTCCTTCTCACCGTCGGGGGTCTCGGACTCGCCCTCGGCCTCGGGGCGTTCGGAGAGTCTCGCGCGGACAATCCGGTGCTGCCGGAGCAGGTGAGGACCTTCCCAGATGGACGTCCTTGGTTCTGGTGGGCGGTAGCCGGGGGGCTCGTCCTGATAGCAGTGCTCGCGTTGCTGTGGCTGCTCGCCCAGCTCAGGACAGATCGGACGACCCAGTTGGACCTGACCACGGATGCGAGGGACGGCTACACCACGCTGCACGCCAACGCCCTCACTAGTGCCGTCGAGGATGAGGCGCTCGGCGTCTCCGGCGTGTCAAGCGCGTCGGCGAACGTGCGTGAACACCGCGGAAATCACGTCTTCCTCCGCGTGGAGCTGACCGATTCCGCCGACATCGACGGGGTGCGCACCAGGCTCGAGAACGAGGTGGTGGCGCACCTCCGCGAGGGAGTCGGTGACCCACGCTTCCCTGTCACCATCGAACTGCGCCCGGGCGCCAGCAAGACCCCACAACGCTCACTAACCTGAAACGGCCGGTGACAACAGAGCTACTCCGGTCCGCCTGCGCCCGCAGACGCCAGCGAAGCCGGTAGGTGGCGTGGGTTCAACGCGGATGGGCGTTGGCAGCGCGGGCGGAGCCTCAGACCGACCTGATGGCCCATCGAGGGATGCAGGAATCGCCACGAACGAACAAGCCCCAGGCGGAGGACTGAGCCTCTGAACTGGGGCCTCGGTGGAGGAGCGGGTGATGGGCATCGAACCCGCGCTCAGTTTGGGATCGTGCCGATATCTGCGGTCTCGGTTTCGACGGTCGGGCACCGGGAACCTTATCGCCAGTGACAATCCCGGCTGGACGAGCGCCGCCCAGATCGGTGAGTGAAGGGTGGACTCGACGATGACCGAGGACAGCGAAGGCGTGGCAATGGCGGGCGGGGAGGATTCTGGGGATCTGGGAGGCCGCGAGGTCGATGTCTTCCTGCGGGTCTTGGCCAACTACTGCAATGAGCAAGGCGCAGGACTCACTCTGACGGTCCACAGCGGCGGGACAATCGTCACCGGAACCCTCATCTCGGACACCGAGTACTACAACCTGCTCGCAGAGAACGTACGCATTGCGTTACCGGGAGACGAAGCAGCCGAGGCCTTCGCGGGGGGCGTCGAGTACTGGGCACGCCTCGAGGCAGGATCTGTCGGCGAGGAGGAGCCTGCTGGCGGGATGGAGTCTGCTGAGCGCAGACGTTGGCGTACTCGACATCTGCATATGAAGGCCGTGTCCATCGGCCCTTCTCTCGAACAACTGTCACCCACACAAGGGCTTCTGTGGAGGGGGCGTCTGCGCAGTATCGACGGGTGGATGCTGGGATCATTCGAGCCGCAGCCGTAGGCACCGGCGTCCCGCTCACCCGGGCATACGGCACCACCCAGCGTGTACTGCCGATGTCCGACAGGCACCCCCATACCCCAGAGTCTCCATTACCCAGAGTAAAGACTCACGGGTGAACCAGGAGCCGTTGTCCAGGTCGATGGTGTTCGGTCCATGCTGGAGATCGTCCGAATGGACAGCACTCGGCACGCTGGCCATCCGGACGGTCCAATGGTGGACGAACCGCGACAGCTTGGCGCCGGCACCGAGATCCACACGATCAGTCGGAAATGGCGCCGACCGGCGGCTCAACGTTCACCCCCCATGAAGACGTCGGCTGGCCCTGTGGCAGACACTCGCCAGGTAGGCGGCAGCGAGCGGCCCGGCCCACGAGGCATCGAGACTGCCGACCTGCTGTGCTGGAAGGCAGGCCGTGGCCGGCACGCCACTCATCAGATACCCAGTCCGAGTCCCTTCCAGGCCCGCATCACCCCCGGGGTTCCGGCGTGCGGATGTCAGGCGTTGCGGGTCGGCGTCGGTCGGGGTATAGCAGATGGGGCTCCGACCGGGTTGGTTCCCCTCCGGCGCGGTCGGGATTTCGAAGCCCGCCCAGGGAGCGCCGCGATGGATTCGCAGCCGCCGACTACGGGGACTGGCTGCGCGACCCCAAGCTCGTCCGGAATCACCGGCTCGCCGCATGCATGCGGACTTATAGCGCCATCCCTAGGAGGACCCATAAGCCAGCGATCGCTATCGCCAGCACGATTACCCACCTCAGCGTCATCTCATATCTCCTGGTTCAGGTCGCCCGACACACCTTGGTCATTGTCAGGCGGCGTCGGTGGTGGCCAGTCGGGCAGACTTCGCGGGACGCCGACCCGCTGGCCTGTGCCCGGCCAGCCGCGGGTCAAACGCGTCTCGGCGCTGTCCCGCCCATGAGACGATCCGGATAGCGCGAGCGGCCGGTGTGGCAACTCTGGCTGTTCGATGAATTCGGCCGCAGCGTGGCTGGGGCCGTAGCGCGCCGGAGGGTCAGCTTGGGGAACCGTTCTCCGCGACGGTGGTGACGCTCAGGTGAGGGTAGCTGGCGGGTGGCTACCTCTAACGGCGCGCCGCAGCGGGCGGCGCGCGCCATTGACGATCGACGAGCCGAGTTCGACATCTCAGCGCCGCGCGGCGTGTCCTGCCGGGGTGATGTGGGGATTCAGGGCGATGGCGTGGTCGCTGTGGGCGCTGCCGTGGTTGGCGCGGTGGTGGGGCTCGGGGAGGTGTCGGTCTCGGAAGGGCTGGGTTCCTCGGTGGGGTTTGGGTGTGACGTGGAGGGTGTGGGCTCGGTCGTTGGTGACGATGTGGGATCCGGTGGTGTCGCCGAGGAGTCGGTCGGGGCGACTTGGGTTGGTTCGTTCGGGCTGGATGGTGTTGTCGGGGTGTCGCCTGGGGGGTGCTCGTTAATCGGGGTTGGGCTCGTTGGGGTCGTAGTGCCCGGGAGTGTCATGGCGTGGTCGGTGGCGATGACGTCGAGGATTCGCTGTTCGTAGGCGGTGAGCTGGTCGCGTAACTCGGACAGCGGGTAGTCCTCGACCGTTCGAGCGAAGTCTGCGAGCTCGGCCCACAGCCTGTTGAGCGCGGCCATGCCGTCGGCAGAGAGTGGGCCTTCCAGGGTGACGACCAGCTGGGTTGCGAGGGCGTAGGTCAGACATTGGACGCAGTTGTAGTTGAGGGCGCCGGCCAGGTTCTCGGGTACGACGATGTCGGCGTGCCCGATGACGAGGACGACTTGGAAGCCGATCGCCACGGCTGCGCAGCGGGTGCAGCTTGCATAGGCGTACGCCTCGTTGGCGTTCGTCACCGGATCCGCGGTGTTGTCGACCCAGACCAGGGCGAAGGCGACGTCGTAGACGACGGTGTTGTCGGTGGTGTTGACGGCGAATGCCTGGTTGTCGCCCGGTCCCGGTGGAAGCGGTTCGTCGAAGGGGAACACCCACACCGGTGCAGCAGGCGAGTGGGGATCGTCGTCCCCAGGCAGATTGCCCGGGTCCTCGGTGGGGCTTGTGACGCTTGGTGTGGCCGCGGTCGGGGTCGCCTCGGTCGGCGCCGAGGACGGTGGCTCTGTGAGATTGTCTGGGGTGCCTGGGGTGCGTGGCACCATGACCAGCGCCAATGTCGGGTGTCGACGGGTCGGCTGCTCGAGACCGGCCGGCCAGACAAGCTGTGTCCGGTTCACGTCTCCCGGACGCAGCTGTTCGGTCTCGGTTGGCGGATGCGGCGGCGCGGCTTGATCGTGGGATATGAGGTCGGTGATGGTGCCGCGTTCGTTTGGGCTGATCGGCCGGTACCGTTCGTTGTCGGGCCACCAGGCCCAGGCCAGCACAGCGAGGATGGCGGCGGCGGTGACGACGGCGACGGCACGCTGCCCGGGTTTGCCCGTGGTGCGTTTCCAGACCGATTTGACGAGGCGACTCGCCAGCCGCCATAGGAGTAGGACGAGGCCGAACATCGGTAGCGCCAGCGCGAGGATGGCCAGGCCGCGGGCCATGACGTCGACGAGGTCTGCGTGGTTCAGGGCGCTGGTGAGCATCAGCCATTGCTCTTGGGCGCTGACCCACGCGGTGGCGAGTAGCCTTGGCAGGCTGACGACCATGGTGGCCAGCGCGGTCAGCATCAGGGGCACGACCGTCAGGCACCATAGGGTGATGACGGCCCGTGCCCACGGCTTCAAGGCTCGGTTGTTGCGGTGTCGCCAGCGCCAGGGGAGGAGGCCGATCAGGGTCGGCTTGATGTGGTGGTACAGGTCGGGGACGCCGGTCAGGTCGGCGAGCAGGTGGTAGCCGTCGAAGCGGATAGTTGGTAGCAGCTGCCGGATCATCTGCAGGATCTGGGTCGCGACGACGAGGAGCAGCGCGTCGTAGCCGGTCGCCAGGGACACCGCGACGGTGGCGACGGCGACGATGGCGTTGAAGTACAGGCCGCCGAGGTCGGTGCGGATCCGTCCGCCCCGCCCGAGCCGGTAGGAGTCGGTGACGTCGGTGTAGAAGGCGGGCCAGAACAGGTAGAAACCCATCCCCATGGTCCCGGGCGTCGAACCGCCGTACCGCGCAGCGGCGGCGTGGCCGAACTCGTGGAAGCCGGCCGACAGGACCGTCACGCCGAAGACCAGCAACAGCAGACCGGGCTGGTGGAACGCCTCGTAGGTCGCCGAGGCCAATCCCTTGTCGAACAACAGCCACCAGCACGCGTACAAGAAGGCGCCGAGGAAGACGAGCGCCGGGAGTGGTCGGAACAGCCCGGTGAACGGGCGGGCGATCCGCTGGGTGCGTCGAGGCTCGGTGACGGCGAACCGCAGCCGCAGCCCGAGCAGCGGGTTCGACTTGCGCACCGTGGGTTCGGTGCCGTCGACGTCGCGCACCAGACCCAGCGGACGCAGTTTCTTAGTGACCAGGGTGTCGATGTTCGCCGCTGACACGGACCGGCCGTACGCCGAGCTCACGATCGCCGCGATCTGGGCCTGGTTGCGGTGTCCGTCGATCGCGTTGACCACCAGGTACAGCAGCGTGGTCAGCTGGACCATCTGCCCATCCGCGCGGCGGACCAGAGCCGGCGGAGTGCGATAACCGGAGCCGGCCATCTCACCCAACAGCACCAGGTCCGCCGCCCGGACCGGCACCTGCGTACTCGTAGCGTCGTCGGGGCATACGACACCATCGGCGGCGCCGGCATGCCCCGACAACACGTCGGGACGTGACACGGATCCGGACTACTGCTGGATGTCGGACTGCTGGTCGGCGTTGGCCTCCGCCGAACCGGTGATGTCCTGGTTGATGATCGCGTCCTGCTGGGCGATCGAGACCGCCTGGCTGTCCACCGAACCCACGTTCGCCGCCACCGCGGCGTCGATCGGCGCGGCAACATTGGCGTTCGCCGCGACAGCACCATCGATCGGCGCCGCAACATCCACGTCTGCGTCGAGGTTGACGTTGACATTCAGCAGGTTGCCGTCGAGCAGGCTGCTCGTATCCGGGGTCTCCACACCTGTGTCCGGAACAGCCGCCCCGGCCACCGGGTTACCGGTGGCACCGGCCACAGGATCACCCGACGTAGCCGCTTCAGTCGGCGTCGCATCCGCCGTACCACTAGCAACGGCACCAGCGTCTGCGGCGGTGGAGCCATCGGCGGCCCCACCCGCATCCGGCGCGGCCGCACCGGCGTCGACCACATCATTGCCCTGATCGATGCTGCTGTCCTGCACGGCATTGGCCGTGGCGTCAGCGTGGATGCCCTGCGTGATCATCACACCCTGATCGCCGAGCGCCTGGGCCTCAGATCCGGTCGACAAGACATTCGCACCCACGGCCGCGTCGATCGGTGCCGCCACATTGGCGTTGGCCGCCACCGCCAGATCGATCGGTGCGGCCGCGTCAATCGCAAGCGCCAGGTCAGCGTTCAGGTCCAGGATCGACACCACCTCCTTATCCGGCAACGCGGTGCCGTCCTGGGCATCCAGCTCCTCATCCGACAGCGGCGTCAGGCCTGCATCGTCACTCATGGCATTCCTTCCAAGAGAAATCAGCACGCCGTCCGTACCCGATCGAGCCGCACACTCACATCGACACTGGACTTTGATCGAATCCACCGATGTGCGCCTGCCGTGCCGGAGATCGTCCTGGATATGTCCGATCCACGGCAAGCTTCGCCGCCGCAGGCTTTTCGAGAGCCGTCTCACGTCATCACATAACCACACACCGGACGGGTCGCCCGTCTTTTGACGCTCTCGTGCTCAGCCGCCTGGGAGTCGACTACGTTCCAGCGCGATGATGCAGTCGCGGCATCGCACATACTCGTTGCTCTGTCTCAGACACAGCAACGCTCGCCATCTGAGCACAAGCTGCTCTCCTAACCTTTCATCTGGTGCGGTGCTTCGTGTAACGGCGCGCGTCGTCCTGCCGTCAGCGACCCATACATCGAACCTTTGCGCGCGGCTCTGTAAGGGTGAATCCGGTGGTCGCGCCGGCCCACGCTTGGGGTTCAGGGCGACCGACGCGGCCGATGCGAGAACACATCCCCATCGATTGAGCCCGTGCGGTTGGGGCAGCGCGGAACCGACGCAAACCCGTGCAGGCGAGCCCACGAAGCCTATCCGTCTGGAGTGGCTGACGGGGTCGAGGCTCGTCTGTTCACCAGCTGCAAAGCACCCAGTCGGCGCTCGGGGACGGGTCTGATGCGTGCGACGTTGTCTACAGGCGATCGCGCAGCTTGGTTTTGCGTCGTCCGGTGATGCTGGCGGCCGCCATGACGAAGACCGCGGCGATGAGGACGGAGATGATCCAGCGGATCCAGTCGACGCCGCTGGTGTCCTCGACGCCGAGGGCTGCTGCCACGTACCAGCCGACGATGACGCCGGCGATTCCGCACAGGATCGTCAACCAGAACGGAGTCTTGTCACGGTCGCCTGGTGCGACCCATTTCCCGAGCAGGCCGATGATGACGCCTGCGATGATGACGCCGATGATTTCCATGAGCCGACTCCTCCTTGGGTCTGGCCGGCCGTCCCTACCGGCGCCAGACAGGCACGCGGAGGGACATTCTTGGAATCTGGTACCCATTCAAGCGCCCGACAATCTCTGCAGTGCGCCGACCGGCGGGCTGAACCCGCGGCATAGGCGACGGTCCGGCGCGATCAGCCGGTCGCGATCGATCTGATCGTGGACTAAATCATCTCGCGCAGCCTCATGGGGCTTGGGGACCCGAAACGGTGCGATGTCCGACGCCGCGCGCGACGCTGATCTGGTCTCGTGCCCCGAGCAGACACGGTTCATGTCTCCCCGGCACGCCGCTGACATGGTGCGCTGGCTGCGCCCTGGCCAGGTCTCCTCCGACCACCGGATACGCAGGCATAAGTGGCCACTGTCCGGGTACAGGCTTTACTGAAAGTGAGAACATCAGATCGGGAGTGAGGTTTCGTGCGACTCCTACGCGGACTGCTCGCAGCCCTGCTCTGGATCCTGGGCGCCGTGGTCGGTCTATTGGCCGTGATCCTCTGCGTCACCATCATCCTGCTGCCGCTTGGCATCCCGTTGCTGCTGCTGTCGCGCAGGCTCTTCGGAGCCGCGGGTCGCATCATGCTGCCTCGCCGGCTGCGACACCCCCTCCAGGAGGCCGACAAGTCCGCTCGGAAGAGCGCCCGTAAGGCGCGTAAGCGGACGAAGAAGCTCAACAAGTCGATGCCGGACCTGGGCGCAAGCAAGGCGAAGAGAACGACACGCAAGTTCCTGAAAAGGCAACGCAGAAGCCTTCCCCAGCCCGGATAACGACCTCCAGCTGGGTCTTACCCAGCGACAGTGCCTCACTTCCTACTCGATGCGCACTAACACACGACAGGGGCGACGACCGGCGACGCGGACGTGGCATGGTCCGTGGCACCGCTCCCGCGCTTGTCGCTGGACCGAAGGACAGCTCACGCAGGGCATTCCACTCACAGGTCGACGACCTGGCTCGGGCCAAATCTGATCGTGGCGGCAATGGCAGCGGCCCTGAAAGCTCGGGCCCAACGGACCGTTATGTAGTCGCGAGCGCACTGGCGATACCCAAGACGGTGCCCTCGCGGCCGAAAGGGGCAATGACGCTCGACTAGATTGTCAGCAGACGGTCGAGGACGTCGCGGTATCGCCGCAAGGTCAACCGCAACTGTTCGGTGTCGGGTTCACCGTCGCTCCACTGCTCCGCAAGGTGCTGGCGCTGTTCCTCGAAGATGGCGGCGAGGTGCTCCAGCATGTCGCCGACGAGGCTGTCAGCCTCCTTGACCGCATTCCAGGGGTCGTCGACGAAACCCTGCTGGATCACCTGCCAATGGGACCTGAAATGCTCGAGCGCGTCGTCGGGGACCAGGTGGTCACCGCTCGTCGTTCCGGCTTCACCTGCGGCCCTTCCCGCCGAGGCCGGAGTGGCGTCGGTGGCCGGGCCGGGCTTCGGGTCGTTGTCGGCTGTGGTCATGCGTGCTCCCGATCGTCGCTCGATCCTCGTTCTGGCTCCGGCCCGTTTCCGCTGTCGGGCAGCAGCGCGTCGACGAGTTGGCGGTAGGAGGTGACGGCCAGGCGGAGTCGCTCGGTGTCGGCGGAGCCGGCGGCCTGGGCCACCGCCACCGAGTGGGCCTCGCGGTAGTGCTGAGCCACCTCCGGGTGGTCGACGGAGATGTCGTCTACCCGGTGCTCGAAGTCGTCGACCGGGTAGCCGCTGTCGCGCATGATCTGGACGACGAGCTGGTCCGCGCGCGCGACCGCCTCCGCGGGCTGGTCGACGAACCGGTGCTGGATGTCGGCCCATTCCTCGCGGTACCGGTCGGCATCCGGTTCGGGCACCGGTGTGACCTCGAACTCGGAACGGCGCCTCTCCCGCTCCCGCAGCCCCCTCTCCGCCGCCCGGCGGCCGTCGGACTCCTCGACAGTGCGCTCATACTCCGGCCCGAATCTCTGCCGCAGCTGGTCTGAGCGTCTCCGTCGAAAGAACAGGGAGACGACCCCGACGATGGCCACCACGACGACGATGACGATGACGACAACAACGACTGTGTTCATTGAGACCTCCATGCCGCCTCACCTGGTACCCACCTGCACCGCCCTCAATCCGGCACCAACCATGTGGCCCACCATCGTCGTCATGGCTAGACCTGTTCGACCCGACGGCCTTCCTCGGCTTCCTCGAGCAAGGCCGCGAAGTCTTCGGCGACACTCGCCGCGAAACGCTGATCGCCGACCGGCGACGTACTCGGCTTGAGAACGTTCTTGATGGGTACAGAATCGGACATGGACGCGGATGTGTTTCGAACCTCGCGGATCGTAGTCTGGCGGCTCTCGGTGAAGCGGAGAGCTGCGGGAGTAAACGCGGGACCGAGATGAACCTTCAGACGTTTCTGCTCATCCTCTTCGCCTTGTTCCTGCTGTTCTTCTTGGTGACGGCGCCGGTTCAGCTAGCGAACACGCTGGAGGGAATCGGCGGGTTTCTCGCAGACGCCGCTGAAAGTCTGATCCGGTTCTTCCACGCGCTGGGAGGGGACTAGGAGGCCCCGCTTGGCGGGCCCCGCATTTTCCACGTTCGCAGAGGACCGAATGGTCCTCGATTGGTGGCGTTAGGAGCTGCCGCGCCGCCAGGTCGAGCTCGCGGACGATCTGATCGAATGTGTCTCCAGATCGACGGTCGACGCGGAGGGATGTGCCGGTTGGCCTGGCCGAGGACTCGGGTTCGATCGCATCCATGCTGCTAATGCGGTAACAGCCGGTCGGCACCTCACGAAGGTGCAACCGCAGGGCGACCGGACTTAGGAGCCGAAGGTCCCAGCGACGGCAAGAATGAAGGCGGCCCGACCCGTGAGGTACCGGGTCTGCCTTCTGCAGCGAGGAGGCAGGTCGCGAGTCGGGCGCGCCGTCGATCTCTGTACCCAGGGCTCCAACGTCCATGCCTACGGCCGCGTCTGCCAGCCGCCCGCCCCGAGGTCGGAGTGCGTGTGGCAGGTCGGGATGGTGTGGGTGGTGGGGGTCCGCTGGATCGCGGACCCCCACACCCCACATCCGGTGTGGCGTCTAGCGCACCAGGCCCAGGATGCGGTTGAGGATGTTGGTCAGGCGGAGGGGTGAGTTCCCATCCAGTAGGCCGGCCACCGCGCAGAGGAGGTTGCCGAGCAGGGCGCCGGCGCCGGGGATCGCCTCGATGTGGAGGTGAACCCGGTTCAGGGTGACGTGCAGGCCGAGGAGGTTCAGGTCCAGCGGTCCGAGGACGAGGTTCAGGATGTCGCAGGGCGCGAGCCGCGCCCCGGGTACCGATCCGTTACGCAGGGGCAGTGTGACCTGGCGGTCGGCGGTCCCGACGAGGGTCCCGTTCCCGCGCCGCAAGACCGCGTGCAGGTGTCCGACGGCAAGCACCTTGCCGCCCCGGTGAATCCACCGATCGGGCTTGAAGGTTCCGTGCACGGTGCCGTTCCTGCCGAACTCGCCTCGTACCCGCGAGGTGATGGTTCCGGCCCTGACCTGTTCGGCTTGGGCTACGCCCTGGACCGCGCTCGACGATGACCGTGGGGTCGCCGCCGTCGCCGATGATGCTGCGGCGCCGGTCAGGCCAGCCATCATTACGACTGCGACCGCCACCGCCACCGCCCGGATGGGCTTGGATAAATGCTCCATCGGGGGTTCCTCCCTCGTTTTGGGGGCCGCTTCTGACCGACGGCCCGAGATGAATAGACCCGCCTGTACCCCTCCTGGATGCGAGCATGCAGACAATGTGACCGCGGCTCGACGGTGCCTCGCGGCCAGGCCCGTCGTCGACACACGACGTGGCCGGCAGGTGGCGAACGGTCACCAGAACGCCCGCCCTGTTGGGCTCTGGGCTGTCGCTCGGTAGATAGTTCCGCATTCCCGTCCTGGATAGAGGCGTACCCGATGCCGGGCTGGGTACAGGCCCTTCCACGGATGCGAAGAAGGGGCTCCTCGAAAGGACCCACGCGGGTGTTCTGCTTCTTCGTCCAAGACTCTGGCCGGCGTCCGGAGCAGTGGCGTCGGCGGAAACGACCGAAGAGCAGAGAGACCCATGACTGTCGCAACGCACGCCACGAACCGCTATCTCGACCGTCCGGCGCCGAGCAGCCTGGCCGATGTCATCGACACCATCCTCGACAAGGGGTTGGTGATCGACATCTACGTCCGGGTGTCATTGGTCGGCATCGAGCTGCTCACGATCGACGCTCGGATCGTGGTGGCCAGCGTCGACACCTACCTGAGGTTCGCCGAGGCGGTGAATCGGCTCGACCTCACCGAGACCCAGGTCAGCGGGATCCCAGAACTCATGGAAGGCCTCGCCGAGTCGGATCAGGAGGGCAAGGGCAGGGGAGCGATCGAGGCCGCCACGGAGAAGGTCTCCGACTTCCTAGGCGACGACGAAGACCAGGACGAAGAAGAGTCCGGGCGCGGCCGAGCCAGCAAGAAGAAGGCTGCGCCGGCCAAACGGTCAAGTACGAAGAAGACGGCCGCCCCGGCCAAACGATCCAGCCGAACCCGAAAGGGCACCAAGACCTAGACAACCCTCCGCACGCCGATAACCGGCCGCGGCCAGTCAGTATGTGAGCGATCCGCCTGCCGGGCTCGGCAATGGCTCACTGCCCCGATCAAGCTGGCATCGTGGTGCGAGTCGTGGTGCGAAATGCAATGAACCTGCGCTCTAGGACACGGCCAGATCGGTCGACAAGAGGACTCCTGCCGCCTGAAATCGACCAGATTCGGTGGGGACGGGGGCGCTACGGATCAGGTGGCGCCTGATGCACGCGGACGAGCGTGGAGTCGGCCCTGATTGCGGGAGCTATGAGGCAGGTCGGGTGTCGAGCACTCGCGCACCAAGTTCGTCCCAGATGCGACGGAGGGACTTCTTCAGCCACCCCTCAGGTCTAGGTCTGTACGCGGTGGATCGGAGGTCATGACGTCTCCTCGGTGGTCGCCGGGTCACCGTCGGGCGGCTCGTCGCCGGCTATCCGGACCGCGTCCGGGCGGGTGCTGTCGGCCAGGTGCAGTGGGGTGGTGTGGGTCGGCTCGGCCAGGCCGTCGAGCTGGCGTAGTGCGGAAACGCCGAAGCAGACTAGCGCTGCCGCCAGCAGCAGGCCGGCGAAGGCCAGCGACGTCGGCCGGACTCCGAAGGCGTCCACCAGCGGTCCGGCCACCAGGAGGCCCAATGGCCCGGCGGCGTACGCCACCGAGGTGAGGACCCCGATCACGCGACCCCGCAGTTGCTCGGGGGTGCGTACCTGCATGGCCAGGTTGACGATCGGGCTCACCGGCCCCCAGCACAGGCCGACCAGCGCTCCGAGCACCACCATCAGCACGAACCCTGGATACGCGGCCAGGACCAGTAGCGTGCTACACGTGCTGAACACGCTCCATACGAACAGCTGCCGCCGCCGGACGCGCTGGACCAACACCGGGTAGGCAAGTGAGCCGATGATGGTGCCGCCGCTCATGGCGGTGACCACGAAGCCGAGCTGTGCGGGGGCGTCGATCTGGGTGAAGTGCACCGGCAGCAGCACCGACTCGAACGGGAGGTAGGCCGCGATCAGCACGCAGTCGAGCGCGGCCAGCGCCCGCAGTAGCGGGTCGCGCCAGACGAAGACCACGCCCTCGACAGTGCCGTGCCAGATGCTGCGGGGCCGCTCATGCGCCGCGGGACGGCCGGCGCTGTCCAGGCGAATCAGCAGCGTGACACCCACGGCGAGCGCGAATCCGAGCGCCGTCGCCCACAGAGCCGTGAGCGGCCCGACAAGGCCGATCAGCACACCACCGAGTGCGGGGCCGACCAGGAACGCGACCCCGTACACCGCCTCGTGCATACCATTGGCCCGATCCCAGCGCCACCGGGCCTCCGTGGCCGCGCCGGGCAGCATCGCCTCCCGGGCGGTGAACCCGGCCGGGTCAAGGGCGGCCCCGGTCATGGCCAGCACCACCAGCCAGGTCACCGTGAGCTCGCCCACCAAATCGATGGCCGGCAGCGCTGCCACGCTGAGTCCCGACAGCACGTCGGAGATGACGGCGGTTCGCTTCCGACCGACGATGTCGACGACCGTGCCGGCGAACAGGCTCGACAGCAACAGCGGAAGCAGGGTCGCCGCCGCCACGGCACCGGCCGCCGACGCGCTGCCGGTGAGGTCGAGGACCAGCCAGGGCAGAACGACCAAGGCGACACCGTTACCAACGCCGGCGATGAGGTTGCCGACCTCAAGGAGCAGGAGCGGACCACGCCGCGCGCCGGGCAGAGCCATCGCCACGACCCTCCCACACCAACCCGGCGTCGGCCGAGGATCGAGGCGCCCGAGCACCCGGTTAGACGCCGGGGCGCCCAGGATTCCTGAGCCGCAAGTGGAGTGGTTGGTGGATGGGCATAGCGCTGCCGGTCTCGGTGTCAAGTCCGGCTTCGCTGTCATTCCGGCCGGGCCGTCCACCAGATCGGCTCGGCGCTCGCTGCCGTTCGCTTGCTTCCTCACCGATCTCGTGGCTGATCCCGGCACCCGGCCTTGAAACCGAGCCTCCCCGACAGCCCTACCGGCGGCATTCGGCGCGCAGGGCGCAAGACCCCACCCGGCCACAACCCGCCACCAACAGGAAGGAGCGCCGCTCCGACTGACGGCCGACCGGGGGAGTGAGGCACCTACGACCGGGTGCTTCACCCCAACCCCAGTGCGGCTGACACCACAGTTGCGGCGCCGACGGCTGTCGCGTCATGGGATGAACAGTGAGGACCAGGCTCATGAACACGCGGCTGGAGGTGCTGAGCGCGGGTCTGAGGTTGCCCGGGTTGCCTGGCCAACCAGAGCATAGGGTGCTCGTGCTATCTCGTCGCTGCGCTGCGTCGTGTGACGGTGCACCGCCCATGCGTCCGAGAGCTCATAACTTTCGACTCGCGCTCGGCCGTTCACGCTCAGTCCGCTGGTTTGCACAGCGTTGACCGATGGCCTCTGACCTGTGGAAATGCCGGCTGTATCAGGTGTCCCGCCCAGCTCGCTGCGCTGGTCGCATGTGTGCGATTGACGTCTGCAACCGGCTGCTCGGTTGTGGGCGTCGGTGGTCAGCCGATCGGTGTGCGACCGGCGTACGCGGCGAGCCGGTCGATGGCGGAGGCGTCTTGGGCAGGGGTTGCCTCCTCGGAGAAGGACCGCCCGCGGCCTCCAGGGACGACCGAGTCGGCGAGCGTCGCCACGTAGGCGACCACCTCGTCGGACACGTGCAGGCTCTGGCCGGAGGCCTGGGCGAGGTCCCAGCCGTGCAGTAGCAGCTCGATCGGCAGGATGCTCGCGGCGAACTCGGCCGGCATCTCGTTGCCGCCCGGGCCGGGCACGTTGCCGGCGAGGTCGACCGCGCGCCATGCGGTGATCGTCTCGTCGGCAATCACCGACACACGGTTCTCTAGCGAGCCCTCCTCGGGGTTTGTCACCGTGGCCCCGGCCATGGCACCCAGCTGGATCAGCGAGGTCATCAGGTGCTCGGCCAGCTCGTGGCAGGTGAACTCCGTGCATGGGGTCGGCTTGGGCTGGTCCTGGGGGGTGAGATTGCGGAGCACCGGCTGGATCACCGCGAGCGCGGCCTCGGCGGCCACGATCGGGTTGAGGTTCTGCGGGGACCAGGCCCACTCGTCCGGACCCGCATCACCGGTGGCGGCCAGCTGCTCGAGACGCTCGAAGTAGTGGGTCCAGCCTTCGGCGTGGCTGGCTGCCTGGTCCTCGGTAAGTCCCTCGTGGACCAGGGTCACCCGAGTGCCACCCCCGGCGGGCTCGACGGTGATGGTGACCGTCGAGGAGTCGAAGGGCAGGTCGGAGTTGCCGTCCCAGCCCCACCCGAAGATGATCCGTTCGCCGGGAACAACTTCCTTGAAGGTGCCCGACGCGACATGGCCAGGGGTGACGGTCCAGCGGTAGACGCCGCCGGCGCGCAGGTCGACGGATGCCGACACGGTCTGCCAGCGACGCAGTCGCTCTGGTTGGGTGATCAGGGCAAAGGCCTCGTCCGGGGGGATCGGAAGCAAGGCGGTCTTGGTGAAGCTCATCGTGTTCTCCTCAGTGCGTGGGCGTCAGCGACGAGCAGGTCGAGCTCGTCGGTCCAGAACCTGTCGATCTCGGCCTGCAGCGTGCGCAACCCACTCGGCAGGACCCGGTAGATCCGCTGGCGGCCGACCTTCTCGGCCCCGACCAGCCCAGCGCCGGCGAGCAGCAGCAGGTGCTGCGAGATCGCCGATCGGGTGACCGTGAACTCGGCAGCGATCTCGCTGACGGTCATTGGCCGGGCGCCCAGCAGCTGCAGGATGCGTCGCCGGTTGGGCTCGGCGGCTGCGCTGAAGGCATCGGTCACGTGGAATACGTTAGTCGTCACTAACGCATCTACGCAACTCCTGATCTCCTCACCCCGGGCTGGGTCCAATGAGTTCAGTGTCAACCGTCGAACCGCAGGGTTCGGCATCAGCACCACTGCACCGGTCCTACGACGCCCGACGCCGCCGAACACTCGCTCGCGCAGGCCGCGACGTCCACCGGTCCCGCGACCTCGGATGCCGCTGCACACTGCTTCGGTCCAGACGGCCCGTTCCACCGGCTAGAACGTGAGCCAGGGTCGGAGATGTTGATGGCGGGGCTTCGGGATCCCCGCGGAGCGCCGGGGTGCCTTCGTCGACGGCCTCGATGTTTCTGGTAGATGGGCGCGTGGGAGCAGTTCTCGAACACCACCGGCTCCGAGTCGCGGTTGCCCTCGATGAGCGTGCCGGCGAACCACGTGGAGGTCACCTGGTCGTATTGGGCCGTAGGTGATCGGCGTCGGCGCCTCGATCGCGGCCAACTGGGCGGTAGCGTCGTGGTTCAGCAGCGTGTCGGTCTGCCGAAGGTAGGCGTCGACGGATGGATATGCCAACGTCGTGCCGCGTGGTGCTTGCTGGCGCCTAGACTTGCTCGATGGCGGCCGTAAGGCTGGCGGATCTTCTCACGGGGTTGTCGCGCCTGGCCGACTATGGGTTTGGGCTCCAGGTGGGCTCGGGGGCGTGTTCGTGTGTTTTGGCGGCCCGACTCGCTCGGTCCTGCGGGCTGCCGGAGGCCGAGGTTCGAGCCGCGTTCTTCACTGCGATGTTGCATCACATCGGTTGTGTGGGGTACGCCCACGAGACGTCGAAGCTGTTCGGCGATGACCTGGTGGCGAACGCGGCGGCCAGCCGAACCAACTCGGCGTCGCCGCGAGATCTGTTTGAGACCTTCCTGCCCACGCTGACGCAGGGACGGTCGCCACTGGTTCAGGCCCGGCTGGCACTGACCGTGCTCACGAGGATCCGTCGCTGGGGCGACCAGTTCACCATGACCGCCTGCGAGGTGGGTCGCGACGCGGTCCGGCGACTGGAACTGCCTGAGGGGGTAGGGACCGGGCTGTTCCATGTCTACGACATGTGGCGAGGCGAGCGACGGCCCGGGGCGCTGGCCGGCGACGAGATCCCGGTGTCGGCTCGGATCGCCCGGCTGACCGGCATCGCGGTCTTGTTCGAGTCGGTTGGTGGGACGGATCTCGCGATCGAGGCGGTGCGGACGCGCGCCGGCGGCATGCTCGACCCCAGCCTGGCGGCTCGCTTCACCGAGCATGCTCGCAGCTGGTTCGGCGAACTCGCCGACATTGACGTCCACGAGTTCGTTCTGGACGCCGAACCGCATCCGCATGTGATGGCGTCCGATCCGCGCCAGGTCGCCGAGCTGTTCGGCGACCTGGCCGACCTCAAGAGCCCCTATACGGTTGGCCATTCCCGCGCGGTGGCCGCGCTGGCCGGCGGTGCCGCCGATCGGCTGCGGCTGCAGGCGCCGAGAGCGGATCTGGAACTGGCCGGGCTGCTGCACGACGTCGGCCGGGTCGCCGTCTCAAACGCTGTGTGGGACAAGCCCGGACGGCTGACCGCTGACGAGTGGGAGCTGGTACGGCTACACCCGTATTACTCCGAACGCATCCTGGCCGGCTCCTCGGAGCTCGCCCGGCTCGCACCTGTCGTCGCCCGGCATCACGAAAGGCTGGACGGTAGTGGTTACCATCGGGGCTCCACCGCGGCCGATCTGTCGATGCCGGCCCGCGTCCTGGCCGTTGCCGACGGGTACCAGACCGCGATCGAGCGCCGGCCGCACCGGGCTCCGTTGAGTGCCGATCAGGCGCGGCGGCGGCTGCTCGATGCTGCCGGCCGGGGTGTGCTCGACGCCGATGCGGTGGACGCCGTCATCTCGGCTGCCGGGCACCCGGTGACGACGAGCGGCCGGCGATCGGCGAGCAGACTCTCCGACCGCGAGGTCGAGGTGCTCAGCCTGGTGGCACAGGGCTGCAGCAACGCGGACGTCGCGTCTCGCCTGGTCATCTCCCGGCGTACCGCCGAGCATCATGTGCAGCACATCTACGCCAAGATCGGCGTCTCCAGTCGCGCCGCCGCCACCCTGTACGCGGTCGAGCACCACCTGCTGTAGGGGAATAGGTAGCGCTACCGATGCCGGCCGGCGCCGCCCCGTGAGTGGATGCTCCCAACGAGAGGGGAGCATCCGATGACAGAGACAGTTCACCCCACCATTTCCCAAGTGACGTCGACCGACGGCACCGAGATCGCCGTCTTCATCTCCGGGAAGGGACGGCCGCTCGTCGCCGTCCACGGCACCACATCCGACCACACCACGTGGCGCCTGGTGTACCCGCTCCTCGAGCCGTACGTCGCCGTCCATGCCGTGGACCGACGCGGCCGAGGTGGCAGCGGCGACCATCCGGCGTACTCCCTGTCGAAGGAGTACGACGACGTGGCCGCCGTGGTCGATGCGGCCGCCGCCGTGACCGGTGCGCCGGTGGACCTGCTCGGCCACTCCTACGGCGGCAACGTCGCGTTCGGCGCGGCGACCCGGACCAACAACATTCGCAAGCTGGTGCTGTACGAGGGCTGGCCGGTGCCGAACGTCGCGCACCGAACCGTCCCGGCCGACGTGATGAGCCACCTCCAGACGCTGTTGGCCAATGGTCGACCTGAGGCGATGCTGGTGACGTTCTTCCGCGACATCGTGAAGGCGTCCGAGGCCGAGATCGACGCGATCACGACCGCGCCCACGTGGCCGGCTCGAGTGGCGGCGGCCGGGACCGTACCACGTGAGATCCGCGCCTTCAGCGAGCAGGCCTTCGACCCCGAATGGGCAGCGAAGATCGCGGTCCCCACACTGCTGCTGGTCGGATCCGACACCCCAGACGAAGGCAAGGCGGACCCGGAGATTTTCGCTGCGGCCCTACCCGATGCTCGGATCGGGACTCTCGACGGCCAGATGCACATGGCCCAGATCACCGCGCCCGAGCTGCTCGCGGATCACCTATTAGCCTTCTTGCGCGACTAACACGAGCCGACACTGCACAGCCTCGAGGAGTACCGGCAGGTTGAGTTCGACGTCGCCCGCCGCGACCGCGCCAGCAGGCCGAGCGCCAGCAAGCGGCAGATACCGGTGCCGAGCCAGCTCCAGCGTTCGGCTCAGATCGGTCGTGGGCCATGCAGCCCGGTCCTTCGACTGCGATCAGTCGACGCGACGCTCGTGGGTGCGGAGCGTTAAGGGTGGGTGACGCTGACCAGCTTGAAGTTCTCGGTCCCGCCGGCGATGTCGTGCTCACTGACGATGCCAAGTCCTCGAGCGTAGAACTTCACAGAGACGTTGTGCTGCTCGAGGCGACTCCACTCGTAGGTGCGTACGACGCGGTGATAGGTGCCGAGTGGGAGCCGGAGGGTCTCGTTGGTCTGCACGATCCAGGCCTGGTCTTCGGCCTTACCGCGCCAGTATTCCTGCCGGTACGCGTCGGTCGGGCCCGGCCCGGCCGGCATGATCAGGCCGGCCACGGCGCCCTTCACTCCGGCCTGCCATGACCCTTCTCGGCTCTGGATTTGGCCGTTGTGGTTGTAGGTCGCGGTTGCCTCACCGAGATACCAGACGTTTGCGTTGTTGTCATCGGCGTACCAGTCGTGGGTGTTCTCGGCGAGGGTGCCATCCTCCCGTCGGAGGACGTCGTGCACCACTCTGGCCCTGACGCCCTCGATCATTCTGGTCTTGTGGGTGATGGTGACGCGCTCGCGGAACTTCTTCCCTCCGTCGGTGCCGCGGTAGCGCAACACCAGCCCTGGCCGGAGGGGGAAGTACGGGTTGGCCTGAGGGTGATTGAAGTGGGACGGGCGGATGGTGTCGGCGGGCGCATCGGCGGCGCCGCCGGCTCCGGGCGACCCGATCGCCACACCGAGCGACACCGCCGCCGCGCCCGCCGCCGCCCACACTGCTGTCTTCATCGCGAACAACTCCTTGACCTCGGTAACCGAAGACGCCGTCATCGGCGCTGCCGGCCCGCCGCCATTCAGCGTTGCCCGCCCTGTATGACAAGACGATGAGGAGAGCTGCGGGGAGGTCGTGTCAGAGGGGGAGCCCGGCCCGTGTGACAGACCACGAGGCGTGTTCATATCCCATCGATTCAGCGGGAATTCAGCCGACGTGGAGTACAAGGCGAAGTGCGATCCGGATGTGCCTCGATCGAGGCGGCGAGCACCATGCGACGCCGACCGCTCACCCTTTTGGCAGCGCTAATCGGCCTTGCCGGCAGCGCCGTGACCCTGACCCCGGGGCCCGCCCCGGCCGTCGGCCACGAGGACGACGACGCATCTTTGTACGTCAGCAGCGGTGGCACGAACAGTGTCCTGGCCTACAACGGGGAAACCGGCGCCTTCCAGCGCACGTTCGCCCGACGTGGCGGCCTGACCGAGCCCGAGGGCATCGCGTTCGGTCCCGACGGGAACCTGTACGTCAGCAGCCGCAGCGATCAAGTGCTTCGTTACGACGGGGTGACGGGCAGGTTCATCGATGTCTTCGCCAGCGGCCACGGCCTGGTCGATCCGGCCGGTATCGCCTTCGGCGGACCAGACCACGACCTCTTCGTCGCCTCGGGCCTCACCGACAATGGCCGCGGCAACCAGATCCTCCGCTTCGACCGTGCCAGCGGCGCGTTCGAGGCCGTTGTCGACCCCGCCAACAGGGCAGGGCTCGACGACCCCGAAGCGGTGGTCTTCGGACGGGATGGTCTGCTCTATGTCACCAGCACACCGGAACACGGACCCGGTGAGGTCCTGGTCTATAACCCGGCGCTCAATTCGTTCGTCAAGAAACTCGTCCCCGCAGCGCGCAGTCATATCCGGGATCCGAGCGGCATGGTCTTCGGCCCCCATGGCGACCTGTTCGTCAGCAGCGCCGCGACCAGCCAGGTCAAGCGCTACGACGGCACGACCGGTGCCCTCAAGGGCGTCTTCATCCCCGCTCACCGCGGCGGCCTCAACGAGGCCGAGGGCCTGGCGTTCGGCCCGGACCGCCACCTGTTCGTCGCCAGCGAGATGGGCAACGCCGTGCTGGAGTACAACCGCACCGGCGCATTCGTCGGCAAGTTCGTCGCCGCGGACAGCGGCGGCCTGTCGGAGCCCACGTTCATCACCTTCGGGCCCTCCGTCGAGGAATGACCAGCAATGACGCTCGTCCCGAGCCACGTCGGCCGCGGGCGCGATCGTTGCAGGCTGCGTCGAGGCGCATCGATTCATTGTGATGGCTGTCGTCTAGCGTTCACACACTCCTAGCCGTTCTGTGCCGTCGGGCGGACTCGGGTGCGTCGTGCGGTGCGCCGTTGGAGGAGCAGGAGCGACCCGATCAGGGCCGGCATTCCGATGGCGGCTGCGAGTATTCCGCCGGGGTTGAGGGCACGCTGTTCGGCGACGTGGACCTGGACCACGTTGGAGCTTGCCAGGTTGTCGAGGCCAGGTGACAGGGCCACGGCGTAGGCCGCGAATGTGCCGCCGCTGATGGGCTGGACGTTCCAGTCGATCCGCTTGACGCCGCCCGGGGCGATGACTCCAACGGGCTTCGACAGGGTCGACGTCCAGTCTTCCGGGTCGACCGACGTGGTGCGGTCCGGGTCGGTGACGTCGAGATGGATCACCAGCGGCGGCGTGGGCGTTGCGCCGTGGTTGGCGACGGTGATGTGGAGGCCGAGGTGGTCGCCCAGCTTGAGCGAGGCCGTGGCCGGCTCGATCCCGACGGTGAGGGTGTCGCGGAGCGGGTCGGCCGTGGCGGCAGGGGCTCCGGCGCCGGTGAGGACGGTCAGGCCGAGCAGGGCGGCGATGATCGTCAGGGCGGAGGCTCTCATCGGGCGTCCCCTAACTCGAGCCGGCCGGACCAGGCGACGGCCAGGGCGGTCAGCGCGACCGTGGCCACGATAGGCGAGACGAGATAGGGCACCTGGTCCGACCAGGCTTGCTGCTTCACGAGCACGTTGTCCGCCAGGGTGAGGCCGGCACTGACCGGGTTGGCCTTGACCAGGATCGAGTTGAGGGTGCCCGAGGCGGTGACGGCGGGGAGCTGGCTGGGTGCGGCGAGCAGCAGCAGGATCGTGACGGACACGGCGAGACTGGCCCGGTTGGACATGAGCAGTGAGCTGACGGCCAGCCCGAGCGCGGTGAGGGCGGCCGCGACCAGCCCTCCGGCGATGATGAGGACCGCCGCGGCGTCGGCGACCACGCCGGGTCCGTCAGCCATCGCGAGCACCAGTGGGAACGCGACCAACAGCGACGCGACCCACATCGTGGTTGCGGCCAGCAACTTGCCGACCACGATGTCCCGGCGTTCGACGGGAGTCACCAGCAGCGCCTCGAGCGTCCCTCGTTCCCGTTCGCCCGAGATGGCGTCGGCGCTCACCACCAGGGCGGTGAGCGCGCCCAGACCGATCGCCACCTTCACCACCACCCCGACCGACTCGCGCGCGTCGAGGAGGTTGATGGATGCGTCGGAGGATGCCAGGTAGGCCAGCACCCCGAGGGCAACGGAGAAGGCCAAAAGCACGCCCAACCCCCTGGAGCTGAGCCACAGGTCGGTCGTCTCTCGCTGGACGATGACGATCCACTTCGGCCGGGCCTGCGACCGGCTGACGGCCGGTGTCTCTGCCGCGCTCACGGGCTGGCCTCCCGATCCGCAGCGGTGAGCGCCCGGTATGCGTCGCTGAGACGGGCGCCTTGGAAGTCGAACGACCGGGGTTCGATTCCGTTGTCGAGCAGGCGACCCAACACCGCGCTCCGCGCGCCATCGACGGCGTCCAAATCCAGGTCTAAGTCCCCGGGACGGGCATTATTGACGTCCACCGACCGTACGGCGGGTGACGCTCGCAGCACGCGATGTGCCGTAGGGACGTCGTCCGGCGCGATCCGCAGCCTGGCGATCCCAGCGACTCCCGAGACGGCGATGACCTCGTCCACGGTGCCTTCTGCCACGATGCGCCCTTCGTGCATGATCGCGACCCGGTCGCAGACCCGCTCAACCTCGTCGAGCTGATGGCTGCACAAGATCACACACACCCTGTCCTGGGCCGCGGCTCGGGCCAGATGTCCCAACAGCTCCTCCTGGCCGGCCGGATCCAGACCCAGCGTCGGCTCGTCGAGCAAGAGGACGGCCGGGTCGTTGATCATCGCTCTCGCCAGTCCGAGTCGTTGACGCATACCGCGCGAGAACGTGGCGATCCTGTCCTCGGCGGTGTCGTACAGCCCCAGTTGGCGCAGCCTGTGTTCGGCTCGTGACCGCGCCTCGGCCGGCGACAGCCCGAAGAGCTCGGCAAAGAACCGCAGATAAGACCGAGCGGTCTGCGCAGTCGGGTAGCCGTTGGACTCGGGCAGCACGCCGATGCTGGACCGGATGCCCATCGGGTCGGAAAGCCCATGCCCGACCACTCGCACCGAGCCGGTGCTGACGGGAACGATGGTCGCTAGCGCCCGGATCACCGAAGTCTTCCCCGCACCGTTCGGTCCGAGCAGCCCGAGGATCTCGCCGGACCTCGCGCTCAGCGAGATCCCATCGACCGCGCTCACCCGGCCGTAACGCACGGCCAGCCCATCAGCCTCGACCACCCTGTCGGCGACGAGCACAAGAACCACCCGGCCTCCGTCGGACTCGCTACCTTCCATACTCTTCACTCAAGCTGAAGCTCCAATGAAGACAACAGCGCTTGGGACCAGCGACTGGGCTTCCCCTCGTAGCGTGGAGACATCGCCTATGAGGAGATGAGCAGGCGATGGCAAGGCAGTATCGGAAGTTCGACGAGGACTTCAAGCAGGGCGCGGTGCAGCTGGTCGTCGAGACCGGCAAGCCGATCGCGCAGGTGGCGCGGGATCTGGGCATCAACGAGGGCACGTTGGGCAACTGGTGCGCCCGGGAGCGTCGGGCGCGGAAGAAGGACCGGTCGCTGGATCCGGACGAGCGGGCCGAGCTGGAACGGCTGCGTCGGGACGTGATTGAGCTGCGGATGCAGCGTGATGTGCTCAAGCGTTCGGTGGCCCTCTGGGTGGACGAGGCGATGGGCCGGTAGGCGTGGCCACCTTCATCGCCGCCCAGAGGGCCGAGCGCGGCATCCCGCACGCGACCGGGTGCCGGGCGTTGGGGGTCAGCCAGGCGTGGTTCTACAAGTGGCGGCACGGCGACCCGTCGCCGCAGCACGCCCGCCGCGAGCGGCTGAAGGTCGAGGTCGCCCGGCTGTTCGCCAAGCACCGCGGCACCTACGGGTCGCCGCGGATCACCGCGGACCTGCGCGAGGAGGGCTGGCGGGTCAGCGAGAACACGGTCGCGGCGCTGATGCGCGAGCTCGGGCTGGCCGCCAGGCGTCGCCGGCGGCGTAAGCAGACCACGAGG